>Ga0210378_10001853_pt1 | contig 10921 bp, 12 predicted proteins | sample PLM1_60_b1redo_FD_155465 | JGI IMG/M metagenome (GOLD analysis project Ga0210378, IMG submission 155465) | Groundwater sediment microbial communities from an aquifer in East River, Colorado, USA - PLM1_60_b1 redo | ecosystem: Environmental > Terrestrial > Soil > Riparian zone | place: USA: East... | reverse complement strand
ACCTACCTCGACCTCGTCGCCCGCGAACTCAACAACCGACCCCGGCGTATCCTCGGCTACCGAACCCCAGCAGAAGTCTTCACCGACCTTCTGACCAGCGAAATTGCTTCCACCGGTTGATCACGCCCACCGCTATGCGGCCTTGGCGCCTCTCGCCTCGGCCATGTATCGCTCGTAGTCGATAGGTGACATGCCGTCGCACGCGCTGTGCCGTCGGTTCTCCGGGGGCCGGCGCGAGCTGGAGGCTGATATCTCCGTGTTTGTCTGCATCGCGCCGTATCCCATCCGGCGTACGCGCCGGCGACCGAGATCGTAGGAACCGGCCGAGTCGATGGCGTACGTGTTGTCGGGCAATGGTGGCTGTCTCCTGTGACGAACCGATCGAGGCGGTCGGGGACGGCTTGCCGGGACCCGGAAGCGCCGGGCCCCGGAAGCTGTGGCGTCAGGGGTGGATCTGCAAGCCGAAGCCGAGGTCGAGGCGGACCGACTCGAGCAGCAGGAACGCCGTGCTGGCGGTGTAGACGTCAGCCGCGGCCAGCTTGCCGGTGTACCTCTGGATGACCGGCGCGGCCGCGTAGTTGCACTGCGCCTCCTGGTAGTGCTTGACCGCGGCCCAGGTGTTGTTGCCGTACTTGACGAAGAACGGCGTGGGATCGACGTTGGTGAGCGCGGCCTTCACGCCTTCGACGAGGTCGGCGATGTACTGCTGGTGCACCGCGAGGTCCTCGCGCGTGCCCAGCCGCCCCATGTGCCCGCCGATGAAGTGCTTCCACGGGTACGCCAAGGCCTTGTCCGGCGCGGCGATGGAGCCGGGCACATCCTCGTCGATGTTGAAGTTCTGGAAGGGCACCCAGCCGGGCAGCACGACGTCGACGAGCATCAACGCATCGTGGCGGGGGAAGTGGATGTAGATGTTGTCCGGGGTGTGGTTGGTGCCGAAGTACGCCAGATCGATGCGCTCCCCGCCGATGCGCAGCGTCAGACGGTCCTCGAACGTGGTGTCCGGGGCCGGGCGGGTCGGGTCGTTGTCGCGCAGCAGTAGCCGGCGGTTCTCGGTGTGCCCGATCCGCTCCACGTCGCGGCCGAACAGGGACGAGGCTCCGACGTGGTCGGCGTGGTGGTGCGAGTAGACGATGTGGGTGACCTTGCTGGACCCGCCGTTCGCGGAGGTGATCTCATCGATGGCGCGTTGCAGGTTGTGCCCGATACTCGGCGGCGCGTCGAACAGCACGACGCCTTCCTTGGTGGTCAGGAACGCGGCCTGGTAGTTGCTGTCGGTGACCCAGTACAGGTTCCGCTGGATCCGGCCGACGAAGTAGCCCTGTTCGTTGACCGCGGGGCCCAGCGCCGAGGCCGGGATCGGGGCGTAGTCCGGCAGGGCCGGGTCGGCGGCAGCGGCGGCCGACTCCATCGTGACCGCGCCGGTCAGGCCGGCGATCGCCGGGACCGCCGCGACGGCCGCCGCGCGGGCCAGGAACGAACGGCGGTCCGTCTGAGAGTCTTGCAATGACATGCGTCCTGCCTTTCGGGGATGCTGTGCTTTCCGGGAATGCGTGGACCTTGGAGCTCGGGGACGTGATCTGTCAGGCGCCGTAGGTCGGCAGGATCGCCCCGCTGACCGACGGGGCCGAGGCGTTACCGGCCAGGAACGCGATCACCTGGGCGATCGCCTCCGGGGTGAACGAATGCGCCATCACCTCGGCCGGGAAGTACGACCGATTCTTGGGGTTGTCGATGAGCTGCGGCGCGACCGCGTTCACCCGGATCCCCTTCGGCCGCAGTTCCAGGTCGAGGACCCGGATCAGGTGGGTCAGCGCCGCCTTGCCCAGGCTGTACGCCGCCAGGCCGCTGGTGGGCTCGAGTCCCGGCCGGGCCGAGACGTGCACGATGGCGCCGGAACCGGCGTGCTCCATGTGCGGGGCGACCGCCTGGGTCAGCCACAAGGCCGCTCCGGCGTTCACGTCGATCATGAGCCGGAGATCTTCGGGTGTCGCGGCAAGGGCGTCACCCATCGTGAACGCACCCAGGGTGTTGACCAGCACCGCCGGCGGGCCGACCTCGGCCACGATGCGGTCGATGAGCGCCTTCGCGACCGCTGGATCGGTCGCGTCCCCCACCACCGTGCGGTCCGGCAGTTCGCCCAGCGCTTCCTCGCTGCGGTCGACGCCGACCACGTTGAAGCCATCGGCGGCGAGCTTCGATGCGACGGTTCGGCCGAGCAAGCCGCCCGCGCCGACAACGATCGCGACTCGATCACTCACGGGATCGACTCCGTTCCTGTACCGCTCCGGGCTGAGGGGACCTTCGCCCCGCGAAGACAGTCAGCCGGGCTCCACCGCTTCTGCCATTGCGCAGGCTTGCGGACGATCAGGTGAGGGGTCCTCGCCGGAATCCGGTTATTCCGCGCCCCGTCCGGCGCGCTCTACGCGTCGGACGGGGGCTTATCCGCTTCCGCGCCGCGCCGGCGGCGCGTTGTGAGAGTGCAGCAGAACCGAGGTTCGCGCGCCGTTGACAGCACATGGCTGGGCTAGTACTGAGATAGCGGGTGCCCGGACTGCGTGACCGGCGCAGGGGTGGCAGGCGGAGATATCGAGGCGGGCCTTTGACGGTGGCTCCAGCGGCACGAGCCCGTTGACCGCGCGGAGCTGGGTCGACTTGCCGTGCCGGTGTGGCCCGCGACGAGGCACAACTCGCCCTCGCCGACGTTCAGGGTAACGTCGCGGATCGTCGGCGTGGTCGCGCCGGCGTAGGTGACGGTGACCCGGTCGAACTCGATCACGCGGTCACCTCGGCAGGCTGGTGGCCGGGCGGGGGCTCGGCGGGTGCCGCGGTGGGCGGCGGCGGGGTCAGCCGGGCCGGCGCGGCCGCGAGGGCGACCGCGAGCACGGGTAGGAGCGCGAGCTGGGGCCATTCGAGAGGGCTCAGCGACGGGTAGAGGTTCGCCGGGTCGACGGCGGCGGTGGCGAACAGCAGCGCCCCGGCGCCGACCCCGGCGACCCCGGTGAGCGCGGTGAGCGTCTCGGGCAGCCGCCGGCGGTCGGGGCGGTAGCGGCTGCGCTGCACCCGCCGCCCGCCGAGCAGCAGGCCGGCCGGCAAAAGGGGGTGCGTGGCTGATCGGCAGCCGCGCAATTCAGGCCGGGTTGGTCAGCAGCCGAAGTTCGAGTACCGGAATGGTGCGGATTCCTGCAGTTTGGCGCTCGTACTCGGCGAAGCCCGGGTAGCGCCGCGCCTGCTCGGCGTAGATGCGGTCGCGTTCGGCGCCGTCCAGCTGGCGGACCGTCACCCGGTATGTCCTGGTTCCGAGCTCGACAGTGCCGTCACCGGCGGCGGTCAAGTTGTAGTACCAGTCCGGGTTGGTGGGTGCTCCACCCTTGGTCGCGAAAACGTAGATGACGTCTGGCCCGGTCTCGTGTGGGAGGTACATCGTCGGGGTGACGTACTCCCGCCCGCTTTTGCGGCCGCGGTGATGCACCAGGACCATCGGAGCGCCCTCGAAGTACCCGCCAACCCTGCCCTCGTTCGCTCGGAACTCCGCGATGGTCTTCGCGTTCCAGTCAAGCGCCTCGGTCATGTCGAACTCCTGTCGTTCACGATCCCGCGGTATGCGCTGGGACCGGGGTGATGAAGGCCCGGCGGCCGCTGCTCAGATCGGGTCCAGCTCGGCGACGGCGTCGGGCGGCAGGGCCAGGGCCGCGCCGGCGATGTTCTCGCGCAGGTGATCGACCGACGAGGTGCCCGGGATCAGCATTATGTTCGGCGAGTGCTGCAGCAGCCAGGACTGGGCGACCGCTGTGGGGGTCGCGCCGAGCCGCTTGGCGACCGATGACAGCACGTCCGACTGTACCGGCGAGAAGCCGCCGAGCGGGAAGTACGGCACGTACGCGATGTGCTGCTCGGCCGTCGCCGCCAGCATCGCCTCGTCCGCCCGGTTGGCGATGTTGTAGAAGTTCTGCACGCACACCACCGGGGCGATCCGCTGCGCCTCGGCCAGCTGGTCGAGGCTGACCGTGCTCAGGCCCAGGTGCCGGATCAGGCCCTGCTGCCGCAGCTCGGCGAGCGCCTCGAACTGGGGGGTGAGCGTGTCCGCAGCCGTCGCGCGGTCGTCGACCCCGGCGAGGGTCCGGAAGTTGACCACATCGAGCAGGTCGAGCCCGAGCCGGCGGAGGTTGTCGTGCACCTGCGCGCGCAGCGACTCCGGCGAGTTGCCGGGCAGCCAGCCGCCCCGCTCGTCGCGGACCACCCCGACCTTGGTCACGATGTGCACGTCGTCGCCGTATGGGAAGAGCGCCTGCCGGATGATCTCGTTGGTGATGTACGGCCCGTAGGCGTCGGCCGTGTCGATGTGGTTGACGCCCAGCTCGACCGCGGTCCGCAGCACGTCGACGGCGGCGGCGCGGTCGCGCGGCGGCCCGAGGACGCCCGGGCCGGCGAGCTGCATCGCGCCGTAGCCGATCCGGTTGAGGTCGAGGTCCCCGACCCGGTAGGAGCCGGCCCGGGCGGCCGGTGGGTTCGTGGTGGTCACGGGGGAATTTTCGCCAGTGCGTCGGCGATGTGTCGTCGCCGGATTCCGGTGATGCCGCACCGCTCGCCTGGGTGACCTCACGCCGACCCTGTGGAGCGCGTTGCGTGGGGGGGCCCGACAGTAGTATGGGCCGGGGTTCTGGCCCGCGTTCGGCGGGCGCTGGAAGGCGAACATGACCAACCTGGTGTCGAGACAGCGTGGGGAGCACGTGCCGCAGCCGGTCGCGCACGACGTTTCGGGCACTCGGGGCCTGCTCGACCGGAACGATCTCCTTCGGCTGCTCGACCGCGCCGTGACCAAGCGTCTGACTGTCATCTCGGCGCCTCCGGGAAGTGGCAAGACCTCGCTGTTGCGTGCGTGGATTGACCACTCGGCGAAGCATCGCCGAGTTGCGTTCGTGTCCGTCGAGCGCGACCAGCAGAACGAACAGCGGTTCTGGTGCGCCATCCTCAAGGCGATCCGCAAGCCCGCGCCCCTGACGGCTCCCGCGCCGGCCACCGTGCCGGACATGTACGAGGTAATCGACTTCATGCTGTCGGAGCTCGCCGAGCAGGCCGAACCCGTCGTGCTGATCATCGACGACCTTCATGAGCTGAGGTCGACCGACGCCTTCACGCAGCTCGACTACTTCGTCGCGAATATGCCGAGCAATGCGCGGGTGGTGCTGTCCTCCCGCCGGGATCCGCAGATCAGACTGCACCAGCTCAGGCTTGCCGGCGCGCTCGCCGAGATCCGCGCCAGCGATCTGCGGTTTACCGAGAGCGAGACGCGCGAGCTGCTGGCCGGGTCCGGGATCGAGCTGTCCGGCGACGGGGTGACCGTGCTGCATCAGCGCACCGAAGGGTGGGCGGCCGGCCTGCGCCTGGCGGTGATCTCGCTCACCGGTCACCCGGAGCCCGAGCACTTCGTGGCCGAGTTCTCCGGGACCGACCGTGCCATCGGGGAGTACCTGATGGCCGAGATGCTCGAGCGGCAACCGCGCGAGGTTCAGCGCATGCTGTTGCGAACCTCGCTTGTCCACCGGATGAACGGCGAGCTCGCCGACCTGTTGGCCCGCCGCTCGGGCTCCGAGCAGATGCTGCTGGCACTGGAGGAAGCGAACGCGTTCGTCGTCTCGCTCGACGCCCAGCGCACCTGGTTTCGCTACCACCAGCTCCTGGCGGACTTCCTGCGTCTGGAACTCCGCCGAACCTCCGCCGACGAGGTTCCTGACCTGCACCGCCGGGCCGCGCGGTGGTTCGCGGACCGGGGGGACGTCGTCGAGGCGGTGCGGCACATGGTCGCGGCGGGCGACTGGACCGATGCCGCTCGACTCGTCGCGGACCACTCGTTCAGGTGGGTGCTCGACGGTCAAGCGGGAACGATTCGCACAGTCCTGCAGGCGTTTCCGGAAGGGGCATCGGCCGATCATCCTGACCTCGCGCTTGCTCACGCGGCCGCTGAGCTGAACCAGGGGCGGACGGAGGAGGCGGTTGCTCAGCTGGAGCTGGCCGAGTCGCACCTCCCTATCGCTCCTGCGGCTCGCCGCCGTCAGGCGGTGGCGGTCGCGTCCCTGCGACTGGCGCTAGCAAGGCGTAGCGGCCAGTTCAGTGAGGTGATCGAGCAAGTGAAGATGCTCGATGCCTCGATGGCCGACGCGTCGAGCGAACCAGTCGCGATGGGCAATGAGCTGCGTGGAGTCGCGCTGCTGAACCTCGGGATCGTCGAGACCTGGACCGGGCGACTCCTCGAGGCCGAGCGGCATCTCTCCGACGGAGCCGCGCTCGCCCAGAGGATCGGCCGACCCTATCTAGAAGTCGCGTGCCGAGCGCATCAAGGCTTTCCGTCAAAGACGGTCTCGGTGATGACAGCACGTGAGCGCGGTCGTCAGGCAGTGGCCCTTGCCGAACGGCACGGCTTGGACGATCGACCGATACTCGCGCCCGCGCTAGGCGCCGTCGGCGGCATAGCAATCTGGATGGGCGAGTTCGACGAGGGGGAACGCTGGTTGCGCCGCGCCTGGGAGGTCGGCTCCGCACACGTCGAGCCCGCCACCGCCGTGCTCTTGCACTTGGCGACCGGCATGTTGCACGCGGGTCGCGGGCAGCAGCGATCGGCGCTGGAAGCATTCACGGCGGCAGCGCGAACGCAGTCGCTGCTTACTGGTGCGCACGCTCTCGCGCCGAAGATCACCGGATGGCTCGCAACCACGCAAGCTCGCCTGGGAATGCCGGCCGAGGCGCGCGCGACGCTGGCCGGATTCACCCCCGAACCCGGGCGGGCGGGCGCCATTGCCAACGCGCGAGCATGGATGTGCCTCTTGGACGGAAACCCCGGCATGGCGGTGGAGGCGCTCCGGGACGTTCGGGACGCTACACCTCCGGTCGAGCCGTTCACCCTCGTCGAAGCGCATCTGCTCGCCGGCACCGCGCACCTGCGCTTGGGCGATCGAGACGCCGCGGCAGCGGCCACCGAGGCAGCCCTCGCGACCGCCGAGCCCGACCGGCTGGTCTTCCCGTTTGCCATGACCCAAGCCGCGGAGTTGCTCGGCATGCTCCGGTACCACGAGACGGCCCATCGTGCCCTGCTCGCTGACATCGTCGACCAACTGCGGAGCACATCGCCACCGAGCACCGACCGAGAGCCGCTACCCCACTCGGACGGGCTCACCCCCAGCGAACTGCGCGTCTTGCGATACCTCCCGACAAACCTGACGCGGGCCGAAATCGCAGATGAGCTCCACGTCTCGATCCACACGGTCAACACGCACATCCGCAACCTCTATACCAAGCTCGGCGCGGGCGACCGGTCTGCCGCCGTGCAACGCGCACGCCAGTTGCGGCTGCTCTCCAACCGGCTTACGCCGACATCTCCGAAATAGCCCCGAACTAGCTGTGATGCCCAGGTCCGCACGGCCCAGGTCCGCGCGCCAATCGCTGGATTCCGGCGTCGCCGAAGCACCCAGTCGTGCAGCACGGTCGTTGCGTGGCGCCAAGCTTGTACACCATCCGGATAAGGGGTCGGCTCGGAGCGACTGCTCTGTCCGCCTTTCCCACGATGGCGTCCGAGCTGACCGGCGGTGAGACCGTGCTCACCGGCTTGCTTGAAGATCAGTCCGCGGTGTTCGGCGTCCTTGCGCAGATCGAGGCCCTCGGCCTCGAGCTTCTCGAGCTGCGCCAGATCAGGCCGCGACCGCCGCAGACCGCATAGGGCGTGACGCCTCACGACCCGGCCCTGCTCGTCTTGCGCGCACGCCGGGCAGGGTATCGCCAGTTTCCGGCGAGGACAGCTCACCAAGGTCACCGCGATCATTTGCCGAACGGAACAGCGTCGACGCCTGACGGGAAGAATGCCGATGAGCAAAGAGCAGCAGAGCCAGTTGGATGCCATCTTGCGTCAGGGCCGGCTCGACACCGCCGCGGATGCCGTGTCGGTGCGAGCCGCATTCGACGCGTTCACGGCCCAGGCGCCGACGCCCGCCGGTGTCGAGCAGAAGCGGGTCGAGCTTGGCGGCGTCGCCGGCATCGAGGTCACGATCGCCGGCAACGAGACCGACCGCATGATCCTCTACTTTCACTCAGGCGTCTACGTCATCGGCTCGGCAGCGGCCACCGTCCCACTGGTGGCTGATCTCGTCCGGCGAACGGGCGTCAACGCCATCACCCTCGACTACCGGCTCGCTCCCGAACACCCTTATCCGGCCGCGCTCGACGACGCTCGCGCGGCCTACGAGGGACTGCTCGCACAGGGCATGGACCCTGGTCAGATCGTTCTCGCGGGCGAGTCGGCGGGCGGCGGGCTGGCGGTGGCCACACTCCTCGCCTCGCGGGAGGCCGGACTGACCATGCCTTCGTGTGCATTCCTGCTGTCGCCCTATGCCGATCTGACCCTGTCCGGCGAGACACTGGTCGAGAGGGAGTCGCTCGACCCGATCCTGTCCCCCGCGGGCCTTCGCGTCCACGCCCCGGAATACGTGGGCGGTGCGGACGCCGCTGACCCACTGATCAGCCCGATCTTCGGCGATCTCCGCGGATTGCCGCCGCTGCTGATCCAGGTGGGGTCGCACGAGATCCTGCTCAGCGACGCGCTCCGGCTCGCGGAGCGGGCAGCCCTGAGCGATGTCGCGGTCACGCTCGACGTCACTCCGGGCGTCCCGCACGTGTTCCAAGGCTTTGCCGGATTCCTCGATGAGGCCGGCGCCGCGCTCGACCGCGCAACGGACTTCGTGAAGGCACAACTCCGGTATTCGCCGAGCCGCGTCCACACAGCCTGACCCGTTTCGTACGTACCCGATCGTGGCGCGGTCCCGCGCGAGCGCGTCTGGTTGCAGAGGAGAGTCAGATGACTGCTGTCGGTCCCGCCGGTGGCGGTGCTGACGCGCTGCCATCTGTGACCCGAGTCGGTTCGCCCGAAAACACGATCGAAGAGCTACCCAGCCGCCGCCGGTGGTAGCCCCTGGCAGCAGCGCCGGATCGAACCTCAGGAGCAGCGCCTCGACGTGCTGCTAGGCCAGCTATCCGACCGAGAGGAGTTCGTCCGTGGGCACCGAACAGCGGGAGAACCTCGATGCAATCCTGCGGCAGTCAGTCTTCCCCGCCGGCGCCGATGTCAGCGGGCAGCGGCGGCTGCTCCGCGAGCTGACGTCGGTGCAGCCGCTGCCCGCCGACGTGACCGTGACCGCGGCCACACTGGGCGGCGTCCGGACTGCCGAGATCACCATTGACGGGATCGAGCCCAGTCACGTTGTCTTGTACTTACACGGCGGCGTGTACGTCCTGGGGGATGCGTTCCTCGCCGCTGACCTGGCCTCACAGGTCGGCCGGCGGACCGGGGCCAACGTCATCTCGGAGCTCGAGTTGGAGACGGCGGGCGCTGTCACGCTGACTGTGTGCGATGTCGTCGATTGGCCGGTCGTGGCGGCATGATCGACGTAGAGGGTGTCAGCAAGTCCTTTGGTGAGACCAAAGCCCTTGTCGGCGTGGACATGAGCGTCCCGGCTGGGTTCGTGGAAGGCCTGCTCGGCCCGAACGGGGCAGGCAAGACCACCCTGGTGCGGATCCTGGCCACCCTGCTTGCCCCCGACGCCGGGCGGGCCCGGATCAGCGGCGTCGACGTGCGGACGGATCCAAACACCGTTCGCAGCCTCATCGGGCTGGCCGGGCAGTACGCGGCGGTGGATGAGAGGCTCACCGGCCGGGAGAATTTGGTCATGGTTGGCCGGCTTTACCGGCTGGGGGCGAAGCTGGCCAAGGTCCGTGCCGACGAGTCCCTCGAGCGCCTCGGACTCGTGGAGGCAGCAGACCGTCCGGTGAAGACCTATTCGGGAGGCATGCGCCGCCGACTCGACCTTGGGGCCAGCCTCGTCGGCCGACCTCGGGTCCTGATCCTCGACGAGCCGACCACCGGGCTCGATCCTCGAACGAGGCTCGACATGTGGTCATTCATCCGCGATCTCGTGGCCGAGGGAACCACCGTGCTGCTCACCACCCAGTACCTGGAGGAAGTCGACCAGCTCGCGAATCACAGCATCGTCATCGACCGGGGCGTGGTGATCGCGTCCGGTACCTCCGATGAGCTCAAGGCACGGGTCGGGACCGACCTGATCGAAATGGAGGTGTCGGCCGCCGAACTTGACCGGACCACAGCTGCGCTGCGTGGCATCGGGTGTGGCACACCGATCACCAAGCGGGCCAACTCACACATCACCATTCCCACCTGTGTACCGGTCCCCGACCTCATGGCGGCCGTCCGCATCCTCGACAACGCTGGGATCGTGCCGGTCAGCCTGGGACTGCGGCAGCCGTCGCTCGACGACGTGTTTCTCGCGCTCACCGGACGGAGCACCGACGACGACGGCCCGTCTACGACCACACCCACCAGCCCCCAACCTGCACGGAGCCCAGCATGACCGGCGTCTCGGCAACCCCCGCCTCGCAACCGGAAGGGCTGACCACCATCGAGCCCATCCGACTCCCGCGCTCGGCCATCTTCGTCGACGCGGTGGTCATCGCCCGTCGCAACCTGATCGGTATCGCCCGAACACCTCAGCTACTGGTCTTTGCCACCATCCAGCCGATCCTATTCGTCCTGCTGTTCCGCTACGTCTTCGGCGGCGCCATCGACGTCCCCGGGGTCAGCTACGTCGACTATCTGATCCCGGGCATCATCGTGCAGACGGTCGTGTTCGGCGCCACCTCCACCGCGGTCGGCCTGTCCGAGGACATGAGCAAAGGCATCATCGACCGCTTCCGCTCCCTACCGATGTCCCGCTCGGCGGTGCTCGGCGGAAGAACCATCGCCGATCTAGTCCGCAACGTCTTCGTAGTCCTGCTGATGATCGCCGTCGGAACAGCCGTCGGCTTCCGTTTCCACAACGGCTTCCTGCCGGCCGTTGCCGCCGTCTTCGTCGCACTGCTGCTC
>Ga0210378_10001852_pt1 | contig 10921 bp, 10 predicted proteins | sample PLM1_60_b1redo_FD_155465 | JGI IMG/M metagenome (GOLD analysis project Ga0210378, IMG submission 155465) | Groundwater sediment microbial communities from an aquifer in East River, Colorado, USA - PLM1_60_b1 redo | ecosystem: Environmental > Terrestrial > Soil > Riparian zone | place: USA: East... | reverse complement strand
CGGCCACCGTGGCGGCCACGAGGGCGGCCGCCGCCGCGGCCGCCGCGACATGGCGACGATGTGACATCGTCGCGCTTCTAGTGGGGATATTCCACATCCTCGCTCCTGCTGTGCGGTGGCACGGTCGCCATGGCCACCTCCGATGGCGGCGGCTCGGCACGGCCCGACGGCAGCGGCAGCGGGCTGCGCAGCAGCGGCGTGCCCTGCTGCCTCGGCAGGGTCAGGCGGAACGCCGCGCCGGCGCCGCGCTCGCCCCAGGCTTCCAGCCAGCCGCCGTGCAGCCGGGCGTCCTCCAGGCTGATCGAGAGCCCGAGCCCGGTGCCTCCGGTGCGGCGGTTGCGCGACGGGTCGGCCCGCCAGAACCGGTTGAACACCAGCTCCTGCTCGCCGGCGCGCAGCCCCACGCCGTAGTCGCGGACCAGCACCGCGACGGCGTGCTCGTCGGCGCCGAGCCGCACCTGCACCGGCCCGCCCTCGCCGTGGTCGAGCGCGTTGCCGAGCAGGTTGCGCAGGATCCTGGCCACCCGGCGCTGGTCGAGCTCCGCGTCCACCTCGTCGTCCGGCATGGTCAGCTCGATTCTGCTGCCGCTGGTGGCGGCCAGCGGGCGCACCGCGTCCACCGCAAGGCGCAGCACGGCGCGCGCGTCGAGCGTCTCCACGTGCAGGTCGGCGACGCCGGCGTCCAGCCGGCTGATCTCCAGCAGGTCACCGAGCAGCGACTCGAACCGGTCCAGCTCGTCCACGAGCAGCTCGGTGGAACGCGCCAGCACCGGCGGCAGGTCGGCCCGCGAGTCGTGCAGGGTGTCCGCGGCCATCCGCACGGTGGTCAGCGGGGTGCGCAGCTCGTGGCTGACGTCGGAGGTGAACCGGCGTTGCAAGGCGCCGAACTCCTCGAGCCGGCCGATCTGGTCCTGGATGCTGCCGGCCATCTCGTTGAACGACACCGCAAGGCGCGCCACGTCGTCCTCGCCGGAGACCGGCATCCGCTCCTCGAGGTGGCCGTCGGCGAACCGCTCGGCGACCTCGGCGGCCTGCCGCACGGGCGTGACTACCTGGCGGGTGACGAGGCTCGCGATGCCGGCCAGCAGCAGGGTCAGCAGCAGCCCGCCGAGCAGCAGCGTGTTCTGCACCAGTTGCAGCGTCTGCTGCTCGCCACTGAGCGGGAAGAGCAGGTAGAGCTGCAGCGTGCGGCTCGGAGTGACCACCGGAACGCCGACCGCGACCATGGTCACCTTGCCCGGCTCGCGGGCCACCGTGGTGATCTTGTGCGCGAACTTGTCCTGCAGCACGGCGGTCTGCAGCTCGACGGGAACCTCCTGGATCGGGCCGCTGCTCGCCAGGTTCTCGCCGCCGGCCTTGCCGTCCACCAGCACCGAGGTGAACGTGCCAGCGCCGGACGGCGCCACCTCCCCGTCGTCGCCAGGCGGCGGGCTGGCCAGCCGGTTGCGGGCGCTGGTCAGCTTGTCCCTGACCGAGTCGGTGGACTCGGTGGCGAGGTCGACCCGGTCCAACTCGCGCTTCACCAGGTCACGGCTGATGGTGGCCTGCTTGAGCGCGGCGTCCACCTTGGCCTGCAGCAGGCCGTTGGTGATCTGGGTCTGCAGCACGAGGCCGAGGACCAGCAGCATCGCCGAGGACAGCGCCAGGGTGCTGGCCACCACCCGCAGTTGCAGCGAGCGGCGCCACAGCGACGTGAACTGGGCCCACTGGCCACGCAGCCACGCGACCGTCGCGACGAACGCGGCCGGCGGTGGCGTGGCACGGGTCATGCCGACTGCCTCACACGAGCCTCACCGGGTGCCTCATGTCGTGCCTCGCGTCGTGCCTCACGGGGGGCCGGCCTTGTAGCCGACGCCGCGCACCGTCAGCACGACCTCGGGGTGCTCCGGGTCCCGCTCGACCTTGGACCGCAGCCGCTGCACGTGCACGTTGACCAGCCGGGTGTCCGCGGCGTGCCGGTACCCCCACACCTGCTCCAGCAGCACCTCGCGGGTGAACACCTGCCGCGGCTTGCGGGCCAGCGCCACGAGCAGGTCGAACTCCAGCGGGGTGAGCGCGATCTGGCTGCCGTCGCGGGTCACCTGGTGGCCGGGCACGTCGATGGCCACGTCGCCGATCGCCAGCTCCTCGGCCGGCTCGGCGTCGGTCCTGCGCAGCCGGGCACGGACCCGAGCCACCAGCTCCTTCGGTTTGAAGGGCTTGACCACGTAGTCGTCCGCGCCGGACTCCAACCCGAGCACGATATCCACCGTGTCGGACTTGGCGGTGAGCATCACGATCGGCACGCCGGACTCGGCGCGGATCGCCTTGCACACGTCGATGCCGTTCATCCCGGGCAGCATCAGGTCGAGCAGCACCAGGTCCGGCTTCAGCTCCCGCAGCGCTGGTAGCGCCTTGGTGCCGTCGTTCACTACCGCGGTGTCGAACCCCTCGCCGCGCAGCACGATCGTGAGCATCTCTGCGAGTGCGGGGTCGTCGTCCACCACGAGCACACGAGCCTTCATAGCGCTCATCGTGGCATCCGCCTCGGCCTCGCCGCATAGCTGGGTGGCCGGGTCGGGTACGCCCTGCCCCGACCCGGAAGGATCTGGAATCGCAGGCGCGCCGGCTGAACATCCGCGGCCGTTCCAGGATGGGCAAGGCAGCGCTCAAGAAGGCCGTGGCTCGGGCCAGCTAACGGCGACGTTGCAGCAGCCCGGTGACGAGGTCGGTGTCATCGATGTCGCCGACGCCGTCGACAACGTGCCAGGGCGAGAGCCAGCCGCTCGCCGCGAGCTCCTCGTAGACCGCCGCGACCCTGGCCTGCAGCTCGCCGTCGGTCTCGAAGTCGTCGCGGGCCCTTTCCGGCTCCTCGATCGCTCGTTGACGGGCCCGGTCGGCCGCCACATCGCCGGATACCCTGAGCAGCACCTGGGCGTTCGGCAGCGGCAAGCGCAGCCGCTCGACCTCCAGGCTCCTGACCCACTGAACAAACTCGCCGTCGGCTCCTTGGCCCAGTCGGGCTGCACCGTAGGCGGCGTTCGACGATACATACCGGTCGATCAGAACGATGTCGTGATCGCCGAGCGCCCTGTGCAGATCCTCCGCGACCCCGGCGCGATCAAGCGCGTAGAGCGCTGCCATGCCGTACACCGAGACTGGTTGGTCCCCGACCTGTCCGTAGAGAGCCTCCCTGAGCCGAGCCGCCTCGAGGGATTGCCCGTAGCGCGGGAACGCGAACCGGTAGACGCTGCGGTCAACGTCGTGGAACGCCTTCTCGATGCCGTCGGCGAAGGTACGTTTGCCGGCCCCGTCGACGCCTTCGACGGCAATAAGTCGCCCCACGAGGTGAGGCTATCCGCTTGCCATGGCGAAGTCGGGTAGCCGCAAGCCGCGAGTCGACGTCACCCGCCGCTGCCGTACGGCCGTGTGATGGCCTCGAGGTTGTGCCCGTTCGGATCGTCGAAGTAGACGCCGCGCCCGCCGTCCTTGCGGTTGATCTTGCCCGGCCTGGTGTGGCCAGGGTCGGCCCAGTACGGCAGGTTCCGCTCGCGGATGCGGCCGAGGATCGCGTCGAACTCGTCCTCGCTGACCAGGAACGCGTAGTGCTGCGACGTGATGTGCCCCGTGACATCCCTGAAGTCGAGCGTGACGTCGTTGGCCGCCTGCACGGCGAGGAACGGCCCGTACCGCGTCGGCTCCGGCAAGCCGAATATCTCCGCGAGGAACAGCGCGGACTCCTTCTTATCCCGCGCCGCGACGATGGTGTGGTTCAACTGCACGGCCATGGCGTCGACGGTACTGCGGGACGCGACGCCGCCGTACCATGCGGGGTCGCTGCTGCGGCTCACCTTGCGGAACGATGGCACCGCGGTCGGGTGGAATCGTCGCATCGACGGCCCGCGAATGGCTGCGCGGCCAGCGGGTCCAGGCCGCGCCAGCCTTGGCCGGGTGCGAGGCCACGCCCCGATCAAGTATCCTTACCAGAGGCGCCGTGGTAAGGAGTGGCTCGGTGGAGATAACAGCGACGGTGACGAGCAAGGGGCAGGTGACGATCCCCAAGCAGGTGCGGGATGCGCTGGGGATCGGGGAGGGCGACCAGGTGGTGTTCCGAGTCGAGGGATACCGCGCGATCCTTGCCCGGACGCCTGACCTGCTGGCGCTCGAGGGCGCCGTGAGCGTTCCAGCCGCACGCCGGGGCGCCAGCTGGGACGAGGTGCGTCGGACTGCTCGCAGTGTCAGGGCAGCCCGAGTGGTCCGGAGTGGCCGCGACGCATGACCGCGTTCGTCGACACCAACATCATCGTCAGGCACCTCACCGGTGATCCGCCGGACTTGGCGCAGCATGCGTCCCGATTCCTCCGCGAGGCGGAGGAACTGCTGCTCGCAGATCTCATCGTCGCCGAAACCGTGTACGTGCTCGAATCGTTCTACGAGGTGTCGCGCGCACAGGTAGCCGAGCTGGTTCGGGCGGTCATCACCTTTCCCGCAATGGTGGTGATGGACGAACAGTTGCTGCTTCGCGCCGTCGAGGTGTACGAGATGGATCGGCTGGACTTCGCCGAGGCGTACCTCGTCGCGAGCGCGGAGGTGTCAGGAGTGGGCGCAGTCGCTTCGTTCGACAAGGCCGTTGGCCGGATGACCACCATCCGCCACATCGTCCCGGGCAAGGCATCGTGAGGCTTGACGAGGCAGCGTTCGAGACGGAGATCGTCGCCGACCTGGTGCAGTACCACGGGTACGAAGAGACAGGCTGGCACGAATTCGACGCCGATCCGGCTGGCGTACTTCCGGTCTGCGCACGGCTGTTGCAGAACGACGACCCGCCGTACTACCCGGCCACGGCCCTGGCCGCGAGATGGGGGCACGCTGCTCACCGGTGTCGGCGACGACGGCTCGGGACCGGCCTGGCCGGCGATTACGCGAGGCTGCACAAGGACGGCAAGGACGACCGCGACCTGTTCCAGCGGCACCTGGTCAGCAACGCGACCAGGGAATTCGACGCATCGGAGAAGGCGAAGTACCTGCTCAGCCGGTGGCCGCCGGTCGTTAGCGCGATGCCCGGCTGGCTTCGGGGCGGCGGTTCGCGCACCCTGGACAGGTGCAGAACGGGCATAAGGTGATCCGCGCCGAGCCGGCCGAGCGCGACGGCGAGGCCGACCTCGTACGGCAGTACCTCAACCAGATCGCCGCGACGCCGCTGCTGACCGCAGCGGACGAGGTCAGGCTGGCCAAGCGGATCGAGGTCGGGCTGTACGCGGCGGAACTGCTGCGGGCCGCCGCCCCCGCGGCCGGCGACCTCGATGACGATCGGCGGCGCGACCTCGAGCAGCTCGCGGCCGAGGGCCAGGCGGCGAAGGACCACATGATCCGGGCCAACCTGCGCCTGGTCGTCTCGGTTGCCAAGAAGCACAGCCGCCGCGGGCTGTCGCTGCTGGATGTGATCCAGGAGGGCAACCTCGGGCTGATCCGCGCGGTCGAGAAGTTCGACTACACGAAGGGGTTCAAGTTCAGCACATACGCGGTGTGGTGGATCCGCCAGGCGATCGACCGCGGGATAGCCGAGCAGACCCGCAACGTGCGGCTGCCGGTCGACGTGGTCGAGCAGGTCGCCCGGCTCGGGCGCCTCGACCGGCGGTTCCAGCTCGAGCACGGCCGCGAGCCGACCCTCGGTGAGCTGGCCTCCGCCGCCGGCCTCAGCGAGGAGCGGGTGGTCGAGCTGCGCATGGTGGCGCGGGACAGCCTGTCCCTGGACACTCCGGTCGGGCTCGACGGGGACACCAGGGTCGCCGACCTGATCGAGGACACCGACGTGCTGGACGCGCACGAGGTCGCCGAGTTCCGGGCTCTTGCGCAGCAGCTGCGGGCCGTGGTGGACACGTTGCCGCCGCGCGAGGCCATGATCATCACGTTGCGGTACGGGCTGAGCGATGGGCGGCGACGGTCGCTGCAGGAGATCGCGGAGAAGCTAGGCTTGACGAAGGAGCGCATCCGTCAACTGGAAAAGGGCGCCTTGGCAACATTACGAAGTCCGGAAAGGCGGGACCCGTTGTTGGCGTGGGCAAGCTGATGCTCCAATGCCTGCGTGACTACTCTCGTCGGGCGGAGCCGCGAGGGAGTGTCAGGGCGACCTCCGCATCGCTGATCGCAATACCGAGTTCGGTTCCGTTCGCCTCACGCAGCAAGCGCGCTATGCGGCGAATGCCGGTACCCGCTCGCGTAGCAAGCTGGGCGTCGGCCACCCGGCTGTAGATGTGCGGGTTTCGGGTGACGTGAACTCCCGCTCGCATCGCATCGGCGTCGACGCTGTTCGGCGTGCGCCCCGGAGACCTCACCTCGACGCGATCCGACAACACAAATATCCTCGTAGCGCCTGGGATGGTGTAATCGCGATGCACAAGTGCATTGACCACGGCTTCGCGCAGCGCGGCAAGCGGGATTTCTTCGCGTCTTTCAGGCTCAAAGCCGACCACAACATGGCCCGTTCTCAGATGCAGTCGTAGGAACACTTCGACCTGCCTGACGATATCAAACAATCCGCCAGACAGATCCTTCCTGTCAATGAAATCGTGACCGATGTCGGCACCGTCGAATGCGCCGACGACAACGCGTGAAGACTCCAGCTCCTCTTGCGGGGCACGACCAAAGAGCACAAGCCCGCCGACCGTAGGATGAGCGCCATCATAAAGCCGCCAGGCCCGCAGCAAGCGTTGGATGTCGTCCCCTAGATCCAGCTGCTCGTAATCTGAAATATAGCGCGAGACGGCATCGAGGTCGAGGTCGGTAACATCCAGTCGCGGCAGAGCCTGCTCGTCAAAGAAAAGCGCGTGAGTGGCCTGGAAGGCTCGCAACAGCTCTTCTCGGCTGGCCGCACGGCAACGAGCGCCGGAGCGGATGTAATATCGCCCGTCGCGGGTCGAGTAGGGCCGCTGGTCGCCCTTGGGAATATTAAGCACCACAACGTTCCTGCCATCGAGCTCGACGATTTCGGGAACTACGATCAGCGGCGGAGTACACGCGTTGAACGCAATGTCGTCAACCCGCAGGAGCAAGGAGTCCGTATCGGGGACGCCCACGATCGATCGGTCCTTCGCCACACCTATCGCCAGTTGCCCGCCATCGCTGTTGGCGAAGCAGACCAGACTCCTCGCCAAATCGCTATTGCGCTCGATCACCTCTTTGAAATCGGTATGGGGATCCTCCCAACGCAGGATGCGAGCTCTGAGCTCGTCAGGCGTCATCGAGGCCCCCGTAGTTCTCCGCACGTCCCCGGAAGGCGTCGGCGCCACCCTCCAGAACGGTACGGATCTCCTTTCGAATGGCCGCGTCGTCGATGGATCCACGGGCTCGCACCTGACATAGCGGCCACCTCCCGCCCGGCGTGTGTAGATGCAGGTCAACCCGACGCCAGGTGGCGCAGACGCCCACGTTTGGTAGCACCGTCACGTGTCCATCTTCCACGACCCAACACTCCCGGCCGGCGCGACGTGCCGTTCGGCGATCCCGGCCAGGAGTGATCGAGACGTGGTGGCTGCCTGAGAGTGGTGCCCGGACGCTCAGTACCGGTAGTGCGGCGGCTTGAATGGGCCCTCGGGATCCACGCCGATGTACTCGGCCTGGTCCTTGGTCAGCTTCGTGATCTGGCCGCCGAGTGCCTCGACGTGGATGCGGGCGACCTTCTCGTCGAGGATTTTGGGCAGGGTGTAGACCTCGCGGTCGTACTCCTCGTGCTTGGTGAACAGCTCGATCTGGGCGATGACCTGGTTGGAGAAGGACGTCGACATGACGAAAGAGGGGTGGCCGGTTGCGTTGCCGAGGTTCAGCAGCCGGCCCTCGGACAGCACGATGATGGAGTGGCCGTGCGGGCTGTGCTTGCTCGGCGCGAAGACCCACTCGTCGACCTGGGGCTTGATGGTGATCCGGCGGGTGCTTGGGTGACGCTCGAGGCCGGCCATGTCGAGCTCGTTGTCGAAGTGGCCGATGTTGCCGAGGATCGCCTGGTGCTTCATTCGCTCCATATGGTCGACGGTGACGATGTCCCGGTTGCCGGTGGTGGTGATGACGATGTCCGCCCGCGAGACGACGTCGTCGAGCAGGTCGACCATGAAGCCGTCCATCATGGCCTGCAGCGCGCAGATCGGGTCGGCCTCGGTGATCACGACCCGGGCGCCCTGGCCGCGCAGCGATTCGGCGGCACCCTTGCCGACGTCGCCGTAGCCGCAGACCACGGCGAGCTTGCCGCCGATCATCACGTCGGTGCCGCGGTTCAGGCCGTCGATCAGGGAGTGCCGGATGCCGTACTTGTTGTCGAACTTCGACTTGGTGACCGAGTCGTTGACGTTGATCGCCGGGAACAGCAGCTCACCGGCGGCGGCGAGCTGGTAGAGCCGGTGCACGCCGGTCGTGGTCTCCTCGGTGACGCCGAGGATGCCCTGGCCGACCGCCGTCCACTTGCCGGCGTCGGTGGCCAGCGAGGCGCGCAGCAGGTCGAGGATGAGCTTGTACTCGTCCGGGTCGGACTCCTCGGCGGAGGGCACCACACCGGCCTTCTCGTACTGGGTGCCCTTGTGCACCAGCAGCGTGGCGTCGCCGCCGTCGTCGAGCAGCATGTTCGGAGCGGCCCCGTCAGAGGTGGCTGGCCAGGTGAGCATCCGCTCGGTGCACCACCAGTAGTCCGGCAGACTTTCACCCTTCCAGGCGAAGCACGGAACCCCGCTCGGGGCGTCCGGCGTGCCGTGCCGGCCGACCACGACGGCGGCCGCGGCGTGGTCCTGCGTCGAGAAGATGTTGCACGACGCCCACCGCACCTGCGCCCCGAGGGACACCAGCGTCTCGATCAACACCGCGGTCTGCACCGTCATGTGCAGCGACCCGGAGATCCGCGCGCCGCGCAGCGGGTAGACCTCGGCATACTCGCGGCGCAACGCCATCAGGCCGGGCATCTCGTGCTCGGCCAACCTGATCTCCTTGCGGCCGAACTCGGCCAGCTCGAGGTCTGCGACGGCGAAGTCGACTCCGTTGATCGACTGCAGCCTCTCGTGCTCGGTGGTGGTCATGTGCTCCCGCTCCTCGTCGACACCCTTCGTGTGAACGGTACCGACGTGGCGGGACGGAGCGGTCGACGCCAGGTGTAAGGATCGGTGGATGCTGATGGCCGACACCAGAGTCGTCGAGCTGCGCGTGCACGGCTTCAGCGGCACGCCGGCCGAGTCACTGGTGGACGCCGTGGCTGCGGTCGACGTGGCCGGCGACGGCGTCGGTCGCCTGGTGCGTCCCGCCGACCGGCTGCGCAGGCCGGCGCCGGGCCCGATGCTGATGGCCGGCGGGCGGCCGGTGCCGCGCATCGTCGAGGGCTACCTGTGGGGCGCCATGACCTCAGGCGGTTGGGCCAAGGCCACCTGGGCGCTGCTGCTGCCGTTCGCGCTGTCCAACGTGGCGCACTGGATGCTGCCGCCGCTGGTGACCGACCGCGGGTCGGGGCGGGCGCTCGGGTTGCTGCTGCGATCGCTGCTGAGGACCGTGTCACTGCTGCTGACCTGCCTGCTGATCGGGCAGTTCACCCTGCTGTCGCTGGATCTGGTCGCGGCCCAGTGCCTCGCACCGGGTACGGCGTGCCTGACGAGCGTGGTGCCGGAGTGGGCGCGGCACGTCCCACAGCTGCGCGCCACCGTCGGAATCGTGCCGGTGCTCGCGCTGGTGTGGGTGCTGCACCGGGTGTCCGGCACGGACTGGTCGGCGCCGGAGCCCGGCCAGGCACCGGCCAGCCCCGGAGCCGCTGGACCGGCGCTGCCGGCCACACCGCTGGCCGGCGACCCGGACACCCCCACGCTGCGGGCGCTGCACGCCATGGCCGGGCTCGGCACCGCGGGGCTGCTCGCGCTGGGCGGGCCGTACGGGCCGACGGCGCTGGCGCTGCCAGCAGGTGCTCGCCCAGCAGGTTTGGGCCCAGCAGGTTTGGGCCCAGCAGGTGTAGGCGCCGTGCCGTGGGCCGTCGCGCTCGGGTTGCTGGCCGTCGCGGTGGCCGGCGCCGTGCTGCTGGACGACCCGACCGGCTCGTCGACGGACCGCGGCGGCGACTGGGTACGCGCCGTGCTCGGCCGGTGGCAGCGGCGGATCCTGCTGGCCGTCGGTGGCGCGCTGCTGGTCCTCACGGCGGCGCTGCTGCCGCTGCCGCCGGCGCCGCTGCCGGGAGCGGACGACACCCTCGAGTCGCTGAGCGCGCTGCTGACCGTGCTGTGCGGCGCGGTGGCCGCACTGCTGGTGCCGGCCGCGCGGCTGGCAAGGCCGGCCTGGTCGGCGCTGCCGAGGGGCATGCGGCCGTGGGCCGGCGGATGGGCCGCCGCGCCGGTGCTGGCGCTGGCTGTGCTGACCGGCGCCGGGTTCGGCGCCGGCATCGCGCTCACCGTGCGCCGGGTGCTCGGCAGGCAGGACCTGGTGCTGCCGGCCGGCTACTCCGCCGTGACCCTGGTGTGGGGCGCCGGTGGCGCGCTGCTGGCGGCCGCCGTGCCGGTCGCCGGCGCGGTGCTGGCCTACCGCCGGTGGCGGCTGGTCCGCGGTCGCGGCGAGGCTCCGGTCGAGGTGCCGATGCTGCACCCCACCCTGGCCGAGCAGGCCGCGGTCGCGCCGGCGTGGTGGCGAGCAGACCTCATGCGCAACCACGTCCACCAGGTGGTGATCGCGGTGGCCGGGGTACTGGTCACGCTGGTCGGCGCCATGTGGGCGGTGCACCTTGCCGACGTGACGCTGCCACCGTGGACCAGGACGGTCAGCGCGTTCGGCGTCACCGTGCTGGCCGCGCTCGCCGGTGGCCTGCTCAGCGCCGTCTACCGGGCGGCCAGGCAGCCGGACGCGGCTCGGCAGCTCGGCCAGCTCTGGGACCTTGCGTCGTTCTGGCCGCGGGAGGCGCACCCGGCCGTCCCGCCCGCCTACCCGCTCAAGGTGG
>Ga0210378_10001851_pt1 | contig 10930 bp, 8 predicted proteins | sample PLM1_60_b1redo_FD_155465 | JGI IMG/M metagenome (GOLD analysis project Ga0210378, IMG submission 155465) | Groundwater sediment microbial communities from an aquifer in East River, Colorado, USA - PLM1_60_b1 redo | ecosystem: Environmental > Terrestrial > Soil > Riparian zone | place: USA: East... | reverse complement strand
CTCGCCACCCGAGGCCAGGTCGATCGCCTGGTCGCCGGGGAGCGCCTGGATGAGCCGGACCCTGCTCTTCCCCGACCCGGGGCGGGACACGTCGTCGTTCAGCAGCATCGCCTTGACGGAGGTGAGCTGCCCGAACACGGCCACGGTGTAGGCGCGACCGGCCTCGAGGCTGACGGTCGCGGCGATGACCGGGGGCGTGTCCGCCGCCTGGCCGCTCTTGCGGACCTCGACCTTGAAGCGGCCGGGCTTGACCTTGAGGTAGTCGGAGACGGTCTTGAACGGCACGCCCTTGAGCTGCAGGCGGCCGTTGACGTACGCGACGTAGACGTCGCCCTTGAGCAGGCCGGGCGCGAAGTGGGCGACCCGCACCAACGCCTCGTTCTGCGCGCCGGCCGCGGCCCCTGGGAGCACCACCAGGCCCAGGGCGACCAGGGCGGCAAGGATCACGGCGGCCAGTCGTCGGTGCAGCATCAGCATCGCGCCTCCGTCTCGTCGGTCCTCGGGGACGCGAGCAACGACACTGTGTTACGCCCCCCGCGAGCTCGTCACGTATGCCGTCACGAGTCGTTCGGCCGCCATTATCGATCCGCGCACCTCTGCCTAGCCCCCTTAGTTCTGCGTAGTTATGGTCATAAGAGAACGTGAGCGCGACTCGACCCCGTCGACGCGTGGGACACTCAGCCATGGACAATCCGCAGGCAGCGGTGCGGCGGGCCTTCGCCGAGCGGTTCGGCCGCCGACCCGAGGGCGTCTGGGCCGCGCCGGCCCGGGTCAACCTCATCGGCGAGCACACCGACTACAACGACGGGTTCGTCCTGCCGCTGGCCATCGACCGGCGCGTCACCGTGGCCGCGGCCCGCCGCACCGACGACCTGCTGCGGCTGGTGTCGCTGGAGAAGGGCGAGGAGCAGCTCCGGCTCGCCGACGTGCGGCCGGGAGCGGTGCACGGCTGGGCGGCGTACGCCGCCGGACCGCTGTGGGCGCTCGCGCGGGACGGCACGGAGGTGGGCGGGCTCGACCTGGTCCTCACCAGCGACGTCCCGATCGGCTCGGGGCTGTCGTCCAGTGCCGCGCTCGAGTGCGCGGTCCTGCTGGCCGCGCGCGACCTGTACGGCGGCCGCGACGACCCGGCGCGGCTGGCGTCGATCGCGCAGCGGGCGGAGAACGACGTGGTGGGGGTTCCGTGCGGCATCATGGACCAGATGGCGGCGCTGGCATGCAGGGCCGCGCACGTTCTGTTGCTGGACTGCCGCTCGCTGGAGGCCGACCAGGTGCCCTTCGCCCCCGCCGACGCCGGCCTGGCGCTGCTGGTCATCGACACCAGGGTGTCGCACGCGCTCGCCGACGGCGCCTACGCCGAGCGGGGGTTCGGTGAGCCCGACATCTTCCCCGTCCACCCCAGCGACGGCGCCAGGAGGGTCGCGTGAGCCCGCCATGACCGACGTGGCCCGGCCCGTGCGACCCCGTCTGAGCGCCGAGGCGGCAGAGCACCTCCACCGCCTGATGGCCGGCTGGCAGCTCATCGCCGACCTGGCCTTCGCCGACCTGCTGCTGTTCCTGGCCGTCGACGACAGCGCGGGCTTCCGGATCGTCGGCCAGCTCCGGCCCTACACCGCCCGGACCCTGTACCCGGCCGACCTGGTCGGCGAGGTGGTCTCGCCGACCTGGCACCCGTACGTGGAGCGGGCCTGGCGGGAGGGGAGACGCCTTGCCTCGCCCGAGCCGATCTTCATCGACGCGGAGGCGGTCCGGGTCGAGACCGTGCCCGTCCGCCACGACGGCGACGTGGTGGCCGTGCTGAGCGTCGAGTCCCCGGAGACGCCGGCCCGCCCGACCGGCCGCCTGGAGGCCGCCTATCTGGGCGCGGCCGACGCCCTGCTCGAGATGGTGGCCGCCGGGACCTTCCCGTTCGGGGAGGCGCACGACCCGACCGCTTCGCCCCGGGTCGGCGACGGCCTGGTGGTGCTGGACGCCAGCGGCCGGGTCGAGTTCGCCAGCCCGAACGCCACCTCCGCCTTCCGGCGGATGGGCACCAACGCGCTGCCCTTCGGGCAGCCGCTCCCCCAGCGCGCGGCCATCCTGGTCGCCGAGGCGATGGCGGGCCGCCGGCCCGTCGAGGCCGAGATCGAGGCCGACGGCGCGGTCACCGACGTCGGCATCGTGCCGCTGCTGCGCGACAAAGGCCGGCGTGGCGCCCTGGTCCTGGTCCGTGAGGTGACCGAGCTGCGCCGGCGCGACCGGGTGATCTCCCGCCGCGAGGCGACCATCCGCGAGGTCCACCACCGGGTCAAGAACAACCTCCAGACGGTCGCCGCCCTGCTCAGGCTCCAGGCTCGCCGGCTCGGCGACCACCCGACCGCGGTCGCCGCGCTGGAGGACTCGGTCCGCCGGATCGCGTCGATCGCGCTGGTCCACGAGACGCTGACCGAGGAGTTCGAGGGCGCGGTCGACATGGCCGAGGTCGCCGGACGGGTGGCGCGGATGCTGGAAGGCTCGCTCGGCCGCGAGGACGTCCGGATCGAGCTGCGGACGGGGTCGGTGCCGGTGGACGCCGCGGTGGCCACGCCGCTGGCCGTGGTGCTGAACGAGCTGGTCCAGAACGCGGTGGAGCACGGCCTCGGGGACGGGCCGGGGACGGTCACGGTCGAGCTGCGAGGCGGCGGCCAGGAGCCGGTCAACCTGGAGGTGCGCGACGGCGGCGGTGGTGGCCCGCCGGCAGGTCCCCGCGGGATCGAGGGTGGCGGCCTCGGGCTGCGCCTGGTCCGGGCGCTCGTCGAGGAGGAGCTGGGCGGCCGGTTCACCCTCACCAGCAGCCCTGGCCGGGGCAGCCTGGCCGCCGCGGTCATCCCCGCTCCCGAGCGGCAGGGCTGAGCGCGGCGTGCCACCGACCCGGGTGATGATCGCCACGCCGCTCGAGAAGGAGCTGGCCGACCGGATCGCCGCTGTCGACCCGCGGGTCGAGCTGCTGTTCGACCCTGCCCTGCTGCCGCCGGCCCGCTATCCCGGCGACCACGGCGGCGAACCGGGCTTCCGGCGGGACCCGGACGGCCAGGCCCGCTGGCGGGCCATGCTGGACCGCGCCGAGGTGCTGTTGGGCATCCCCGGCGACTCGGCGGACGCCCTCGCCGAGCTGCTCGCGGGCACGCTCCCCGGGCTCCGCTGGGTCCACGCGACCAGCGCCGGCGCCGGCGAGCTGGTCCGTAGGGCCGGCCTCGACCGCGCGGCGCTGGACCGGGTCGTGGTCACCACCTCGAGCGGCGTCCATGCCGTGCCGCTGGCCGAGTTCGCCGTCCTCGGGCTGCTGGCGATCGCCAAGGACCTGCCCGGGCTGGCCACCGCCCAGCGCGCCAGGTCGTGGCCGACGACGCGGCGGCCGCTGCGGGAGCTGCGCGGGCAGACGCTGGCGCTGGTCGGCCTCGGCGAGATCGGACGCGAGGTGGCGCGGCTCGGCAAGGCCCTAGGGATGCGCACCGTCGGGGTGCGGCGCAGCCCCGGGTCAGCGCCGCCGTTCACCGACGAGGTGCACGGCGCCGACCGCCTGGCCGAGCTCGCCGGCCGCGCCGACGCGATGGTGGTGAGCCTGCCGCTCACCGGCGAGACGGCCGGCCTGCTCGACCGGGCCACGATCGAGCGTCTGCCGCCGGGGTGCATCTTCGTCAACGTGGGTCGCGGCGGGGTGGTCGACGAAGCGGCGCTCCTCGACGCGCTGCGCGAGCGCCGCATCGCCGGAGCGGTCCTGGACGTCTTCGCGACCGAGCCCCTGCCGCCCGGCTCGCCCTTCTGGACGCTCCCCAACGTGCTGGTGAGCCCCCACGGGGCCGCCCTGTCGGAGCACGAGAACCGGCGCATCGTCGAGCTGTTCGTCGCCAACCTGCGCCGCTTCCTCGACGGCGAGCCGCTCGCCAACAGGGTCGAGCCCGGCGTCTGGTACTGAGCGGGCGGACCCGCCTTAGGCTCCCCTTACCCCGCAACCCGCATGCTGGGCGCGGCACGGCAGTCGTCTGCAGAGGAGGATCGTTTGTCGGATCAGCCGGTCGCGACGGTGCCAGCCGGACGGCGGTGGCGGGTGCTGCTCGTCGCCGCCGCGCTTGCCGCGCTGGCGGTCGTGCTCTTCGCCGCGACCGCGTTCAGCAGCGCCGGCGCGTCGCAGGGCTCGACGGGAGGGACGCCTGGGTACCAGCCGGTACAGCAGGCGCCCGCACAGGGCGACCGGGGCCGTGAGTGCCCCGAGAAGTCCGGGCGGATGAAGCCCGCCAACCCCAGCGACGAGGCCGCGGTGCAGACGTAGCGCGGCGGAACCGGATCGGGGCGCCCGGCCGTGGCCGGGCGTTCCCGACCGGGCTCAGTGCTCGGGCTCGGCCCCGCCCGGGACGTGGCGGGCGGCGAAGCGAAGCAGCACCTCGGTCTGGCGGATGCGCTCCTCGATGACCAGGGCGCCGTGGCCGGCGTCGAAACGGTCCAGCTCGAACGGCTTGCCCAGCTCGGCCAGGCGGTCGGCGTAGTTGAGCACCTGCTGCAACGGGCAGCGGGTGTCGTTGTCGCCGACCATCAGCAGGACCGGGGTCTTCACCCGCTTGGCGTGGGTGATCGGCGAGCGCTCGACGAACAGCTCCGGCTTCTCGTCGGGACCGCCGCCGAACAGGCTGCGGTCGAACGCCTGCAACGCCTCGGACTCGTCGGCGTAGGCGGCCAGGTAGTCGGCGACCGGGACCACCGCCATGGCCGCCCGCCAGCCGTCGGGCACCGTCCCGATCGTCTGCAGGATCACGTAGCCGCCCCAGGAGGCACCGGTGATGACCACCTGCTCGGGATCGGCCAGGCCGCGGGCGACCAGGTCGTCGCGGCCGGCGGCGATGTCCTCCACCTCCGGGCCGCCCGGGTCGCCCTCCAACGCGTCCTGCCAGGCCTTGCCGTAGCCGGTGGAGCCGCGGTAGTTGACCAGGGCGACCGCGTAGCCGTGGTCGACGAACGCCTGGACCTCCGGGTCCCAGCCGTCGGCGTCGTGGTACTGGGGGCCGCCGTGGACCAGGAGCACGGTGGGGTACGGGTGCTGCCTGCCCGGCGGCAGGGCCAGGAAGCCGTGCACCCGGTCGCCCCGCGGGTTCGAGAAGGTCCAGCTCTGGTAGGCGACGCCCGCGGGCGCCCGCGGGCCCGGCGGGCGGAGCACGGCGTCCTTGCGGCCGACCGCTCGCACCTCCGGCGGCGACGCCCCCGAGGACCAGCGGTACCAGACCTGCCCGTCGGGCCGGACGCCGGCGCGGACGATCGAGCCGGGCGGGTGGTCGAGCCGCTCCACCACGCCGGTCGCCAGCTCCAGGCGGTACAGCTCGTTGCGTCCCATGTAGGTGTGGAGCAGCAGCAGGGCACTGGCGTCCGGCCACCAGTCGGCCACGTCGACCTCGCCGGGCAGGTCGACGTCGAGGTCGACCCGTTCGCCGCCGCCCGGGTCCCAGATGGCGGGGCGCAGGCGTCCCGCCCGCTCGTGCAGCAGCGCCAGCCGGCCGTCGCCGGCGACCGGCGAGAAGCCGGCCGCGAACAGGCCGTAGCCCTCGCCGTCCCACAGGTCGGCGACCGGCGCCATGCCCTCGACGTCGAAGGCGCGCAGGGCCGGGTGGAGGTTGTCGCCGTGCTCGGCGTGGTGGATCACGAGCAGGCGCCCGTCGCGGGCCATGTCGGCCAGCTCGACCATCTCGCCGTGCCGGTACAGCTCCGTGGAGCCGCCGTCGAGCTCGCCGACCCGGACCGAGAAGCCGTCCCTGCCCGCCAGCCCGACCGCCACCCGGCCCTTGGGGCCGAGGGCGAGCCCGGCCGTCCAGGCCGGCTCGACGTCGTCGAGCAGCGGGGCCGCCTCGCCGCCGCCGAACGGCTGCCGCAGCCAGCGGCCGACCTCGTCGCCCTTGGAGTCCTCGAACCAGACGAGCTGCGCGCCGTCGGGGCTCACGGTCCCCGCCACCACGCCGGTGGGATGGTCGGAGACCTGGCGGTGGCGGTCGCCGGCCCGGTCCCAGGCGTGGATCTGCCACGATCCCGACAGGTTGGAGGCGTAGACGAGGTGCTCGGGGTCGTCGACGGCCCACTGCGGCAGGGTCAGCGACGGGGCGCGGTAGCGTTGCTTCCAGCGTGGCTCGGTCATGACAGCATCGTACGCATGCCCGTCATCCTCGTCACCGGCGCAACCTCCGGCATCGGCCGCGACGCCGCGCTGCGGCTGGCCCGCGGCGGCCACCGGGTGCTGGCGGCCGGCCGCCGGCCCGACGCGCTCGCCGACCTCGCCCGCGTGGCCGGCTCCGCCGGCCGGGACGGGTGGCGGCTGGAGCCGCTGGTCCTGGACGTGGCCGACGCCGGCTCGGTCGAGGCGGCCCGGGTCGAGGTCGACCGGCGCACCGCCGGAGCCGGCCTGGACGTGCTGGTCAACAACGCCGGCTACGCCCTGCCCGGACCGCTGGAGGCGCTGACCGAGGCCGACCTGCGGGCGCTGTTCGACACCAACGTCTTCGGGCTGCTGGCGGTGACGCGCGCCTTCCTGCCCCGCATGCGCGAGCGCGGCGCCGGCAGGGTCGTCAACGTGGGAAGCGTCATGGGCCGGGTGACCATGCCGCTGCTCGGCGCCTACAACGCGAGCAAGCACGCGGTCGCGGCGCTGACCGACGCGCTGCGCATGGAGCTGGCGCCCTTCGGTGTGCAGGTGGTGCTGGTGGAGCCGGGCGCGGTCCGCTCGGGCTTCGCGGCACGGGCGCTCGCGGGCCTGGCTCCCTACCGGGACCCCGGCTCGCCGTACGCGCGCGCCATCGCCGGCACCGACGCCGCCTGGGAGCGGGTGTACCGCCTTGCCGCCGGCCCGGCCGCGGTCTCGCGCGCCATCGAGCGGGCGGCGACCGCTCCCCGGCCCGCCGCCCGCTACGTCGTCCCCGCCCGCTACCGCCTGCTGCTGGCGGCGCTGGCGGCGACGCCCCGTGGCGTGGCCGACGCGGCGAAGCGCCGCGTCATGGGCTGGTGAGCGCGGCGCGCTAGGCGTCCAGCGCCGTCGGCTCGACGGTGAACTCGATCGTGTAGGGACCGGGGTCGGCGTCCGGGCCGGGGCGCTCGGGGTCGTCGGGATGCCCGAGCCGGCTGCGGTAGCCGTGGTCGCCGGCGCCCCAGTCGTCGAGGCCGAGGTAGGGCTCGCGCACGACCCCGGAGGGGACGCCCGCCGGGCCCTCGCCCGTGACCGCCACCCACAGCACCGAGGTCGGGTTGAGCACCAGGTCGAAGCGCCGGTCGAGCTCGAAGACCTTGCCGTCCTCGACGTCGACCGCAGCGCCGTCCTCCGGCCAGCGCGCGGTCTGGTCGCCGACGGCCAGGCACAGGGCGAGCCGGCCGCCGAGCGCCGCGGCGTCCTCGACGGTGACGCGGCCGAAGGTGACCGTGACCCGCGTACGGTGCAGCGGCGGCACCACGGTGACCCCGACCTCGTCGACGGCGCCGGGCTCTATCGGCGGGACGACCAGGAAGCGCCCGCTCTCCGACAGGTAGCCGGCGGCGATCGCGTAGCTGCCGGCCACCGTCCCGAAGCCGTCGCTCGCCTTGAACACGGCCCGCTCCTCGCCCGGCTCCAGCGGCGTCGGGTCGCCGTCGCCGCCGAGGAACCGGTCGAGGTTCTCGCCGGCAGGACCGCGGACGGCCAGACGCAGCTCGGCCAGGTGGGCACGGTAGTCGCCGTAGTTGCGGGCGGTGAACTGGGCCACGAAGTTGCCGCCGAGCGTGGGCGTCCAGGAGTTCACCCAGATGCCCTTGGCGGCGCCGACGTCGACGTAGGGCGGCCGCTCGCTGGCGTAGTCCTGCACGAACAGCCCGCGCCACGGCCCGCCGGGCGCGCTCGACTCGAGCTGCGGGGCGTCCGGTGCGGCGTCGATCACGACCTCCTGCTCGGGGTGGTTGCTGTCGTAGGCGTACACGCGCATCGCGCCCGAGCCGTCGTCGTCGTAGCCGTAGGCGACCACCTGGCGGTTGCGGGCGAGCTCCTCCAGGCCGCGCGCGCCGACCAGGCCGAGCACCTGTGGCCGGCCGGCGTCGATGCTGCGGCGCAGCCGCCGGAGCTCGTCCCTGCTCCAGCCGGTCACGCCCTTGTAGGACCAGGTGGGATGGTCGGCGGCCAGGGTCCAGGTCACGAACTGGCGGGCGCTCCAGGTGGCGAAGCTGTCGAAGAGCCGTTTGTAGAGGTAGTCGGCCAGGCGTGTGCCGTCCTCGGGGACCGTCCTGTCGGGGAAGTCCTCCGGCCGGTGGGACGGGACCGGCAGGCCGGCGAACCAGTAGTCGAGCGCCGCGTAGGCCATGCCGCCGGAGCGGCCGTCGGTGGCCACCTCACCGAAGCCCGGCACGGTGACGACGTTGTCGACGAAGTCGTTGGCGAAGTGGAATCCATGGGCGCGTGGATCGAACCCGGTTCTCGGCACAGGCCCCCCCTGTCGAAATGCACCGGACGAATGGAACGATCCTCGCTCTGGGTGGCGGGGCAAGGCAATAGTCCGAAAGGCGTATTGCCGCCCGGGCCGGCTTGTTCCCCCTGGCTGCACTAACCCGCCGTCCTCCGGTTGGGGGACGGCCAAGAGTATTCATCTGGTCTATTGGTGCGAGCGGCTCCAGGCGTCAGCATGCCGCTTCCAGCGCCAGCCGGGTGGGGACCCGGCTGGCCGTGTTGTCGTTTCCCGGGGGGAGCTATGACCTCGGCCTTACAGGCCGCCCAGGCGCCGATTCGGGTTGTGATCGCCGACGACATCCCCGAGCTGCGCACGCTGCTGTGGGTCGCACTTCAAGGACGGGGGTTCGAGCTGGTCGGAGAGGCCGGCGACGGCGGGGAGACGCTGCGGCTGGCCGCCGGCGCGCTGCCCGACGTGGTCGTGCTCGACCTCGGCATGCCGGGGACCGACGGCCCCGACCTGATCGCCGAGCTGCGCCGTCGCATCCCGGCGGTCAAGGTCGTGGCGCTGTCGGCGTTCGCCGCCGACGAGGTGCGGGGCGCGGCTTTCGACCACGGCGCCCACGCCTACCTCGAGAAGGACGTCGATCCCGACGACCTGGTGGCGACGCTGCGCGACGTCTGCGGCCGGAGCCTGGGGGCGGTCGCGCCGCCGTCGCCCGCGGGCCTGCTCGGCCACGCCGGCGACGACCTGGAGCGGGTGTGGGGCTCGCTGGCCGCCGCGCCGGTGGCGACCGCCCTGGTCGGCCCCGACGGCCGCTTCCTCAAGGTCAACGCCGCCCTCTGCGCGCTGGTCGGGCATTCCGAGCCGGCCCTGCTGGCGGCGGGCTTCCCGGCCGTCGTCCACCCGGAAGACCGCGACAGCGACCTGGAGCAGCTCAAGCGCCTGCTGGGCGGTGACGTCACCGGCTACCAGCTCCAGGAGCGCTGCCGGCGCATCGACGGGGAGGCGATCTCGGTGCTCTGCAACACCTGGCTCGTGACCAACCACCGCGGCGAGCCGCTCCACCTCGACGGCCACGGCCGCCCGCGCTACGTGGTCCGCCAGCTCGTCGACCTCCGCGAGAGCAGGCATCCCGAGGACCAGCTCGCGTGGCGGGCGACCCACGACGCCCTGACCGGGCTGCCCAACCGCGGCCTGTTCCTGGACCGGTTGGAGATGACCCTCGCCCGGCTCGGCCGCGACCCCGGGCTGGCCGCCGTGCTGGTGCTGGACCTCGACCGCTTCAAAGAGGTGGCCGAGCGCTTCGGCGACGACGCCGTCGACCGGCTGCTGGTCGCGGTCGCCGGTCGCCTGCGCAGCATCCTGCGGCCGAGCGACACCGTCTCGCGCTTCGGCAGCGACGAGTTCGCCGTGCTCTGCCCCGACCTCGGCCACGAGCGCGACGCCGTCCGGCTGGCGGAGCGGGTCAGCGCCGGCCTGACGACCCCGTTCGCGGTCGGCGGCCAGGAGATCGTCGTCTCGGCCAGCATCGGGATCGCGCTCAGCGGCTCGCGGACCCGGCGGGCGGACTCGCTGCTGTTCGACGCCGACGCCGCCATGCAGCGCGCCAAGCAGCGCGGCGGCGGCATCTACGAGCTGTTCGACGAGGCGGTCCGCGCCCAGCTCGTCGAGCGCCTGGAGCTGGAGCGCGCGTTGCGGCGTGCGGTCGACGCCGACGAGCTGCGCGTCCTCTACCAGCCGATCGTCTCGCTCAAGGAGGGCCGGCTGGTCGGGGTGGAGGCGCTGGCCCGCTGGGAGCAGCCGGGCAGGGGCCTGCTGCTGCCGGCCGAGTTCGTGCCTTTCGCCGAGGAGACCGGCCTGATCGTGCCGGTCGGGGGCTGGGTGCTGGAGGAGGCCTGCCGGCAGGCCGCCCGCTGGCGGGCGGCACGGGCCAGGCCGCTGCCGCCGACCATGCACGTCAACCTGTCCCCCCGCCAGTTCACGGAGCCGCACCTGGTCGACCTGATCGCCGGCGCGCTCGCCGACACCGGCACCGACCCGGACCGGCTGTGCCTGGAGGTGACCGAGCGGGCGCTCGCCGCCAACCCGGCGTCGGCCGCCACCACCCTCAAGCGACTCTCCGCCCTCGGCGTGCGGGTGTCGGTGGATGACTTCGGCACCGGCTACTCGTCGCTTGCGTCCCTGCAGTACCTGCCGATCTCCTCGCTCAAGATCGACCGCTCGTTCGTGGCGCGGCTCGACCTCGACCCCGAGGACGACGCGATGGTCGCCGCGGTCATCGGCCTGGCGCACACGCTCGGGCTGGCGGTGATCGCCGAAGGGGTCGAGACCCCACGCCAGCTCGCCAAGCTCGACGAGCTCGGCTGCGACTACGCCCAGGGCTACCTGTTCGCCCGTCCCGAGACCGCTGGCCGGGTCGGCGAGCTCCTCGGTCAGGACCCGCGCTGGCAGTGACGCGCTGCCTTCAGAATGACGGAACCGACCCGGCGGTGCCGGTGTATCGGTGTGCGAGACCCAGTCCGTGGAGGGCC
>Ga0210378_10001849_pt1 | contig 10935 bp, 7 predicted proteins | sample PLM1_60_b1redo_FD_155465 | JGI IMG/M metagenome (GOLD analysis project Ga0210378, IMG submission 155465) | Groundwater sediment microbial communities from an aquifer in East River, Colorado, USA - PLM1_60_b1 redo | ecosystem: Environmental > Terrestrial > Soil > Riparian zone | place: USA: East... | reverse complement strand
CCCCTATGCCTTCTGGCGAAGTGAGTCCGTCATGCCGGCGAACGCCGGCATCCAGGTTCTTTTTTTGTTCACCTGCCTAGATTCCGGTTTCCGCTGGAATGACGGATGGAGAGTGACTTTCCAGGCGAGAAAGTGATGACAGGAGCGTTGAAATACAAGAAACGAGCAACCCATGCACTACATCGGCTCGAGAGTTAAGCGAAAAGAAGACGTGCGGCTTTTGCGCGGCATCGGTAAATATGTCGGCGATATTCACCGCGCCGGCATGGTGCATGCCGCGATTCTGCGCAGCACGCACGCGCATGCGCGCATCGTCAAAATAGATGCGGCTCCCGCGCTGAAACTCCCCGGCGTCGTCGGCGTCCTGACGGCCGCCGACATGCCGGGGCTGAAAACTATTCCCATGCGCACCGGAGTTATTCCCGGCTTGGAGCGCTCGCAGCAAAGTCCGATTGCGACGACGAAAGTTCGTTACGTCGGCGATCCGGTTGCCGTCGTCGTCGCGGAGAATCGTTACATCGCTGAGGACGCTCTCGAATTGATCGAAGTTGAGTACGCTGCGCTGGGCGTGGTGACCGACGCGCGAGCAAGCATGCAACCGGGCGCGCCACAGCTCCACGACGCGGTGCCGAACAACATCGCGGCTAACTTTCAGGTCAATGTCGGCGATGTCGATGGCGCTTTCCGCGATTCCGACTTAATTGTCGAGGAGGAATTTTCGACCCAGCGTCATTCCGCCGTGCCGCTGGAAAATCGTGGCTTGGTCGCGGAGTGGGACGAGGGACGCGGTCTCCTGACGATGTGGGGTCCGACCAAGATGACCCATACCAACTGGCGTATTCTTTCCGAGCTCATCGGCCTGCCGCAAAGCTCGATCCATTTCATCGAGCCGGAAGTCGGCGGCGGCTTTGGCGCGCGCGGTGAATTCTATCCGGAAGATTTTCTGATTCCTTTCGCCGCCAGGCATTTTCGCAAACCGATTTGCTGGATCGAAGACCGCTCGGAGAACCTCAAGGCGATGAACCAGTCGCGCCAGCAAAAACACCGGGTGAAAATCGGCGTGAAAAAAGACGGCACGATCATGGCGATGGACGCCGAGATTCTTTTCGACATGGGCAGCTATACGCGCACCCACGGCGGCGTCCCGGCCATTGCCGCTTCGGCCATGCTACGCGGTCCGTTCCGGGTAAAAAATTATCGCTGTAACGTTTTCTGCGTTCTGACCAACAAGACCCCCGTAGGTACCTACCGGAGCCCGGGACGCTACGAAGCGAATTTCGTCCGCGAACGGTTGTTGGACATCGTCGCGCATCGTCTCAAGCTCGATCCCGCCGACGCGAGGAGACGGAATTTGATCCGCCATGAAGAAATGCCCTACGATCTCGGCAAGCATCCGTTTCACTACATGGTTTATGACACCGGCGATTTGCCGGGTCAGTTCGAGCGCGCGCTGGAGCGTTTCGGCTATGAAAGTCTCAAGGCCACCTGCGCTGCCGCAAAGCTCGATGGTCGCGCCGTCGGCGTCGGCATCGGCTGCTTCGTCGAAACCAGCGGCATCGGCCCATGGGAGTACGCCCGGATCGAAGTCGACAATGCCGGCCAGGTCGTCCTTTACTCCGGCTGCAATTCGGTCGGCCAGGGCATCGCGACGGCGCTCAGCCAGATCGTTGCCGATGAGCTGCAGGTTGCCATAGAGAATGTGCGCGTCGTGCACGGCGACACGGCGCAAGTCCCCTACGGCAACGGTAGCAACGCCAGCCGTTCCACCGTGATGGCCGGTAGCGCCGCCGTCGGCGCGTCACGTAAAGTCAAAGACAAACTCTTGCGACTGGCATCGGCTAGTTTGGAAATCGATAGCGCCGATCTGATCCTGCGCGATGGCCGCGTCGTCGCCCGCGGGGCGCCGGAACGGTCTCTCGGCTTCGCCGAGCTCGCGCGCTTGGCGTTGCCCGGTCCGGCGCTCAAAAGCGGCATGACTCCCGGGATCTCCGAAGAAGATTTTTTCGCCACCGATAAGCGGCCGTTTCCTTACGGCGTGCACGTCGCAGCGGTGGAAGTTGACAAGGAAACCGGCAAAATCAAGATCCTCGATTATCTCGTGACTGAAGATGTTGGCCGGAAGATCAATCCCATGATCATCGAAGGCCAAATGGCCGGCGGTCTGGCGCAAGGAATCGGCGGGGCAATATTGGAGGAATTTGTTTACAGCGAAGACGGCCAACCATTGTCGACGAACTTCATGGATTATTTGCTGCCGACGGCGATGGAGGTGCCCAAAGCGCAGTTGATCTCGACCGAAGATTTTCCCAGCCCCCATAATCCGCTCGGCGTGAAGGGAGCAGGCGAAGGCGGCATTACCGCGGCGGGTGCGGCGTTGGCAAACGCCGTGTCGAATGCATTGGGTGTTGAAGTGAAAAGATTGCCGCTCAAGCCGGACTACATTTTGCAGCTAATAAAAGACTGCGAAGCTGCCGGCTAAACTTCGGATGCTAATTTATGAAGAGTAAATCCCGATGACCGTTCAGCAAATTATCGACGTTCATGCCCACGTCTATCCCGCCGGCTGTTTCACGGAAGTGATCAAGACACGCGCCGACTTCAAGCTCGTCGATAATCCGCGCGGTCAGTCGCTCCTCTACCGCGGCAGCCACGTTATGTCGATGCCCACGGACCAGGACAATTTGCCTAGGCGACTGGCGTCGATGGATGAAGCGGGCATCGCTATGGCGATACTTTCCGTGGGCGCACTCAATATGGGTTGGGCCGGCTCCGGCGACGCCGCGGCAGCGCGCTTTGTCAATGACGGGCTTGCCGCCGTTTGCCGGCAATACCCAACTCGTTTTCGCTTTGTCGCCGTGCTGCCGTGCACGAAGCCTAGTGAGATGGTGCAAGAGTTGGATCGCGCTCTCAGGATGGGCGCCGCCGGGGTAGGCATCGCAACTAATGTTGGCGACTTTCAGTTGCAGGCGCCTGAGCTCCAAAACTTTTGGCGCGAGATGAGCCGCCGTAAGCTCATGGTGCTCGTACATCCGACCTATCCCTGCGATGCGCCGCAAAACGATCCGGGAACCTTTCTTTCCGTAGGTTATCCGGGTGAAACGGCGATGGCGGCAACCAAACTCGCTCTCTCCGGGACTCTTGAAGAGTGCCCCGACGTAAAGATCGTTTGGTCGCACCTCGGCGGCGGTTTGGCGATGATCTTGGACCGCATCGATCGCGGCTACCAACGATTCTCTAGCTGTCCTCATCCGCCCAGTTACTATTTGCGCCGCTGTTACTTCGACACGGCGTGTATTCATGGTCCAGCGTTGGAATGTGCTCGCGCAACTTGGGGTGTCAACACACTGGTTTTCGGCACGGACGCGCCCCATGTGCCGAATGCGGAGAAGGACACAGTCGCCGCGCTGAAAGCGAGAGCTTGGTCGGACGCCGAGTTCGAGGGCGTCTTCAGTGCCACCATCCAGCAGCTTCTGGCGTGACGAGAGTCTTCTTCTGCATTACAATCTGCCCGGTAGCCTTCCCGGGTCGGAGGCGGGCAACTTTTTGACAAGTCCGGCTTGCTCTGCTTTCGCACCGCGGTCGAACAATGGGTCGATACTAAATGAGGGCGCGGAGGGTAAAAATGAGTCGCCTTAGCCGTTGGCTCGGATTCGGTTTTTGGGCACTTATTCTCTTGTTCCCAAAGGACAGCAGCACCCAACCGCTTTATTACAAGGGGAAAACAATTGCAGTTATTGAAGGGCGCAGTCCTGGAGGTGTAGGAGACTTAAGAACTAAAGCTATCCTGCCCTTTCTGCAAAAGTACATTCCTGGGAATCCAACTATCGTTCCAGAATATATGCCTGGAGGAGGGGGCCGACAGGCCGCCAATTACGTGTATAGGGCAAAGGCGGAGGGACTGACGATCGGCGCCAGCTCTCCGGGCGTACTCGCAAGCGCCATACTCGGCGAGCCGGGTGTCGAATATAATCCTTACAAGTTTATCTATCTCGGGTCCCCTTTCAGCGAGAACAATAATATTTTTGCCACCCGAAAAGCTCTCGGTATAAACAACTTGGAAAAGCTGCGCGGTGCTTCGGGGCTCAGAATCGGAGCCCAATCGGTGGGCCACGTACAGTACATTCGGGGCCGGTTGTTCGCTTGGCTTTTAGATCTCAAAGATTCGAAATTCGTTGTTGGCTATGCCGGAACTGAGCTGGATATCGCCTTGGAGCGAGGTGAAATCGATGCTAGAGCGGTCGCGGTTGATACGGTATCGATGTCAGAGGGATACAGAAAGCTCGTCGATTTCCATGCGATTCTAGAGATTCCCAAAGGACATCGTCCCCGTCAATTTGCCAATTTGCCTGAAATCGAGGCTTTCGTGCGGTCTGAGATAGAGAGCCAAGTTCTGATCATGTCGCGGGTTTTTTGGGGAGTCGGAACGCTAGTTTATCTGCCCCCAAGCACACCGGAGAAACTCGTCGAGATACTCAGGCAAGCCTTTCGCAGTTCTTACGAGGATCGCCAATTTCACGAACAATATAAAAAACTTCTTGGACTTCATCCAACGCCACTCATGCCGGAAGACCAGCAGAAACTTGTCGCGGAGCTTCCGCGAGATACTGAGGTCGTTAGAGTTTTTAAAACCATCGCTGGAATGGATCCCCTTCCATCACGCAGGTAAGCAGGCCTGGGATCATGAATACTGAAGCCCGTTCAAATCGTTCCAGCCGTTCAATCGCTTCGCTACGGCTACGCCGGTTCAATGTTCAAGGTTCAACGTTCAAAGTTTCGAAAACGAAGCACGTTCAAAGCGTTCATTAAACCGGTTCCAATCGTTCCACCGCTTCGCTCATAAGCTACTGCGGCCCGTTCCAAACGTTCCAATCGTTCAACCGCTGCGCTCCGTTCAAGATGTTAATCGACCAAAGCCTGTTCAAAACCATTAAAGACTCGGACGGAACTTCCACGTTTCGGGAATTCTCGAAACGTCGAAATGAGCTGCGGCGGGTTGGATGGGTCGCGCTATTCGAGCGGCTACGATTGGCCGTAGTTCTCGAAGTGATTTTCTCAACACGGGTGGTTCACAGGAGAGTTTAAGGCAAGAGTCATTTGTTCAGAACTTCCACGATTCCAGCCTCAGCGTGCTCCCGAATACGTGGTCATCGAGGGTCGTCTCGGCCTGCCCGCCTATTCGTTCAAAAAAGTTTTTCCACGCGCAGGCCGATCAGACGGAATGCCTTTCCGCGCGGGTTCTCGCGGGCGTCGAAGAAAGGCAGGATAAGCGACAACGCCGCTTCTTTGAGCCGGCGCAGGGCATCCTCATCGATGCGGATGCTGTCCTTCAGACTGCGGGAGCGATTGCTCGTCTGAAAGTCACCGAACCGAACGGTCAGCGTCACCGTGCGAAAGCCCTTGAACTCCTTTGCCGTGAGCTTGGCGATCATCCGTTCCGCCATACGATCGAGACGCTCGGTGACGATGGACTGATTTCGCGTATCCTCCTCGAAAGTTTCCTGCTCGCCGAGGGATTTTCGCGTCCATTCGTTGGACACTTCAGAGTCATCGACGCCGCGGACTTTTTCGCATAGCCGCTCTCCCCATTTGCCAAACCACTCCACCAGAGCGGACTCGGGAACCTGGCGCAGGTCCTCAACGGTGCGAAGATTTTTCTCGTGAAGTAAGTGTTCGCTCTTGGGCCCAATCCCTGGAATCACCCGAATGGGAAGCGGATTGAGGAAATCGGCGATCTGCTCCGCCTCGATGACGGTCAGACCATCCGGTTTTTGCCGATCCGAGGCGATTTTCGCGATCAGCTTGTTCGGAGCGATACCGACTGAGCAGCCGAGCCCTTCGCGGTCGCGGATCTCGCCCTTGAGCCGCGTCATGCGTTCCCGTGCGGCGGCGAAATTTTCCAGGGAGGAGACATCGAGATACGCTTCGTCTATGCTTGCCTCCTCGAAGGCGTCGGCGTAGCGCTGCAAGATTTGCATAATGCGGCCGGAGACTTCGCGATACAGTGGCATATTAGGCTGAATAAAAACCGTTGCGGGTTCGCCGCGTCGGCGCGCCGTTTCGGCAAAGCGCCACGCTCGCGAGATCGGCAGAGCCGAGCGGATGCCGAATTTTCGAGCCCTATAATTGGCGGTCGTGACAACGCCTCGGCCTTTACCTTCCTTTGGGTCGGCGCCGACGACTACGGGAAGATCTCGCAGCGCGGGATTGAGACGCTCCTCGACCGCAGCATAGAACGCGTCCATATCGACGTGCACAATGATACGCATGGGCTGCAGATTGTTTCATGTTCGCGCCGGCTTTGCGACGCCGTCGGGGAATGGCGACGAGCCGAAGAAAAGTTTTGCGGAGCGGATTTTTCCATTGCTCGGTGTAATGCGACCGTGCTAAGCCGCATCTTCAGACTGACATCCGTTCAAAGGTTCAAGGTTCAACGTTCAAGGTTGTGAGCTGGCGGTTCGTTCAAGACGTTCAAAGCGGGGCCGGTTCAAGTTTAAGGTTCAAGCGTTCAAAGTAATCCGTAAACCCCTTCCAGCTGTTCGAAACGTTCTCCTGTTAAAGCCGTGGAGATAGATCATCACGCGTGACTCAGCCCATCAGCCTGCCGGCCAGTTCGAGGAGGAGCGTATCGTTGCTGCTTGCGGCGATGAGCGAGAGTCCGAGTGGGTAGCCGTCGAGCTGCGCCAGTGGCAGTGACACTTGCGGCAGGCTTGCCAAGCCAGCAATGCACAGGATAGGCAGCGCTCGAGCGCGCAGGTCATCGAGCACTTTTGGCGGTGAGTTTCGCAACAACGCGATGCCGGGCGCGGACGGCAGCGCAAGCACAGTTCTTCCCCCAAGCATTTCCGCCATGTGGCGCGTGATCTCCTCGCGCCGCGTGCTGGCGCGCGTGATCTCCTCGGGAGCTACCGTCTGCGCCCAGGCAAAGCGTTCCTTGACCCCCGGGCCGAGCGCAGGCTTTTCCCGCGCAATCCAGTCGCCGTGACAGGCCCACGCTTCTGCGCCTTGTAGGAAGCGGAAATAATCCATCCATCGCGTGAGTGGCTCGTCACCCACGGTCACCGGCTCGGGCGTTCCAACCAGCGCTGCGACCTTGTCGAGGGCGGACCGGAGCGCATGGACGACCGCTTCTCCAGCGACTTCCAACGCGTCTTGCGCGATGAGCAATCGCACGGGAGGAGGCGCGAGCGCATCGTCGCCGAGCAGGGTGCGCCCCACGCGTTCGAAGATCCCGGCGTCGCGTGCAAAAAAACCGCAGGTATCGAAGCTCGGCGCAAGCGGGCACACGCCATCGAGGGGGATGCGCCCGTGTGTCGGTCGCATGCCGAGGATGCCGCAGAAGCTCGCCGGCAGGCGCACCGAGCCGCCGGTATCGCTGCCGACGGCAAAATCCACCACACCGGCGGCGACCGCAGAAGCCGAGCCGCTGGAGGAGCCGCCGGGAATGCGCCCCGGCGCGTTCACATTCACGGGGGCGCCGTAGTGCGCATTCTCGCCCGTAAGGCTCCAGGTCATTTCGTCGGTGTGGGTCTTGCCGACGAGATGCGCGCCCGCGTCGAGCAGCCGCTGAACGGCGGGCGCCGTGCGCGCCGCGGGCCCGTGGGTGCGCAACCAGTCGGGACTGCCGAAGCCGGTTCTGTGGCCCGCGACGTCGTAGATATCCTTGACCGCGAACGTGAGCCCGACGAGGGGCCCGTGCGATGCGCCCTTCATCTCGACGTGGGTATCGCGGCAGAACGCTTCGAGCCGGTCGTTGGCGACGATCTCGTTCATTGAATCAATAAACCCGGATGACTCAAACCCGAACGCGCGATTACCGGGGCTTTAATCTCATTGGTCAATTCTCAGCAGCTTGCTACGCAATGGCTAGTCGTAAGTCCGTCGTTCCCGCATGCCTTTAGCGGGAATCCAGGCGAGACTCTGACTGGACCCCCGATAAAAACATTCGGGGGTGACAACATGGGGTGAAAATCTCATAAAGGACTATGGATACCCCGCAGCTTGCTGCGGGGTAGTCCGCATGTATCTGCGGTTCAATGACCCATCCATTTTTGTCAGCCTGACCAAGAGACTTTCGAGGATGCTATTGCCAAAGTTGCTTTGAGGCGATGGCCGCGCCCTCTGCCAGCGACTTCAGCTTGGCCCACGCGATGTGCGGATCGATCGTGGGCTCTGCGCGCACGAAGGTGCCGAAGCCGCAGTCTGTGCCCGCGATAACGTTCTCGCGGCCCGCGACTTCTGCGTAGCGGACAATTCGCTGCGCGACAAGCTCCGGGTGCTCTATGAAATGGGTCGTGGAATCAATGACACCTGGAACGATGGCCAGGCCATCAGGGAGATGAACCTCTTTGAAGACGACCCACTCATGCTCGTGTCTGGGGTTGGCGCCCTCAAAGGAGAGAGCGCCGACTTTGGCCTTTAGCGCGACGTCGATGATTTCCGTGAGCGGGATATCCAGGTGGTGCGGGCCTTCGTAGTTGCCCCAGCACATGTGCAGGCGCACCCGATCAGCGGGAATGTCCCGCAAGGCGTGATTAAGCGCCGCCACGTGAAGCTCAGCGATCTTTTTGAAGTCTTTTGTGCTCAGGTCGGAAAAGCGGTTGTGCCGGCTCATACACAAGTCGGGGCAGTCCACCTGGAGCACGAAGCCGGCGCGATGGATGGCGTCGTATTCCTCTTTCAACGCGTCCGCCAGAGCGTATAGATACTTCTCTTCGCTCCCGTAGTATTGGTCTTTCATGAAGTGCGGCACCACGCCAGGCGAGGCGGCGGTCATGAATACCTCTTCGGCTTCGACCCCTTTGACAGCGGCCTGCAGGTTTTCAATGTCCTTCAGCACGGCTTCTCGATCCTTCCAAGCGATGGGGCCGGTGCACGCGGGGCGCTTGGGGGCGGCTCTTCCCGTGCGGCGGGCGGTGTACTCCGGGAAGTCATTGGCTTCGCCCGACGGGGCGGCAGCGGTACTTTCACCGTCAAAGCCGGTCAGGCGGTCTTTCATGTAAGTCGAGTAACCGGGTTTGCCTTGTTCGCCGTCATTGAGGACAGTGACTCCGACCTCGGCCTGCCTGCGCACCACCGCCGCGACTGCAGAGCGGACGCGCATGGCAAGGACGTCTTCATCGACTGACTGCTTCTGTTCCTTGCGCAGCACCATGTCGACCAGGTCCGTGGGACGGGGCAGACTCCCGGTGTGGGTGGTGAGGATGTGATGAGTGCTGCGCTTCATAGGTTTCGTCCAGAGCAAGCGGTGAGACCCTGCGCTTCTTAAGAGCGGGGCCCGAGCCTATGCCATCGAGCGGCTTTCAGAGAAAATATTGTCCCAATTAACAAAAGCCGCCATCCTATACGGAGCCGCTTTGCTGGGGATAAAGGATACACCGAATATTTTCATTACTTACCGGTCCATCTGGGTTGATATAACACACCCAGGTTCGATTCGAGGGAACCGGTTTAAATACTTCTTTGTCGACAGCGGTCTCAACGCCTTCTATGTTCACCAATATCCGCTTTTTACTTTGATCCTTAATCCCAATCGCAACCTGTTGAGGTCTGCAATCTCGATCCTGACAACAAGTCTGCCAGATTTGCAGTTTTTCTAACTTCGGCTCTCCGACATCATGTCCCCAGGAATGCGAAATCAGAAGAAATAAGACGGCCGAGATCGCAATCGAAAAACAATTAAAATATACCGAGTGAGTAAATCTACGGCGCCATTCCCAAGCAGAAATCATATGTCACCAAATGTTCTTTACTCAGTGACGTGCTTTTACACTGGTTATCATACTCCAAATGCTAGAAGCGGCAAGCAAGAGAAACTTTGCTGAATCGTCTCTAAAAAGAAAAAAGAAAAACGAAAAAAGAAAAAAGGAGAAAAGGGGACAGTCTCTAGAACGAACTCTAAATAATCTCCAGGCTTTAAGCCAAGCTGTTCCATTGGCGCCGCTGGCACTGTGGCCTGTGACTCCTTTTTAATTTTTGCCAAATCCATACAGTTAGAATGTTAGACCCATAATCTCTCAGCTTGGCTGAGTGGCTATCGGTCAAAAGGATAGAAAACTTGCCGGAGGCGGCAAGTGTCTGCCCGCAGCCCAACCTATTTGATAAAATAAAACGATCATGAAAAGTAAATTCGATACGATTGTGTTTGGTTTAGGCGCAATGGGGAGTGCGACCGTTTATCAGTTAGCAAAGCGCGGCAGAGAGGTTTTGGGCATAGATCAATATTCCTCGCCGCACCATTACGGTTCAACGCATGGCGAGAGTCGTATCATTCGCAAAGCCATCGGCGAGGGCGAAGAATATATGCCTTTAGTGCTCCGTTCCTATGAACTCTGGCGCGAGATCGAAAGAGAGACAGAGCAAGAGCTTCTCACGACCACGGGAGGTCTTATTCTAGAAACTCAACAAAGCGAGGCTGTTATGCACGGTCGTCGCAACTTTTTGGACCAAACGATCAGTTGCGCCAACAAATTCAATATCCGTCATGAAATTCTTGAGCCCCAAGATATAAAGCAGCGTTTCCCGCAGTTCGCGGTTACAAACGAGCGGGGATATTTTGAATACGACGCTGGATATTTACGACCAGAGTCATGCATCGAGGTACAATTGCGTCTTGCTAAGAAATACGGCGCAACGATTCAAATGAATGAAAAAGTTATTTTCATTACTCCTAAGGGAAACTCTGGAGTCACTGTAAAAACCGACCGCGCGATTTACCAGACTGAAAAACTTGTTGTTTCCGCTGGGCCATGGCTAACACAGTTTTTGCCACCTGAGTACGGGCAATTTTTCAAAGTTTATCGGCAGATCATGTACTGGTTTGGGATCAAGGACGATTTTGGGCCAACATTTACACTTGGAAGTTTTCCAATTTTCATTTGGATCTTCAAAAAAGGTGGAGATTTTGGGTTCTATGGGTTCCCAACGCTCGATGGAAAG
>Ga0210378_10001848_pt1 | contig 10935 bp, 8 predicted proteins | sample PLM1_60_b1redo_FD_155465 | JGI IMG/M metagenome (GOLD analysis project Ga0210378, IMG submission 155465) | Groundwater sediment microbial communities from an aquifer in East River, Colorado, USA - PLM1_60_b1 redo | ecosystem: Environmental > Terrestrial > Soil > Riparian zone | place: USA: East... | reverse complement strand
GGGATGCTCATGCCGGCGTAGCCGGCCCACTCGTCGGGGACCGCGCCGAGCATGAGCCGACCGAGGCTCTGCTCGGTGAACGCCTCGTCCGCCAGCAGGCGGGCACGCACGGCCGGATCGGCCAGCGCGCGCAGGGTGGCGCCGGCGCCGCCGGCCTGCAGTTCGGCGGGGAGCAGCAACATCGCCAGGATCGTGCTGGACCGCCGGTAGGGGTACATGTCGAACGAAAGCTCGACACCGCGGTCGTCCGCGTCGCTGACCCCGCCGTCCAGGTCGGCCGGCGTGGTCCACAGGTGGCTGGCATGCACCCGGACCCCGGCCCGGGCACCGACGTCGATGAGCTCGGCCAGCCCGTCGCGGACCCTGGCCCCGTACCCGCGCAGATGGGAGACGTACGGCTGCCCCGTCCCGGCCAGCGGCGCGGCCAGCGCCGCGATCTCCTCCGCCGTGCCGAACCGGCTCGGCACATACTCCAGGCCGCTGGACAGGCCGGCCGCGCCGTCGGCAAGCGCCCGCTCGACGTCGTCGCGGGCCGCGGCGACCTCCGCCGGCTCCAGCGGGCGGTCCGCGGTGCCGGCGAACCGGTACCGGATCGTGCCGTGCGAGGCCAGCACGGCCACGTTCTGCGCCAGCCGCCCCGCCACCATCCCGGCGAAGTCGCCCACCCCGTAGCGGTCGGCCGCCGGCGCCGGCCCGTTCACCGGCGTGAAGTACCGCCCGACATACCGGGCCGCCTCCGGCGCCGCGCCGATCCACGACGACCCGTCCTGCCCCACGACCAGCGTGGTTACGCCCTGTGCGAGCGCCCCGACCACCACCCCGTCGGAGACCAACGACCCCTCGGCGTGCACGTGCGCATCGATGAACCCCGGGCACACCACACTCCCGGCGGCCAGGTCGAGCACGTCGGCGTCAGCACCCCGGCCGGCCTCCGGCCCAACCGCCACTATCGTGCCGTCCTCGATCAGCACGTCCGCCGGCCGCACCTCCGCCGCCACGCCGTCGGCGACCAGCCCACCCCGCACCACCCGTCGCGACACCACCCGCCGATCCTGCCACCCCGCCAAATGATCGTCCCGTGATCAGATCAGCGTCCCGACTTCAGGGCCGACCAGGTGGCGTTCCCGACCACGCCGTCGACGGTCAGCCCACGAGTGGACTGGTATTCGCGGACGGCTTCGTCGGTCGGCGATCCGAAGGAGCCGTCGATGACGACGGCGCGGCCAAGGGCAGCGGTGAGCGCGCGTTGCAGCCGGCGCACGTCGAGTCCGGTGGAGCCGAGCTGGAGCACCGGGCGGTAACCGGCGGACAGCAGGGCGGTCCAGGTGTGCGCGCCGACAATGCCGTCCGCGGCGAGGACCTTGGCGGTCTGGAAGGCGATGACGGCGTCCTGGGTCTGGGAGCCGAAGTTTCCGTCGACCGCGATTGGGCCGTACCCCTCCGCGTTGAGCAGGAACTGTGCGGCGGTCACCCCGTCACCGACCGATCCGGACTGGACTGTCGGGTAGGCCGAGAAGTCGCGGTTCACCGGGGGCGCGACGTCAAGGTAGTCGCTGTCGATGTTGATCGTGACGCCGCCCCACGTCTCGTTGTGGCCGCCCCGGTACTGGTGCAGCCGCTCGTGGTTGACCCAATACTGGCTGGGGACGTACGAACCGGTGCTGGTGTCGGCCAAGCCGTTCCACCAAGCGAACCAGATGTGGTCCGGCCGGGCGCGGGTAGTGGAGTTGTACACCGAACCCAGGTCCCTGATCCCGGACGAGACGCTGGAGTACACACCGGACATGTAGGACTGCTCGTGCAGCCGCTGTGTCCAGCCGGACAGGAAGCTCAGGACGGCGGTCCGGCAGGTCGTCTTGGTGTTGTCGTAGCCCTCCATGTCGTTGTAGAGGACGCTGTCCGGCGGGATCCCCAGCGCCTGCGCACTGATGACCGCGTCGGTGGCGGCGGACCGGCCCTGGCTGGCCGCGGTTGCCGGGTTCTTGGACATGCGGTTGCTGAAGCCGGTGCACGGCGCCTGCAATCCCACGTGGATCGGGATGAGGTGCCAGCCGGCGGAGACCTGCGTGCTGACCCAGTCGGCGGTGAGGTTGGGCTGCGAGCAGGCCCGGCTGACTCCGCCGATGTAGACCCCGATCGCCCGGTACGGCGAGCTCAGCCACGCCTGCATCCGGTCGGACGAGGGCGCCGTGCAGGCGTCGAAGCCGCCGCCCTGGTAGCTGCCTGGCTGGATGGTCACCGAGAGCGTCGACGGCGACGGCTGTGGACGTGGAACGGTGGCGGGCCTGCCGCCCGCGGCGAGCACGGCCCGCCCGAGGATGCTGCGCGCGGTCGTCTGGCTCTGCCCGTGCGTCGCCGTGACCAGCACGCCGGCGTCCGGGACAGCGACGGTGATCTGCCCATCGCGGGAGGTTGGGGTGTGGGCCGGCGTCGCCTGACCAGCGGCTGCGGTCGCCGTCGCGCTGTCGATGCGGACGGCGGCGGTCTGGTCGAGCGGTTCGATGAGCAGCGCGTCGGTCCGGCCGACGAGGTGAGCCGGGCAGCGCTGCCCCACGCCGGGGTGTCCCAGGTAGACGGCCGGTCGGTCGTAGCGGACACACGCGGTGGGCTGCCGGGTCAGGTCGATGACCGGCCACCCAGCGGGAACGGTCGTGCGGTACCCCTGGAACACGACGGCCTGCTGCCCGGCCGGGGCTGCAGGCGAGGCCGTGGCCCGTGCGGCGGCCGGTGTCGCCGCCGCTACGCCGACCCCGGTCAGCGGCGTGACCGCGGCGATGCTCAGGATCGCGGCCGCCCGGAGCATTCGCCGACCCTGCGTCGAGACGTACATGAGCGTCCTCCCGGCCCGAATGGACAGTGTGCTGGTTGCGATCGGTCAGATTCCGCAGTTCGGTGCGGACCAGGAGAAGCCGTTGGCGATGCCGTCGTCGTCGTTCTCCGCCCGGCTGTCGACATGGACGTGGTCGCCGTGGCCCGGGTAGCCGGGTCCGAAGATGCCACTGAACCCGTGGTAGCGGGCCTCCTGGGCGATCCGGCACAGCGACACGTAGCTGGAGACGAGGTCGGCGGCCATGCCGTAGAGATGCTGGCTGTTCGATGCGCCGCCGAGCGAGTTGTTGCACGAGATGCTGCGGAACCCGGACGTCACGACGAGCGGGTTGTTGCCGAGCGCGTGCCGCAGCGCCTCCAGCTTCCACATCTGCCTCAGCGCGTTGGCCTTCGCGGTCGTCGCGGAGACCTTCCCGCCGCTCCAGCCACCGACGCGGTCGTCGTCCATCTCGGCGTAGGAGAAGTGGGCCGGCGTGCAGTCGGCGTCCTGCACCGCGTAGATCTTCGAGTACGTCGCCGACCCGGCGATGCCGTCGGCAACCAGGCCGTACGCCGACTGGAACCGCTTCAGCGCGGTCGCCGTGGCCGGGCCGAACGCGCCGTCGATCGCGAGACAACTGTGGTAGCCGGGCCAGCCCGCGATGCGGATCTGCAACTGCCGTACGTCCGCGCCACTCGTACCCTGCGACAGCGTCCTGGTCCACGTGTAGCACTCGTCCGCAGCCGCCGGGCTCGCGGTCGCCACCGCCAGGACAGGCGTCCCCAGCACGGCGATCAGCACCGCCACAATCAGGCAGCCTGCCTGGGTCCTCCGCATACGCCTGCCTCCGCCCGCGTCCACACCGACGAGGCGGCAACTGGGCCACTACTGCCCGGATGCCGGGATCGTGCCGATAGATGGGACCATGCGACCCACCGGTGGCGCAACCCCTTGCCCCCCCGACTCAAGAAGCCCTGCCCGCCCGGCCGCTGAGCCGGCCGGCCCCGGCGGGCATGGTCAGAAGGCCACCCCATCGACCCGGCAGGTCATCAGTACGTGCCGTCGCACGTGGTCACCCGAATCGATGCAGAGCAGGCCGCGCTCGTAGAGCAACTGGCAACTCGCCGCCGGGACCGGTCCTGACGCTGACGAAGCGGAGATCCTCGTCCTCGTCTCGCGCGAGCCAGTCGGCTCGCCGGACGTCCCCGCTCAGCAGGTCCACCACGACGACATCGCTCCCGAGCCACGGCGCGATCAAGAGCCTGCCATCGTCGTTGTCGAACCAAAGGATCGAGCTGCCGATTTTCGCGACGACGTCCGTCGAAACTCAGTGGGTATCCGGAGTCACCGTGATTCCTTCGCCCACGGTCACCCGGGTAGGTCGACCATCGGGATCGAAGAGCACTAGGACGCCGTCCTCCCAACGCGCCTGCTCGACGACCTCGCCGAGTTCCAGCCGAGTCGCTTCGCCGTCCTCCGTATGCAGCCGGACCGAGGTCTCGCAGACGAGCACCCAGCGAGCGGGCAACTTGAACGCGAACACCAGATCCTCGTCGATGTCGATCACAAGCGGATCCTGTGCCGCGTTCTGTGGCAGCACCAGCAACGACCGCGCCGACCACAGGTACCCCGTGCCCTCGCCGCAGCCGAACGACATGGGGCGCCACGCGGGCTGTCTGACCGTCCACGTGAACCTACCGTTGGCCGTGACCGTCACGTTGACCTCACGGGCCGACGCGCCAGGCTCCACTCCTATCGCGAACGTCGAGTCGCCCACGACGAACGTAGTTGGCAGGCTTGTCGAGAGGGTCACGGTGTCGCCGTGATCAATCGAACGGTCCCGTCCGGATCGACCCCCCACGCCGTCGTGATATTCCAGGTTTCGCCACTTGGACCGGTCATCGCTCCCCGCACCGAAAATTTGGTCCCGCCGCCCACCATAGGCACCGACGGGGTCGCGCTACCGAAGTACTTGATGAGGTGCGACCGCAGGGCCGCGGCCAGACTCGCCTGATCGAAGCCCATCGAGTCGCTGAACACCCCTGCCTTGTTCGGGCTCTTAAGCAGGTACCCGTACTTTCCCTCCGGGATGGTGATCTTTGACGTGTCCAGTGTATCTCCGGCCGCGTTGGTCACGAACCGCGCTCCTTCGCGACCACCAGCGTTTGCGGCGATGCGGTCGCCGGTCTGGCTGGCTCCGCGGGCGGCGGCCTCGCGAGCGGCGCGGCGGGCTGCTTCGCGGGCGGCGCGGGCGGCGGCGGCCTTGAGGGCGGCCTTGACCGCGGCGCGGGCAAGGGAGGCGATCCCGCCGACGAGCGGCAGTATGTACTCGCCGACGAAGCTCCCGGCCCGGTAGCCCTTGCTGTTCGGGTCGCCACCGAGCGGGACGTGGACCTGGGTCTTCTGCTCGACCGCGGCGGGGATCTCCTGTTGGGCGGCCTGCAGGCAGCCCTCGGCACCGGTGGGTCCACCCAGCGAAGGGCAGGCCATGCCGGCGCCGGCGGTGAGGAAGCCGCTGAACACCTGCCGGACCGGGTCGACGAAGGTGTTCACGCCCGCGTCGACGACGCCGTTGACGACGTTGCACGCGCTCTGGATCGCGGACCAGCAGTGCCCGTCGATCTCGATGGCGCTGATCGGGTTGCCGCCACCGAACGTATACCGGTTGCCGGTGAACTCGTTCGTCGACAGGTCGTTGTCGGCCAGAGCGCCGTTGAACATGTCCCGGGTGAGGAACCGGTTCAGCCCGGGGCTGTAGTCGCGGAACCCCATGTCGTAGTTGCCGGCCGCGGCGTCGAACCGCATGCCGTTGAACCGGTAGTTGTTGTACGGCTCCTTGGCCGGGTTGGCGGCGTCCGGCTTGTCTATCCCGGTGAACTGATCGGTGTCGTCGGTCCCGTAGGCGGTGTAGCCGTAGGTAGCCTTGGTGTCCCCGGCCGGGTCGGTCAACGTCTCCACGTCGGCGTGCGGGTTGTACCCGTAGTAGGCGTCCTCTTTGGACCCGTCGGTGTTGACCGTGACCTGCGACAGCCGCTGGCCGCCGAGCGCGTACCGGTAGGTCTTCGTCACCCGCGTGCCGACCCGCTCGCTGATCAGCTCGTCGGACAGGCCGAGGTAGTCGTAACTGGTGGTCTTGGCCTGGGCGGTGCCGAAGTTGTCCGTGCGCGACCGGTTGCGGTCCAGCGGGTCGTAGACGTACCGGCTGGTGGTCGTACCGCCCGCCCCGACCTTCGTGGTCTGGGCGATCCGGTCGAACCCGTCGTAGGAGTACTTCACGGTCAGGCTGCCCGCGGTGAACACGGTGTCCAGCCGGCCGAACGGGTCGTAGTTGTAGGTCGACTTCACCCCGGCCGTGACCGCGGACTGGAGCCGGTTGCGGTCGTAGGTGAACGCGGTCTGGACGTTCCTGACCGTCTGCGAGATCACGTTGTCGTTCGCGTCGTGCACGTACGACTCGGTCGTCGCGGTCCCGCCGCCGGTCGGGGTCTTGGTGACCTGGGCGATCCGGTCGCGGGGGTCGTAGGTGTAGCCGTAGACCCGGTCCAGGTAGGCAGCGTGGTTGTCGGCGTTCTGCGTCTTCGCCGTGTCCCTGGTCCGGTGGCCGTTCGGCGAGTAGTCGATGGTGTGCTCGCTGACCAGCGCGCCGTTGGCCTTCTTCTCCACCTGGGTGTGCAGCAGGCCGTCGAGGTAGTAGGTGAGGTCGACGGTGTTGCCGTTCGCCTTCGTCTCGCGCAGCGCCTGACCGCGCGGGGTGTACGTGTACGTGCTGATCCTCGGGCTGGGGTCGGAGGCCGACTCGGCGTTCGTGACCCTCGCCAGCATGTCCCGGGTGTCGTAGTCGTAGGTGTCCAGCGCGTTGTCGTGGCCGCGGGTCTTCGGGTTCCCGTTCGGGTCGTAGCTGAACGTGGTGGTGTGCTGGAGCGCGCCGACGAGCTTCTCCTCGACCTTGGTGACCTGGTCCAGGCCGTTGTAGCCGACGACGTAGGTGTCGGTGGGGGCGTTCGGGCTGCCGTCGGTGATCGTGGTGAGGTTGCCGTTCGGGTCGTAGCCGTAGCCGAAGGAGGTCTTCTCGTTGTCGACGTCGGCCGACCTGTCGCGGACGAGTTTCACCGCGTCGGCGACCACGGTGCCGTTGGCGTTGTCGGTCAGCGTGACCTTCTGGTTGGCGCCCGCGGCCGTGAACGCGTACCGGCCGAGAGACACCCACGTACCGGCGCCCGTGGTCTGGTTGACGGCCTTCGTGGCCGACCCGCCGTTGTAGTCCACCTTGTACGAGGCGTTGGTGGCTGTGCCGGCGGCGTACTTGACGTAGACGTCGTAGTTGCCGTCCTGTGGGATGACCAGGTTCCAGGCGAAGGTGTTGGTGCCGGTGCCGGCGGCGTGGTTCTGGTAGTCATACCCCTGGAACCCGCTGCCCGACGAGCCGCTCGGCCAGGTGCCGGTCACCGTCACGTTCTGGGCGGTGTTGTCGACCAGCACGACGTGCAGGCCGACCGGCACACCGTCGTCGCTCCGCGTCTTCAGCGCTCCGTCCGGGTGGTAGTCCCACGTCATGGTCCGCGACGAGGAGTCGCCGGCGCTGGTGATGGTGCGGGAGATCTGCTGGCCGAGCGCGTTGTAGTCGTAGCGGGTGACGATGTCCCACGGGTCGGTGCTGGACCTGGTCCAGCCGTTGTCCCAGTAGGTGAACACCGTGTTGTTGCGGACGGTCTGTCCCGCCGACGGTGGGGCGCTGACCTTCTCCAACCGGCCGGCCGGGTCGTAGGAGTAGATGGTCCGGTCCGGGGTGTTGTACCGGCCGTCGTTGGGGTCGTACGGGGTGAGCACCTCCTTGACCCGGTTCAGCTCGTCGTAGGTCCGCTCCGCGGTGAAGTCGTTGGCCGTCGCGGTGGCGACACCCCGCGGTGAACGTCTGGTAGACGCTGCGGTGCACCTGGTACTCGACGATGTCGTCCGCTGTGGACGAGCTGGGGTCCACATAGGCCGACCAGGACAGCTGCGCACCGGTCGCGGTGATCGTGGTCGGCGGCGCGAGCGTCACTCCGGGCCGGCCCCAGGTCAGGATCAGCTTCGGCCGGTTGTCGGTCTCCCCGCCGTAGGCGTACTCCGACGCCTCGTACATCGGCCCACCGTGGCCCAGCAGCGCTTCCTCGGCCGGGCTGGTCTTGAGCATGAACCCGTAGTTCGTGGTCGGGCTGTTGATCCAGGACTGCACCGTGTTGCGGACGCTGAACGTGTGCCAGACGCTGGAGATCGCGGCCTGCTTCGTGACCACGGCCGACTTGGTGAACCGTACGGCGTCAGCTATGGCCGCCTTCGTCGTGTCGGTGGAGTCCTTCAGCACCACCTCGTGCGACGTCCCGGCGAGGAACGACCGGGTGCCCAGGCTGGCCCACACCCCATCGGTGCCCGACGCCTGGTTGACATTCACCGCTGTGCTTCCGCCGTTGTAGTACACCGTGTAGGGCACAGTCGTCCGGTCCGTGGCCGGCACGTAGTGCGCCTCCACCAGGTAGTTGCCGGACTCGGTCAGCCGCGGCACCCACGTGTAGGTGTCGCCGACCACGCTGTCCTTGTTCGCCTGGTAGTCACCGTTGACGGCGTACTGCATCAAGGTCGAGTTCGTCGAGTAGGGCCACGCCCCGGTGTACGACGTCTTCCCCGCGTCCCCGTCGTCGACCTGCTCCACGTTCGCGGAAGTAGCCGAGTCGAACTTCGTACTCATCGACGACCAGGTGGCCGTGCTCTCCGACCAGGCGGCGGTCACCCGGTGCGCCTCGATCGGGACGTTGTACTTCCAGTCGGTGTGGGTCTGGTCGTAGTACAGCTTCAGTTGCGCCGAGTCCAACACGGTCCCCGACGGCACGCCGGTGAGCGGGAACTGCACCAGCGACCGGTACACGGCCGACGAGGTGGTGCCGACCGACAGCGGCCAACTCCCGTCGAAGTTCGTCGTCGGGCTTCCCGAGTAGATCCGAACGTCCTGCGACTGGCTCGGCGTCGGCTCGATCTTGATCGTCGGGTCGATCACGACCGGGTACTTCCGGCTCGGGTCGGCCAGCCAGCCCGCGTCCGCCCGGACCGTCACCGTCAGCCGCGAGCCCGTCTGCGTCACCGACTGGCTGACCTTGTCGCTGAATGTCTTCCCCACCGGCGAGGTCGCGTCCGGCGCCGCGTCGGTCATGAACGGGCGCGGCATCACGTACAGCGGCTCGCCCTCGCCGCTGGCGCGCAGGAACGCGATCGACCCGTCCAGGAGCTGACGGGCCTGCAGCCCGCCGAGGTCGACGGTGAACGTGAACGTCGGGTCCTTCGGCGCCCGGGCCAGGACGACATCTTCCTTCAACTCCTTCGGCGTCACCCGATAGACCACGTCCGCGTCCGGCAGCGCTCGCGGGAATCGCACCGCGTTCCCCGAAGCCACCGGCGCCAGCGCCCGCCGCGTACCGGCAAGCCCAACCGACAGCCGCTGGCCGCCCTGCTCGAACCGCACCAGCGAATCCGAACTCGCCCCGAAGAAGCTCGCGAACGTGTTCGACTCATTGCCGAACCGGAAACCCGGCCGGCCCGACGCCCGCACCGTCGTGTCGATCGGCTGCCACTCGCCACGCCCGTCCCGGTAATGCACCGGCGCCGCCGACAACTCCGCCTGCACCCGCCCGTCGGACAACTCGAAGAACCGGCCCGTCGCGGTGCGCCGCCCAGGCAGCTCCCGCACCCGGGTCGCCGCGGCCGCTGGCTGCCCCACCGGCGGCGGCTGCACCCGCGGCACGCCCGCCACATCCGACCTGCGCGACGGTACCGGCGGAGACGACACTGCCGGCGACGAGCCGGTCGCAGGCTGCGCCGCCCGGGTGGCCAACTCGGACCGGGGCAGCGCCGACGTCGGCGCGGCAACCCCCAGCACCAGCGCCGCCGCGCACACCGGAACCAGCAAACGAGCAGGCTTAGCCGTCGCGCCGGCTCCTCCCTCCCGGCCCCGCGCACCGCGCGCGACCGCGCCGACGCGACGCCGCCCCCGGCCGGCGCGACCACGTCGCCGCCCTCCTGCCACGACCAGAAGATCCACAACGTACGAAGTGACAACCAGCACACCCGGCCGTTCGGTTCTCATCCCCGCCCCCTGCTGACCGTTCCCGGATCGTCTCCGCCGACCTGAGCCGCTCCTACAGCCCGTCGAGCCGCGGCCCGGCCCGATCAAACCCGCGACGACCCAGCAGCGCATCGTGGTAAACCCGTATTTCGGTCGCACCACCGCTCGGGCGCCCCCTCGCCGCCTCGGCCGCGTTCCAGTCGACTTCACGAGCGCCGAGAAGCGCGTCACCGGCGTCACCCGGAGCGGACTGGTTCGCGCAATGACACACTCCGGATCGAGAACGACCAGGTCACAGCGGTGGTGGAGTTGGGGAGAGTCGAACCGCTAAGGGCGTGCCAATCAACAATATGCGTATTTAGTATGTATCGGCGGGGGATCAGGGTGTAGTTCCAGCGAACGCGGGCATCCTGTCGAAGCCGTTCTCCGCCGCCCGCCTGCTCCGAGCCGCGCGGGCCGTCCTCGACCCGGCGCCGACGCGTTGACGGTCAGGTGCGCCTGAGGGTCACGACGCAGATGGCGGCCTGTACCCGGCTCTGCATTCCGAGCTTGGCCAGCAGGCTGGACACGTACTTCTTCACCGTCTTCTCGGCCAGGAACAGCCGCTCGCCGATCTGCCGGTTGGTCATCTATCCCGTCGGCGATCAGCTCGAGCACCCGCCGTTCCTGGTCGGACAGCGCGCCCAGCGGGCCGTTCCGCCGCGGCTCGCTCTGCCGTACCCGGTCCAGCACGGTCTGGGTCACCGCCGGGTCGAGCAGGGACTGGCCGGCGGCGACCCGGCGCACGGCGTCCACGAAGTCGGTGCCCCGGATCTGCCTCAGCACGTACCCGGAGGCCCCCGCCATGATCGCCGACAGGACGCCGACGACCTCGATGTCCGGCTCGCTGCTGAGCAGGTCGCACAGCCCCCGCCGGACCATCTCGTGGTCGTGGATCGCACGTGGTCAGCGCTTGGGTTGCTGACTGCGTCGCCGGCGGCGGCGTGCCGTTTCGAGCCCGTCGAGGAGGGTGTCGAGGCCGGCGGTGAACCGT
>Ga0210378_10001847_pt1 | contig 10937 bp, 9 predicted proteins | sample PLM1_60_b1redo_FD_155465 | JGI IMG/M metagenome (GOLD analysis project Ga0210378, IMG submission 155465) | Groundwater sediment microbial communities from an aquifer in East River, Colorado, USA - PLM1_60_b1 redo | ecosystem: Environmental > Terrestrial > Soil > Riparian zone | place: USA: East... | reverse complement strand
CCGCCCGCCCGACCTCGACGCGATGCTGCGGGAGGCGTCGGCCGCGGTGCTGATCGGGGACGCCGCGCTGCGGGCCGGCCACGAGGCGCCGCGGCGCGGGCTGGCCGTGCACGACCTCGGGGCGGCGTGGCGGGACTGGACCGGCCTGCCGATGGTCTTCGCGGTCTGGGCGGCCGGGCGTGACTTCGCCGCCGCGCACCCGGGGCTGGTGAAGGACGTGCACGGGGCCTTCCTGGACAGCCGGGACCTGGCATTGCACCGGATCGACGAGGTCGCGGAGCAGGCGGCCCGCTGGGAGCCGTTCGACCGGGACACGCTGCGGACGTACTTCCGCACGCTCGACTTCTCGCTGGGGGAGCGGCAGCGGGCCGGGCTGTGGGAGTTCGCCCGCCGGGCGGCGGCCTGGGGCGCGGTGCCGGCGGGGGTGGAGCCGACGTTCGCCGAGGTCTGAACGGAGCCCGTCCCGGCCGGAACGAGCGCCTTGTCCCGGGCGTCGGGGTTCGGGGGAGACTGGGCGGGCGGAGCTGGGCCGGCTGGTCGGGCCACGAGGAGGCGGGCGTGCCGGGAACGGGCGAGCGGGACAGGGTGCCCCGGCTCGGCGCCGTCGCCCCGCTCGACCCCGGCGATCCCCGCCGGATCGGGCGCTACCTGCTGTCCGGCCGGCTCGGCGCCGGCGGCATGGGGACGGTCTACCTTGGCCGGCACGAGGGCGGCGGGCCGCCGGTCGCGGTCAAGGTGGTGCACGCCGAGCTGGCCGGCGACCCGGAGTTCCGGGCCCGGTTCGCCGACGAGGTGGCGGCCGCGCGCCGGGTCGCGCCGTTCTGCACCGCCCGGGTGCTGGATGCCGACCCCGCCGCCCTGCCGCCGTACCTGGTCACCGAGTTCGTCGACGGGATGCCGCTGGGCACGGCGGTCGCCGACGGCGGGCCGCTGGACTCCTCCACCCTGCACGGCGTCGCGCTCGGGGTGGCCGCCGCGCTCGCCGCGGTGCACGCCGCCGGCGTCGTGCACCGCGACCTCAAGCCGGCCAACGTGCTGCTCTCGCTGTCCGGGCCGCGGGTGATCGACTTCGGCATCGCCCGGGCGCTGGACGCGGCCCGGCAGCACACCCTGGTCGGGATGCTGGTCGGGACGCCGGGCTGGATGGCGCCTGAGCAGTTCCGGGGTGGTGCGGTCGGGCCGCCGTCGGACGTCTTCAGCTGGGGCAGCCTGGTCGCGTACGCGGCGACCGGGCGCAACCCGTGGGGCGGCGACGGGCGCGCGCCCGTGGGTGGCCCCGCAGGCGTCGCTTCGCCGCCGGCCGCGCTGGCGCACCGGATCCTGCACGGGGAGCCGGACCTGGCCGGGCTGCACGGCCCGCTGCGCCGGCTGGTGGAGTCGGCGCTGGCGAAGGACCCGGCCCGGCGCCCGACCGCCCGGGAGCTGGTCGACGAGCTGCTCGGCGGCTCGCCGGCCGGTCCCGGCGGTGACCCGACGGTGGCCGCGTCCCGGCTGGTCGAGCGGACCTGGACCGGCCCGTCCACCCTCGCCGCGCCGACGCCGGCCGCGCCGCCCTGGTCCGCCCCGCCCTCCGCCGGCCCGCCCGGGCCGAATCAGCGGACCGGTGGTGCCGGACCCGGCTGGGCACCGGCCGGTCGCGGTCGCGGCCCGTCGAGCGCGGACCTCGGCGGGCGGCCGGCCGCCGATCCGACCCGGGTGCTGCCGCCGCGGCCGCGGAACGGGTCGCGGCCGGCGCCCACCCGGGTGCTGCCGCCCGGGGCGCCGCCGCCGGCGGCGGGCCCGGCGGCGTACCAACCGTACGAGCCGCCGCGGCCGCGCCGCCGCTGGTACCGCCGCAAGTGGGTCCTGGTCCCGGTCGGCCTGCTGGTGCTGCTGGCGCTGCTGCCGGACGACCAGGGCGACCGACCCGTCCCGGCCGGCCCGTCCGAGCCCCGCCCGGAGCTGGGCCGGCCGGTGCGGGACGGCGAGCTGGAGTTCGTCGTCCGGGACGTGCGGTGCGGCGTCCGCAAGCTCGGCAGCGGCCCGCTGGCCCGCGACCCGGCGGGCCAGTTCTGCCTGGCCCGGGTGGACGTGACCAACGTGAAGACCGGTCCGCGGACCCTGTACGAGCCGTTCCAGAAGCTGCAGGACTCCGAGGGGCAGAAGCACGCCGCCGACTTCGCCGCCCGCTTCTACTACCGGGACCAGACGCTGTGGGACGAGATCGGCCCGGGCGAGTCCGTCCGCGGCACGATGGTCTTCGACATCCCCGCCGGCGTGCGGCCGGTCGCGCTGGAGCTGCACGACACCGCCCTGTCCGGCGGCGTCACCGTCCGGCTGCCCTGACCGGGACCGGCTGGCTACGCTCGGGGACGTGCCCGACATCCGCTCCGTCCTCGACCGCGCCGCCGACGGCGGCCGGATCAGCCCGGAAGAGGCGCTCGAGCTCTACACCCGCGCGCCGCTGCACGCGCTCGGGCGGGCCGCCGACGCGGTGCGCCGCCGCCGCTGTCCGGACGGCATCGCGACCTACCTGATCGACCGCAACATCAACTACACCAACGTGTGCGTGACGGCGTGCAAGTTCTGCGCGTTCTACCGCCCGCCGAAGCACGAGGAGGGCTGGACGCACCCGGTCGAGGAGATCCTCCGCCGGTGCGGCGAGGCGGCCGACCTCGGCGCGACGCAGATCATGCTGCAGGGCGGCCACTCGCCCGAGCTCGGGATCGAGTGGTACGAGCGGACCTTCGCCGCGATCAAGGCCGCGTACCCGCGGCTCGCCCTGCACTCGCTCGGCGGCTCCGAGGTGGTGCACATCGCCCGGGTGTCCGGGCTGGACTTCCGGACGGTCATCGCCCGGCTGCACGCGGCCGGGCTGGACTCGTTCGCCGGGGCCGGTGCCGAGATCCTGGTCGGCCGGGCGCGGCGGGCGATCGCGCCGCTGAAGGAGCCGGGCGAGGTCTGGCTGCAGGTGATGGAGACCGCGCACGAGCTGGGCGTCGAGTCGACCGCGACCTTCATGATGGGCACCGGCGAGTCGAACGCCGAGCGCATCGAGCACCTGCGGATGGTGCGGGACGTGCAGGACCGGACCGGCGGCTTCCGGTCGTTCATCCCGTGGACCTACCAGCCGGAGAACAACCACCTCAGGGGCCGGACGCAGGCGTCCACTGTGGAGTATCTCCGGCTGGTCGCGGTGGCCCGGCTCTTCTTCGACAACATCGCGCACCTGCAGGGGTCGTGGCTGACCACCGGCAAGGCGGCCGGCCAGCTGACCCTGCACTTCGGAGCGGACGACCTGGGCTCGGTGATGCTGGAGGAGAACGTGGTGTCCTCGGCCGGCGCCCGGCACCGCTCCAACCGGCTGGAGCTGATCCACCTGATCCGTGCGGCCGGCCGGGTGCCGGCCCAGCGGGACACGCTCTACCGGCACCTGGTGGTGCACCGCGACCCCGCTGACGACCCGGTCGACGACGGCGTGGTCTCGCACTTCTCCTCGACCGCGCTGCCGCTCGGCGCGCCTCCGGCGCCGATGAGCATCGCCAGCTCGTGAGCCCGGCCGCGCGCCGGCAGGCGGTGGCGTTCGCCGGCGGCGCCGACGTGCGGCCGCTGTCGGGTGGCTACTCCGGCGAGACCTTCCTGGTCACCACCGGCGGGGAGCAGGCGGTGCTGCGGCTCTACGCCCGCAACCCGGCCCGGGCGGCGGTCGACCGGGCGCTGCTGGAGCGGGTACGGGGGTTGCTGCCGGTGCCGCGGGTGCTGGAGGCCGTGACCGTGGCTGACGGGCCGGGGCGGCCGCCGTTCCTGCTGCTGGAGGCGCTGCCGGGCGACCGGCTCGACCTGGTGCTGCCGGCGGCCGACGCGCCCCTGCGCCGCCGGCTGGGCGAGGCGGTGGCCGGGGTGCTGGTGCTGCTCGCGACGGAGCGGATGCCGCGGCCGGGCTGGTTCCCCGATGCCACGCTGGACCCGGCGCCGTTCCCCCCGGCCGCGGCGGACCCGGTGTCCTGGCTGGCCGCCCACCTCGACCGGCCGTGGTTCGCGGGTCTGTCCACGTCGGAGCGTGGCGCGCTGCGGGCGGTCGCCCGGCGGGCGCGGGAGCTGGCCCGGCGGACGGGCCGCGTCTCGCTCGTGCACGCCGACGTCAACCCGAAGAACCTGCTCGTGGATCCGGCCACCGGCGGCGTCACCGGGGTGCTGGACTGGGAGTTCGCGTACGCGGGGTCGCCGCTCGGCGACGTCGGCAACCTGCTCCGCTTCGACAGCCCGCCCGACTTCGCCGGCGCTGTCGCGGGCGGCTACGAGTCCCGGGCGCCGGACGTGCCGGACGGGTGGGTGGAGGTGGCCCGGGCGCTCGACTTCCTCGCGCTGGTCGAGCTCGCCACCCGGACCGCGGGCAACCCGGTCGTCGACGGCGCCCGCGAGCTGCTGCTCGCCACCGCCCGCACCGGCGAGCTGGCCGCGGGCCGCCCGTACCCCGGCTCGTGACCGTCACGCTGCACGTGGCGCCGGTCGTGCTGCCGGTGTCGGCGCCGCCGGTCAGGGACGGAGCGGTCGCGGTGGCGGACGGCCGCATCCGCTGGGTCGGGCACCGTCGGGAGTGGACGGACGCGGCCGAGGTGGTGGAGTGGCGGGGGCTGCTGGGCCCGGGACTGGTCAACGCCCACACCCACCTGCAGTACACCGCGTACGCGGACATGTGCCGGCCGGGCGTCGACTTCCTCGACTGGATCGGCCGCTTCGTGCCCCGCAACCGGACGATGACCGGGGACGGTTGGCGAGCATCGACCGAGGCCGGTGTCGCCGAGCTGGTGCGCACAGGCACCACGGCCGTCGCCGACGTCACCGCTCACGGCGTCGCGGTCGACGTGCTCGCCGGGTCCGGCCTCGCCGGGATCAGCTACGTGGAGGCGGTCGGCGCGGACGAGGCGATCTGGCCGGCCCGCCGCGAGCGGCTGCTGTCCCTGGTGGACCGACCGCCGCCACGCCGCCTCGGGATCAGCCCGCACACCCTCTACACCCTCGGCTCCGGCGTGGTGCGCGACTGCGTGGCCCTGGCCCGGGCGCGCGGGCTGCGGCTGCACCCGCACGCGGCCGAGTCCCCGTACGAGGTCGAGTACGTCGCGTCCGGCACCGGTCCGTTCGCCCGGGCCAACCTCGGCTACGGCCTGGCGATGGAGCTGCAGGCCAGCGGCGGCTCGGCACGCACCCCGGTGGCCGAGCTCGGCGAGCTGGGCGGGCTCGGCCCGGACGTGCACGTCGCCCACGGCGTGCATTGCGACGCGGCCGACCGGGCGCTGCTGCGGGCCACCCGCACCGCGATCACCCTCTGCCCGCGGTCCAACCGCGGCCTGGGCGTCGGTGCGGCGCCGGTGGCCGCATACCGCGCGGAGGGCAACCTGATCGCGGTCGGCACCGACTCCCGCGCGTCCGCGCCGTCGCTGGACCTGCTCGCCGACCTCGCCGAGCTGCGGGAGACCGCGCTGCGGCAGGGCTCGCCGCCGGCCGGCCTGGCCCGCTGGCTGGTCGAGGCGGCAACCATCGGCGGCGCCGCCGCGATGGGGCTGGACGACGTCGGCGCCCTGCGCCCCGGTGCCCGTGCCGACCTCGCCGTCTTCGCGGTGGACCCGGAGCCGGACCCGTACGAGGCGCTCGCCGGGGCCGCCGGCCGCTGCGCCGGCACCGTCCTCAGTGGACGGATCGTGCACGACGCGCGTCGCGACCCCTAGACCGGCACGGTGAGGGTGGCGGTCAGTCCCTGCTCGACGGTGCCGGTCACGGTGGCGAGCTGCAGCGAGTAGCCGTCGCTGAAGACGTTGTCCGTGTCCAGCGAGGTCTGGGCGAGGTTGCCGACGCTCGTGCTGTAGCCGTCGGTCCCGTACACGAGCCTGCTCGCGTCCTCGGGCAGGGCCAGCTGCGACGTCCGCAGCTTCTCGCTCGCCGTGGTCGCCTTCGCCAGGCTCGGGTAGACCTCGAAGTGGATGTGCGGCCAGCGCCCGGAGTACGCCGCCGGGTAGATGCTGGTGAAGGTGACGGCGCCGCTGCCGTCGGTCTCCTGCACGCCGCGCAGGTAGTTCTCCCCGGTGAGGCCGTCGGAGTAGAGCGAGTACTTCCCGTCCCGGTCGCAGTGCCAGAGGTAGACCGCGGCACCTTCCAGCGCCGCCGCGCCGTTCTTGATGTCCAGGACGGTGAGCTTGATCGTGAGCGGGATGCCGGCCGCGACGGCGGACGCCGAGCCGAAGCCGCGGGTGATGTGGCTGCGGACGATCCCGCTCTCGGTGAGCACGTTCACCCCGTTCGAGCCGTCGGCCGGGTACGGCCCGGCGGTCTCCTGCGGGATCTGGCTGCCGGCGGCCGCGCTGGTCGTCGCCGAGCCGGTGCCCGCGGACCCGGTGCCGGCGGACCCGGTCGAGGGCTCCGTCGTCGAGCCGGTGCCGCAGGCGGCCAGCGCCGCCACCCCCGCGCCGCCGAGCAGCGCGAGCGCCCGCCGCCGGCTCAGCAGGGTGGGCAGGTCGTGGGACAGCCCCCGGTCGTGCTCGTGCACCTCGTCGCCGTGCGTCATCTCTGCTCCTGGTGTCGTCGGGCTCGGACAGCACGATCCGCACCCGGTCTGTACGCGCGCTTGAGCCACCCCTGAGCCTGCTGAGAACTCCTGTGCGCAGCCTGACGTCGATCGCCGGCCGGAAGGACGCGCCGCGGGCGCTGCGAGGTCGTCAGCCGATGCCGCAGGTGGAGTCGACGTCCACCGCGTCGGCGGTGGCGCGCGGCGTGGCGGTGGAGCGCGGGGTGGCGGAGGCGGTGGGGTGCGGGGAGCTGGCCGTCGGCTTCGGTGCGGGGGTGACCGCCGGCGCCGGTGCCATCGCCCGCTGGACGAGCCGGCGGATCTTGGCGTAGTCCGGGTTGCCGGTGGCGATCACCGGCGGCACGAAGGCGATGCTGCGGATCTTGTTGCCCTGGTGCATCCGCTCGCCCAGCGTGACCAGGTCGGGCAGCACCGAGCGCGGGATGTCGGTGGAGGCGAGCTTCTTCGTCGCCGAGGCCAGATCCTGGAAGCGCCGCAGCACCGTCATCGGCTCCGCCTGCCGGACCATCGCGCCGATGAGGCAGCGCTGCCGGATCATCCGGTCGTAGTCGGTGGAGTCGCGGCGGGACCGCGCGTACCAGAGCGCCTTGGAGCCGTCGAGCCTCTGGGTGCCGGGCTCGATGTAGCCGACCGGGCGCACCCGCGCCCCGCTCGCCGTCAGCCCGCCGATCGGCAGCCGCTCCGTCACCGTCACCGTCACCCCGCCGAGCGCGTTCACGAACCGCTCGAAGCCTGCCAGGTCGACCATCGCGTAGTAGTCGATCGGGATGCCGAGGATGTACGACACCACCTGCTTGACCGCCTCGGCGCCGCGGTCCCGGTGGCCGGCGAGCAGCCCCGGCCGCTCGGTCGCCTGCTCGTACACGCCGTTGAGCAGATCCGGGAAGCCGTCCGGCCACGCCTCGCGGAGGGGGCCGGGCGGCAGCGGGATCTCCTGCAGGTTGCGCGGCAGGCTGAGCAGCACCACGTCGCCGGTCCTCGGGTCGATGCTGGCGGCGACGATGCTGTCCGTCCGGGTGCCGGTCCGGTCCGGGCCGGCGTCGCTGGCCAGCAGCAGGACGGTGACGCGGTCCCGGCCGGCGAACGGGTCGGCGCTGCCCGAGCCGCCGCCGGCGGCGAGGCCGCCGCTCGGGTCGTCCGCGAAGAGGTCGGTGATGAGGTCCCGCTGGAGGTACGCGTACCGGGCGACGGCGACCGGCGGGGCGGCGACCAGCAGGCTCAGCACCGCGAGCACGAGCACGGCGCCCGCTTGCACCAGCCCTGCGGGCCGCACCGGGCCGAGAACCCGGTAGGACGCGGTGACCAGCACGACCCAGGCGAGCGCGACGGCCAGCGACCCGCCGATCACGGCGGCCAGCCAACTGGGCCGCACCGCCAGCCGGAGCAGCTCGACCCGGGAGGTGCTCAGCGCGAGCGCGACCAGGCTCACGAACAGCAGGACCGCGAGCGCGAAGATCGTGACGGCGGCGCGGCGCCTGCCGGCCACCCAGTGCGCGAGCCCCGGCAGCAGCGCCGACCCGGCCGCCAGCGCCAGGGACCGCCCGACCGGGCGCCCGGCGGAGCTGCCGGAGGGGTGCGCGTGCATCCGTCGACTCCGCCCTTCCCCGGGCCGCCCGTGACCCCGGATGAACTTACCCGCGCAAGCTGTGCGGCACCCGCCGGTCAGGATGAACGGGTGCACCGGGCGTCCCTGGACAAGCGGCCCCGGGAGATCGCGGCGATGTTCGACGCGGTCGCCCGGCGGTACGACCTGACCAACACGGTGCTGTCCGGCGGCCGGGACCGGGCGTGGCGGCGGGCGACCCGGGACGCGCTGGCGCCGCGGCCGGGCGAGCGGGTGCTGGACCTGGCGGCCGGCACCGCGGTCTCGACGGTGGAGCTGGCTGCGACCGGGGCCATGGCGGTGGCCTGCGACTTCTCGCTCGGGATGCTCCGCGCCGGGCGGGGGCGCGTGGTTGCGAAGGTGGCCGGCGACGCGCTCGCGCTGCCCTTCGCCGACGGCGCCTTCGACGCGGTGACGATCTCCTTCGGCCTGCGCAACGTCGCCGACGTGGACACTGTGCTGGCCGAGCTGGCCCGGGTCACCCGCCCCGGCGGCCGGCTGGTGGTCTGCGAGTTCAGCCGGCCGACCTGGGCGCCGTTCCGCACCGTCTACACCGGGTACCTGATGCGGGCGCTGCCGGCCGTCGCCCGCCGGGTGTCCAGCAATCCGGACGCGTACGTCTACCTCTCCGAGTCGATCCGCGCCTGGCCGGACCAGCCGGCCCTCGCCGCCCGCATCGCCGCCGCCGGCTGGAGCCGGGTGGGCTGGCGCAACCTCACCGGCGGCATCGTCGCCCTGCACCGCGCCACCCGCGCCTGAACGCACGCCTGCCCACCGGCCGTACGCATACCCCTGGCGCGAGACGCTCCTTACCGCAATACACTGGGCGCGTCAGCTCGTGAACGCGTTCACAATCCCTGGGGTCGCCATGCTCGCCGAACACGACGCGGACGTCGTCGTCGTCGGCGGCGGTCCGGCGGGCTCGACCGCCGCCTATTACCTGGCGCAGGCCGGGCTGGACGTGCTGGTGCTGGAGAAGACGCGGTTCCCGCGGGAGAAGGTCTGCGGGGACGGGCTCACCCCGCGCGCGGTGGCCAGCCTGATCGCGATGGGCGTGCCCACCCGCGAGGACGACGGCTGGATCCGGAACAAGGGCCTGCGGGTGATCGGCGGCGGCCGGCGGCTCGAGCTGCCCTGGCCGGACCTCGCCAGCTGGCCCGACTACGGGCTGGTCCGCCCGCGGCTGGACTTCGACGAGGTGCTGGTCCGGCACGCGGAGAAGGCCGGCGCCCGGCTGCGCGAGCAGACCACGGTCGACGGCCCGCTGCTGGACGAGCGGACCGGCCGGGTCACCGGTGTCGTCGCGAAGACGGCCGAAGGCCAGCAGACCTACCGCGCCCCGCTCGTGCTCGCCGCCGACGGCGTCTCCGGCCGGCTGGCTCTCGCGCTCGGCATCGGCAAGCGCGACGACCGGCCGATGGGCGTCGCCGTCCGCCGCTACTACACGAGCCCCCGGACCCACGACGACCACCTCGAGTCCTGGCTGGAGCTCTGGGACACGGATGCGGACGGCAACCGCAAGCTGCTGCCCGGCTACGGCTGGATCTTCGGCGTCGGCGACGGCACGTCGAACGTCGGCCTCGGCATCCTCAACTCGTCCGCCGCCTTCCGGAGCACCGACTACCGCAGGCTTCTGTCCGCCTGGCTGGGGGGCCTTCCACAGGAGTGGGGCTACGTCGAGGACAACGCCACCGGCCCGGTCCGCGGCGGCGGCCTGCCGATGGGCTTCAACCGCACCCCGCACTACAGCCGCGGACTGCTGCTGACCGGCGACTCCGCCGGCGCGGTCAACCCGTTCAACGGCGAGGGCATCGCGTACGCGATGGAGACCGGCCGGCTCGCCGCCGAACACGTCGCGCGGGCGATGGCCCGTCCGGCCGGCCCCGCCCGGGAGCGGGCGCTGGAGGCGTACCCGCAGGCGCTCAAGGCGGAGTACGGCGGCTACTACCGCCTCGGCGGGATCTTCGTGAGACTGATCGGCAACCCGCACGTCATGGGCGTCGCGACCAGGCACGGGCTGCCGCACCCGGTCCTCATGCGCTTCGTCCTCAAGCTGCTCGCCAACCTCACCGACCCCCGCGGCGGAGACGCCATGGACCGCGTCATCACGGCGCTGACCAGGCTCGCCCCCGCCGTCTGACCAGTCGCACCTACTCCGTACCCTGCAACCGCCCGAGTGGAAGGGAGGACCGCCGATGCTCTCGCCGTACGTGCCGATCGTCGTGCTCTTCGTCCTGGCGGCTGCCTTCGCGGTCTTCTCGGTCACCGCCGCGCCCTATATCGGCCCCCGGCGCTACAACCGGGCGAAGCTGGACGCCTACGAGTGCGGCATCGAGCCGACCCCGCAGCCGATCGGCGGGAGTCGCTTCCCGGTCAAGTTCTACCTGACCGCGATGCTCTTCATCGTCTTCGACATCGAGATCATCTTCCTCTATCCCTGGGCGGTCGCCAGCAAGAATCTCGGCCTGCTCGGGTTGATCGAGATCGTCCTGTTCATCGGGACCGTGTTCATCGCGTACGCCTACGTGTGGCGGCGCGGCGGGCTGGACTGGGATTAGAGGGACCTGATGGGACTGGAAGAGAAAATTCCCAGCGGCATCCTGCTGACCAGCGTGGAGAAGCTCGTCAACTGGAGCCGCAAGTCGTCGCTGTGGCCGGCCACTTTCGGGTTGGCCTGCTGCGCGATCGAGATGATGACCTCCGGCGGCCCGCGGTACGACCTGGCCCGGTTCGGCATGGAGGTCTTCCGCGCCTCGCCGCGGCAGGCCGACCTGA
>Ga0210378_10001845_pt1 | contig 10947 bp, 14 predicted proteins | sample PLM1_60_b1redo_FD_155465 | JGI IMG/M metagenome (GOLD analysis project Ga0210378, IMG submission 155465) | Groundwater sediment microbial communities from an aquifer in East River, Colorado, USA - PLM1_60_b1 redo | ecosystem: Environmental > Terrestrial > Soil > Riparian zone | place: USA: East... | reverse complement strand
CCGACCATACGATCCTGCCACCAGCTTGCGGATCCGGTGAAGCGCCACTCCAGCCCTTCGGTAGGGGCTGCCTGTCGGTATTCCGTAACGTTCTCGAACGGCTCTTGTCTCCGGTCTGCCCAGTTTGGCCGATGCCTGGTCCTCGTGCTGCCGAAACGCACCCACCGGGTACGCGACATAGCGAAAGGACGCTCCTCGGGACGCAAGCGCAAGGTATAAGTCCCAATCCATGACACCACTTAGTGACCGATCCCATGGCTCCTTCCACAACATCGACCGGCGAATGATTACCGAAACGCTGGCCAGAAAGGGTCCGTAAAGACGCAAGATCATGTGGCTGAAAGGATGCTGCGGGCGAAGTGCAAGAATTCTCTCTGAACGGTCCACCGTCACCCAGTCTCCGTAGACAACATCCGCTCCGTGTCTTTCCCCTTCATCGACTAGGACACGAAGGCCGTTGGGCAGGTAGTACTCGTCGGCGTTCAACCATGCAACCCAGTCGCCCCTAGCTTTTGTCAAGGCCTTGTTGAGGGCGTCCGACTGTCCCAGATCTCGTTCGGATGTCCATTCCACTCGATCCCCGAATGAACGCAGGACAGCAACGGTCTCGTCATCCGAGCCACCATCGCGGATGATGTGCTGGAGATCCAACCCCTGCTGCCGGATCACGGATTCGATCGCGTGGGCAATGAACCTGTCGTATCGAAATGATGGCGTAAGGACACTGACATCAGTCATGCGAATTACAACTCCTTCAGCGTAACCGCGCATCGGGTCGGGGTCGTTTTCAAGGAATGGATTCAACAGGGGCTCTTGTCACCTTGATCGCCTGGGCGCGAATCTCTCGATTGGGTTGGTCCACGAGTTCATGAGCCGCTGGGAGATCGCAGGTTCTTGCAAATGGCACGTTCCTGCTCGCCATCTCGAACCGTGGTGTGCGGAAAGGCCAGCGCCAGCTTCGACCCCCTGAAGCGAGGCATCCCGTTCGGCCGGGGCGGGGCACAAGTAGCCACTCACTCCATTCTGGATCAACTGCGGCATGCCGCCAACTTCCGAGCCTACACGGGAAGGGCGTGTACCGATGTACTCGTTCCTGATCGAGGAGATCTCGGAGGCTCTTTCGGCAATCACTCGAGCAGGCGCGAGCTTCAGATTTTCGATAGGTTCGATTCGTGTCTATGACAGATGTCAGTGTGTTGACGCCCAGCTACGAATACGGGCGTTTCATCGCGGACGCGATCGAGAGCGTTCTGTTTCAGGAAGGCGTCTCGGTCCAGCATGTCGTCCAGGACGGTCTATCGCAGGACGAGACCGTGGATGTGCTCAGCCGGTTCGACGGACGGATCTCTCCCCACTTCTCGACGGCTGCCTCGAGGAGGTCACGTCGGCCAAGCGTGGCAAGCAAGCTCTCGACCACGCGGTCCTCGAGCTCGTCACCGCGGAGGCGGTCCTGGTCGCACTCTTGCGTCCCGTAGCGGTGGCGCGAGAAGCACACGTAGTACGCGTACTTGTACGCGTTCCCCTGCGCGGAGGCCCCGATGAAGCGCTTCCCGCACTTCTGGCAAACGAGGAGCCCCGTGAGCAGGTACTCGGACCCATTCGTGCGTCGAAGCGCCATGTCCTCACCGCGGCTCTCCAGGACGGCCTGCGCCGCTTCGAACAGCTGCTCCTCGACGAGGCGCGGGTGTGGCGCGGGGTGGTACCGCCCGCGGAAGAAGATCTCTCCCACGTACGCCCGATTCGTGAGCACCGTGAGTACCGCAGTGTGACCCCAGGGTCGCCCTCCCTTGGTCCGGTGACCTCGCCTGTTCAGCACTGAGCGACGGCCCGAGAGCCGAGTCGCTTGTTCGCGTACAGGTCGAAAATCATCGCTACGAGCGGTGCCTCGTCCTCCTTAACGACAAGCAGTCCCGTCTCCGGATCGGGCTCGTAGCCGAACGGGCGGTAGCCGCCCGGCCAGCCACCCGTGGCGGCCTTCCGCTCCATGCCGGCGATCACGCGTTCGACGATCGTGGCCCGCTCGAACTCCGCGAACACGCCGAGCATCTGAACGAACATCCGGCCACCCGGCGTGCTCGTATCGAACGGCTCAGTCGCCGAACGGAATGCGACACCCGCCTGGTCCAACTCCTCGAGGATGTGAGCCAGCGTTCGAACACTTCGGGCCAGTCGATCGACCCGGTACACGAGCAAGAGGTCGTAGCGGTGCGCTCTTGCCTCCATCAGAGCGCGCTCAAGGCCGGGACGCTCCAAGACCGCACCCGTCATCTGGTCGGTGAACTCGCGGGTGCGGCTCCATCCCGGCTGGCTGGCGATGTATGACGAGAGCCGCTCAGCCTGAGCCGACAGCGAGTACGGCTGATGAGCCTCATCCGTCGATATCCGCGTGTAGGTGGCGACTCGCACGGGCTCCTCCTTCGGCTCGTTCTCGGAGCCTGCGACGCTACCGCTGACCTGTGCCACCGGATCCCGGTCGCCTCCCCTGCGAGTGCGGGGCTCGGGCGTCCTCCAGCCAGACGCGCAGCAGCTGGGCAAGAGCCGAGATCGCCGCCTCCCGCTCCTGGTCCGTCATCTGGACGAGCCGAGGCTGGCTCAGCACGATCGGATCATGGCGGGGCCGCCCCGGGCCCCTCCCCGGCTGCCGCCTACCCACCCCCACGCGGGGCGGACTGGGTAGGCGCCGGGGGCGGCCAACGTCTGGGCCAGGAGCGACCTTCCTCGAAGGCCAGCCGCTCGCGGACCTCCACTACGGAGTCTTCGATCCGCGCGAGGCGAAACTCGATGTACTCCAGGCGGCTATCGAGCGCCGGACCGAGTGGAGCGCCGTTGGCGGTCGAGACGGAACGCTTGACCTGACGTATGCCGATGATGAAGGTGAGCACGGACCCGGCGACGGAGGCGAGGGCGGCGATCACAGCTGCAGCCACGATGTCGCTCACGGCATCCTGCTCCGGGGTAGGTCACTGAGCTGTAGGCGGCGGTCCCCTCCAAGGAGAAGCCAGTTCGGCCCGAGGGGATCGTCCAGGTGCCGGTCGAATGTCGCGGTTGCGACCCGCATGGGTGTTCCACCGAGGACGCGGCGGGCGCTCGCTTCCCGCGCCTCGCTCGGGAAGCAAAAGACGACGACGTCCGGAGCGTTAGCGGCACGGGCGAGCACGCGGTAGCGCTCCATCTTGTCCTCGAGCCGACCGCGGTTCTCGGTCCCGAGGTCGAGCTCCAAGACCAACTCGAGGGGCTCGCTGGGACGTTGGAGCCGGGCGTACCCGTCCGGGCGGACGTGTAGCTGCCAGCGCTTGGCGCACCAGGCCTCTCCTCGCCACTCTGCGACACGGATGGAGCTGCCGGTCGAGCGAGCCGCGAAGATCATCCGAGTGAAGAAGCTGTTGGCGGCTCTCGTGTGCCGAAGCCGCTGGCTGTCGATCAGCGTTCGCTTCCGGTCGTTGCGATACCCGACCTCGTGCTGATCGATGCCGAGGTACTCGGCAACGATCATGGCGCCGACCTCGTCAAGGATGTAGTGCCAGGGAAGCGACCCCAGGTGAGTACGTGGGCGGTTCCTCCAGATGACCCCCATCTCGTGAGTTGGGTAAGCCGTGCTCGTGTTCGCTGGATGCTGGAGAAGTGGAGTTCGCAAAGCTGTTCGGTAGTAAGGACCCGATGCTCGTGAAGGTCTAGACAGATGAGCTGATCTCGTTCGGTGACAGATTAAGCTACCTTCTGGATCTTGGAGCGAATGGTGCGCGTGCTTGCACGCGCGCCATAGCGAGTCCGACCAGCAGACACTCGGCCCGTCACGACCTCTCACCTGCCGCTTCGCGTGAGCCGGACTCAGGCGGTGATGACCGCTCGGGTGAACGCTCGCGGGATCGCTCGACGGACCGCCCGTGCGACCGCTCCCGTGGGGGAGGCGGAAGAAGCACGCTCACCGCGCCCATCTACCGGCTGTCGATGACGTCCTCGACCTCGTCCCGGGGGACGGCAAACAGCTCGGCGCTTCTCGCCCGCACTTCGTCCTTGCGGGCCTCCGAGCCGTCCGGCAAGGCCTCGGTCCGGAAGCTGAAGGCCTGCCCCTGACCGCCCCGGACGCACGGCCGGCAGGCCACCTGGAACGTTGCCAGGTGCGAGAGGTCGTACGCGGACAGATCAGGGATGAAGTGGCGCTCGAGGATGAACGCGTCCTCGGGCGAGCAGGTGAAGACGACCTTCGTCCGGGCGTTCGCGGCCATGGCATCGCGGACGTCCTTGGTGAGCTGGCCCATGTGTTGGTGCGCGAGGACCAAGGAGAGGCGGTAGCCGCGCGCCTCGGCAAGGAGATCCTCGAACGAGCGCGGGAGTGCCAGGTAGTTGTGGGTCTCGTCGACGTACAGCGTGGCATCGGGACACTCCTCCTCGGCCAGCGAGGCCCGCTGCATGCACCGCTGCCACACGCGCGCGACGACGAAGGCCCCGAGGAGCCTTGACGTATCCTCCCCGAGGGTTCCCTTCGGGACTCGGACGAGCAGCAGTCCCCCATCGTCGATGAGCGACTCGACGTTCCGCTTGGGCTTTGCCTGGCCGACAATCGCTCGCACGGGGCCCGGAGCAGGAATGCGCGGAGCTTGTTCAGGAGCGGCGCGATGTGTTGGGCGCGCTGCTGTTCGGGGAGCCGCTCGTACCACCGCCAGAACGCGGACAGGCCCCCCGAACTCCCCCCAGCCGCTGGCGGATCGCCTGTCGCCACTCGATGTCGGTGAGTAGCATGGGCACCTCGGCGAGCGTCGCGCCGGGGATCTGGGCGAGCGTCAGGCACGCCGCCCGCATGACGTCGTCGGTCCGGGGCCCCCACCACGGCTCGTAGATCCGCTTGAACACGCCCGCCACGTGGTCCACGACCAGGTCCTGGTCGGAGCCGGCGAGGACGTTCAGGCCGACGGCGTCCTTGCGGTCGTCGGGGTCGATCACGCACGTTCGCTCCTCACACCCTTCAGGCAGCCGCTCCAGGATAGCCTCGACCAAGTCCCCCTTGGGGTCCGCGCTTGCGTAACCGGCGAATGGCAGCAGCACTACGTAGAGCCGTTCGATTCCGTTCGACTGCCTCCCCGAGGACGGCCTCGAGTTCCCCCAGGGCAGCCAGGACGGGATCGGTCGGCTCTGAGCTCGTCAAGTGCCCAGACTACCTCGGCGAACGAACGTCTCGCGTAGCGTCCTAGCGTGGCGATCGAGTGCTGCCCAAGCTTTGGAACAGATCACAGATCGCGTCCGAGATTGCTCTCGTTGAGAGACGTGGCAGGCGTGGTCTGTAGTCAGAGGGCCAGGATCAGCTCAGGATCAAGCGTCTCGCGGGTCATCTGCGGGACCAGAGGGGCCTTTGGGTATCCTTCCTGGACGCTGGGTCATTGCCTCCCCTTTCCGAACCACTCGAGGGGACCCGAATGATGCAACGCGCGACAAGCACGAGAGCGAAGGAAGCGTTGAAAGACGCCCTGCGACGCGCGGGCAGAGCGCTGCCGCGTCGTGAGGGCAGCCGCGTCGTGGTGTTGTGTTATCACTCCGTCCATCCTTCCGCGCCGTTTCGGTCCGCTACCCCGGAACTCTTCTCCGATCACCTCGCCTGGCTGCGTGAGACTTGCGAGTGCATTCCATTTCGCCAGGTCTTGGAAGCGAAGGCGGCGGATAGGGGCGATTGCCCGACCGTCTCGATCACGTTTGACGACGGCTATTCGGACAACCATGAGTTTGCCCTTCCCTTGCTCGTGAGCAGCGGGATGAAGGCAACGTTCTTTCTGACCGCAGGACTCGTGGATGAAGATCCCGCAACGCTCGAAAGGTTCCGGCGCCTCCGAGCCGTCGACGTGATCCAATCCTTGGGTTGGGAGCAGGCGGCCGAGCTCCTGCAATCCGGGATGGAGGTCGGGGCTCACACCTATAGCCATCGGAACCTGGCCAACCTCAGCGACTCCGAGCTCCGGCACGAGGTGACACACTCGAAACAGCTGATCGAGGACCGGATGGCGTGCGGAGTCACGACGATGGCGTATCCGTTCGGAAGGCCGAGGGTTCATTTCGATGAGCGCGTTCTCGATGCTGTGCAACAAGCGGGATACGAGTTCGCCGGAACGACCACGACTCGAGGCGTAAGGACGAGTGATCGTCCGTTGAGCGTGCCGAGGATGATCTCGATGCGGGATTCGGTCGAGACGCTGCGGGACAAGGTGCTTGGAGCCTGGGATCTGATCGGCAGCGTTCGAGAAAAGGCTCCGCTCGCTCTCTCGAAACTCGTCTCTCCGAGCGACTTTGAGTTCTGATGCTCCAGCTCGGACTGCGTCGGTGGTGCAGACGCGCCGGCGGATGCCGACAAGACCAAACGAGATGCGCATCTGTTTGCCGGCCCCGGGGGGTTAGGGATCTGCCGTGATCGCGACTCCTGAGAGATTCTTGCGGACGCGGTCGATCCGCCTATGGTGGCCTCAGCGGTCGGCCGAGATCTTCCCTTACTTGAGGCGATATCCCACGGTCACCGTGATGCAATGTAGCGACGCGATCGCTTCAGACCTCGCGGATCTCTCGTTCAGAACGAAACCCTTCCACACCTCGCTCCTGGATCTCACCTCGACAGAAGAGCAACTCTGGTCTGGTCTGTCGAAGAAGTCATGCCGCTACGAGATCAATCGTGCACGAAAGACTGTCCACAAGATTATCGTCAACGAACGACGTGGGGAAGCGCGGCATCTACTTAACAGTTTCATCGAGCGGAGTCGATACCGCAAGCCGATATCCATCCGAGAATGGGATGACCTGCTCGCGAACTGTGACGTTTTCGTCATCGAACATGACGACGAGATCGTCGCTGCTCATGTCCTGCTTCGTGATATCCCCGATCGCGTGCGCCTCCTCCTCAGCGCAACTACGGCTCGGACGGATCCAGCCCAGCGAAGCATCGTGGGCGCGCTCAATCGCGCTCTTCACTGGGAGGAACTGCTGCATTACAAGGGCCTCGGCACGCAGTGCTTCGACTTCGGTGGCGTCGACCTTGCCGGCGACCCGGCTCTGCTTTCGATCTCGCGGTTCAAGCTGTCGTTCGGCGGCCCTGTTGTCAAGGAGAACAGGCTTCGACTTGCGGGAAATGCCGCGCTCAGGTCAGCGCTCCGGGGAGCTATCCAGGCAAGGAGCGCCTGGCGCAGGGGCGCCGGACGCGAGGGATGAACACGATGCCGGTCTACGGTCTGATAACGGGCGCCCTGGGAGAAGGGGCTTTCGCCGACGACACAACACGCGACAACGTCGATTCATATCGCTCGTCGAAACTGCAGATCTTTCCCGCCGAGGAGAAGATCCTCCGGAGTTTGGACGTCCGCAATCGACGAGTGCTCGATATCGGATGTGGGGAAGGCAGGATCACCAAGTGGCTCTTGGAGCGGGGTGCGGATGTCTTCGCCACCGATCTTTCGGGAGCGGCTGTTCGGACGGTTGCGTCAGAGACACGTCAGCTCGGCCCTCGCCATGTGGTGCAGGCTGATGCTCGGATCCTTCCCTTTCAGAGTGAGGCATTCTCTCTTGTCGTGTTCGCGTTCAACGGGATCGACTTCTTGCACCCACCAGAGGAGCGACGGACCGCGTTGAGAGAGATCAACCGAGTTCTTCAAACCGGTGGGTACTTCGTCTTCTCGTCACACAACCCGGTTGGGATCATGCTCTCCCCACGAGGTCTGCGGTCGGCCAAGCATCTGCGGTGGCGGGCACGATATGTTGTGGCAAGGCATTATCGCGACCGGTACGCGAGAGACGAGTCCGGGCTGAGTCTCTACCAAGCATCGCCGCAGAGGGTCATCGGACAAGTGGAAAAGGAAACGAATCTGAGATTCGTGGCAGCGGCCAACCGCCAGGGAAACATTCGGTCCCTAGGACTGATCCGTTTCGTCTCGGCGTGGCCGTACTTCGTGTTCGAGAAGGTGCGGACATCCCCACATCCAGGCGAGCGGAAGAGACGCTGAATTGGCACCAAGTGTGAGCATCGGTATGCCTGTCTACAACGGCGAACGCTACTTGAAGGATGCGATCGATTCGATCCTTGGTCAGACGTTCGAGGACCTTGAACTCCTCATCGTGGACAACGCATCCACGGACGCCACGCCTCTGATCGCCTCGGAGTACGGAGCGCGCGACCCTCGCCTGAAGTACGTTCGCTTTCGAGAGAACTACGGTCCCGCTCATAACTGGAATGCGAGCTTCAAACTCTCGTCCGGCCGGTACTTCAAGTGGGCCGCGTATGATGATGTGTGCGCTCCCGAATTCATCGAACGGTGCGTTGCCGTTCTTGACAAGAACCCTTCGGCCGTCCTCGCATATCCCTTGACCGTGGGCATCGATGAGACCGGGCAACGGATCGGCATCCCGGCCGTTGTCGGTCCTGGGTACGAACCAACCGAGGACTACGTCGATCAAACTCAAGCGTCGCTGCGGCTGATGACCTCTGAAGACCCAGTTAGTCGGTTCCGGTCGCTGCTTCACGCCCTGTGGAATGCTCATTTCCTGTACGGCGTCATTCGCAGCGATGTACTCGCACGAAGCTCGCTGCATCCAAGTCATTACGCTGGCGATCATCTGTTGCTGGCGGAACTCAGTCTTTACGGACCGTTCTGCCAGGTCCCTGAGGAACTCTTCTTCTTGAGGATCCATCGAGAAAGGACTTCACAGACTCAGTCCCTTCGAACGCTCACTGGAGGAGGGCCGGCGCATTCGGCAGGACGCGTTTGGTGGAAGCTTCGGCATGGCTATCCACAGCGACTAGGGGCGTACATGGCCGCAGTTGCCCGATCTCCGCTAGGTCGCTTCCAGAGAATGCGCTGCTACGCGGAGATCTTCACGGCAGCGGCGGGATGGACGAGAGCGAAGGCAGCTGAAAGCTACCGGCGGCGTATCGCAGCTCCTGTCGAATAGCCGATCCATCTGCACGCCGAAGACGCCATCCTGACGGAACCCTTTGGCTATCATTGGAATGGCCCCCGAACGTTCGGAGAGCACTTGTCCTTGGCTGAAGTAAGCGTCCTCACCCCTTCCTACAACTACGGACGCTTCGTCGAGGATGCCATCTTAAGCGTTGCTCGGCAGACTCGTGTTTCGCTGCAACATGTGATTCAGGACGGCGGATCCGCGGATGAGACCCATGAGGTGCTCTCCCATCACTCTGAACGTCTTGATTGGCGGTCTGAGCCCGACCAAGGGCAGTCGGATGCGCTCAACAAAGCCCTCTCGCGTGCGACCGGTCGGTGGATCGCATGGCTGAATGCCGACGAGTTCTATCTCCCTGGGTCCCTCGCTTACCTGGTCCGTGTCGGTGAACGTACGGGGGCCGATGTCGTGTACGGGGAATGCATGTTCGTCGACGAGGTCGGCCGGATGCTGCGGCTACGCTCTCAGTATCGCTTCAGCTACGAGGTGCTACGCCGGTACTGGGGATGTATCTCGAGTTGCGGTGTTCTATTTCGGCGGTCCGTTCTCGGAGAGGATCCGTGGGATCCCGGCATCCGCAGAGTCATGGACTGGGATCTGTTTATGCGGCTCCATTCGCGTGGCGCACGATTCTTGAACGTCCGGTACCCGGTCGGCGCCTTCCGCGTGCATTCAGACCAAGTGACGGCGATCCCATGGCAGGCATGGCGCGAAGAGGACCAGTTGCTATCGGCTCGTTACGGCCTTTCAACGGGCCTCACCGAGGGCTGGAAGTCATACAAGAAGGGCCGTTTGCTCCATCGCGCCCACAAGTTGGTCGAGGGATCCTATCTGCGTGAGTTGAAGGCGCGGCCATTGCGCGGCAAGGATATCCGCTGGTTTCGTTCCTCTACCGCCCACGCGAACATGGGCGAACTCGCCCGGAGATGTTACGGAGGACTTGCCATCGACGGTTAGCCGGTAGAGTAGCCATCCCGATCCTGACGGACGCAACGGACGATACGGTACCGAGGCAGGATCCGCGAGGACCGCTTTAGCTGGCACCCCCGTGAGACTTGGTCGGGGAAGATGAATCGGCGGAGCCGGCCTCCGACTACCTCGAGGGAGTACTCCTCCTCGGCCCGTCGTCTCGCCCGCGTGCCGAGCTCGCGGGCCAACCCCTCGTCGTCGAGGACGCGCAGGAGTGCGGCAGCCAGCGCGGCCGGATCCTCACGGGGGACGATGAAGCCCCCGTCCGCTTCCCCTCCCGTCAGGAGATCGGCGACCCCAGACGCGTCGGCTGCTACCACCGGGAGCCCACAGGCCATGGCCTCCAGCGGGGCGACGGCGAATCCCTCGTGTCGGGACGGCAAGGCATAGACGTCGGCGGTGCACAGGTACGCCCAGAGTTCGCTCTGATCGTGCACGTACCGATCGACCCATCGGACCCGTGGATCCCCCTCCACTCGTTGCCTGAAGTCAGCCGTGTTCCGGCCGTTGCCTACCATGAGCAGAAGGAGGTTCCGGTCGGGATGCTCGGCGCAGACGAGATCCCAGGCGTCGAGGAGGACATCGAGGCCCTTCGTCCAGACCTGCGGATGCCCGTGCCACGCCACGACGCGGGCATCCTGAGGGATCTGGAACCTCGCGCGCGCAACGCTCCGCTCGATCGGCCGCCAGCAAGCCACGTCCACCGGATTTGCGATTTGGGCGACCTTCTCGGGTAGCACTCCGTAGGTGGTTCGCACACGGTGGATCTCGGAGCGGGCCGCGATGATGAGCCCATCGCAGTGCCGAACGCTGGACCGGCGGATCGGCCGTTCCACCCACGCAGGTGGTCGATGTACGCCTCCTTCCGCGGTCGCCCGGGAGGCTTCGAATCCTCGAACGTGTCGGTGCACCCCTCGACGACATCGGCGACGGCATCACCGAACTGGCTGCGGATGTTCGTCGAGGCGAGGCCGTTCCCCACAGTCCTCCGCGGCATCGTGCAAGAGCGCCCCGGATGACGATGTCTTCGTCGGCGGCCCCATGCTCGAT
>Ga0210378_10001844_pt1 | contig 10948 bp, 13 predicted proteins | sample PLM1_60_b1redo_FD_155465 | JGI IMG/M metagenome (GOLD analysis project Ga0210378, IMG submission 155465) | Groundwater sediment microbial communities from an aquifer in East River, Colorado, USA - PLM1_60_b1 redo | ecosystem: Environmental > Terrestrial > Soil > Riparian zone | place: USA: East... | reverse complement strand
GGCGCGGGTGATGCCGCCCCAGCGGCCGCCGAACGCGGCGAAGGAGGCGACGAACGCGGCCGCGCCCAGCGGTTCCAGCAGCTCGCAGTCGTGATCACTGGCGACGCCGGCTCTGGTCCGGTTCCCGATCAGCGCGGCCCGCGGTGCCAGCGCGGACCACACGCTGCGGTCCCACCGCAGCGGCCGGCCAGCGAGGCTGTGCGTGACCTCGGCCAGCGCAGCGCGTCGCAGCCCCGGACGCAGCCACGTGGCGGCGTCGACGTCCCGGCGGGCCAGCCGCCGGCGCACCCGCGCCGGCGCCGCGCAGGTTGCGGCCAGCTTCCAGTCGGCCCTGGTCAGCCCGCGGCCGCGGCGCCGCAGCACGGGGTGCAGCACCCCGGCGCGGTGCCCGCCCAGCACCTCGTCGCCCGCGTTCCCGGTGACGAGGTAACCGCCGCGGGCGTGCTGCGCCAGCAGGATCGTGTTGCCCAGCCCGGCGGGGTAGGTCGGACCGCCATGTGCCCTCAGCACGGGTGCGGTCAGCGGCCCGATGTTGTCCAGCTCGGTGGTGACGTCGCGGCGTACCCACTCCACGCGCAGGCCCAGGTTGCCCAGATGCGCGATGACCAGCTCCTGCCACGACGACTCGTCCGCCGCGGGGTCACCCGGGTACCGGAAGGTGAGCGCGACCGGTGGTTCCATGCCATCGCGGGCGGCCAGGTCGGCGGCCAGCGCGAGCAGCAGCGAGGAATCCCGACCGCCGGAGAAGGCCACGACGCACGGCGGGCGCAGCAGTGCCGGGCGCAGTGCGTACCGCAGCGCGCGGGCCGGATCGGGTTCGACGTGCACCGGCTGCGTCGGCAGCGGCACGCTGCCGACGGGATGTCCGATCGCGATATCGAGCGCGGGGACGACCGGCAGGCCCGTCGGTCCCAGCAGGAGCGGATCGGCTTGCAGGACCGGCACGTCAGTGCAGGAGCTGGACGTCGCGAAGCCGTTCGAGGAAGCCCTCGACGTCGCGGCGGGCGACCGCCGGCTCGACCTCGTACTCGTCGACGATCGTGCCGACCACCTCGTCGAGCGAGGTGTCCTCGGCCAGCAGCTCGAACACCCTGACACCCACGCCAGTGATCGAGAGGTACCGGGAGGTCGGCAGGCTGAGGACGATCAGCTCGTCACCGATTGCGCGAGCCGATATGTCGGTCGACCGCAGCCGCACGGGCCCCTCCCGATGTGGGCGAAGACCGCGAGAGTTCGCGGCTACCTATGGTGTCGCCTGCCGTCCGGGCGTGTTACCGCGATCACGCAGGCCGACCCGAAACGAACGGCGCCTCGCCCCCGACTTCATGGGGTGGGCCGGCGTCGGCCACACCATGGCGAGCAGCTGCCGGATGGAACCAGGCCGGATGGAACCAGGCTGGGAGAGTCGACCGAGTGATCAGCAGCGCCACCGCCGCACCACCGGCCTTGCCCCAGCCGCTTCGCCGGCCGATCGGGGTGGTGGCGGCTCTCGCCGCGCTGGTGCTCGGCGCGCTCGGTGCGGTCTATACCGCCGGTGCCACGCTCGGCGGGTGGGACGGGCGGGCGCAGTCGCTGGACGGCTTGCGACCTCCGCTGCGGGATGCCGCCCTGGTGCTCGACTTCTGTGGTGAGCCGGTCGGTGCGGCCGTGCTGCTCACGTCACTGGTGACGGCGTGCCTGGTGCTGCGACGCCCTCGGATGGCCGTGCTCGCCATGGTCGGACCCATCTCGACCATCGCCGTGACGAGTGGGCTCAAACGCGTGGTGGGCCGCACCATCCACGGGGGCTATCTCTCCTTTCCCAGCGGGCACACCGCGCTGCTGACCGCGCTGGCGTTCGTCCTCGCCCTGCTGGTCGTCAACCTGCGCTGGCCAGGCACGCTGCCCGGCGTGCTGCTGGTCCTGGCCGCGGCCGTCACGGCCGGTGCGGCGATGGCGTGGTCCCAGGTCATCCTGAGTGCCCACTACCTCACCGACACGCTCGGCGGATTCTGCGCCGCGCTCGCCGTCGTGCCGGCTACAGCCTGGCTGCTGGACCGGACCGCTCACCCTCGCTGAACGCCCGCTCGACGCTGACCAGCACAAATGCCTGGAGGCTTGATAACGATTCGATAAGCTCCGCCACCGGCGCGAGCCAAGGTTGGACATCGCGGACCGGCATGTCCCCCTAGGTGTGAGGTGGCGTATGGCGAAGCATCGTTCGACCCGTACCCCGACCGCGCGTCGCGCGGTTCGGCCACGGGCAGGGATGCCTCGCAAGGCGGTATTCACCGTGCTCCTCGCTCTGCTGGCCTCACTCGGGGTGGGCACCGCGGTCACCGTCGTGAACACCACGGCGCAGGGACAACCGCTCGCGGTCGGCGAGCACCGCGCCATGTGCCGTACCGACGCGGACGGCTCATGCTGGGTGCGTCACACGCTCGGGGTGATACCCACGGCGGTGAGCGTGACTCCGCGCGTCCGCAGGTACGAGCAGCCGTACCTGCTGTCTGTCGTACCGGGCTCGGAGGCGGTGGACCGGTTCCAGGTCCGCGCGGTACAGCCCGACGGCCAGCCGAAGGCCAACAGCACGATCCGGTTCTCCTGGACCTCCGCCGACCCGCCCGTCAGCGAACCGACGCCGTCCACCACCACCGCGGCTCCCACAACGGCTCCGACCACGACCACGACGGCCCCGCCAACCACGACGACCTCGACGACACCGCCGCCGTTGCCGGGTAACCCGGCTCCCGTCTGCGGCAGCGCCGCGCTCAACGGCGGCCCGACCACCCCGCCGGCGGGCGCCGTGGTCGTCCCCGCCGGCGACAACAGCGGCGTTGACTTCGGGCGTTCGAGCACCACGTACTGGTTCGCGCCCGGCGTGCACACCCTTGGCCGCGGCGAGTACGAGCAGATCATCCCCGCGGATGGCTCGACGTTCGTGGGCGCGCCCGGCGCGGTGCTGGACGGTCAGCGGGACAACCGGTACGCCTTCACCCAGCACGCCAGGAACGTGACGATCCGCTACCTGACGATCCGCAACTTCGTGTCGCCGAACGACGAGGGCGTGGTCAACCACGACTCCGGCAACGGCTGGCTGATCGAGCACAACACCATCACGGCCAACGAGGGCGCCGGGATCATGGCCGGCGCCGGCCAGAGGGTCATCGGGAACTGCCTGAAGGACAACGGCCAGTACGGTATGAACGCCTTCCAGGAGGGCAACGGCATCACCGGGCTGGTGCTGGACGGCAACGAGTTCGTCGGCAACAACACCGGAGACTGGGAAGCCAAGAACCCGGGATGTGGCTGCACTGGCGGTATGAAGTTCTGGGCCGTGAACGGCGCGACCGTGCGGAACAACTGGATCCACGGCAACCACGGGCCCGGTGTATGGGCGGACACCAACAACAACGACTTCCTCATCGAGAACAACCTCATCGAGGCCAACGAGGACATGGGGATCTTCTACGAGATCTCCTACAACGTGGTCATCCGCGGCAACACCCTGCGCAACAACGCCTGGGACGTGGGCCGCGAGTTCGCCAACCGAGGTGACACCTTCCCGATCGGCGCGATCTACCTGTCCGAAGCCGGCGGCGACTCGCGGCTGCCAGCCCGCACGTCATCGGTCGAGATCACCGGCAACGTCTTCGAGAACAACTGGGGCGGCGTCGTCGGCTGGGAGAACTCCGACCGGTTCTGCAACAGCCCGGCCTCGACCACCGACGACTGCACGCTGATCCTCGGCCCGCGGACCACGCCGATATGCGCGCAGCCCGCGATCGCGGCCGAGCCGCTGCGATCGGACTGCCGGTGGAAGACCCAGCGCCTGGACATCCACCACAACAAGTTCGCCTTCGACCCGACCAAGGTCGACGGTGGCTGCCCCCTCGCGTACTGCGGGCGCAGCGCCCTGTTCGCCAACTACGGAACGTACCCGGACTGGTCGCCGTACAAGGCCAGGGTCGTGCAGGAGGCGATCACCTTCCGGCAGAACAACCGCTGGCACGACAACACCTACACCGGTCCATGGCGGTTCGTGCCGTACGAGACCGGCCGGGACCTGACGCTCGCGCAGTGGCAGGCGGCCCCGTACGGCCAGGACGCCGGGTCGACGGGGTAACGAACAAGGCCGGCGCGCCGAACCTGTAGTGACGACGGACAGCAACCGTCGTCACTACAGGTTCTCCAGGAGGTTCCGGCGATGGTCAACGTCCACATCGACCCTGCGTTCGACGACGAGCAGCGGCGGCAACGGATCTTCGCCGGCGACGTCATCGTCTACACGAACGTGCCGGAAGTGGCCGAGTTCGCCGCCTTCACCCGTGGACTGATCACCGACGTGATGGCGCCGGACGAGCCGATCAGAGTGCACGAGTCCCGCTCACCTGAGGAGCTCGCCGAGCTCCTGATCGACTTCAAGCCCAAGTTCATCCACCACCCCGAGTCGATCGCGCACGTACGGCGTGTAGCCAGAGCGCTCGGCGCCTCCCCGGACGCGCTCTACGCGGACGTGCCGAAGCTGCGCACCGCCTTCCCGGCCGGCGGTCTGAGCACCGGGATCGCCTACGCCTTCCAGGCCCATCGCGACACCTGGTACGGCGGACCCACCCAGCAGGTCAACTGGTGGCTGCCGGTGTGGCCGGCGGCGGCGAACAACGTGATGGAGTTCTATCCCCACTGGTTCGGCAACGCGATCGAGAACAACAGCGGCGAGTACAACTACTACCAGGCCAACATCTGGCGCAGCCAGATCAAGTCGTTCAGCGGCGGCAAGGACGTGCGGGTGCATCCGGCACCGGTGCGGCCATTCGGCGACGACGAGCCCCGGCTGTGCCTCGTGCCGCCGGTCGGCGGCGTCATGTTGTTCTCCGGCGACCAGTTGCACGCCAGCATCCCGAACACCAGCGAGGTAACGCGGTACAGCATCGACTTCCGCACAGTGCACATCGCCGATGTCCGCAGCGGTCGAGGCGCACCCGGAGTGGACGTGGCGTGCACCGGCACCGCGCTGCGCGACTTCCACCGGCTCAGCGACAACGCGGAGCTCAGCGAGGAGGACGTGGCGCCCTATGACACCGAAGGAGCGGAGGGTGTCAAGATTTATGGTCCGGGCTGAGCCGCCCGGCTCTCGCGTGATCTTCAGCCTTGACCGGGGTACCTGGAGCTGAGCTCGGCACGGGCCGGCTCGGCGGTCGCGCCATCGGACGCGGTGCTCGGCACGGGGAGGTGCGAGTTCCGGATCCGCCGGTAGGCGACGATGACACCGGTGCTGTACGCGGCGCCGGCCATCATGCTGGCCAGCCCAGCTCCGACGAGCCCGAACACATGCACGAACACGACAAGCGCGGTGATGGAGATCGCCGCGCTCACCGCGCGGGTCGCCCAGAGCTGCCGCATACGTCCTGCCGCCTTGGCGGCCTGGCCGAACCCGAAGCTGAGCGCGAGCAGGACGTACTGCCCGGCGATCAGGCGGGTGATGGTGACCGCGCCGGTGAACTCCTCGCCGTAGGTCAGCCGCAGCACCTGCTCAGCGAAGATCGCGACACCACCGCAGTAGAGCACGGTGACCGCGACGATCACCGCGGTCAGCCGCTGAGCGTACTCGGCGAGCCCCGCCATGCCGTGCTGCCTGAGCCGGCGTACCGCCTCGGGCAGCCCGACATTGCCGCCAGCAATGAGGATCACCACAATCGGGCCGATCAGGCCGGCCCCCGAGCGGTAGAGGCCGAACTGACCGGTACCCAGCAAGATCGGCAGCAGCAGCAGGTAACCCTGGTCGGCCGGGAACGCCGTGCCGAACTCGGCGAGGAACCAGCGGCTGCGCGGCCACAGGTCGCGCAGCAGCGCTACTCCCCCACGTGGGGTCGGACGGATGCCGTTCAGCACGATCCCGATGGCCGCCCCGACGCTCGCGCCGAGTCCCCACACCGCCATGAACGCTGCCGTGCTGCTGACATGGAGCAGCAGCAGGGTCACGGAGCCCACGCCCTGAACGACGGCGAACCCGATGTCGCTGATCAGTGCGCGCTCCGGTCGTTGCAGCCGGAACGCCGTCGACCGGCAGTAGTCGTGGGCAAGCAGGCTCGGGATGCACGGCGCGAGGGCGAGCAACGCAACGATGTCGACATGAGCCAGGCCGAGCACGAAGTCGGCCGCCGCCAGCAGGACAGAGGCCGCCAGGCCGAGCATCAGCGAGGCCAGCAGGCCCTCCGGCAGCTGCGCTTGCTTGCCCACTATCGGCTTGGTCACCGTCATCGGCTCGGTGACAAGCGCCCGATTGGCGCCGACCACCGCCAGCCAGATGAGGAAGGCAATCCCGAAGGTGCCGAGTCCCTCGGTGCCGCCAGCGCGAGCGATCAGCACACCGAGCGCGAAGTTGGACGCCGACGAGATCAGCTGGTCCACGAGGGTCAGCGCCGCGCCGCGGCCGCCGCTGAACCTAGCCCGCAACGCGGCGTGCCGACCGGTCAAGGCGCACAATCCGTCATCATCACCCCATCTCACGGCGAGCGCAGTTGACGCTCCGCCGTCAGACTGAGCGTGCGGCCTACCAAGGCTTCGCCCTGGTCAGCGGCAGCGTTACAGAACCGCATTCGGGCCAGCATGACTGAGACCCTCGCCACAATTCGGCGTATCGAGCCACTCACGGTCCGTCAGTACCGCGACTTCCAGCGCTTCCCGTCTGGCTCGCTCCAGTAGCCCTGCGTAGGTGTGGGCGCCACCCGGGATCACCCGGTGCAGCGCGCGTTCGCCTGGCTCGACAGCGGCAGGCGCCGGTCCGTGTCCATGCGTCACCTCGGAATCGTGGTGGCGTCGGCGAGCCGGGGCGCGTGCCGGTCGCGCTCGGACATCAGAGTGACCGGCAGCGGCCACGGGATGGCCAGCGCCGGGTCGTCGAATGCGATCGTGACGTCCTCCGACGGATCGTGCGCCCGGTCGATCCGGTACGCCACGTCGGCGGGCTCGGTGAGCGCCTGGAAGCCATGCGCGCAGCCGGCCGGCACGTACAGCGTGACCTGCGTCCGGTCGGTCAGCTCGAAGAACTCTCGGTTGCGGTACGTCGGCGAGCCGGGGCGGAGGTCGACGACCGCGTCGAAGATCGCGCCGTAGGAGCAGCGGACGAGCTTCGCCTCGCCGGCCCCGACGCGCAGGTGCATCCCGCGCAGCACGCCACGGCCCGAGCGGGAGACGCTGTCCTGCACGAAGGCGTCCGGGTCGATGCCGACCGAGCGCACCACATCCCGGTCGAACGTGCGGCAGAAGAACCCGCGCGCGTCGACGTGCGGGGTCGGCTCGAACAGGTACGCGCCGGCGATCGCCGGCACCGGGACCGCCTTCACCACTGCCCCCCGGCCGCTGTCGGCTCGCGCGCAGGGAACAGCACATCGGAGAGCGCCGCGAACTGGTGCTCCAGCCGCCGCGTCGCCGCCAGGTTCCGCTCGACCAGGATTTGCCGCAGCTCGTCCGACCGGTCCTGCAGTGTCGTGAACTGCTTGACGAGCAGGTCGAAGTCGACCGAGCGGGCCTGCTGGCAGAACTCGCCGAGGCCCATGCCGGCCATCAGCTGCTCGCCCTGCCGCCGGAACGTCGGCCGCGGCGATGACTCCCGATAGAGCGGCACCGCGCGCTCGCGCAGCTCATCGGGGTACTTCCTCGGTGCAGGCAACAGGGCCTTCCTTCCTGGTCCTCAAGATCGAACGGTCTTGGAATACCCGGCCGCGGCCTGCAGTCCGGGTTCAGCACCTGGACAGCGTCGAACCGCTGCGTGTCCAGCGTCGCGATCCCGGCATTGATCGCGGCGGCGTACCCGGAGTTGCGAGCCGAGCTGGACCGTGGGCACCGGGACGTCGGCGGCGGCCGCTTCGGCGATCCGTTGCGACTCGTCGGTCGAGGCGTTGTCCGCGACGACGACTTCGGTCAGGTGCACGCCGTCTCCGGCCTCCGGCAGCGAGCGCAGGCAGTCCGGCAGCACCGCGGCGCTGTTGTAGGTGACGATCACCACGGCGATCTTGGGGAGCATCCGCATCGTCTGGTTCCGGCTCCAAAGCAAGCACGGCGTCCACAGGTCGTGGCCGCTCGCCGCTGGTATCGGGGTTGACCCGCATTCGGTTACGCGTAACGGATGAGCCGGCAGTGACGAAGAGCAACGTAGTTCGCGACCATCGCCGGAGGACTAACCCCATGACCACAGTCTTTTCCAACGCCCGGGTTGACGACGAGACTCGGCGTAGTCGTCTCTACGACGGACAGGTGTTCGTCTACTCGGCCACCCCAGCGTCGCGGGAGAGCCGCAGGTGCGAGTCATCCCAGAGCCAGGTGGCGTGATGATTTTCTCTGGCGCCCAGCTGCACTCCACTGTGCCGAACACGTCCGGCCGAACCAGGTTCAGCATTGACTTCCGGACGGTGCACGTCGACGACGTGCGCGCCCACCGTGGAGCGCCAAACGTAGACGTCCGATGCACCGGCACGACCCTGCGCGACTTCGTTCGTGCCAGCGACCTCGAGCGGCTCCCCGAGGACCTGGCGCTGGAGTACGAGACGCAGCCGATGGCCGTCACCGGGTGACCGGGCCACTATGCAGTCCACAACGCCGCTGGACGGGCGCGCCGCGCTGGTCACGGGCGCCAGCGGCGGAATCGGGAGGGCCATCGCGGTGGCGCTCGCCGCGGGCGGGGCGGGCGTATGTGTGGTCGGGCGCGACGAGCGGCGGCTCGCCGACACGGTCAGCGCCATCGCGGCACACGGCACCGCCGCCGTCTCGCTGGCCGCCGACCTTACCGAGAACGGGCGTATCGATCAGCTCGTGGACCTGGTCGACCGGCGGCTCGGCGGGCTCGATGTGCTCGTGCATTCGGCCGGCATGTACTCGCGTGGCGTGCTCGCCGGGTCCGGGGTCCGGGAGCTGGACGCCCAGTACCAGGCCAACATCCGGCTGCCCTACCGGCTTACCCAGGTCGCGCTGCCCTTGCTGATCGGCCGACGGGGCGATGTGGTGTTCATCAACTCCACGCAGGGGCTGGCGGCCAGCGGCGGGGTGGGGCAGTTCGCCGCAACCCAGCACGCCATGCGGGCGGTGGCCGACAGCCTGCGCGCCGAGGTGAACCGGGACGGCGTGCGGGTGATAACCCTTCACGTGGGTCGCACGGCCACCGAGCGTCAGGAGCGCATCTTCGCCGGAGAGAACCGCCCCTACACGCCGGAGTCCCTTATCCAACCCGAGGACGTGGCGGACCTAGTCGTCTGTGCCATCACGCTGCCCAGGCGCGCGCAGGTCACCACGCTGACGGTCTGGCCCACGCGGCCGGCCTGAGCTGTCGTCACCGTGGGGTGATCCGCAGCAGCTCGTCGTCACCGCCGTTGTCCGTGGTGACGTAGAGCGCGCCGTCCGGGCCAAGGCGAGCGGCCCGGAGCCGGCCGTGGGTGGGTGTCGTCCAGTTCCGGCGGCACCGCGACGTGCTGCACCTGGCTGTCCGGACCGATGGTGAGCAATAGCAGCTTGGAGCCCTTGAGCGCGGTCAGGGCCAGCACGCCGTCAAGGGTGCCCCACTGCTTGCCGGAGAGGAACACGGCCGCGCAGATGGCCTCGGTGTGGTCACGGTGGTCCATATCGCGTCGATGGCGTCGGGGAACCGGTTCACCATGTGTCGCGTCACTGCGGGACGGAGTTCGCGGCAGCAGTACTCGACTCGTCTACCCTGCGCAACCACGCTTCGCGCCAATAGGAATGAATCGCCCGGGGGCAGAATCGATGGTACCTGCCCACACAGGTGACCTGGTCAAGAATAACGCAGTCGCGAAGGCGGAGCATCCGGCCGGTGTGCTCCTCGATGATCCTTTCAACCGTCTTCAGAACCCGGGCGCGACGCCCGCAATATGGAAGCATCTCGAAGTCGAAGATGAGACCTCGATTCTTGTTGTTCGGGCCCAGCGTAGCCATGATCTCGTCCTTGCTCCTCACTTCGACCAGCTCTCCTGGTTGCAGCCGCAGGGGTTCGGCCTTCGGGCCCGGACCAGTGCCCCGGAAGAATGGGTAGGGGAGGCCATCGGCAATACGCAGTTGGCGTGGCAGTTTACGGCTCAGTGCCTGGAACTTGTTGAACAAGAGGATGAGCAGGCCGCAGATCACGAACAGCGGCCGGTAGTTGCCTGATCGCACGTCCGCGACGTACTGCCCGACCTCGTAGCTAGGCAGCGGGCTGGAAGCCCGCACGAGCTCCGTAGCGGCACAACGATAAAGTGTTGCGCCGTCATCGTCGACGCCCGCGACAGTATCATCGTGAAGGGTCTTCTCGGTGGCCACAGGGCTCAGTTCGCGTCGCTGCGCTCGAAGCGGGATACCCGCGGGCGTCTCCAACCATTCCTCCCGCCAGAACAGCAAGCAACCGGCCTGGCAACCCCCATGGGCGCTTCCGTCGCATCGGGCGCCAACGAGGTGCACCGTGTGATCGAGTCGCCGTATTCCCGCCTTGTTGATTGTGTCGCAGGTCTTGTGGGCGATCTTGAACACCGGCAGCTCGCGGCCCGCGAACTGCAGCATCTCGGGCATAAACGGCTGGCCGTCGAGCCTTCCATTGGCATCGAGAGTCGCCAAGATCTCTTCCCTGCTGCGAACCCGAACGACGTCGCCTGCTCGCACGGAACCGGGCACGGCACCGGCTGACTGTGTCGTGGTCATGACGTGGTAGCTCCTCTTCTAGTCCATGGTCGCGTCGGTCGGCGTCGTCGGCCTGCTCGACACGAACAACGGGTCGCCGTTTCGGCTGATCACCCTGTGGAATCCGCTTCTCATCAGATAGGGAAAGAGGATCCGGTAGCAAGCCCACCGATCAGCAGGAGACAATGGCGCTCGGGCGATGGCCTCGAAGTATCGCCACGCGTACTCGGCGAGCAGCCGAGCGGTCGTCTGGCCGGCCCGGCGTGGGTCCAGATTGGTACACAAAGCAGGTATCCTCGGATTTCGG
>Ga0210378_10001843_pt1 | contig 10961 bp, 11 predicted proteins | sample PLM1_60_b1redo_FD_155465 | JGI IMG/M metagenome (GOLD analysis project Ga0210378, IMG submission 155465) | Groundwater sediment microbial communities from an aquifer in East River, Colorado, USA - PLM1_60_b1 redo | ecosystem: Environmental > Terrestrial > Soil > Riparian zone | place: USA: East... | reverse complement strand
CTGGTGGTCGTCGGTGTAGCGGTGCACGAACGCGAACAGCACGCCGGCATGCTCGTCGTGCAGCTGCCGCAGCAGCTGCTCGTCGGTGCCACCGCTCACCGATCCGAACACGTCACCGTGTACGTCGGCCGCCGGCAACCGGTTCGCCAGGTCACCGCGCGGCGTCCTGCGGGGACACCCGCACCCGGTCGCCTTGCGAAGCACCCTCCAGGTGCCGCAGCAGGAACGACAGCGCCTTCGGGTAGGCGTCCAGCCGGTTGGCGCGTTTGGCCAGGCCGTGGCCCTCGTCCTGGTACACCAGCAGCTCGCAGGCCACGCCGTTGTCGGACACCGCGGCGGCGAGCTGCTCGGCCTCGGACAGTGGCACCCGTGGGTCGTTCGCGCCGTGGATCACGAACAGCGGCGCCCTGATCGCGTCCACCCGCGACAGCGGCGAGGCGTCCCGCAGGAACTGCGCGTCGCCGTCGAGCGAGCCGTACTCCCGCTCGCGGGCCGCGCGCCGGTACGGCGAGGTGTTCTGCAGGAACGTCACGAGCGAGGAGATGCCGACGATGTCGACGCCGGCCGCCCACAGCTCCGGCTGGAACGCGAGCCCGGCCAGCGCCGTACGAGCCGCCCCACAGCGCGGCCCGTGCCGGGTCCAGCCCGAGCGACGGCAGCCAGGCGTGCAGCGCGGCCAGGTCGCCGACGGAGTCCAGCCGCCGCCGCACGTCGTCGGCGGAGTACCAGCGCGCGCCGTACCCGGTCGAGCCGCGGACGTTGGGCACCAGCACGGTGTGCCCGTTCGCCGCCATCGCCTGCACGACCGGGTTGAAGATCGGCCGCGACTGGCTCTCCGGCCCACCGTGGATCACCAGCACCGCCGAGCCAGCCCCGTCGCCGCCCGAGGCGGTCGGTGGGTAGACGAAGCACGGCACCCGCTCGCCGTCCGGCGTCGGCACTAGGTGCACCGCCGGCGTCGACAGCCGCTCGCCGTCGAGCTGCCCGGACGAGGACGTCAGCGCAACCGGGCACCCGGGCCCGTCGGCCGTGTCCAGCAGCAGCACGTCGCCGGCCACCGCCGGCGAGGTGTAGCTGATCGCCAGGTACCGCGAGTTCGGCGACCACCTCGGGTCCGGCATCGGGTACACCACCACGCCGTCGCCGGGCAGCGGCACGTCGCGCAGCCGCTCGCCGCTGGCTGCCCCAGCGGTGACGCTGTGCAGCGCAAGCCGGCTCGCGCCGTCATCGTTCGTCTCGACGAGCAGCAGCCGGCCGTCCGGTGACGGCCAGCAGACCAGGTCATGCTCCTCGTCGGTGACCAGCGGTCGCCACTGGCCGCCGTCCAGGTCGTAACGCACGATCCGGGTGTGGTCCGTGGTGGCGTCGGTGGCCACCACGAACGCCAGGTGGCCGGCGAGCCAGCAGACCCTGTCGTGCTGGCCACGCGCACCGGGCGAGGTGAGCCGCAGCACGTGCTCGCCCGCGGTCTCCGGCATGGAGTCGACCAGCACCAGCTCGTCGGACATCGGCGCCGAGCCGGTCAGCGCGATCACCGCGTACCGCGCGTCCGGTGAGACGGTCACCTGCTGCGCCCACCCGCCGCGGTCGTACAGGACCTCCTCGACACCGGTTGCGACGTTGCGCATCACGACGTCGAAGTCCACGCCGTTGCGCCGGTTGGTGTTGTAGACGACCCGGCCAGGCAGCACCTCGAGCAGGTGGTGCACGTACTCCGGATCATGGACCAGCGGCGTGAGGTCCGCCAGCGTCGCCGGCCCCGTCTGCCCTTCCAGCGGCAGCAGGGAGAGCTGCCCGCGCTCGTTGCCGCCGTCGTCGTGCTCCACGACGACCACCCGCTCGCCGCCCGCTGCGGAAGACCGGCCCCCGTGCAGGTAGCGGCCGCGGCACGCCCCTGGCAGCGCGGTCAGCGGCGTGGCCTGCACCGTCGCACCGGAACCGGCCGGCCCGGCGGCCAGCTCGACGAGCTGCACGCAGCCGGTGTCGTCCGAGCCGGCGAGCACCCTGCCGTCGTCGTCGACGTCGAACGCGCGCCACGTGCGAACCTCGAGCAACCGCGTGATGTCCAGCCCCACGCCCTCCACCCTAGGCACAGTTCCGCCGCGGCTAACCTGGACGGCATGCAGCCAGGTGGTCAGTTCGACATGCAGCAACTCCTCGCGCAGGCCATGTCCGCCCAGCAGGAGCTGGCCGCGGCCGAGGTCACCGGGCAGGCCGGCAACGGCCTGGTCACCGTCACGCTGACCGGCGAGGGCGCGGTCACGGCGGTGACCGTCGACCCCAAGGTGGTCGACCCGGAGGACGTCGAGACCCTGCAGGACCTGATCATCGGCGCGTTCGCCGACGCGCACGACAAGCTGCAGGAGCTGGCCGCCAAGAAGATCGGCCCGCTGGCCGGCGGGCTCGGCGCCGGCGGCCTCGGCCTGCCCGGCTTCTAGGCACGGGCCGGCGTGTACGAGGGCATCGTCCAGGACCTGATCGACGAGCTGGGGCGGCTGCCCGGGGTCGGTCCGAAGAGCGCGCAGCGCATCGCGTTCCACCTGCTGGCCGCCGACCCCGCCGATGTGACCCGGCTGGCCGAGACCCTCGCCAAGATCAAGGACGGCGTGGTGTTCTGCGAGGTGTGCGGCACGGTCTCGGAGCACGCCCGCTGCCGGATCTGCGCCAACCCCCGGCGCGACGCCACCGTGGTGTGCGTCGTCGAGGAGCCCAAGGACGTCCTGGCCGTCGAGCGGACCAGGGAGTTCTCCGGCCGCTACCACGTGCTCGGCGGCGCCCTCGACCCGCTGTCCGGCATCGGCCCCGACCAGCTGCGCATCCGCGAGCTGCTCGGCAGGATCGCCGCGGACGACGTGCGGGAGGTCATCCTTGCCACCGACCCGAACACCGAGGGCGAGGCGACCGCCACCTACCTGGTGCGGATGCTGCGGGACTTCCCCGGCCTCGAGATCACCCGGCTGGCCTCCGGCCTGCCGATGGGCGGCGACCTCGAGTTCGCCGACGAGCTGACCCTCGGCCGCGCGCTGTCCGGCCGCCGCGCCGTCTGAGCCGACGCACGCCGCGGGGCCGATCCGAACTCGACGGACCGGCCCCGCGATGACCCCTCACGCTGTGTCAGCTACATGCTGTTCATGTCCCGTCGTCCTCCTCATCGTTCGTCCCCGGCGCGACCAGCAGCCAGCTCGATTCGGACAGCTCCCTGTGACACCGGGCGCAGTAGACCGGCTCACCGCGGTTGCGTTTGGCGGCCTGCAGCGCCCGCCAGCCGTCGTTCAGAGATCTGCGTTCCACCGCGTGCCGCCTGCTGAGGCCGCCCATGATCTGGGTCGTCCAGGACGCTCCGACCAGGCCACCGAGGCAGAGCAGCACAACGGCGCCGACCAGCAGCAGCCCGGTCACCCGGCTCCGCGGCGGCAGCCACCACGACCGTCGGTCCCCGCCGTGCCGACCGGCAAGCGGGGTCCGTGCGTCGCGCTCCTCCGATAATCGGACACGATCATCGCAACCCCTTTCTCGTCAACAAGGTCGATTCCACGGCCGTCCGACCGGACCGGGTCCGTGTCGGCGGATTCCGGCATGTCGTGCCGGACAACAAGGTCACCACGAGCGGCATGCTGGCTCGGGCGTCGGCGTGAAACGGCCCCAGGTGCGGGCTGCTGATCGGAGCGTGACGGACCCGCGGCGGGGGGACGCGGCGGGATCGGCGGGTAGAGGTCAAGGGTCCACGGTCCGGGGCCGCCCTGATGCAGTTGATGCATGGCGGCCTCCTCTCGACCTTGGTGCGCCGGGCCGATCGGGTGGTGTCCGATCCCCGACGAACTGCCGTTGGACTCCCATGAGTAGAGTGCTGCACGAACATGTGTCATGCAATTGCAATGGATACTTGCCCGGCGAGAATCACTCTCCAAGAGCAGCGTGTCATGACCGTCAGTACCCGTCTGGAGCAGCACACTTCGCCTGAACCGCAGCAGCGGGAGGTGTGATGGCCCCCATCCGGGGTCCGGCCGTTCCGAGGCGCCGTCTCGGTGCCGAGCTGCGGCGCCTCCGCGACCAGGCCGGCCTGCTCATCGGGCAGGTGGCCGATCAGCTCGAGTGCTCCACCTCCAAGATCAGCCGTCTTGAGACGGGCAAGGGCATCCCCAGGGCGAGAGACGTCCGCGACCTACTGACGCTCTACGCCGTCAGTGACGACAAAATCCGAGAACGCCTCATGCGCTGGGCTCGGGAAGGCCAGCAGCAGGGATGGTGGGAGAAATACTCCGACGTCCTACGACCCGCCAAGCTCCGGATGGATCACCTGGACACGCTGTACGCACTCGAAGCGGACGCGACAACCATCAGGATGTTCCAGAGCAATGTCGTTCCCGGACTGTTGCAGACCCGCGAGTACGCGAGGGGTTTGTTGCGGACCCTTTCGGATCGGCTGGACATCGCCGAGATCGACCGGCTCGTCGAGGTGCGCATGGTCCGCCAGCAGGTGCTGAGCCGCAGCCCGGACCCCTTGCGGCTGCGCTGCGTGCTGGATGAGACGGCACTTCTGCGGCCGGTAGGTGGGCCCGACGTGATGCGCGGTCAACTGCGACGGCTGCTCGAAACGGACAGGCCCAACGTGACCGTCCAGATCCTTCCGCTAGCATCCGGCCCGCATCCGGCGATGATCGGCCCGTTCGTCGTGCTGGAGTTCGAGGACGCGGCCGATCGGGACCTAGTGTTCGTCGAGAGTCATGCCGGCGGTGCCTATCTGGAGCAGCCATCCGACGTGGAGTTCCATGAAGATCTGTTCCGCAAGTGTGAACGGGCTGCCCTGAGCCCGGCCAAATCCGCTAGGTTGATCTCCGCCCGTCTAGAGGCATTGGTATGAGTACTACGAGAAGGACGAGGGAAACGTGACTACTGACCCGGACGCAGAGCGCTGGACCACCAGCAGCTTCTGCGACTACAACGGCTGCGTCGAGGTCGGCCAACTGGCCGACGGGCACGTCGCAGTTCGCGACACCAAAGACCGTAGCCAGGCTGCTTTGATCTTCACTCCGGCCGAGTGGATCGCCTTCGTCGCGGGCGTCCAGGCCGGCGAGTTCGACCTTCGGTGAGGTGGCCGGCCTCGCCCGCGGGGGCGTGCGAGGCATGAGCCTGCACCCAAATCCTGTGCGACTATCGGCCACTGGCGCACCAAGGTGTGCGCATCTCGGACGCCCATGGGGCGGCGCCCGACCGTGGCAATCGTTCCTCCGGATGGCGGTACGGACCCCGACCGTGTAGCCGGATCGTGACCTGGGCCCCTTCGTAGCCGAGCGAATCCCCGACTAGTGTCGGCCACCACCAACGTCCATCATTGTCGATCGCCCGAGGTGCGTGATGACCCCACCCATCCAGTCACGGCTCCTGAGGCGGGTAGCCGCCGCCGGCCTTGCCGGCGCCGTGGCGCTCTCGCTATCGGCCTGCGCCCAGTCCGAGCGCGACAACAGCAGCTCGCAGAGCCAGGGCAAGGTCGGCGGCACGATGACCTTCGGCGCCGCCGGCGCGCCCGAAGTGTTCGACCCGTTCTATGCCACCGATGGTGAGACCTTCCGGGTCACCAGGCAGATGTTCGACGGCCTTGTCACCTACAAGCCGGGCACCGCCGACGTGGCGCCCCAGCTCGCCGAGAAATGGGAGGCCAGCTCGGACGGCCTGAAGTGGACGTTCCACCTGCGCACGGGCGTCAAGTTCCACGACGGCACGGACTTCAACGCCGAGGCCGTCTGCTACAACTTCGAGCGGATGTTCGACCAGAAGGGCGCCGGCCAGAGCGAGTCGGTCTCCACCTACTGGATCGACAACCTGGGCCCCGGCTTCAAGGACGGCGCCAAGTCCGCGCTGTACAAGAGCTGCGACGCGCCGAGCGCCGACACCGCCGTCGTCAACGTCAACAGGGTGACCTCGAAGATCCCGAGCATCTTCGGCCTGCCGTCGTTCTCCATGCAGTCGCCGAAGGCGCTCAAGGACTTCGACGCCAACAACATCCAGGCGGCCGGTGACAGCTTCAAGTACCCGTCCTACGCGCTGGAGCACCCGACCGGCACCGGGCCGTTCAAGTTCGGCAAGTACGACAAGGCGAACGGCACGGTCGAGCTGGTCCGCAACGAGGACTACTTCGACTCGGCCGGCAAGGCCAAGCTGGACAAGCTCATCTTCAAGATCATTCCGGACGAGACGGCGCGCAAGCAGGCGCTCAAGGCCGGCACGATCGACGGCTACGACTTCCCGGCCCCGGCCGACTGGGCCGGCCTGAAGAGCGATGGCTTCAACGTCGCGGTGCGGCCGCCGTTCAACATCCTGTACATGGGCATCACGCAGAAGAACAACCCGAAGCTGCAGGACTTCAAGGTGCGCCAGGCGCTCGCCTACGCGATCAACCGCCAGCAGCTCGTGACGTCGCAGCTCCCCGAGGGCGCCAAGGTCGCCACCCAGTTCATCCCGGACACGGTGGACGGCTACAACACCTCGCTGCAGGCGATCCCGTTCGACACGGCGAAGGCCAAGTCGCTGCTGGCTGAGGCGAACGCGACCGACCTGACGGTCAACTTCTACTGGCCGAGCGAGGTCACCAGGCCGTACATGCCGAACCCGCGGGACATCTTCGGCGCCATCTCGGCGAACCTGCAGGCCGCCGGCATTAAGGTCAACCCCGTCACCAAGCCGTGGAACGGCGGCTACCTCGACGACGTCGACGAGGCCCGCGCCGACCTGTTCCTGCTCGGCTGGACCGGTGACTACAACACGGCGGACAACTTCATCGCCACGTTCTTCGGCAACCCGGAGAACCGTTTCCAGACGAAGTTCTCGCCGTGGGGCCAGGAGCTGGCCGACCGGTTGAAGGCCGCCGACAGCGAGCCGGACGCCACCAAGCGCAACCAGCTCTACCAGCAGCTCAACGCCGACATCATCCAGAAGTACCTGCCGGCCGTTCCGATCTCGCACTCGCCGCCCGCCCTCGTGGTGAGCAAGAACATCCAGGGGCTCGTCCCGAGCCCGCTCACCGCAGAGGACTTCAACTCCGTCAGCAAGACCTGACACCGTGCTGCGCTACAGCGTCCGTCGGCTGCTCCAGCTGGTCGCTGTACTGGCGGTGTTGTCGCTGCTGCTGTTCGCGTGGCTGCGCTCTCTCCCGGGTGGGCCGGTCTCGGCCCTCCTGGGGGAGCGGGCCACCGAGGAGTCGCGGCACAACCTGCGGGCGCAGCTCGGGCTGGACCAACCGATCTTCATCCAGTACCTGAAGTTCCTCGGGCGCGCGCTGTCCGGGGACTTCGGCATCTCCACCGGGGTGCAGTCGGGCGATTCGGCCGTCGCCATCTTCGTGCAGCGCTTTCCCGCGACCATCGAGCTCGCGGTCATCGCGCTGGCGATCGCGGTCGCGATCGGCATCCCGCTGGGCTACATGGCCGCGCGGCGCAGGGACAGCTTCCTGGACAACATCAGCGTGGTGTCCTCGCTGATCGGGGTGGCCGTCCCGGTGTTCTTCCTCGCCTACCTGCTCAAGTATGTCTTCGCCGAGCAGCTGCACTGGCTGCCCGACAGCGGCCGGCAGACCGGCGACCTCGAGGCCACCAGGGTCACCGGGTTCTTCATCCTGGACGGCATCCTGACCAGGGAGTGGGACGCCTCGCTCGACGCGTTCCTGCACCTGATCCTGCCGGCCATCGCGCTCGCCACCATCCCGTTCGCGGTGATCTTCCGGATCACCAGGGCGGCCGTGCTCGACGTGCTCAACGAGGACTACGTGCGGACCGCGCGGGCCAAGGGCCTGACCCAGCAGGTGATCCGCAGCCGGCACGTGCTGCGCAACGCCCTGCTGCCGGTGGTGACCACCATCGGCCTGCAGACCGGCGGGTTGCTCGCGGGGGCGATACTCACCGAGAAGGTGTTCGCCTATCCGGGGCTGGGGGAGGCGGTCGCCCTCAGCTTCCAGAAACGGGACTATCCCGTCTTGCAAATGCTCGTGCTGACTGCCGCAATGGTCTACGTGCTGGTGAACCTGGCGGTCGACCTGTCGTACGCGGTGATCGATCCGCGGGTCCGAACGCGCTGAGGGAGGATGCGAACCCATGGCGATCGGAACGGGTCGAAAGGAACGGATCGACGAGCTTGCCGAGCGGGCCGGGGACATCGCGGTCGAGAAGGCGAAGACCGAGGACGTCGGGGTGAGCCTGGCGGCTTCCGCGTTCCGGCGGCTGCGGCGCAACCCGGTGTTCCTGCTCGGCGCCGGGATCATCGTCGTGTTCATCGTGGTGGCGGTGCTCTCGCCGTGGCTGGCGCCGCACGACCCGGCGGCCCGTGAGCTGACCGACCAGGTGATCAAGGCGCGCAATGAGATCCCGCCGCCGCAGGCTGGGCACCCGCTCGGCGGCGACGAGCAGGGTCGCGACCTGCTGTCCAGGCTGCTCGTCGGCTCGCAGCAGACGCTGCTGGTCGGCGTGCTGGCCACCATGTTCGGGCTGGCCGGCGGGCTGGTCATGGGCACCATGGCCGGCGCGCTGGCCGGCTGGGTTGACTCGCTCGTCATGCGCGCGGTCGACGTCATGCTCTCGGTGCCCGGCATCCTGCTCGCGGTGTCGATCGCCGCGCTGTTCCCCCGTCCGACGATCTTCACCGTGATCGTCGCGGTGGCCATGATCCAAGTGCCGGTGTTCGCCAGGCTGCTGCGCGGCTCGATGCTCTCCCAGCGGGCCAGCGACCACGTGCTGGCCGCCCGTGCCCTTGGTGTCAAGCCGAGGGCCGTCGTGTTCCGGCACATGCTGCCCAATGCGCTCGGGCCGGTCATCGTGCAGTCCACGCTCGTGCTCGCGATCGCGATCATCGACGCGGCCGCGCTGTCCTTCCTCGGCCTCGGCAACCCGGACGACAACAAGCCGGAGTGGGGGCAGATGCTGGGCAACTCACAGGCCGTGATCGACAGCCATCCGCACCTGGCGTTCCTGCCGGCCGCCTGCATCATCACCGTCGCGCTCGGCTTCACGCTGGTCGGCGAGTCGCTGCGGGACGCCCTCGACCCGAAGAACCGGCGGTGATCGTTCAGTGGCTCGTCTAAGGTGTTGCCGCGACCTGACCGGTCGCTCCCCGCACCAGAACCGGCGGTGATCGTTCAGTGGCTCTGCTAGAGGTCCGCGACCTGACCGTGGTGTTCCAGCGCAAGGGTGAGGAGCCCTTCACCGCGGTCGACGAGGTCAGCTTCGACGTCGAGCCGGGGCAGACCGTCGGCCTCGTTGGCGAGTCGGGCTGCGGCAAGTCGGTGACCTCGCTAGCGATCATGGGGCTGCTGCCCTCGCGCGGCGCACGGGTGTCCGGGTCGGTGCGGTTCGAGGGCACCGAGCTGCTGAGGCTCTCCGACCGCGCGATGCGCGACCGTCGCGGCCGCGATCTCGGCATGGTGTTCCAGGACCCGCTGTCCTCCCTGAACCCGGTCATCCCGATCGGTCTGCAGGTCAGCGAGGTGTTGGAGCGGCACCGCGGCATGCAGCGCAAGCGCGCCTTGCGCGAGGCGGAGGAGCTGCTGCGGCGGGTCGGCATCCCGGACCCGCGGCGGCGCCTGACCGAGTACCCGCACCAGCTCTCCGGCGGCATGCGCCAGCGCGCGCTGATCGCGACCGCGCTGGCCTGCGCGCCGCGGCTGCTCATCGCCGACGAGCCGACAACCGCCCTGGACGTCACCATCCAGGCGCAGATCCTGGCGCTGCTCGCCGAGCTGGTCCGGGATACCGGTACGGCGTTGATCATGATCACGCACGACCTCGGCGTGGTGGCCGGCCTGTGCGACGAGGTGAACGTGCTGTACGGCGGCCGCATCGTGGAGCGCGGCGAACGGCACGCCCTGTTCGCCGAGCCGAGGCACCCGTACACCTTCGGCCTGCTGGCCTCCATCCCGCGGCTGGACGCCCCGCGCGGCGAGCGCCTCGAGCCCATCCGCGGCTCGGTTGCCGACAACATCCCATGGACGCATGGCTGCGCCTTCGCCCCGCGCTGCCCCAACAGCATCGACGTCTGCACGTCGGTGACCCCGGAGCTCGGCGACGAGCACGGCCGCCTGCTCCGCTGCCACAACCCCGTCCCGGTCGCTTCAGAGCAGTCCGCAGCTGTATCGGCGTCCGGTTGATGGTGTGCCTCCAAGTACCACCATCACCCTTGTTGATCACCTCTAACTACCACCATTACCGACCGGCCGCGCGCCATGAATGGTGGTAGTTAAAGGCCCATCTTCGACGCAATGGTGGTACTTGGAGGCACACCACGGCGGCACCTGCCTGCCCTCAGCAGCACTGGATCTCTGCGCGTGCCTCTGTTCCCGCGATGAGCTTGCGCAGGTCGTCCGGGTCGCTGGTGAGGATGACGTCCCCGTTGCACGCCAACGACGCGACGTGGGCGTCCACGACGTCGGTGGATCGTGTCGCCGAGCAAAGCGTTCCGACGCGCCGGGATATGGCGGGATCGAGGGCGCGTTCGTGGACTCCGCTGAGCAGCCGCGCCAGCAGCGCCTGCCTCGGCCCGCCCTCACGCCAGGCCTGTGCCACGCACCCTGAGGAGGTCACGAGGTGCTCCCGCCGACGTCGGACCGCTTCGACGAGCGCGGCGACCCGGCGGTCACCACGGTCGAAAGCGATCAGCGCCCCGGTATCGAGAACGAGGCTCATGCTCAGGCGACGCCGCGGCGTCGCAGTTCCGCGGCTTGGTCAAGGACCCGGTCAGCCTCGGCCACCTCGGCCTCGGTGAGGTCGCCGAATGTCTGTTCCCAGGCATTGAGCGTGTCGGCCAGCGCTTCGTTGCGGAGTCGATCGCGCACCGCCTCTGCTATCCAGGCCGACACACTCTGCGAGTGCCGGCTGGCTGCCGCTTTGATCGCGTTGCCCAGTTCGAGGTCGAACGACACGCTTATCTTCTCCACGCCCACCCCGTCGATCCTACCGCGGTAGGGCCTACTCCGGTAGGCG
>Ga0210378_10001842_pt1 | contig 10963 bp, 7 predicted proteins | sample PLM1_60_b1redo_FD_155465 | JGI IMG/M metagenome (GOLD analysis project Ga0210378, IMG submission 155465) | Groundwater sediment microbial communities from an aquifer in East River, Colorado, USA - PLM1_60_b1 redo | ecosystem: Environmental > Terrestrial > Soil > Riparian zone | place: USA: East... | reverse complement strand
CCAGGCAAGAGTACTTCCCTCTACTTCTGGCATTGGCGCTTCTACTGTTGCTTTCGTCGGCCATGGCGCACGCCCAGGTTACCACCGCCGATCTGGTCGGCACGATCAAGGACAGCTCCGGCGCCGTAGTGCCCGGCGCCAAAGTCGTGATTACCAACCAGGGCACGGGCGTCAGCCGCTCCACCACGACCGGCGCCGACGGCAACTACATCTTTACGTCGCTGCCGCCGGGTACCTACACGCTCGCCGCCGAAGCGACCGGCTTCATCAGGGTCGAGCGCACGGGTGTGCAATTGCAGGTCAATCAACGGGCGCAGGTCGACCTGGCTCTGGCGGTCGGCCGCGGCGAGACCGTCGTGATCGAGGGGACGGCACCGCTGCTCGAAACCCAGTCGTCCGTGCTCGGCAGCGTGATCCAGGAAAGACAGGTACAGGATCTGCCGCTCAACGGACGTAACTTCGTCCAACTGGCCACTCTCGCCCCCGGCGTCTCGGGCGCAGGCTCCGGCATGCGCGGCACGATCATGAGTGGGACACGTCCCGACGACCTGCGACCCGGCACCGAGCTATTCGTGAACGGTAACCGGGAGAACTCGAACAACTATCTTTACGACGGGATAGACAACAACACTCGGCTGACGCTGGTCATCGTCATGCGTCCGAACGTGGAAACAATCAAGGAGTTCAAGGTTCAGACCAACCTGTTCTCCGCCGAGCAGGGGCGCAATCCGGGCGGACAAATCAATGTCGTCACCAAGTCCGGCGGCAACGAGGTTCACGGCGCGGCCTACGGGTTCCTGCGCAACGACCGGTTCGACGCCAACAACTTCTTTTCCAACCGCGCCGGGCAGAAGAAACCGCCGTTCAAGCAGCATCAGTTCGGCGGCGCCGTTGGCGGACCGATCATCAAGAACAAGACCTTCTTCTTCGCCGACTACGACGGGTTCCGTCAGGAGCAGGGGCGCGTGTTCGTCAACACCGTGCCGACCCTGAAGATGCGGCAGGGAGACTTCAGCGAGCTGTCGGCGCCCATCTACGACCCGCTGACGACGGTCGCGCTCCCCGGCGGGGGCTTCGCGCGCCAGCCCTTCCCCGGCAACATCATTCCGCAGAACCGCTGGGACCCGGTGACGGCCAAGCTGATGAATGCGTACCCGGTGCCGACCTCTTCGGCATTGTCCAACAACCTGGTCACGGCCCCGACGCGCAGCCAGGACTGGAATCAGTTCGACGTGCGCATCGACCACACTCAAAGCGACCGGAACAACTTCCTCGCCCGCTATTCGTGGTCGAAGACGGCGACGACCAACCCGTACACCTTTCCCGCCGTCCAGCTTCCCGGTCTGGCGAAAGCCGTCGGCATCGGCAACGAGGACACCTTTGCCGGCACGTCGGGGCTGCTCGCGCAGCACGCCGTGCTCGGCTGGGTGCACGTGTTCTCGTCGCGCCTGGTCCTGGATACGCGCGTCGGCTACAACCGCTTCGAACTCGATTTCGCGCAAGCGGACGTCGAACCCGGCGACGAGCTCGGCGAGCAGCTCGGCGTGCCCAACGCCAACCAGCAGGATGAGCAGAATGGCCTCCCGATCTTCAGCCCGGCGGGCTATACGGGCATCGGTCATAGCCGCTCGCTGCCGATCCTGCGGGACGAACGTACGTTCCAATACGTGGCCAATCTGACCTATGCCGCCGCCAAGCACACGATCAAGGCCGGCCTGGACGTGCGCCGCCGGCACATGGGCGAGTTCCAGACCAACCGCGGCAACGGCCGTTTCAACTTCGCACCGAACATCACCAACAACCCGGCGAACAACACGGGCGGCCACGCGATGGCCTCGTTCCTGCTCGGCGCGCCGAGCCTGATCGAGCAGGATTACCTGCTGGCGGATGTGGCCATCCGCGGCACGGAGTACGGCATCTACGTGGCCGACGACTGGCGCGCGACGCCAAAGCTGACCTTGAACCTCGGGCTCCGTTACGAGCTCGACACGCCGTTCAGCGAAGAGGCGAATCAATGGGCCAGCTTCGATCCGAACACCGCCACGGTCCTGGTCGCCGGCCGCAACGGCGTGAGCGACACCGCGGGCATCAAGACCTTCAAGAAGGCCTTTGCCCCGCGCCTCGGCTTCGCCTACCAGCTTGGACAACACACCGTAGTGCGCGGCGGCGCCGGCATCTTCTGGAACACGCCGGGCCACGGCGGCAACGTCCTGCGGCTGCACCGCCACCTGCCCTTCGGGCCGATCTACAGCTTCAACCCCGGCAACCAGTTCGTCACCCGCCGCGTGAGCGACGGCTTCCCGGCGATTCCGCCCCTCAACCTGGCGTTCGCCGACAACCCCACCGGCAGCGTCATCGGCGTCGACCCGGACTATCAGCCCGGCTATGCCCGACAATTCAACCTGACCGTCGAGCGCGAGCTGCCCGGATCGTTGCTGCTCAAGGCTTCGTACGTCGGCAACCAGGGCCGGCATCTGGACTTCGCCTACAACCTCAACCAGGCGGTACCGGGAACGGGACCGGTCAACAGTCGCCGGCCATTTTTCACCATCCGTCCCGCGCTGGCCGACGTGACGTGGGCCGTGTCCGACGGCACGTCCGACTATCACGCGTTCCAGTTCAGCGCCGAAAAGCGCTTGACGAATGGGCTCGGCGGCCTGCTCTCGTACACCTGGGCCCATTCGATCGACACGGTGGGCCAGAGCTTCGGCGGGGGCGCGGATGGACCGCTGCCCCAGGATCCACGAAATCCTTTTGCCGATCGCGGCAGTTCGCCGTTCGACATCCGCCATCGCCTGACCATTGCCTGGACCTACCAGCTGCCCTTCGGCAAAGGGCGCCGGTGGTTGAACGGCGACGGCCTGGCCGCGTACCTGCTGGGCGGCTGGCAGATCAATGGCATCAATACGTTCCAGACCGGTTTGCCCTTCACGCCGACGCTGAACGCGGCGACGGTCAATACCGGTACCGGCAGCCGCCCGGACCGCATCGGCGACGGCGGCACCTTGTCGAACCCGACCGTCGATCGCTGGTTCGACACGGCCGCCTTTGCCACGCCGGCGCAATTCACCTACGGCAATTCGGGCCGGAACATCCTGTACGGGCCGGGCCGTGTGAACTTCGACTTCTCGCTTTTCAAGGAGTTCCGCGTCAAGGAGGGCGTCGGGATCCAATTCCGCGCCGAAGCCTTCAATCTCTTCAACACGCCCCAATTCGATCTGCCGAATGCGGCCATTGGCGCGGGCAATGCCGGAACCATCACCGCCATCGTCGGCACGCCGCGCCAGATCCAGTTCGGCGCGAAAGTCGTCTTCTAGCGGAATGCGCCGCGCTCCGCTCGGCAAACACTAGGCAAGGGAGCTGCTCATGCCATCACGCCGCTCGTTGCTCAAGAAGACCGCGTCCGGAGCGATCGGTCTTGTCGCCCTGAAGGCGTTCAACCCCGAAGCGCTGGCGGCGCAGAACGTTCAGCCGGCGCCGGCAGCCCCGGAAGCGGCACCCCCGACGGCACGGCCCGCCGTGCGCGAGAGCGTCAAGATCACCAAGCTCGAGACCTTCCTGGTCAAACCGCGCTGGCTTTTCCTGAAAGTCCATACCAACGTCGGCGTCGTAGGTTTGGGCGAACCGATCACCGAAGGCCGCGCGCTCACCTGCGCCACGGCGGTCAAGGAGATCGAGCCCTACCTGGTCGGCAAAGACCCGCGGGCGGCGGTGCATCACTGGCAGGCGATCTATCGTCATGCCTTCTATCGCGGCGGGCCCATCCTGACCAGCGCGCTGAGCGGGATCGATCAGGCGCTCTGGGACATCAAAGGCAAGCTGCTCGGCGTCCCGGTCTACGAATTGCTCGGCGGGCCGACGCGCCAGCGCATCCGCGTGTACGCGCACGCGGGCACGCCGGAGCTGGTCCGCGAGCGCAAAGGGCAGGGCTTTACGGCGTTCAAGACCGGTCCCGGACGCCTGAATGGCCGTTACGCGCGCCCGGTCGAGAACCAGGCTTGGATCGAAAACGCCGTCGCGCGATTCGCCAGCTTGCGTGAGATCGTCGGCAAGGACGGGGATATCGGGATCGACTTCCACGGCGCCGTTCCGCCGGGCACGGCCAAGATCCTGATGAAGGAGCTCGAGCCGTTCCACCCCTTCTTCTACGAGGAAATCATAAACGCCCAGAACGTCGACGTGATGGCCGAATTGGCCAAGAGCACGCACGTTCCCATCGCCACCGGCGAGCGCATCTTCACCAAGTGGGGCTTCCGCGAGATCCTGGAGAAGGGCGCGGCGACGATCCTGCAACCCGATCTCTGCCATGCGGGTGGCATCACCGAGGTGCGGTTGATCGCCGGCATGGCCGAGGCCTACTACGCCACCATTGCCCCGCACAATCCGCTCGGCCCGATCTCACTGGCCGCAGGCCTCCAGATTGCCGCTTCCATCCCGAACTTCCTCTGTCAGGAGCAGGTGAGCCTGGGCGAGGGATACATCAAGAACCCGTTCAAGGTGCGCGACGGTTACGTCGATCTGCCGGCGGGCCCGGGGCTGGGCATCGAGCTCGACGAAGAGGCGATGAAGGACAAGATCGGCCACGATTGGCGCAACCCCGAAACATACGACCCGGAGGATGGATCGGTCGTCGACTGGTAACCAGAGAGGAACACGATCGCATGAAGACCCGCCGCCTGTCGGGTTGCCGTCTCCTGGCCCTGCTCCTCCTGATCGCGGGGCCCGCCGCCGGCGCTTTGGCCGCGGACGCCACGTTTCCGGTGGCCATCAAGGTCGACGCCGCCCGGCCCCAGGGTGAGCTGAAGCCGATCTGGCGTTTCTTCGGAGCGGACGAGCCCAACTACGCCACCATGAAGGACGGCCGGAAGCTGCTTGCGGACCTGGGCCAGCTCGGGTCGCCTCAGGTGTACTTCCGCGCCCACAACCTGCTCACGACCGGGGACGGCACGCCCGCCCTCAAGTGGGGCAGCAGCAACGCCTACACCGAGGATGCCGAGGGCAAACCCGTGTACGACTGGCGGATCCTCGACCGGATCTTCGACACCTACCAGCAGCGCGGCCTCAAGCCCTACGCGCAGATCGGGTTCATGCCGCAGGCGCTCTCGGTGAAGCCGGAGCCCTACCAGCACGAGTGGCGGCCCGGCCTGCCCTACAACAAGGTCTACACGGGCTGGGCGTATCCGCCGAAGGATTACGCGAAATGGGCGGAGCTGGTCTTCCAGTGGGTCAAGCACAGCGTCGAGAGGTACGGGCGGGCCGAGGTGGAGCGCTGGTACTGGGAAGTCTGGAACGAGCCCAACATCGCGTATTGGCAAGGCACACCCGAGGAGTTCCACAAGCTGCACGACTACGCCATCGACGCCGTGCGCCGCGCCCTGCCCACGGCCCGCGTGGGCGGGCCGGACGTGGCGGGCCGGGATGACCCCTTCCTGCGCGGCTTCCTGGAGCACTGCCTGCGCGGCACGAACTACGTCACCGGCAAGACGGGCACGCCGATCGACTTCCTCGCCTTCCACGCCAAGGGGGCCCCGACGGTCGAGGACGGCCATGTGCGGATGGGAATCGCGCGCCACCTGCAGGTGATCGACTTGAACATGGCCGTCGTCGCCTCGTTCCCCGAGCTGAAGACGAAGCCGATCGTCATCGGCGAGTCCGATCCCGAAGGCTGCGCCGCCTGCCAGGGGCCGCAGCTCGGCTACCGCAATGGCACGATGTACTCGAGCTACACCGCGGCCAGCTTCGCCCGCAAGCACGACCTCGCGGAGAAGCACGGCGTCAACCTTGAGGGCGCGCTCACGTGGGCGTTCGAGTTCGAGGACCAGCCCTACTTCGCCGGCTTCCGGGCCCTGGCCAGCAACGGCCTCGACCTGCCGGTCCTGAACGTCTTTCGCATGTTCGGCAAGATGGGCGGCCAAAGGCTGGGCGTCCGGAGCACCGCCGACGCCGGGCTCGAGGCCCTCATGAAGGACGGCGTGCGCGGCGCGCCCGACGTCTCGGCGCTGGCCTGCCTCGAGGGAAAAAGGCTCAGCGTCATGGCATGGCACTATCACGACGACGACCTCCCCGGACCCGATGCCACCGTGGAGCTGACCGTGACCGGGCTGCCGCTCGCGAGCGGCGAGGCGCGCCTGACCCACTACCGCATTGACGAGCGCCACAGCAACTCGTTCGCCGCCTGGAAGCGAATGGGCTCGCCGATCGCGCCCAACGAGCCGCAGTACGCGGAGCTCGAGGCCGCCGGCAAGCTCGCCCGGATGGAGGGCCCGGCCACCGTGCGCATCGACGGGGGCCAGGCCACGTTACCGCTCGCACTGCCGCGGCAAGCGGTCTCGCTTATCGTATTGGAGTGGTGAGCGCGGCCGGAATCGAGCGGCGACCCGAGCCCGGTCCCACGCTGCGTTGGCGGATCGCCGTGCTGGTCAGCGCGGCGATCGCCATCAGCTATCTGGACCGGCAGACGCTGCCCGTGGCCATCAAGGCCATCGAGCAGGACATTCCTGTCACCAACCAACAGTTCTCACTCCTGCAGACCGCCTTCCTGATCACGTACGCCTTCATGTACGCGGCGGGCGGACGGCTGTTGGACGTCCTGGGCACGCGCCGGGGCTTCACGATCATCATGGTGTTCTGGTCACTCGCGTGCGCCGGCCACGGCCTGGCCACGAGCTTCGGCATGCTGGCGGCCTGCCGGCTGCTCCTGGGTGCGGGGGAAGGGGGTGGCTTCCCCGCCGCCACGCGCGTGGTCGCCGAATGGTTCCCGGTGAAAGAGCGCTCCACCGCCATGGGCATCATGAACGCGGGCACGGCCGTGGGCATGGTCGTGGCGCCGCCGCTGATCGCGCTGATGTTGTCCTTCACGAGCTGGCGCTCCATCTTCTTCGTCACGGGCGCTCTGGGCCTGGCCTGGACGGTGTGGTGGCGGCGGGACTATTTCCCCCCCGAGGAGCACCCGCAGTTGGGAGACGAGGAACGCGCGCAGCTCCAGTCCGTCGTCCACGCGCGCACGGTCGGGGAGAAGGAGCTGGCCTGGCTCGATCTCCTGCGCTTCCGGCAGACGTGGGGCCTGGTCGCCGCGAAGTTCCTCAGCGACGCCGCCTGGTACTTCTATCTGTTCTGGCTACCGAAGTATCTCTATGATGCCCGCGGCTTCGACATCAAGTCCGTCGGGACCTTCGCGTGGATCCCTCCCGCGGCGGCGGGTCTCGGGTGTCTCGTCGGCGGATGGTTCTCGAGCTACCTGCTGCAGCGGCAGCTGCCCTTGAACCGCGCACGCAAGCTGGCGCTCGGCGCCAGCGCCTTCGTGATGCCGTTGATCCTTTTCGTTCCGAGCGCGCCGATTGCCTGGGCGATCGCCCTCTTCAGCCTCGCCTACTTCGGCCAGCAGTCCTGGTCGACGCTGGTGATGATCCTTCCCGCCGACATCTTCCCGAAGAGCACGGTGGGGGCGGTGGCCGGGCTGGTGGGCTTCGGCGGCGCCATGGGCGGGGTGGTCTTCGGACAGCTCGTCGGCTACCTCCTGGACCATGGCTACGGCTACGGCCTCGTGTTCGCACTCGCAGGATCGCTCCACGTCGTTGCCTTCGCTACGATCTGCCTGGCCATTCCGCGGATCCAGCCGCTCATAGGAGCAAGAGCATGACCGACAAGAGCGATCCTCCCGGGAGGCGCCGCTTCCTCGGAGCCTCCCTCGGCGCCACCACGGCGCTCCTGGCCGGGTGGCGCCCGCCGCCGGCCTCCGCCCTCGGCGCGAACGACCGCGTCCGCATCGGCGTGATCGGCACCGGCGGCCGCGCGCGCGACCTCATGAAGAAGCTCAGGCTGCTGCCGGGCCAGGAGATGGTTGCGGTCTCCGACGTCTACGAGCCCCGAATGCTGGAGGCCGTAGAGATCGCGGGCGGCAAGGCGGTGAAGGTCCTCGACTACCGCCGCATGCTCGACGACAAGGACGTCCACGCGGTCCTCATCGGCGCTCCCGATCACTGGCACAAGACGATGACGCTCGAGGCCATCGCCGCCGGCAAGGACGTCTACGTCGAGAAGCCCGTCTCGCACTCCATCGACGAGGGCGTGGCCATGGTCACCGCCGTCGAGGCCACGAAGCAGGTGGTGCAGACCGGCACCCAGCAGCGGAGCTGGGACCACTGGATCCTCGGCAAGCAGATCGTCGACTCCGGCAAGCTCGGCCAGGTGACCTTCGTGAACACGTACTGGTATCAGCTCCGGGGCACCCAGCCGCTTCCCGAGGTCGACGTGGCCAGGCTCGACTGGAAGCGCTGGCTCGGCTCGGCGCGGGATCAGCCGTTCGACGCGCAGCGCTTCCTGCAGTGGCGCCACTTCAAGGACTTCGGGGGCGGCGTGCTCACCGACCTCCTGACCCATTGGATCGACGTGGTCCATTGGTATATGGGAGTGGATACGCCGCTGACGGCGGTGACCACGGGGCGTAACTACCTCATGAAGACGTGGGAATGGCCCGATGCGGTGACCGCCACTCTCGAGTATCCCAGGGACTTCATGGTCACGCACACCGGGACGTACGGCAGCAGCATCGACGACGGCGGCCTCGAGTTCCGCGGGGACCGGGGCACGCTCAAGATCGACCGGGAGCGCCTGCTCGTATTCAATGAAGAGAGCCGGAAGCCGGGCTCGCCGAACACGCCCGAGCCCGAGATACACGTACGGTCGCTGGGCGACGGCTCCGTGAGCCACCTGCGCAACTGGCTCGATTGCATCCGCAGCCGCAAGGCCCCGAACGCGCCCATGCGCGTGGGCCACCTGGCCGTCCGGGCGGCCCACATCGCCAACGCCGCCCTGAGCCTGGGAGCGCGCGTGCGCTTCAACGAGAAGACCGGGAAGTTGGAAGCGCTGTGAAGATCAAGCAGGTGCGCACTCGCGTCGCGCAGTGGCGGGGCAAGACCGTCCCGTTACCCCCGCATTTCTGCACGAACCCCATGGACCTGCTCGCGCGGCCCGAGGCGTCCATGGGCACGTTCACGTTCCACGGCTGGCTGATCGTCGAGGTCTTCACGGACGACGGTCTGGTGGGCATCGGCAACGCCGCCCTCGCCCCGCAGGTCACGAAACAAGTCATCGACCTGTATCTCAAGCCGCTCCTGCTCGGCGCCGACCCGTGGGACATCGAGTTCCTCTGGCAGCAGATGTACCGGAAGACCATGCCGTTCGGGCGCAAGGGCATCGGCATGGTCGCCATCAGCGCCGTCGACATCGCCTTGTGGGATCTGCTCGGCAAGGCCGCCCGTCAGCCCGTCTATCGTCTGCTCGGCGGGCGTACCAAACCGCGCGTGCCGGTCTACGCGAGCCGCCTCTACAGCCGCCCACTCCACGAGCTGGCGGCCGAGGCCAAGCGCTACAAGGACGAAGGCTACAAGGCCATGAAGCTGCGCTTCGGCTGGGGGCCGGTGGACGGGGCCGCGGGCATGCAGCGCAACGTGGACCTCGTCCGCACGGTGCGCGAAGCGGTCGGCGCCGGGATCGACGTCATGGCCGACGCCTACATGGGCTGGACGCTCGACTACGCCAAGCGAATGCTGCCCTTGCTCGAGCCGTTTCACTTGCGCTGGCTCGAAGAGCCGGTCATCCCCGACGACGTCCACGGCTACGCGGAGCTGAAGTCGTACGGGCGCGTCCCCATCGCCGGCGGCGAGCACGAGTTCACCCTCTACGGCTTCCGCGAGCTGCTCGAGGCGCGGGCCGTCGACTACATCCAGTTCGATACCAACCGCGTGGGCGGCCTCACCCAGGCCCGCAAGATCGCCGCCCTGGCCGAGGCCCACTCGGTGCCGGTCATTCCCCACGCCGGCCAGATGCACAACTATCATGTCGTCATGGCCAGCTTGAACTCGCCGATGGCCGAGTACTTCCCCATCGTGGACATCGAGGTCGGGAACGAGCTCTTCTGGAACGTCTTCGAGGGTGAGCCCAGGGCCAAGGACGGCTTCGTGGACCTGGACGAAGGCGTCCCGGGGCTCGGCCTCACGGTCAACGAACGAGCCCTCGAGCAATTCGACGTGGTGGAGTGAAGCCATGACCCAACCACGCGTCGCCCTGATCGGCCTGGGCCTGATGGGCTCGGGCATGGCCCGCCGCCTGCTCGGCGCGGGCTTCCGGCTCACGGTCCATAACCGCAACCCCGAGCGGGTCGCGCCCTGGCGGCGGAGGGCGCTCATCCCGCCGGCTCGCCCCGCGAGGCGGCCGCCCGAGCCGATGTCGTCTTGAGTATGGTGGCGGACGACGCCGCGTCCCGCGCCGTCTGGCGGGGAGAGCACGGGGCCCTGGCCGGGGCGGCCCGGGGTACCGTGCTCGTCGAGTGCAGCACGCTCACCGTCAGCTGGATAGAGGAGCTGGCCCGGGAAGCCGCGTCTGTTGGCTGCGAGCTGCTCGACGCGCCCGTGACCGGGAGCAAGACCCACGCGGCGTCGGGCGAGCTTTCCTTCCTCGTCGGCGGCTCGGCGGCGGCGCTCGAGACCGCCCGGCCCGTGCTCTCGGTGATGAGCCGCGCCATCGTCCACGTGGGCGCCACGGGCCGCGGTGCTCTGCTCAAGCTCATCAACAACTTCCTGGCGGGCGTGCAAGCCGCCTCGCTGGCCGAAGCGCTCGCGCTCATCGAGAGGAGCGGCCTCGACCGGGCCAAGGCGCTGGAGGTCCTCACGAGCGGCGCCCCGGGCAGCCCTCTGGTCAAAACCCTCTCCGGCCGTATGACGGCGCGGGACTACACACCCCACTTCCTGCTCCGGCTGATGGCCAAGGACTTGACGTATGCCCTCGGAGAAGGCCGCCGATACGGGCTTTCTCTCTCGACCGTCGCCTCCGCCCTCGAGGTCCACAAGGAGGCGATCGCCCGCGGTCGCGGCGAGGAGGACTTCTCGGTGATCGTCGAGCCGCTGCGGGAGAAGGCGGTCTAGGCGTCGGCCCGTCGTTTGGAGGTAGCCATGAAAATTGGATG
>Ga0210378_10001841_pt1 | contig 10969 bp, 11 predicted proteins | sample PLM1_60_b1redo_FD_155465 | JGI IMG/M metagenome (GOLD analysis project Ga0210378, IMG submission 155465) | Groundwater sediment microbial communities from an aquifer in East River, Colorado, USA - PLM1_60_b1 redo | ecosystem: Environmental > Terrestrial > Soil > Riparian zone | place: USA: East... | reverse complement strand
TCGGCTGTCGGAGCTCAGGCGCGACGTACACGATCGTGGCCGAGCTCCTGTGAGCGCCGCATGACTCGCTATGACCAGTTCCGGTAACCCGACATGAGGTGGTCGCGTCGGTGTCGACCGCTCGATCCACCGAGCTGAGCACCTAGACACAATCGAGCGAGCGTTCACAGACCACTAAGGGGGGAGGTGCCTGCCCGGAGGATGGACAGGTCGTACTGGAGTGACTTCTGGGGCACTCCGAGATGTCTACAGTAAGCCCGGTCACACATACCCTCCTTTTCCTCGTCCTCTCAGCCACCGTGCACACAAGGGTCCGAACCCAATTGGCGCTAATCCCTACCCCCTCTCGTCCCGAGAACTAGATAGGAAATAGCGAACGGAGGATGAGAGCGTGGCCCAATTCAAGAACGCCCCCCGTATCTTCGGTGGCGTGGTATTGCTCCTGGCCGGCGGGATTCTTGCAGCCTCAGCAGGTGGCTCGGCGCTGGCCGCAAGCTCGAACGGCAGCACGACTGCGCGTGTGAGCGTCAATTCCACGATCACGCTGTCCGCGCTTCCAGCAAGCTTCACGCTGACGGGTGATCCCGGCGCTACCGTCACATCGAACGGCGCCGTGACCATGAACGTGCTTACTAACAACCTTCTGGGGTACACGGTCACTGTGCAGGCCGCCGCAGCCACGTTGACCGGATCCGTGGGGAACACCGACACGATCCCGATCGCCAGCCTCCAGGTGCGGGAGACCGGTGGCGCCGTGTTCACGCCAGTCAGCAATCTGCTGGCGACCCTGGTGCATTCTCAGCTGACGAGGTCTGGCGCGTCAGGCGACACGATCAGCAACGACTACCAGGTGATCATCCCGTTCGTGAACGCCGACGTCTATACGGTGACGCTCAACTACGTCGCCTCCACGTTGTAGCGCACCCCTCACCTAGAATCGGAACGTGGCTCGTCCTCGAGGCCGAGCGGCGCGCTTCGGTCTGATCGGGTTCATCGTGGCGGCAGCGACGGTGGCGTCTCCCGTGGAAGGTCAGCCGCAAGTGCCCTTCTCGCTTACCATTAGCCCCGCTCGGTTCGTTCTGGAAGCCGGCGCGACCCACACTGTCCAGGACTTCGACGTCTCCGACTCCGGGCTGCAGTCTCTGCATGTAAACGTCTCGTTGACCGAGTTCTCGCAGGCTCCGAACGGCGAGACCACTTTCGCTCCGCCTGGGCCACTGTCGGCGGCAAGCTGGGTACAGGTGGAGCCCAAGTCGTTCGACCTCGACCCAAGGGAGCACCAGGCCGTTAGGGTGACGATCGACGTGCCACCGTCTCCGGAACCAGGTGAGCGGCAGGTTGGTGTCCTCTTCAGCGTGCCGCCGCAGGCCGCGGGGGAAAACGTCGCGATCGGCCGGGCCATCGGCATACCGCTTTTGATCGGCGTCCCGGGGGTCATCATCCACGAGGACACTATTGGCCCACTCAAGGCTCCCCGGTGGTCCGACGGAGGTCCAATCCACCTTGAGCTCACCGTGAGGAATCTGGGGAATGTCCACCGGGACTACATCCTGCCTGACAACCTTGTCGGCGTGGCTCGCGACAGCGAGCAGATCGCCTTCCCCGACGTCACCGTTCTTCGGAGCTCGACCAGAGTCATCGAGGCGCAATGGATCGACCCGCCGCTCTTCTGCATCTGCAAGATCCGAGTCACGTCCGACGACGGCAAGGGCCATGTGCTCACGGCCGAGGCAAGGGTCGTCCTGTTCCCCCTGCGGCTGGTCCTGGGCATCGTGCTCATGCTGCTCGGCTTGGTCCTGCTCACCCGCAGGTGGCGGCGACGCCGGCGGCGGCGAGAGGCCGAGCTGGTGGAGCTCGGTAGGCGAGAGGGGTACGCGGAGGCCACGAGTCAACCTAGCCCGCAACCTCCCGCTTTGGGGTCCTCAGGCGCCCAGCTCGCCGACCCGGATGGCTAGACCTCGACGTCAATGCCTTCACACGTCCCCCACGGCGGATCCTCGGCACGCCACCCCGCTCAGGGCTGGCCAGTTGACAGCGGCTATGACGGAACCATCCCGTACGACCTGCCATGTACCGTCCCACTGCGTGTCACCTGGCGCCAACGTCATCTGCTCGACGATATCGTCGTCGCGCAGGCCCCGCAGGTTTCCCACTATGTAGGCAGCGCCTCCAGGAAGTATTCGCCCGCCTGTGGGCGCTTCGAACGGGATCTGGTCGGCCATCGCGCAGTCCAGCGCCACGTGTGTCGGCGACGAAGCGGTTACTACTACGTTTAGCGGGACGATGAATGTCGCCTGACCATCAGCCCAATGGGCTTCGACAGCAACCGTTACAAGACCTGCATACAACGGTGCCACAGTCCGCTCCACCCTGAGCGAAGTCGTGGAATTGCCCACCACGTTGATGGGCGTTCCCGCGGCGACCCGGAGCGCGGTCGCTCGCGGGCGACAGACTGGGATGGCGTTCTTTGAATCACTATCGGCGGTACCCCGGAGCCGCGTGCCATCCGTCAAGGTCCACTCGAAGTCCTGCGTGCAGACGGCAGCCTCCTCATCGCCGAAAGCCATCACGCCGGTGGGCATTTGATCCAATCCCTCCCTCAGGGGGTGTATCGTTACTTGGACCACCTCCGGACTCACTCCATTGGCCGGCGAGGAACCTTTCCCACCAGACGAGGAAGTGGCAAGCGGCTCGTGTCCCGATCCCTGGCTCAGAACAGTCCAAAAACCCCCAACCAGGGCCCCCGCGAGCACGATGCCAATAGTTGCGGCGGCAAATCGTCCATTCCGCTGTCGGCGGCGCACCAGGCGCAGCGTCCTCTCGAGCCCGCCAGCGGAGGGCTGTAGCCGGTCGAGCTCTCGCCCCACTCGCTCCCTCAGATCATCCACTGTCTTCACCCTCTCTGAGGAGGCGCTCGCTCAGCAGACGACGAGCGCGATGAATTCTGCTGCGCACCGAAGATGCCTTGATGCCCAGCGTCGTGCCGGCCTCCTCTGCACTCAACCCAAGCCACTCAACGAGCATGAAGGTCTCCCGCAGTTGGCGCGAAAGTGCGGCCAGCGCCTCGGACAGCTCCGTCCGTTCTTCGGCTCCCGAGAAGGATGGACGCGGGCGGGGCAGAGTGAGCAGGCGTCTTGCCCGCATCGCCAAGTGGCGGAGTCGCTTGCGATTCAGGTTCACCGCGGCTCTGTACACGTAGGCCCCCGGGGATGCCATGACCATCACCCGTTCCCATTGCTCGTAGGTTCTTGCCATCGCCTCTTGCGCCAGCTCCTCAGCTTCACCCATGCTTCCCGTTAGCAAGTAGAGGGCCCGCACGAGCCCCGGATACTCGGTCCGGAAGAACTCGGTGAAGTCGAGCGTCGCGAGGCCTGTTTGTACCGATGCCGATCCCGCCGTCTCCATTTGCTACCCCTCTAACCCTCGACCTGCGCCCGGCGTTGCAGGCGAGGCTCCCAGATTGCGTGGAAAGAGCATTGGGGTTCTGCCGTTCCCGTACTTTGGATGGGAATCTGACCGGGGGCCGTTCCAAGCCTCCAGAGGGTTGGCGCCGGCCGTCGAGCACCAGAGACACCTAGAATCAGAGTGACTGGCCCAGCGCCGAGGAGACCGTTCATGGATCAGGAGATCAACGGACGGAATCGGGCCTCACTGGATCGGCTGCGGGCGATGGCGGCTCGTCTTTCCGAGGATGAGCTCCTACGGCCTATCGATCCGCCGTGGACGGCCGCGGCGCTGTTCGCCCATGTGGCGTTCTGGGATCGCTTCACCCACGCTCGCTGGCTGCATGCCGCAGGGATTGGGGGCGGTTTGCCGCTCTCGATCGATGACGCCGCGATGGAGCTGATCAACCAGGCCGCTCTGCGGGAGTGGGCGGCCATTCCGCCTCGCACCGCGGTCGAGGAGTGCCTGGCAGCCGCGGCAACAATCAATGATTTCATCGATTCGCTCGAGCCAGACGCGGTGTCACAGGTTCTGCTGGCGGGCCGAGAGCGCTTGGTCGCCCGCTCGATCCACCGAGGTGAGCACCTGGACACAATCGAGGCAGCGTTCACAGACCGCTAAAGGGAGAGCACCGGTGGACCCTCTGGAGCTGGTTGATGTTTCGCGGCGGGTCGCCGCGCGCCCAGGGCAAGGGGGCGGTTCAGTCTCCTTCTTCGCCCGAAGGGGCCTCGGCCTGCATGGCCGCAGCGAGGTCGTCGATGGCCTGGTCGAGCTGCCCGGCCACGCTTGAGTCGATCTCGCCCTTATCGACGAGCTCGGCCATCTTGTCCTGGAGCTCGGATAGCATCTCCAGAGCCTTGTCCAGGTCCCCTTTCTCGAACTCCTTCAGGGCGTCTGCCACGCCGTGCTCGATGTCGTTGGCGGCGGGTGGGGTGATCGCCCCGCTGTCTCGGCCGTCGGCCACCAGGCCTTCCAGGGCGGAGACCGCTTTGTCCACCGAGAGGAGAGCGGCGGTCGTCGGTGGGGGGCTGGACACCGTCGCCGGCGGCAAAGTGGTCGATGGAACCACAGCCAGTTTGCCCGGCTCGCCGCCCAGCAGTCCCACGGCGACGGCGACGGTGATGGCCGCGAGTACCGCAATCAGAACGACGAGAGCCGTCCACGCCCGGCGTCGACCCGTGGTGGTCCTCGTCCGCCGCGGTCCTCGGGGCGGCGGACGTGATAGTACCCCTGCTTCCGCCGGGAGCACGGCAGTCGGCTCGACGACGATGGGCGCGGTGGTCGTGGTGGGCATGGCCGGGGGTGGAGCCCGTCCCGTGGCGAGGGCCTGCAGGTCGGCCTGGAGCTCCTCTGCGGTGGCGTACCGATCGCTCGGGGCCTTTGCCAGGGCCCGCATCACGACGGCGTCGGTTTGGGGACCGAGCGCCGGGTAGGCGCGGGAGGGTGGGTCCGGCTTCTGGCTGATGTGCATGTAGGCCACGGCCACCGGCGACTCGGCGATGAACGGTGGACGGCCGGTCAGCATTTCGTACAGCACCACGCCCAACGAGTACAGGTCCGAGCGAGCGTCCAGGGGTTCGCCGGCCGCCTGCTCCGGCGACAGGTAGGCCGCGGTGCCGAGCAAGCTCGAGGTTTGCGTGACCGTGTCCGTGGCGATGGCCCGGGCGATCCCGAAGTCCATCGCCTTCGCCGCTCCCGCCGGCGTTACCATGATGTTTCCCGGCTTCACGTCGCGGTGGATCAGCCCCGTCGCGTGAGCGGCGGCCAGCGCGGAGGCCACGTCCCCGGCGATCCCCAGGGCCTGGTCTGGGGGCAGCGGTCCCTCTCGGAGGAGCTCGGCCAGCGTCTGGCCCTGCACGAACTCCATCACTATGAAGTGCAGGTCGTCGTCGACCCCCGTGTCGAACACCGCCACCACCCCCGGGTGGCTAAGTCCTGCTGCTGACTGGGCCTCTCGTTCGAACCGGCGAACAAACGTGGGGTCGCGGGTCAGGTGGGGAGCCATGACCTTGACGGCGACGGTCCGGTTCAGGACCTGGTCGGTGGCGCGATAGACCTGGGCCATCCCCCCGTGGCCGACCGGCTCTTCCAAGCGGTACCGCCCGGCCAGCAGCCGGCGATCCTCGATCATCTGAAGGGCGCGGCCATCAACCGGCCGAGCTCGTCTGCCTCCTCGAGGGATAGGCCAGTCTGGAAGCGCGATGCGCGACAGCTCTTCGAGCCGCCTTTCGTCCATGCGCCCTCTTCTCCGGGCGGCTGTCGGGAAGCTCGAGGCCGGCCACTCGTCTCCATCGCCGCCGGATAGAGTAATCGCGAAGTCCGGGTGTGGTCGGGACCGCGTAAGGACGCTCCAGCACGACCTCGGGTACTGTGGCAGGGTGGCGTCGCCGATCCGACTCGTGGAGTTCCCGGCTGACGAGCCGGCCCGGGCGCGCCGCTTTTGGACCGGGCTCTTGGGGGTGGAGCTCGACGACCGCGCCGACGGCGAGGGGGTCGGCTGGCAGACCGGCGGAGACGGCCCCGCGCTGGGCCTGCACCCGCGGGGAACGGGCCCTGGGGATCGGGTGTCGCTGCCGTACTTCTCCGTCTCGGACATGGAAGCGACGCTGAACCGGGTCCGCAAGCTCGGCGGAGAGGTGATCCACCCGGGGGAGCGGTGGAGCGTTTGCCGGGACAGCGAGGGAAGCCCCTTCGGGCTCGTCCTCGACACGCCGCCCTAGCCCGTCCCGTCAATGTCCGATCGTTCCGTCGGCGCACTTGTACACGGACGGCGACCGACCGGCCATCATTCAGCCACTTCCCGCATTGCGGTCCTGTCGCCCGTTCAACCCGAGCCACGCCGACCCGCGGAAGGTCAATGCCCTAACGGGGTAAGCCACGTGGAGCTCTGTCCAGCTCGATTTCCGCAGGCGCTTCCCCTCGGGCTAGGCACCGTCCCGCGCGGCGCAAATGTCGGCGCCGAGGTAGTGTGATTCTGACCGAGTCGAACACGATAGAAGGAGGAATCAATGCGTCGAATAGCGTCCATGCTTGCGTTCACGGCCATGCTAACGGCAGTCTCCGTGGGGACGGCAGGCGCAGGAAAGCTCGCCGGTAGCTCGACCGGCGGCGCCTCCCTGACCGCGGAGCTCCTCGGCGAGAACGAGGTGCCGCCGGCCGACCCAGACGGATCAGGGATCGCCGTGGTCACGCTCAACTCTGGCCGGGGCGTGGTGTGTTTCCAGATCTCGGTCTCGAACATCGCCCTGCCAGCTACCGGCGCCCATATCCACGAGGGAGAGGCCGGAGTGAATGGGTCCATCGTGGTCACGCTCACGCCGCCTGATGAGTCAGGGACATCGAGCGGATGCGTCGAGGCCGACCGTGACCTCATCAAGGACATCCGCAAGAACCCTGCGGGCTACTACGTGAACGTTCACACGACCGAATTCCCCGGTGGAGCGATCAGGGACCAGCTCTCGAAGTAGCGGTAAGAAAGGCAACAGGCTCTGGAAGGCTAGATGGGCTAGGCCTGTTGAACTCTGTGGTGGGAGCAGGACGTCCGGGCGGTCGCCGTGCCGATCGGTGAGCATCTCGGCGAAGCCGCCCCGTCATAAGCGAGAAGACCGTGGCTCGCCACGTGAGCAACATCTTCGCGAAGCTGGGATTGTCGACGCGAGCGGCGGCCACCGCGTACGCCTACGAGCACGAGCTCGTCTAGCCGCGTGCACAGGATTACCCATCTCGCGTGGACGCTTCGATTTGGGTGTTTCTATCGATGCGGCGACGCTGGCTCCCCCTGTAGCATCGCGATCGGAGGTTGACCGCTTCCCGGAGGTGAGGTTGCCCGCTTCCCGCGGGTAAGGATGGTGCGAGTGGAGGAGAGAGACGTGGCAGACCGGCCGGGCGACGCGCGGACCGTCGGTCGGCTCGAGCGCAGGCAGCTCAAGGAAGCCGCCGCGCTGTTCGCGCGCGGCTTTGCCGACGAGCGGTTCTTCTCGTACTTGTTGCGGGGCCGAGATCGCAACCGGCGCGAACGGATACTGATCCCGATGTTCCGGGTCATGGTCCGAACCTTCCTTCCGTTCGGCCACGTCCACACCGTCCGCATCGAGGGCCGGCTTGTAGGTGTTGGGATCCGGGTGCCGCCAGGCGCGTATCCGCTCCACGGCGCGAAGCAGGCGCGGTTCATGCTCTCGATGCTGCCGGCCTTCGTCAGGATGCTGGTCAGGGCCCCGGCCTCGCGCGAGCTGCTTAAGGTGCTGAAGGAGTTCGATCGGCTACACCCAAAGGAGCCGCACTGGTACCTGATGTGGGTTGCCGTGGCACCCGACATGCAGGGTCGCGGGATCGGAGGGCGGCTCGCCCAGGAAGTGATCTCCCTCGCCGACGCTCAGGGTATGCCCTGCTACCTGGAGACGTTCGGCGAGAAGACGGCAGCTCTGTACCGGAATCGAGGGTTCATCGTTCGAGAGGAGTTCCGTCCGCTTCCGGAGGGCCCGGTGTGCTGGACGATGTGGCGCAATGCGCGGGCGGCGGCACCCCAGCCGGGGCCCGCAGGCTAGCCGGCCGGATCGGGTCGCCACATGAGCACGACCACCATCGACATCGGCAGACTCGACGGCGGATTGGTCAACCTGACGTCGGAGCAACTCGCCGAGAGGTTGAACGTCAGTCCCGAACCAAGATCGCGAACCTGGCTGCGGCGTCAGCCTGCTCTTCAGGTTCTACAACTTCGCTCGGCCGCACAAGAGCCTAAGCATCCTCTAACTGGTCAAGTGTGCGATGGCTGGGGGCGTGCCTGATCGTGTTTGGACACCTCAGGGATTGTGGATCGGCGGGGTTCTTCGCCTCGAGGCTACCGGCCCCGCTTAGTAGAATCGGGCTCGGTAGGGTCGCCTAGGCTGGCCGAGAGGCGTACCACGTTGAAGACACCCCAGGGTGTGGATTGTTAGGGCCGTCCACGGTGCCGACCGTCTTCCTGGCGAGGCTGAATAGGCGAAGGACCGGCCTCGTGATCGGGGGGCTGTTTGGCTCGGCATTGATCATCTCAGGCTGCGCGGAGCGAGTTCGTCCTTCCGCGCCGAGGGAAGCGCTCAGCGCGGCGCCCAGCCCATCGCCATCCATCTCCCCTGATTTCGGAGATTCACCGCCGATAGACTGGACCGTTCCGCCGATCAGCGGCGTGGAGCTGGCGAGCATCGAGGAGGCGAGTTCCTACTTGCCGTTTCAGCCGCTAGTCCCATCCGGGCTATCGAGCGTACCCACCGTGATAGTTACTCCTGATCCTGTTCCGATGGAGGAGCGAATCCTGGCGCTGATGTACTCCGATGCTGAGTATGGCACTCTGTATCTAACCGAAGCGATCTCCCAGACGAACTACGAAGAGCTGCGAGAGCTCGCGGCAAGCTGCGCTGAGGATCCCGTCTGCAACGGAGCCGATTCTATCGTCAAGCTCCAAAGTGGGCTAGATGGACTTCTCATCGCCGGCTCGAAGGCGACCAGCATCGTCGTCCTTCTCGGCGAAGTGCGAATCGATATTGTTGGGCCTGCCGATTCACTCAGCCCGGACGAAGTGATCGCTCTCGCGAACACCCTGTAGTCGGTGTTTGCGGCGGAGAGTTGGTCTCGTCTCGGTCCCGTGTGGGGCGAGCGAGACCGAGCAAGAGGCCAGCATGCTCCCAATTGCCCACTGAGCTGCGTAAACGCGAGGGTCCTTATCCCACCACTAGCGCCAAAGTCCCGCCTACCTGCGCCGATACGCGCACTCCGATGATCTGACCATCCCTGGCAAGCTTAAGAAGAATCCGCGCACTCCGAGGGCCTCGAGCCTCTGGACCGCGATCCCTTCCGCGGTGACGACCTTGCGCTCTTCGGCACCGCCGGAAGCTGGGCCGCTGGGCAAGCGACGCGCACGCCAGGCAGAACCGGGTCCGGATTCTCCTGCCCACAGTGGGACAGACTTGCATGTCCGGTCGAATGTAGGCGCGTCAGCACCCCGAGACTAGGCGCCTGGAGTGCGCGGTTGTCCTTGACCCGGGCTTGCTCGGTGAGGTAGCAACTACGCTAGACGCGGGGAGCGGCGTCCGGCGCTGGGGGGCCGGTTGACTCCGATGCGCGATGCGATCTTGTCCAGAGAGGCAGAGCGGACGGCGCTGGACGCCTGGCTCGGGGACATCGCCCACGGGCCCACTGCCCTCCTGATCGAGGGCGAGGTAGGTATCGGTAAGTCCACGCTCCTCGGATGGACGCTGGATGTGGCTCGCGAGGCGTCCCTCGTCGTCCTCGCCTGCCATCCGGTCGAAGCCGAGTTCCGACTCTCCTACGCTTCGCTCGGCGATCTCATCGGGAAGGAACTCCCAGGGGTACTGCCGGCGCTCCCGGAGCCCCAGCGCCACGCCCTGGAAACGGCCCTCCTGATCATAGAGGAGGAAGGCGAACCTGTGGAGGGGCGGGCCGTGGCGCTGGCCCTGCTCGGTACCCTCCGCCACTTGGCGGCGGCGGGAACGGTCCTCATCGCGATCGATGACGCCCGGTGGATGGACGTCTCCTCGATGTGGGCGCTTGCCTTCGCCCTCCGCCGGCTGGAGGAAGAGCCGGTTGGGCTGCTGCTTTCAAGCCGGCCGGGCGAGGACCTGATACCGGCGCTCGGATTGCAGCAGCTGGTCGAGCGGGGGAGGACCCGTCTGCTGCCCGTGGGCCCGCTGGAGCCAGAGGCGCTGGCGCGGCTCATCCGAGCGGAGCTCGACTGGGCCCCGCGCAGCGTGCTGTTCCGGCTGCACCGGGCCTCTGGGGGCAACCCGATGCTCGCGCGGGAGCTGGCCAGGGCGATCGGCTCGAACCCGAGCGAGCTGCTCGACGAGCAGCACGTTCCCGTCCCCCCTACCCTGCGGAACCTCATCACCCTCCGCATGCAGAGCCAGACGCCGGCCACCAAGGAGGTCCTTTTGGCCGTGGCGTGCATGTCCGATCCAACCATGAGCGTCCTGAGCGCGGCGCTGGGAGACCCAACAGCCATGGCGGTGGCACTTGCGGATGCTGTCCGAGCGGCCGACCTTCGGATCGACGGAGATCGGCTTCGCTTCACCCATCCCCTGTTGTCCTCCGTCATCTATCAAGGAGCCACCCTGGACCAGCGGAAGCGGATGCACGGGCTCCTCGCGCAGGCTGTCACCGGACAGGAGGAACGGGCCTACCACCAGGCGCTGGCGACCGACCCGCCCGATGCCCAAGCAGCTCGTGCCCTGGAGAAGGCCGCCCTGAAAGCCCATGCCCGAGGGGCCCCCGACGCAGCGGCGCACCTCGGGGAACGCTCCATCTTGTTCACGCCTCCCTCCCAGTCGCGGTCCCTTCGCCGCCGAAGAATCTTCACGGCCGAGTACACCTTCGAGGCGGGTGACACGGCCCGGGCCAGGGCGCTCCTCGAGGAGGTGCTCCAGTCGTCGCCGCCGGGCCCTCTTCGGGCGGAGGCTCTTCGAAATCTGGCCCGGGTCCTTGCCTACGAAGACAGCTACCTGGCTGCTTCGGACCTCCTGGAGAAGGCGCT
>Ga0210378_10001840_pt1 | contig 10969 bp, 11 predicted proteins | sample PLM1_60_b1redo_FD_155465 | JGI IMG/M metagenome (GOLD analysis project Ga0210378, IMG submission 155465) | Groundwater sediment microbial communities from an aquifer in East River, Colorado, USA - PLM1_60_b1 redo | ecosystem: Environmental > Terrestrial > Soil > Riparian zone | place: USA: East... | reverse complement strand
CCACTGACTGTGGGGCGACGCCAGCGGCAGTGAGCGCGGCCATAACAGCGTCGGCGGCCAGCGATGCGGTGCCCTCTCCCTCGCCCGCGAAACGCCGCGAGCGGATGCCGGTCCGTTCGACGATCCACTCGTCGGAGGTGTCAACCAGGGTCTCGAAATAAGAGTTCGGGACGACTCTAGCGGGGAGTGCCGAGCCGACCGCGGCCACCTTGGCGAACCGTATGGCCGTCATTGCGGGTCTTCCGAAGACGGGGAGGATGTCGCCCGGCGCGGGGTCTCGTCCAGCCATACTAGGGGTTGTCCCGGGAGCACGGGCTCGCCGTCTCGGACCAGCACGCCCGCGACGCGTGCGTCGATGGGCGAGCGGACCTCCACCGAGACCGATCCCTGTTCGATGACGGCGACGGGCTGGCCAGCCGAGACCCATTCCTGGCCGCCTCTGAATTGTGTGGGGGGGAGGTGGCGGAGGCGTCCTGCCGCCGGTGAGACCAGGAGCCTAACGCCCAGCCCGATCGACTCGCCTACGGAGTCACTGGCGGGTTCCTGGCCGGGGTCGGGCACGGCGGCTAACGGCTTGATCTGGGCGGTCATCGTATCTCCTCGGCCTCTGGTCGGGCCGGCGCCATCCCCAGGTCCCCGGCGACTGCGCGCGCTTCCGCGGGTGAACCTACCGGCCTAGCGTTGGCACCGGTCACCGCCCGACGGGCAAGCTTAGCAAGAACATCTCCGGGCCCCGCCTCCAAATACCAGGTGACGCCCATTTCGGCCATGGCACGCATGGAGGAATCCCAGCGCACCGCTGACGTGATGTGCCGAGCGAGGAGATCGCGTAGCACGAGGGGCTGGGTGGTCGGCTTCCCGCTCGCGTTTGGCACCAGAGGGAACCTGGGGGCGTGGAACTGTATCCGCGATATGGCTTCGCGGACCGGCTGCACCGCTGGCCCCATCAGCGGTGAATGGAACGCCCCGGCCACCTGGAGCCGGACGGCCTTGCCACCTCTGTCACGGGCCAGAGCCTCGGCCCTCTCGACGGCCGCGACAGAGCCCGAGAGGACGATCTGCTTGGGGCCGTTCTCGTTGGCCACCGCGAGGACGTCGCCACGCCCGGCGACGTCGCACACCTCCCTCGCCTCCTCCGGCGACATGCCGATCAAAGCGGTCATCGCGCCGGGGTTCTCCTCGGAGGCCAGCTGCATAGCAGCGGCGCGTGCCGCCAGCGCCGTTAGGCCAGGCTCCAGGTCGACCGCCCCCGACGCGACGAGCGCGGCGTATTCGCCCAAAGAGTGGCCCGCCGCAACGTCACAGGGGACGCCCTCCGAGGACAGCACCGCGAACGCCGCCATGTCGCATGCGAACACCGCAGGCTGAACGACGTCCGTTCGCCGCAAGGCGTCCGGGTCCCTGCTCTTCTCGACTACATCCCAGCCGAGCACCGCGGATGCCTCATCGAGGGCCATTCGGCCGGCGGGGTGTTCGAGCCACGGGTCGGCCATCCCCGGGTATTGGGATCCCTGCCCCGGGAACAGGACAGCTACCGGCATTTGGAGCTAGACCCAGGCTGATTCACATCAGTTACATACCTCACATCGGCCCCGACCGCGAGCCCGGCGGCCTTTGATAAGGGCGAACAATCACAGATTCACCGGATGGGGAGGGTTGCCAGGGGTCGGGGCGTCCTGTACAAAGGGCTTGATGCGAAAGGGCTGGTTGCAAGGCATCCCTTCTCGAACCCCCCCAAAACCCGAAGGGATAACCGCTTTTCTGGGCCGCGACATGGCGGTCGACCTCGGCACGGCCAACACCCTCGTCTACGTCCGGGGCCGAGGAATCGTGCTCAACGAGCCCAGCGTAGTGGCGATCAACACCGGCACCGGGGCCATCCTGGCGGTCGGATCGGAGGCCAAGCGCATGCTCGGCCGGACGCCGGCGCACATCCGAGCCATCCGGCCCCTGAAGGACGGCGTCATAGCCGACTTCGACATCACCGAGAAGATGCTTCGCTATTTCATCCAGAAAGTGCACCACCGCCGGTTCATGGCCAAGCCTCGCGTCGTCGTCTGCGTGCCATCGGGCATAACAGGCGTGGAGCAGCGGGCGGTGGAGGAGGCCACCATCTCGGCCGGGGCCAGAGCTGCCTTCATCATCGAGGAGCCGATGGCCGCCGCGATCGGGGCCGGGCTGCCGATCCACGAACCCTCGGGCAACATGGTCGTGGACATCGGAGGGGGCACGACGGAGGTGGCAGTGATCTCCCTGGGAGGGATCGTCACCTCTACCTCGATCCGTGTGGGCGGCGACGAGCTGGACGAAGCCATCATCGCTCACGTGAAGAAGGAGTACGCAGTAGCGCTGGGGGAGCGCACGGCCGAGGCCATCAAGCTCGCCGTCGGGTCGGCCTTCCCAACCGTCGACGACCTGCTGGCCGAGATCAAGGGCCGGGACCTGGTCAGCGGGCTTCCCAAGACGATCCACATCACCGCCGAGGAGGTCCGGCGGGCGATCGAGGAGCCGGTCAACTCGATCATCGACGCGGTGAAGAACACCCTGGACCGCTGCCCACCGGAGCTAGCCGCAGACCTGATGGGCAAGGGGGTCGTGCTCACCGGAGGCGGGGCCCTGTTGAAGGGCCTCGACGAAAGGTTGAAGCACGAAACAGGCATGCCGATCCACGTCGCCGACAACCCCCTGTCGTGCGTGGCGATCGGATCGGGCAAGTGCCTCGAGGAGTTCGAGGTCCTGAAGAGGGTGTTGGTCTCCTCCAGCCGGGGGTAGGCTGTCCCCATGGCGCTCTATTCGCGCCCTCGCAACACGCGCTTGTTGGTCGTGAGCCTTGTGATGGCGAGCCTCATAACCATCACCATCGACTATCGAGGCGGGGAGTCGGGGCCCTTTGAGGTCGCGGGCAGGGGAGCGCTATCCGTGGTTGGTGCCCTCCAGGGCGCTGTCTCGCGCGTGGTCCGGCCGATCGGGGACTTCTTCACGGGTCTCGCACACGTAGGCTCGCTAAAGTCCGAGAACGAGCGTCTGAAGAACGAGACCCAGCGGCTCAAGGAGCAGAGCCAGGAGTCCACCTCGCTCCAGCGGCAGAACAAGGAGCTGTTCGCGATCCTTCGCTTGACGCAGAACCTGGGCCTGACTGGCGTCGCAGCCACCGTCATCGGTGAGGGCGTCGGAAACTTCGAGTGGACCCGCGTGATCGACAGGGGCGAAGCCGACGGGATCCGCGTGAACATGCCGGTGGTGAGCGGTGAGGGGCTGGTTGGTCACGTCGTCGAGGTGTCGGGCCACTCGAGCAAGATTCAGCTGATCATCGATCCGGACTCTGCCGTCGCGGGGCGGCTGGCGAGCTCCGGCGAGACCGGCCTGGTGGTGGGTCAACGAGGTGAGGATCTGACCATGGATCTGGTGAGCCCCGAGGCGAAGATCTTTGCCGGCGAGCAGGTGATCACCTCCGGGTATCAGACCGGCCTGTACCCGCCCGAAATCCTTATCGGTACGGTCTCGCACTCATTCACCAAGCCCGGAACCCTGACTAAGGTCCTGGCGCTCCGCCCGGCGGTCGACTTCTCGGCACTGGAGTTCGTCTTCGTCGTGACCGAGTCGAGCGAGCCGTAGGCGCGTGCTCCCCTGGGTAGACTGGCCCGATGCGTCGGACCCTCGCTTGGACTGCGGTCGTGCTCACCGGTCTGGTCCTGCAGTCCACAGCGTTCGCCCAGGTGAAGCTGGGTGGCGCCAAGCCCGACCTCGTCTACCTGGTGACCATCGTGCTTGCCTTCCTGGAGGGCCCGACTTCGGGGGCCACCGCGGGGTTCTTCGGAGGGATGGCCGAGGACTTCTTGCTCAATCTGCCGAAGGGCATAACGGCGCTCACCCTCACGCTCGTGGGCTACTCGGTCGGGGCCACCCGTCAGTACATGGTCACCCCGAGCCCGCTGCTGCCCGTTGCCATGGTTGGCGCGGCAACCACCCTGGGCATCGTCTTCAACGAGCTCGTGACTTTCCTCCTGGGACAGCATCCCGGTACGTTTTACGTGCTCAAGATCGCGCTCCTGACCGGGCTGTACAACGCGATCCTCACACCGATCTTGTTCCCGGTCATCCGAAGGGTGGCGGAGGCCTCCCGCGCGAAGAAGGTTTTCAGATGGTAGGCGCGGCGTGAGCGAGACCAAGACTCGGACCCGCGTGAAGGTGCTCGCCTTGTTAGTGGTGTTCATGTTCGCGGCGCTCAGCACCCGCCTCTGGTTCCTGCAGGTTCTCGCCTCCGACCAGTTTGCCGCGCTGGCCGACCAGAACCAGGTGCGCCTGGTCCCGATCGCCGCGCTGCGGGGGGAGATCCTCGACCGGCACGGCAACGTGCTGGTCGCGAACAGGCCTTCGACGGTGGTGCTCGTCGACCGACTGGGGATGGAGGGCCAGGACGAGCAGGTGCTGTACCGCCTGTCCCAGCTCTTGGGCATACCCGTAAGCGATTTCACGGACCGTCTGTACAGCATTAAATACGCGCCCTACCAACCCATCCCGGTGGCGGAGGACGTCCCGGACCGAGAGATCTTCTACATAGAAGAGCACAAAGGCCTTTTCCCCGGGGTCACCTACGAGGTGGACCCCGTGCGGCTGTATCCGTACGGGACCCTGGCGGCACATCTACTTGGATACTCGGGGGAGATCTCGTCGTCACAGCTGGGAGAGACGGAGTTCCAGGGGTACCGGCTCGGGGAGATCGTTGGGAAGGCCGGAATCGAGGAGAGCTACGAGCGATATCTCAAGGGCACGAACGGGACCCGCGAGATACAGGTGAACGCTCAAGGCCTGGTCCTGGACGAGAACTTCGGCGAGCAGTCTCCACTCCCCGGGGACGATGTCGTCCTGTCGATCGATTCGAACCTCCAACGACTGGCCGAGCAGAGCCTGGCACAGGGCATTGCGGTCGCGCGGCAGACCCTGGACCGCTCCTCCGGAAGAAACCTTGAGGCGCCGGCCGGAGCGGTCATAGTGATGGACCCAAAGACCGGTCAGGTCCTCGCGCTGGCGTCCAACCCCACGTTCCACCCATCGATCTTCCTGGGAGGGCTCAGCTACAAAGAGGCCTTGAGCCTCGACCTATGTTTCCCTTCGAGGCCGTGCCCAGATCCCAGTCACGATAACCCCCTCCTGGACCGGGCCCTGCAGGGCCTCTATCCCGCCGGATCCACGTTCAAGCCCTTCGTCGCCGCCGCTGCCCTGAAGGAGGGATTCGCCAAGCCGAGCGGCAGGTACAACTGCCCCTCGGGATACATAGTTCCTCACGACATCCAGCAGCATGTCTTCCACAACTGGTCATCGCTCAACTACGGCGCGATCTCGCTCGCACAGGCGCTCGTCATCAGCTGCGACACGGTCTTCTACCAGTTCGGATATCAGTTCTTCCTCAAGTACTTTCAATCGAACAAGACCGATGAGCTGTTCCAGCATGACCTCGAGCAGATGGGGTTCGGGCGCCTTACGGGAATCGATCTGCCGGGTGAGCAGGCCGGTCAGGTGCCCACGAACTCGTCGATTCGGCAGATCTTCGAGGCCAACCCGAAAGTGTTCGGGCAGTTTCCAGGGTGGCAAGCGGGGGACAGCGTCGAGCTCTCGATCGGACAGGGCTTCCTTTCCGTCACGCCGCTGCAGCTCGCCGTGGCTTATTCGGCGATCGCGAACGGTGGGACGATCTACGCGCCGCACGTCGCCCTGAAGATCCAGACAGCGGACGGCCATGTTGTGCAGGAGATTCAGCCGCAGGTCATGGGCACGCTCCCCATCTCCAAGCAGCAAGTGAATTTCCTGCGCAACGCCCTGTCCGGCGTCACAGTTAGCGGAACGGCGAGCTCGGCATTCGACGGCTTTCCCCTTTCCCGCATCCCCGTTGCCGGAAAGACCGGGACCGCCGATATCATCCCCAAGCAGCCCTACTCGTGGTTCGCGGCAATGGCTCCCGCCTACAACCCCAGGTACGTCGTCGTGGCCATGGTGGAGCAAGGCGGGCACGGATCGACGACCGCCGCGCCGATCGTGCGCAGGATCCTCGAGGGCCTGTTCGGCGTGACTCCTTCCGGCATCCAGGCCGGGGTCGACGTGGACTGATGGGGAGCGGCTGATGGCACAGATCGACCTCGGACTATCTCGCGTGAGCCGGCCTGCAGCTCGCGAGCGCTCCTTGCTCCAGATGGTCGACGTCACGCTGGTGCTTGCCGTAGTCGGCCTGGCCGTCTGCGGTCTCCTGATGATCTACTCGGCCACGAACAAGACCCTGTTCGCGTTCGGGCACGACCCCGGCTTCTACCTCAAGAGGCAGGCGGCCTATCTGGCCGTCGGCGTGCTAGTCATGATCGTGGCGGCGGCCGTCAACTATCGCCTGGCGAAGGCTTACGCGCCGGTCGTCTACCTGCTCTGCCTGTTGCTCCTCGTTCTAGTGAGGACGCCCTTGGGCACTGCCGCCAAGGGCGCACAGCGCGCCTTCCAGTTCGGAGGATTACAGCTGAGCCCCTCGCTGCTGACTCGGCTCGGCCTGACCGTGATGCTCGCCGCGTACGTATCGGAGATCAAGGGAGAGCTGAGCCTGAGGCATGTGGTGCGGGCGGTGGCCGTGGCCACGCTTCCGATGGTGCTTGTGTTCGTCCAGCCGGACATTGGCACGACGATGATCCTCGCGGCCATACTGGTCGCCCTGCTGGTGGTCTCGGGAGCCAGGGCCAGGTACCTGGCGGTCCTAGCCCTGACCGCCAGCCTGGCCATATTCGGGGCGTTCCAGCTCCACATAGTCAAGGACTACCAGGTGGGGCGGCTGACGGCCTTCTTCGACCCCGAGGCCGACGTCCAACGCGCCGGCTACAACAAGCAGCAGGCGGAGATAGCGATCGGCGCGGGGGGACTGACCGGCAAGGGGTATCTGCAGGGTACCCAGACGAACCTGGACTACGTGCCCGAGCAGCACACAGACTTCATCTTCACGGTGGTCGGGGAGGAGCTGGGTTTTGTGGGGGCAATGGCCGTGCTCGTTCTGTTCGGGCTTGTGCTCTGGCGGGCGTTCCGGATCGCCTTGGCCTCGAAGGACCCGTTCGGGACCTTCGTGGCGATAGGCGTTGCGGCCATGTTCGCGATCCAGGTGTTCGTGAACGTGGGCATGACCATAGGCCTGATGCCTATCACTGGCATCCCGTTGCCCTTCATCTCTTATGGCGGAAGCGCGCTCCTCGTCGACTTCGCGGCGGTAGGGCTCCTGCTCGGCATCCATCTGCGCAGCTTCTGATAGATAGTCGTCTGTCCTTGCTATCCTTGTAGACAGTTAGCCGCGTGGCCAGCCAGGCTGCCCGCCGTCCGGTATCGGACGGGTCCGGAGCGCCCATAGGCCGGCTGCGAGGGCAGGGAGAGGTGTGCCCGTGCGTCTAGACGCGGGTGATGTTGACCGGGCGGCCGTGCTCGGCGTCGGCCCAGATGCCATCCGATCAACCCCGTGCTTGATACAGCCCTCCGGGGTCCTGATCCTCTCGCCCGAGTAGCTCGGCCAGGCGCGCCACGCGGTCCTTGATGGAAAGGATCAGCGTTGAGCGAAGAAGCGAACGAAGCAAGGATCCTCCCGGAATCAGCCGGCGAGGATGCAGCCGGCGGCCAGAGCAAGCCTCGCCGCCGGCGCTCACGGGGCCGCGGTCGCGGGCGGGGACGCTCCAGCACGACCGCTCCCAACACGATCGCTCGGGTGGTCGCGGCCGGCCCGAGCGGTGAGGCGGCACCCGAAGCCACTCCGGACGGCGGTGAGAACTCCAGTACTCCGGAGGCCGCAGCAAGCCGAACTGCACCGAGACGGCGGCGAAGGCCTCGGGGTAACGGAGGGGGCCGAGCCACCACCGCGAAGGCCGAAGGGGGAACCGAGAAGGAGCCGGGGGCCGAGACCGTGAGTCCGGCCACCCCGTCTGAGGAGGGCGAGGCCGAAGACGGGAGCCTGCCGGCCGCTCGCGGCCGCCGGAGGCGCAGGGGAGGCCGAGGACGCACGCGGGCAGGCGCGACCGCCGCGGCCGAGGAGGCCGCCGCCGAGGGCACGCCCGAGATCGGTCCGACTCCCTCCGCACCGAAAGCCGAGCGGCGAGGCCGGGGCGCCGAACCGAAGGCCACGGCCAAGTCGTCGCGCCGCAGGGCACCGGGCAAGGCCGAGGCTTCGCACAAGCCTGAGTCGGAGGAGCCGGCCGAGGAGAGCGCGACCGCACCCAGCACCCGGCTACGCCGGGTCAGAGCCCCTGGCCGCCGCCGACGCGAGCAGATTGCTCCGGCTCCCAGAGCTACCGACAAGAGCATGCTGATCACCGAGATCGGCGATCGCGACCAGATAGCGGTGCTTGAGGACCGGACGCTGGTGGAGCACTACATAACGCGCGCGGGCGCGCGTTCGATGGTCGGAAACATATACCTGGGGAAGGTCCAAAACGTCCTGCCGGGCATGGAAGCAGCTTTCGTGGACGTCGGCCGCGGGCGCAATGCGGTTCTCTATGCGGGCGAGGTCTCCTACGACGAGGAGATCGAAGGCGAGACGCCTCGGATCGAGCACGTTCTGAGGGCGGGCCAGAACGTGATGGTCCAGGTGACCAAGGACCCGATGGGCGGTAAGGGCGCAAGGCTGACCCAGGAGATAAGCCTCCCCGGCAGGTTCCTGGTCCTGGTGCCGAACTCTCAGGTCTTCGGGATCAGCCGCCGTCTCCCTGAGAAGGAGCGAGCAAGGCTGAAGGACATATTGAAGAAAGTCCGCCCGCCCGAGCACGGGCTCATAGTCCGGACGGCGGCCGAAGGAGCGGACGCGGATGACCTCCAGGCCGACCTGGAGCGCCTGGCCGCGACATGGGAATCGATCGCGAAGAGCGCGAAAAGGGGCAAGGCTCCGCGCGTCCTGTACGAGGAGCCCGAGCTCACCGTGCGCGTCGTTCGAGACCTCTTCACCGGCGGCGAGTTCAAGGAGATGATCACCGACTCCATACCTGTCTTCGACCAGGTGGTGGCCTATCTCCGGGAGGTGGCTCCCGACCTGGTCGCCAAGGTCCGGATGCACGACGGCTCGCTTCCGCTCCTGGAGGCTCACCACGTCGTCGAACAGATACACAAGGCGCTCGAGCGCAAGGTGTGGCTCCCGACCGGGGGCTACATAGTGATTGATCGGACTGAGGCCATGACCGTTATCGACGTGAACACAGGCAAGCACGTCGGCAAGGCCAACCTGGAGGAGACCGTTACCAAGACGAACGTCGAGGCCGCCGAGGAGATAGCTCGGCAACTTCGTCTACGGGACATCGGCGGGATCATCATCATCGACTTCATAGACATGTTGTTCGAACGCAACCGGGACTCGGTGATCCAGACCTTGAAGACCGCTATGACCCAGGACAAGACCAGGTCGCAGGTCTTCGACATCGGGCCGCTGGGGCTGCTGGAGGTGACCAGGAAGCGGGTCTCGGCCGGCCTCCTCGAATCCTTTTCCGAGACATGCCCCACGTGCGAGGGGAGAGGCATCCTGCTGACTCACAAGCTCTGAGCAGGCCGCGTCAGCTACCATTGAGCCCATGTACGCCGTAATCAAGGCTGGTGGGAAGCAGCAGCGGGTGAAGCCCGGCGACGTGATCGAGGTCGAGCTGATGCACGGCCAGACAGACGACTCGGTCACGTTCACGCCGCTTCTTGTCGTGGACGACGAAGGGAAGACCCATTTCGGCAAAGAGCTGGCCAAGGCCGTCGTCAAGGCCAAGCTCGTCGGCCAGGAGAAGGGCGACAAGGTCAAGATCTTCAAGTACAAATCGAAGACCGGATACTCCAAACGGCAGGGTCATCGTCAGCTCTACACGCTGGTCGAGATCGAGGATGTGGCGCTCGCCAAGCGCTCGGCGCCCAAGAAGGCCGCCGAGCCACCCCAAGAGCCCGCCCCAGCCCCTGCGCCGGAGGCCGAGGAGTTGCCGGCGGATCAGTAGGGTACGTCTGTTACCCTAGGCTCGCGATGGCACACAAGAAGGGTGGCGGTTCGTCCCGCAATGGCCGCGACTCGAATTCGAAGCGGCTGGGAGTGAAGAGCTTCGCCGGGCAGACAGTGACGGCGGGCTCGATCATCGTTCGCCAGCGGGGCACCAGGATCCATCCCGGCGATGGCGTGGGCAGGGGCGGCGACGACACGCTGTTCGCCAAGGAGGCCGGCACCGTCGAGTTCCACTCCTCCGGCGGACGCCGATTCGTCAGGATCGTCCAGCAGTAGCGGCCAGCCTTAGGCGCTGCGCGCCCGCTGGATGGCCACCGTCCACAGCTCGACCTCTTCTCGCTTCTGTGCGTTGGCCGCCCGAAGCTTGCCGATCGCTCTTCGGCGCGACATGTAGCGGCCGAAGAGCTTGGGGCCCCCGGACCGCTCGAACAGTTGGGGAGGCTCCACGAAGTAGAAGGCGATGACGGGCGGCGCCTTGGGCATCTCCAGCCGCAGCTCCAATACCGGGCTGCCGGGAGCTCTGCGTACCCGGCGAACGTGCTCGAGGGGTATGACAGTCTCCGCGCTCCGGCCCCCCGCCGGTCGGAAGACCACGACGCGGCCCTCCATGGTGAGGACGCCCTTGACCCCATCCATGCCTGTCCTGGCGTGGATCATCCAGACAGTGCTCGCCTCGGCCATAGGACATGAGGGTACCGTCCATAATCGGTTCGTGTTCGTCGATGAAGCCACCATCTTCGCCAAGGCCGGCGACGGCGGCGCCGGTCGCGCGAGCATCCGGCGGGAGCCCTTCACGCCTCGCGGCGGGCCCGACGGAGGCGACGGTGGACGGGGCGGCAACGTGCTCCTCGCCGTCGACCTTTCGGTCTCCGACCTCTCGGCTCTGGCGGACCACCCGCACCAGCGCGCCCAGAACGGGAAATCGGGGTCAGGGAACAAGCGGCACGGCGCCCGCGGTCGCGACCTGGTCCTGGCTGTACCGAACGGCACGGTGGTGCGGGG
>Ga0210378_10001839_pt1 | contig 10969 bp, 8 predicted proteins | sample PLM1_60_b1redo_FD_155465 | JGI IMG/M metagenome (GOLD analysis project Ga0210378, IMG submission 155465) | Groundwater sediment microbial communities from an aquifer in East River, Colorado, USA - PLM1_60_b1 redo | ecosystem: Environmental > Terrestrial > Soil > Riparian zone | place: USA: East... | reverse complement strand
CCGCCCACCGGATGGCCAGGGACCGGATGCGCGACATCTCCCGGCTGCGCCTCATCCGGGTCCTTCCTGGAATCGGCCCCTCATAGGACTCGTTCGTCGCATCTTGCCGGCCGAGAGACCGATTCGCGGCCACGGCCGCCCCGGCGTGTTGAACGTGTGGCTGACGAACGACCCGGCCGGGTGGTCGGCTCAGGGCTACGGGCTTGGGGCCACGTCGCCAATCACCCAGGACGGCACCTCCCGGTCGGCCAGGAAGGCGGCCGTGCGGTCGGCCTCGGCGGGCGGGAGGATGGCGACCATGCCGACGCCGAGGTTGGTCGCCCTGGCCAGCTCGTCGTCCTCGACCGGGCCGAGCTCGGCCAGCAGCCGGAAGACCGGCGGCGGGTCCCAGGAGGCCCGGTCCACCCTGGCCGTCAGCCCGGGGGGCAGGCAGCGCGGGAGGTTGCCCGGCAGGCCCCCGCCGGTGACATGGCACAGCGCGTGGACCTCGACCCCGGCGGCGAGCAGGTCGCACAGGTGGGGGGCGTAGATCCGCGTCGGGGTGAGCAGCGCCTCCCCGACCGGGCCCAGCTCGGGCAGGTCGCGCTCGTAGCCGATCCCGGCCCTGGCCAGGACCCGGCGGGCCAGGCTGAAGCCGTTGGCGTGGAGCCCGGAGGAGGCCAGCCCGAGCAGCACGTCGCCGGCGGCGACGCGTTCCGGGCCGAGCAGCCGCTCACGCTCCACCATCCCGATGGCGAACCCGGCCAGGTCGTAGGCGTCCGGCTCCATGGCGTCGGGGTGCTCGGCCGTCTCCCCGCCGAGCAGCGCGCAGCGGGCCAGCCGGCAGCCCTCGGCCACCCCGGCGACGATGGCGGCCACCCGCTCCGGGTCGACCCGGCCGACGGCCAGGTAGTCGAGCACGAACAGCGGCTCGGCCCCGGTCACGACCACGTCGTCCACGACCATGGCCACCAGGTCGATGCCGACGGTGTCGTGGCGGTCGAGGGCCTGGGCGACCAGCAGCTTGGTCCCGACCCCGTCGCTGGCCGCGGCCAGCACCGGGTCGGCCAGGGTGCCGGCGGGGCCGCGGTCCCCGGCCAGCCGCCAGAGCCCGGCGAACCCGCCGATGCCCCCGAGCACCTTCGGCCCGTGGGTGGCCTCTACCGCGGCCCGCATCAGCGCCACCGCCTTCTCGCCGGCCTCGACGTCCACCCCGGCCTCGGCGTAGCTGAGCGGCTCCCCCTGCATCTCGATCGTCACCGCCTCTGGCTCTCCAGCGTCGATCCGACGGTACCCCGCCCCGGCTGGGCCGTCGTCGTCTACCGCTGGGGCGCCAGGCCCTCGAGCAGCGACTTGCCCTGGACCTGGGGCTCCACCGGGATCGGGTAGTCTCCCGTGAAACACGCGGTGCACAGCCCCTCGGGCCCGACCCCGGGGCTGGCCGCCGCCTCGGTCAGGGCCTCCAGCGACAGGTAGCCGAGCGAGTCGGCGCCCAGGTAGCCGGCGATCTCCGTGGTGAGCAGGTCGCTGGCCACCAGCTCGGCCCTGGTTGGCATGTCGATGCCGTAGAAGCATGGCCAGCGAACCGGGGGCGAGGTGATCCGGACGTGGAGCTCGCGGGCTCCGGCCTCCCTGAGCATGGCGACGATCGCCTTGGTGGTGTTGCCGCGAACGATCGAGTCGTCGACCACCACCAGGCGCAGCCCGCGGATCGCCTCCCGGAGCGGGTTGAGCTTGATCCGGATGCCGAGCTGGCGCATCGTCTGGCTCGGCTGGATGAAGGTGCGGCCGACGTAGCGGTTCTTCATCAGGCCCTCGCCGAACGGGATGCCGCTGGCCTCGGCGTAGCCAGCGGCCGCGCTCCAGGCCGTGTCGGGCACGGGGATGACCAGGTCGGCCTCGGCCGGCGCTTCGATGGCCAGGGCGGCGCCGAGGGCCCTGCGCACCTGGTGGACGCTCTGCCCGCCGAGGGTCGAGTCGGCCCTGGCCAGGTAGACATGCTCGAACACGCACAGGCGGGGGTTGGCGGGGGCGAAGCGCCGGGAGCGCAGCCCCTGCTCGTCGATGGCCACGACCTCGCCCGGCTCGACCTCGCGGACCAGGGTGGCGCCGACGATATCGAGGGCGGCCGTCTCGGAGGCGATCACCCAGCCGCCGGGCAGCTTGCCGATGCACAGCGGTCGAACCCCGTGCCGGTCCCTGACCCCGTACAGGGTCCGCTCGTCCAGGATCACCAGCGAGAACGCCCCCTCCAGGCGGGGCATGGTACGGACGATCGCCTCCTCCAGCGACAGGTCGGCCTCGCGGGCCAGCAGCTCGGCCATCACGTCGGTGTCGCTGGTCGACCGGCCGCCATGCCCGGTCCCGCCGAGGAGCTCGGCCAGGGCCGCGGTGTTGGTGAGATTGCCGTTGTGGGCCAGGGCGATGCCGCCGCCGACGGCGTTGGTCTTGAACGCCGGCTGGGCGTTCTCCCAGCTGGAGCCGCCGGTGGTCGAGTAGCGGGTGTGGCCGATGGCCAGGTGGCCCTGGAGCGTGGCCAGCGTCGACTCGTCGAACACCTGGCTGACCAGGCCCATCTCCTTGTAGACGAGCAGGCCATGGCCGTCGGCGACGGCCATGCCGGCCGACTCCTGGCCGCGGTGCTGGAGGGCGTAGAGCCCATAGAACACGAGGTTGGCGACCTGCTCCCCCGGGGCCCAGACCCCGAAGACCCCGCACGCCTCTCGTGGATGGTCGGCGTCGAGCATGATCCTCCTGGCCGGATGGCCGAGCAGCGGTGGGGAAGCCGCTTGATCGTAGCACCGGACCGCGACGATCCGGCCGATGCGCAAAACGCACCCCTTGCCCGGCTTCCCGACCCGATGGTAAGAATCGCGGGTTGTCAAGGTCCCCGCCCCCGGGGACCTGAACCCTTCGTCCTGGACCAGTCGGTGACGCCCGGAACGCCCGTATTCGCTGCTGAGCAGGGGTGTGCGAGGTAGCAGATGTTTGCAATGCCAAGCGCGCAACGGGTAGATTCCCGTCTGATCCCCCTGTATGACCGAGCCAGCCCGTCCCTTCCCCGGGGCCGTTCTATGAGCAGGAATGCCAGCGCCTTCGGGCCCGCAGACCGCCGGCCGCCGCGGTGACGAGCGTCCATCTGCCTCGAGTTCATCTCCAAGGCCTGGAAGCCGAGGTCAGCACATGATCCGAAACATGCAGATCCGGTCCAAGCTGATCGCGGTCCTGGTCACCCCGCTGGTCGCGCTGACGGTGCTGGCGGCCCTCGGCATCGGCGCCAACGTCGCCCGCGGGGTCCAGGCCGACCGGGTCAACGACGAGGCAGCCTTCGCCGTCAACCTCTCGACGCTGGTCCACGAGCTGCAGCGGGAGCGTGACCTGTCCGCCGGCTGGGTCGGGAGCGGGCGCGATGCCGGCTACGGCGGCGTCGTCGCCCAGCGGGTCAGGGTGAACCAGGCGCTCGCCTCCTTCCGCCAGGACGTCCAGGGCCTCGGCTCCGAGAGGGAGGGCTCGGCGTTCCGGGATCGGGTCGACACCGCCGTGGCCGAGCTCAGCCAGCTCGACCGGCAGCGCGACCAGATCGAGAACGACAACGCCCTGACGGTCCCGCAGACGCTCGAGTACTACTCGGGCATCATCGGCAACCTGCTCGCCGTCAACCTGGAGATCGCCAGCCAGACCGACGACCGGGACCTGATCCGCAACGTCGGCACCTTCGTCTCCCTCGCCCGGCTCAAGGAGGCGACCAGCCTGGAGCGTGGCCGCCTGTACGCGGTCGCCTCGGCCAGGAGATTCGGGCCTGGCGACTTCCGGCAGCTGGCCCCGGTCGTCGGGGCCCAGGAGGCCTGGCGCGCCCAGTTCGAGGCGACGGCAACGCCCGAGCAGCGGGCCTTCCTGGACCGGACCCTGCAGAGCCCCGACATCGGGCGGGTCGACGAGCTGCGCAACAAGGTCCTGACCGGGAACCCGAGCGAGCCGGTCGAGCTGGACGCCAGGCTGTGGTTCACCTACATGACGGCCAAGCTCGACCTGCTCCGCACGGTCGAGAGCCGGCTGGCCGCCGACGTGTCCGCGGCCAGTCAGGACGCCCAGTCCAGTGCCAGCCGGCAGGCCCTGCTCTACACGATCATCCTGACGCTGGTGCTGTGGCTCACGGTGGGACTGTCGATCTGGATGGCCCGGTCCATGGTCGGGCCGCTGCGGACGCTGACCCGCACGGCCAACGATGTGGCCGACGAGCGCCTGCCGGGGCTGGTCGAGCGGTTGCAGCACACCAAGGACCCGCGCGACCTCGACGTCGTGCCAGAGCCGGTCCCGGTGAGCTCCACGGACGAGATCGGCCAGGTGTCGGCCGCCTTCAACTCGGTGCACCGGGTGGCCATCCAGGTCGCCACCGAGCAGGCCGCGCTGCGCAAGTCGATCGGCGACATGTTCCTCAACCTGGCCAGGCGCAGCCAGAGCCTGATCGACCGCCAGCTGGAGCTGATCGACGACCTGGAGCGCACCGAGGCCGACCCGGACGCCCTCGAGAATCTCTTCAAGCTCGACCACCTGGCGACCCGGATGCGGCGCAACGCCGAGGACCTGATCGTGCTCTCCGGAGCCGAGCCGGCCCGGCGCTGGAGCCAGCCGGTCCCACTGGTCGACGTGGTCAGGGCCGCTCTGGCCGAGGTCGAGGACTACAACCGGGTCGAGCTGCTGCCGATCGACGACATCGGCGTCGCCGGCCAGGCGGTCAGCGACGTCGTGCACCTGCTGGCCGAGCTGATCGAGAACGCCACCTCGTTCTCTCCGCCCGGCACCAAGGTGCAGGTGGCCGGCCAGCTGGTCAGCAACGGCTACGTGCTCGAGATCGAGGACCGCGGCCTTGGCATGAGCGACGACGAGCTGGTCGAGGCCAACGAGCGCCTGGCCAACCCGCCGATGGTCGACTTCGCCCTCTCCCGCATGCTCGGGCTGTACGTCGTCGCCCGGCTGGGCCAGCGCTACAACATCAAGGTCCAGCTCAGGCACTCGTGGTACGGCGGCATCACCGCGCTGGTGCTGCTGCCGCCGACGGTGGCGGTGCGGGCGCCGGCGCCGGAGCAGCTGGAGGCTCCGAGCAGGCGGGGGCGGGGTGAGCTGGTCCCGTCGACCCGGCCCGTCGAGCCGGCGGCCGAGCCCACCGGCGAGCACCTTCCGATCTTCGAGGCGGCCAGGTCGGACTGGTTCGAGGACGGCGCCCGCGGCGACCACCTGCCCCTGCGGCGCCATGCCGCCCAGCAGCCCAATGGCCGGGCCGCCGAGCCCACCGGGAATGGCGCCGGCACCCTCACCGGTGCCGGCGCCGCCCGGATCCCCGGCCCTGGCGATCCCGGCTTCGGGTTCGGCGCCCCCAAGCCCGACGGGCCCGCCGACCCGCCACGCCAGGAGCCGTCACAGGCCGACGCCTCCAGGGCGGAGGCGCTCCGCGTCGAGGCCGCCCGCATCGAGGCCGCCAAGGCCGAGGCGGCCAGGGTGGAGGCGGCGCGGACCGAGGCGGCCCGGACCGAAGCCGCCCGGACCGAAGCCGCCCGGACCGAAGCTGCCCGGCCAGCGGATGCCCGCCCCGTCACCGACCGCCCGAAGACCGTCCGCTCCGAGGCGGCGGAGGCCGGGGACGCGCCCGAGGCCGGGGACGCCCGGGCCAAGGCGGCGCCTGGCGGGGCCGCCAGGTCGGACCGGCCTCGGGTGGACGCGGCCGGCCCCCGGGCCCAGGCCGGCCCGCTCCCGACCAGGACGCCAGGGGCGTCCGCGCCGCCACCAGGAGGAGCCCAGCCGTTCGCGCCGGCAGCGCCACCACCACCGGGCCGGAAGTCCCGCCGCGCCGACCGGGCCGCGACCACCGGCCAGCCCCAGCCGGCACCGGCTCCCCTGGCCGACGTTCCCGCACCGGCGCCGGCGACGCTCCAGGCCGCCTCGGTGCAGACGACCAAGGCCGGCCTGCCCCGCAGGGTCCCGCGGGCGAACCTCGCTCCCGGGATGGTGGCCGCGAAGACCGCGGCGACCGCCGAGCGGCCGGCGACCGCCAGCTCCTCCCAACCCTCCCCCTCCGCATCCCGGTCCCCGGAGGAGGTCAGGAGCATGCTGTCGAGCTACCGCTCGGGCCTCGAGCGCGGCCGCATGATGGCAGCAGGCGATGATGCCGACAGAGGCGGCGACGCCCATTCGTCCTCGAGGAGCGACGACGATGACGCAACTCAGTAGGGAAGCCCAGAACCTCAACTGGCTCGTCTCCAACTTCGCCAGGAGCGTTCCGGGGGTCGCGCATGCGATCGTGGTCTCGGCCGACGGGCTCCTGATGGCCGTCTCCGAGCGCCTCGACCGGGCCAGGGCCGACCAGCTCGCCGCCGTCGCGTCGGGACTGGCCAGCCTGACCCAGGGCGCCGCCCGCTGCTTCGACGCGGGCGCGGTCAACCAGACCATCGTCGAGATGGAGAAGGGCTTTCTGTTCGTCATGTCGGTCAGCGATGGCTCGTGCCTGGCCGTGCTAGCCTCGCCATCTTGTGATATCGGCCTGGTCGGCTACGAGATGGCGCTGCTGGTGGCCCGCACGGGGGACGTGCTCACGCCCGCCCTCCGGGCCGAGCTGCAAGCGGCGCTCCCGCGATGAGTTCGGCTGGGGGAACCGGGGATGAGCACCGAGGACCGGCAGGAGAACCGGCAGGAGCCGGGTCGGCTGGTCCGGCCCTATGCGATGACCGGTGGACGGACACGGCCCACCAGCGACGACCTCGAGCTGGAGACGCTGGTCTCCACCACCTCACTGGGTGAGACCTCGTTGACGTTGAGCCTCGAACGGCGGTCGATCGCCCTGCTCTGCAGGGACATCCTTTCCATTGCGGAGGTCTCCGCGCGCCTCGACCTGCCTCTCGGCGTCGTTCGCGTCCTGGTCGGCGACATGGCCGAGGAAGGGCTGGTTACAGTGCATCGGCCCGCCAGCGTCGGCGACCGCCCCGACCTTGCACTTCTCGAGAGGGTGCTCTATGGACTCCGGACAATATAGATCGGCCTCCCCCCCCGGGGAGTCTCGGGCGCCAACGCCGGTCAAGATCGTCATCGCCGGCGGCTTCGGCGTCGGCAAGACGACGTTCGTTGGCGCGGTGTCCGAGATCATCCCGCTGACCACCGAGGCGGCCATGACGACGGCCAGCGTCGGGGTCGACGACACCAGCCACATCCAGGGCAAGACCACCACCACGGTGGCCATGGACTTCGGCCGCATCACCCTTGACTCCGACCTGATCCTGTACCTGTTCGGCACGCCCGGCCAGGACCGCTTCTGGTTCATGTGGGACGACCTGTGCCGGGGCGCGATCGGCGCCGTTGTGCTGGTCGACACCCGGAGGCTCGACGCCTGCTTCGCCGCCGTCGACTACTTCGAGCAGCGCGAGCTGCCGTTCGTGGTCGCCATCAACTGCTTCGACGGCGTCCTGGCCCACGCCGTCGAGGACGTTCGCGAGGCCCTGGTCATCGGTGAGGACACGCCGATCGTCGCCTGCGACGCCCGGGTGCGCGAGTCGGCCAAGGCGACCCTGATCGAGCTGGTCCAGCACGCCCTCGCCCGCGCCTCGGCCGTCCTGCGCTCCCCCGCCGACACCCGCGGCGGCGTCTCCGCCGGCACCACCCCCTGATCGCTCGGCACACGGGCGAGACGATGGCCGGGGACGACCACCTCCGCTCGGCCGCGCCCGCCGCCAGCGGCAGGAGACACGGATCGCCGTCCCACCGCTGGCCAGCCGAGCGCAGCTGGCGGCTCCGCCAGCCCTGACCTTCCGGCTACCGCCGGCGTGGTAGCCACCCCGGCCCCGTCTGCGCCGGGGGAAGCAGCCACAGCGCCTCCCCACGGGCGACGACGGCACGGGCGCCTGCCGCGACCATCGACAGGAGCATCCGCAACCCGACCGAGGACGACAGCCATGGGCGAGCATCTGGTGGAGACCGACGACCTGACCAAGACCTACCGCGGCGGGATCACCGCCGTCGACCGGGTCAGCCTCACGGTATGGCGCGGGGAGATCTACGGGTTCCTCGGCCCCAACGGGGCCGGCAAGACGACCACCCTGCGGATGCTGGCCGGGTTGATCACGCCGACCGGCGGCTCGGCCAGCGTGCACGGCGACCGCCCGGGGAGCCCGCGGGCCCTCGCCAGGACCGGTGCGCTGATCGAGTCGCCTGGCTTCTACCCCTACCTCTCCGGTCGGGACAACCTCCGGGTGGTGGCGCGCTACGCCGGCGTCGGCGACCCGCGGGTGGAGGCCGTGCTGGAGACGGTGGACCTGGCCGACCGGGGCGGCGACCGCTACACGGGCTACTCGCTCGGCATGAAGCAGCGCCTCGGGGTCGCCGCCGCCCTGCTCAAGGACCCGGAGCTGCTGATCCTGGACGAGCCGACCAACGGGCTCGACCCCGCCGGCATGCGCGACATGCGTGCCCTCATCCGCGACCTCGGCGACCGCGGCCACACGGTGCTGCTCTCGTCGCACCTGCTCGGGGAGGTGCAGCAGCTCTGCGACCGGGTCGGGGTCATCTCCAACGGCGCGCTGCTGGCCGAGAGCACGGTCCTCGAGCTTCGCGGCCGGGCCGGCCTGCTGGTCGCGGCCGAGCCCCTGGAGCGGGCCCGCCTGTGCCTCGAGCGGCTGGTCGGCGACGACAACGTCGACCTGGTCGACGGCACCTTCCGGCTGCGGACGGAGCCGGAACAGGCCGGCCGGGTCAGCCGCGCCCTCGCCGACGCCGACGTGGTGCTGACCGAGCTGCGCCCGCTGGAGCGCACGCTCGAGGAGGTGTTCCTGGAGATGACCGGAACGGAGGGGACGGAGCGATGACCGGGAGCTTCTCGGCGGAGATCCTCAAGCTGCGCAAGCGGCAGGCCACCTGGGTCCTGCTCGGGGCTGTGCTGCTGCTCACCCAGCTGTTCGGCTACGTGTTTCCCTACTCGAGCTGGGTGACCGGCGGTGCGAACGAGCAGACCGAGGGCCTCGACCCGCAGCTGGTGCTGGCCGGGACCCTGCCCGGCGAGCTGGTCCCGACCTCGCTCGGGGGCTTCCCGGTGTTCGCCGGCGCGCTGGCCCTGATCCTCGGTGCCCTGGCGGCCGGCAGCGAGTACGGCTGGGGAACCATGCAGACCGCCCTGACCCAGCGGCCGACCAGGCTCGCCGTGTACGGCGGCAAGCTGCTCGCCCTGGCCGCGACCACCCTCGCCATCGTGCTGGCCACCTTCACCGTCAACGCGATCGCGGCGGCGGCGATCGCCACCCTGGAGTCGCGGCCGCTCGACTACCCTTCGCTGGTCGAGCTTGCCCGGGGCATCGGGTCGGGCTGGCTGATCCTGGGGATGTGGTGCAGCCTCGGCGCCCTGCTCGGCTTCGCGTTCCGCGGCGTCGCGCTGCCCGTCGGCCTTGGCGTCGTCTGGGCCCTCGGGGTCGAGAACCTGGTCTCGGCGGTGGCCGACAGCCTGCTGACCGCGTTGCAGCCGTTGCGCGACCTGCTGCCGGGGGTCAACGCCGGGTCGCTGGTGTGGGCGCTCGGCCCTGGCGGCGGCGCCAGCGGCGATGCGCCGCCCGGGGTGGTCGACGCCGTCGCCGGGAGCAGGGCGACCCTGGCCCTGGCCGTCTACGTCGTCGGCTTCGCCGCGGCCGGCGCCTTCCTGGTGCGCCGGCGGGACGTGACCTGATCGCCGCCGGAGGACCGCGGCGGCGACCGGGTCAGCCGGGTCGTCGTCGGCCGGCGCGGACGACGGCGCCGGCCGCGAGCAGGCCAAGGACCAGGCCGGCCGGCGCCAACCAGGTCAGGACACCCGCGCCGCCGGGGTCGTCGACGGCGGCGGCCGGGTCGGGGGCGGCCGCAGCGTCGGGGGCCGCGGTGGCCGGCGGCGCGGCTCCGGGCCCAGCGCCCGATCCGGGCCCGGAGCCCGACCCGCCCTGGTCGGCCTGCCTGCCGTCGAGGGTGACCCGGAAGATCCACAGACCGCTGTTCATGTCGCTGGCCAGGACCAGGTCCTTCCAGGGGTAGACGCCCCAGACCAGGGGCATGTCGCGGCGGCCGCCCTTGGCGGTGGCGGCGGTCTGGCGGGGCGGGCTGGGGGGCGGGATGAAGGAGGCGACCTCCTTGGGGTGGCGGGGGTCGGACAGGTCGACCACCCTGACCCCGTCGGAGTACCAGGAGGCGTACTCGAGGTCGCCCTTGATGACGGCGTTGTGGACCGAGTAGACGCCGTCGGTGGCCACCTTGCCGTCGTTGCCAGGCACGGCCGACTCGGTGGCGAAGGTCGACAGCAGCTTGGGCCGCTCCAGCGAGCTGGTGTCGAACACCCGCTGGAACGTCCAGCTGGCCGTGGCGCCGCTCCCGACCGCCTGCATCGCCTCGTCGTTCTGGACGAACAGGGTCTCGTCCTGGTTGAACCAGCCCGAGTGGGCGCCGCGGTAGCCGTCCTCGGGCCGGTAGGAGGTCTGGCCGATCAGCTTGGGCGCGGCAGGGTCGCTGATGTCGAGGAACTGCTCGCCGGCCGACCAGAAGGAGGCGAACAGCTTGCCGCCCTTGTCGAAGGGCCAGGCGCTGTGGCAGAAGACGTCCCGCCTGGAGGCGAGCTGGCTCCTGGCCTCGACCGGTCCGTCCCTGCGGATGTCCCAGTCGGCGAGCTCCCGCGGCCGGCGCGGGTCGGTGGCGTCGATGATGCGCAGGTCGCCCTGCCGGCCCTGGCTGAGGTTGAACGAGTAGGGGACGGCGGCCAGCAGCAGCACCCGGCCGTCGGGCCGCTGGACCACCCCGAGCTCGTGGACTCCCGAGGCGACGCCGGTGGCGAGCCGGCCGAGCTCGCGTGGCCTGGCCGGGTTGCTGACGTCGTAGAGGGCGAGGCCGGCGAAGCCTGGGTCCTCGCGGGAGCAGCGCTGGATGCCGACGGCGGCCAGATCGCCCCTGAAGGCTTTGGTGTTGACCGAGCCGACCCAGACGTCTTCGCCGTCGCTGCCCG
>Ga0210378_10001837_pt1 | contig 10970 bp, 9 predicted proteins | sample PLM1_60_b1redo_FD_155465 | JGI IMG/M metagenome (GOLD analysis project Ga0210378, IMG submission 155465) | Groundwater sediment microbial communities from an aquifer in East River, Colorado, USA - PLM1_60_b1 redo | ecosystem: Environmental > Terrestrial > Soil > Riparian zone | place: USA: East... | reverse complement strand
TCCGATCTCCTACGGGCACCTGTGGCCGGACGCCGACGACCGGACCCGCGAGGCGGTCGAGGCGGCGCTCTCCGCTGCCACGTCCCGGTCACGTCCCGAGGCGGGCACGCGATGACGGTCGCGCAGGTCAGGGCGGGTAGGGTCGCCGCCTGCGACAGTTCACCAACTACCGCTGACGCCCGCCGTCGGGCGTGCGGCGGCGGGGGTCCATGAGGACCAGGAGGATGCGGGGTGTCGGCCGCGCGGCGTGGACGGTGCGACCCCGGTCGCCCCCCGGCCGGCAGTGACGGGAAGGGCGGGCCGTTCGGGGGATCTCGTATGGTCTGCGGGTGGGTGACCGGAGCGAGGGGCTGTGGTACGAGGCGCTCCGTGACCTGTTGGTCCGGGGTCATCTGACGGCGCCGAACCAGCTCACACCCTTGATCAACGCCGTGACCGGTCGACTTGGCGTCGACGTGGTGGTCTATGTCGGCGACGGGCAGCAACGGATCCTCACCCCGCTGCCGACCGGGACGGACGCTTCCCCCGAGCCGGTCAGGATCGACGGCACGCTCGCAGGTCGAGCATTCTCGCTCGTCCAGGTCACCTCGGGCACCGAGGCGGACGGACGGCCCCGGCTGTGGGTACCGATGCTCGACGGCACCGAGCGGGTGGGGGTGCTCGACGTGTGCCTGCCACACGACGCCGACCCCGCCGACCCGGAGATCCGCTCGAAGTGCGTAACGTTCGCCTCGCTGGTGGGTCATCTGGCGGTGTCCAAGCTGACCTACGGCGATACGGTGCACATCGCGCGGCGCACCGAGCCCATGTCGGTGGCATCGGAGCTGCTCTGGCAGATGCTGCCGGCGTTGACGGTCAGCAGCGACCGGTTGGTGGTGACCGGCGTGCTGGAGCCGTGCTACCGGGTCGGCGGCGACGGGTTCGACTATGCGGTCGATCCGCCCGGCGCGCATCTGGCCGTGTTCGACGCCATGGGTCACTCCCTCGACGCGGGGCTTCTGTGCGCGGTGGCCCTGGCCGCGACCCGTAGCGCCCGGCGGCAGGGTCTCGGGTTGTACGAGATGGGTCGTGCGGCGGATCGGGCGCTCACAGGCCAGTTCGACCAGAGCCGCTTCGTCACCGGCGTACTCGCCCACCTCGACCAGGACACCGGCCTGCTCCGCTACGTCAACGCCGGACATCCTCCGCCGCTCGTGGTACGTCGCGGCAGGGTCGTCCTCACGCTTGACCAGGGCCGCCGGCTTCCGTTCGGCCTGGACGACGCTCGTGTCCGTGTCGCCCAGGAGAGGTTGGAACCCGGTGACCGCATCCTGTTCTACAGCGACGGCGTGACCGAGGCGCGGCGCCCGGACGGCGACTTCTTCGGGGTGGACCGGCTCGTCGGCCTCCTCGAACGGAACACCGCCGCCGGGCTGCCGGCGCCGGAGAGCCTTCGGCGCCTGTCGCACGCCGTGCTCGACCACCAGGCCGGCCTGCTGCAGGACGACGCGACGCTCCTCCTCGTCGAGTGGCGAACCGACGGCCCGAAGAAACTCGTTCCCTGACGCTCCCGAGTCGAGCCCTGACGCCTCACGAGTCGCTCACCCCGAGCACGGAGCGACCGCGGGCCGCCCCGGAACCGCGTCCGCGGCCGTCCCGCTCGACACGTATGGTCACCTCTTGCCGGAACGCTGGCGACCGACGCGAGAGGCGGTGGACCGTGCGCTCGGGACTGCACCGGACTCCCTGCGGACCGCGAGCGGGTCGTGAGACCGTGCGCACAGGTCGCGGGCTCATCGGCAGGTCCGTCCGCGATACGCCACCCAACCCCTGAGGAGAGAGCTGCACGTGAAGGGCATCGTCCTGGCCGGCGGGAGCGGCACCCGGCTGCACCCGATCACCCGAAGCGTCTCCAAGCAGCTGCTGCCGGTCTACGACAAGCCGATGGTCTACTACCCGCTGTCGGTGCTGATGCTGGCCGGCGTGCGGGAGGTCCTGATCATCTCCACGCCGGTCGACCTGCCGCTGTTCCGCCGGCTGCTCGGGGACGGCGCCGAGCTGGGGCTGGACATCTCGTACGCGGAGCAGCCGGAGCCGAACGGGCTGGCCGAGGCGTTCCTGATCGGCCGCGCGCACGTCGGCTCGGCCGACGCCGCGCTGGTGCTCGGCGACAACATCTTCCACGGCGACGGGCTGGCCGAGCTGCTGCAGCGGGAGGCCGCCGCGGTCGACGGCTGCACGCTGTTCGGCTACCAGGTCAGCGACCCGGAGCGGTACGGGGTGGCCGAGGCCGACCCGTCCGGCCGGCTGCTGTCGATCGAGGAGAAGCCGGCCGCGCCGAGGTCCAACAAGGCCGTCACCGGGCTCTACTTCTACGACAACGACGTGCTCGACATCGCCGCCTCGCTGACCCCGTCGGCGCGGGGCGAGCTGGAGATCACCGACGTCAACCGGGCGTACCTGGACAAGGGCAAGGCCCGGCTCGTCGACCTCGGCCGCGGGATGGCGTGGCTGGACACCGGCACCCACGACAGCCTGCTGGCGGCCGGCCAGTTCGTGCAAGTGCTCGAGCACCGGCAGGGCGTCCGGATCGCCTGCCTGGAGGAGATCGCGCTGCGGATGGGTTTCATCGACGCGGGGCAGGCCTATCGGCTCGGCGAGGCGCTCGGCAAGTCCGGGTACGGGCGGTACGTGATGGAGGTCGCCCGCTCCATGGACGAGGAGCGGGCGACCGCGGCGCCTCAGTAACGGCCGCGCTGGGCGGCGATCAGCTCCAGCCGGCGGACGCGCTCCTCCATCGGCGGGTGGGTGGAGAAGAGCCTCGCCAGCCCCTCCGGGCGGAACGGGTTCGCGATCATCAGGTGGCTCTGCGCGACGATCCGGTCGTCCTGGGGCAGCGGCAGCGCCTGGGTGCCCTCCTGCAGCTTCTTCAGCGCGCTGGCCAGGGCCAGCGGGTCGTTGGTCAGCTCGGCGCCGGACGCGTCCGCCTGGAACTCGCGGCTCCGGCTGATCGCCAGCTGGATGATCGACGCGGCGATCGGGCCGAGGATGATCAGCAGCAGGCTGCCGAGCACGCCGCCGCCCTCGTCGTCGTCGCTGCGGCCGCCGAAGAGCGACGCGAACATCGCCATGTGCGACAGGAACATGATCACGCTGGCCAGCGCGCCGGCCACCGACGAGATCAGGATGTCGCGGTTGTAGACGTGCGAGAGCTCGTGGCCGAGCACGGCCCGGATCTCCCGGCGGGTGAGGATCTGCAGGATGCCGTCGGTGAAGCAGACCGCGGCGTTGCGCGGGTTGCGGCCGGTGGCGAAGGCGTTCGGCTGGTTGGTGGGACTCACGTAGAGCCGCGGCATCGGCTGCCGGGCGGCGGTCGCCAACTCGCGGACCATCGCGTACATCTCCGGCGCCTCGGCCTCGCTGACCGGGCGGGCGCGCATCGCGCGCAGGGCGAGCTTGTCGGAGTTCCAGTACGCATAGGCGTTGGTGCCCAGCGCCAGCAGCAGGCCGATGATCAGACCGCCGCGGCCGAAGAGCGCGCCCGCGCCGATGATGATCGCGGAGAGCAGCCCGAGCAGGGCGGCGGTCTTCAGCCCGTTGAACTGTCGGTGCAATGTTTCTCCCGGAAGGGTTCGCTGTACGTGCTGTACAACGCCCGTGGCCTACCCGCCGTTCCCTAGCGACTCAGCCCCAGCGCCAGCTGTGGTGCCACGCTCAGTAGCAAGACGGCCACAACGGAGGCGCCGATCGCGACCGCGAGCGTCGGGGCGACGCGCAGGCGCTCGACCGCGACCCCGCCGCGGAAGGTCACCGCGGCGAGGCGGAGGTAGTAGGCGAGGCCGATGACCGTGTTCACCGCCACCGCGACCGCGAGCCAGCCGGCGCCGCCGAGCAGCGCGGACCGCAGCACCACCACCTTCGCGACGAGCCCGGCCAGCGTCGGGGGCAGGCCGGCGAGACCGAGCAGGAAGACCGCGAGCGCGCCGGCGACCAGCGGTGACCGGCGGGCCAGGCCACGGAAGTCGTCGATCGCGGTCACCCCGGCGGCGGTCACGCAGGCGAACGCGCCGAGGTTCATCGCGACGTAGAGGACGAGGTAGCCGATCGTGGCCGCGACCGCCTGCGGCACCAGGTCGGGGTCGGCCGCTACAGCCCCCAGCGGGACGAGCAGGTAGCCGGCGTGCGCGACCGACGACCAGGCGAGCAGCCGGACCGCCTGCCGCTGCCGCAGCGCGACCAGGTTTCCCCAGGTCATCGACGCGACCGCCAGCACCGCGAGCGCAGGGCTCCAGACCTGTCGGTACGGTCCGAACGCGACGGTGGTGACGAGCACGAGCCCGGCCACGCCGCCGGCCTTGGAGACGGTGGCGAGGTAGGCGGCGACCGGCACCGGTGCGCCCTGGTAGACGTCCGGCGCCCACCAGTGGAAGGGCACCGCCGCGACCTTGAAGGCGAAGCCGCCGAGCACGAGCACGACGGCCGCGGCGCCGAGCGGCAGCTGCCGGATCTCGTCACGCTGCCCGAACGCGGCGGCGATCCGGTCGAAGTGGAGGGTGCCGACCAGGCCGTACACCAGGGCGATGCCGAGCAGCGTCAGCGCGGTCGCGGTGACCGAGACGAGCAGGTACTTCACCGCCGCCTCGGCGCTCGAGCGGTCCCGCCGGCGCAGCCCGACCAGCGCGTACGTCGGCAGCGTCAGCGTCTCCAGTCCGATGAGGAGCGTGATCATGTCCCGGGCGCCGGCCAGGGTGAGCGCGCCGGTGAGCGATGCGAGCACGAGGAAGCCGTACTCGCCGGGAGGAAGGCCGTGCTCGCGGGCGTACGCGACGGACAGCAGCAGCGTCCCGAGCGCCGCCGCCGACAGCAGGACCAGCAGGTACACGGTCAGGCTGTCCACTGTGTACGAGCAGGACCGTCCCACCTGGACGTTGCCGGGGAGGGTGACCGGCGGCGTGCAGAAGGTCGAGCGGCGGTCGCCGACGAGGGCGAGGGACGCGGCCAGGGACGCGGCCGCGCCGGCGGTCGCAACCGCGAAAGTGGCGGTGGCGCGGACGCGGAGCGGAGCGGCGAGGTCGGCGACCAGGACGGCGAGGGCGCCGGCGGTCGCGGCGATCACCGGCCCGAGCGCGACGTAGTCGATGGTCACCGCGTCTCCCGGTCTTCGCGCAAACGGCTCATCCGAAAGCCGCCAGGAGGGCTCTGACCGGGGCGTCGGTGAGCTCCAGAACGAGCCGCGGGTAGAGGCCGACGACCACGGTGAGGACGGCGAGCGGAGCCCACGCGGCCAGCTCGACCGGGCGGACGTCGACGGCCGCGCCCACCTTCCGGTCCCCGGTCGGCACGTCGGGACCGAGCACCATCGCCCTGAGCAGCCGGAGGAAGTACGCCGTCGTGAAGGCGGTGCCGACGGCGGCGACGGCGAGCAGGACCGCGTACGTCGCGCGGGACAGCTCGGGGGCGGGCCGGAAGGTGGCCTGCAGGGTGAACGCCTCACCCCAGAAGCCGGCGAGCCCGGGCAGGCCGAGGCTGGCGACCGAGGCGAGCACGAAAAGCGCGCCGAGCCGGGGCAGCCGCTCCGCCAGCCCGCTGCCCAGGGTGCGCAGCTCGGCGGTGCCGTACCGCTCCTTGATCCCACCGACGAGGAAGAAGAGCAGCCCGGTGATGAGTCCGTGCGCGACGTTGCCGAGCAGCGCGGCGTTGACGCCGGTCGGGGTGAGGGTCGCGATTCCCAGCAGGACGAAGCCCATGTGCCCGACGGAGGAGTACGCGATGAGCCGCTTGACGTCGGTCTGCACGAGGCAGCAGAGCGAGCCGACCACGATGCCGGCGACGGCGAGCACGCCGAGCACCGGCGCCAGGGTGCGCGCGCCCTCCGGGAGCACCGGCAGCGCGACCCGGACCAGCCCGTACGTGCCCATCTTCAGCAGCGCGCCGGCCAGCAGCACCGAGCCGACGGTCGGCGCCTCGGTGTGCGCGTCCGGCAGCCAGGTGTGCACCGGCCACAGTGGACTCTTCACGGCGAAGCCGGCGAACAGCGCGGCAAAGGCGAGCACCTGGGTGCCGCGGGCGATGCCGGCGCCGCCCCGCTCCGACAGCGTGACCACGTCGAAGGTGCCGGTCGCGGCGTAGACGGTGAGGATGCCGATGATGACGAAGACGGAGCCGAGCAGGGTGTAGAGCACGAACTTCGTCGCCGCGTGTCGGGCGCGCGGGCCGCCGCCCCAGACGGCGATGAGGAAGTACATCGGCGCGAGCACGACCTCGAAGGCGACGAAGAAGAGCACCAGGTCGAGCGCGACGAAGGTGCCGAGCAGGCCGACCGTGAGCAGCAGCACGAGGCCGTTGAACGCGGCGGGCCGCCCGGGCGCGGGCAGCGAGCGGACGGTCAGCACCGTGCAGAGCAGGGTGAGCAGGGCCGTCAGCAGGACCAGCGGCAGGCTCACGCCGTCGACGCCGACGTGGAAGCGCACGTCGATCGCGGGAATCCAGGAGACGTCCACCTCGTGCCGCGGATCGACCACCGTGCCGGCCGCCGGGCCGCGGCTCCCGGGGATCAGCGCGATCGCCAGACCCAGGGTTGCCGCCGCCGCACCCACCGCGATCCACCGCGCGGCGGGACTGTCGCCGGTGGACGGCCGCAGCGCCATCACGCCCAGCACGGCGGCGCCGAGCAGCGGCACGAGCAGCAACGCGACGATCACGCCACCACCCCCGCGTCTCCGCCGGCAGGACCGGCGGTCCGGCGGACGGTGTCCTCTCCGCGACCCATTGCACGGTGACATGAATATGGCCTGGTGCAATGGCGCTCGGAAGGCAACAGCTTCCCCGGCGGTCGGCCGGCGGATTCCACGGCGGCGGTCCGGGTCACAGGGTCACCGCCACGGCGACGGCGAGGGTGATCAGCACGGCGCCGGCGGCGAGGCCGGTCAGGTAGCCCTGCACGTTGCCGGTCGCGAGCCGGGCCAGCAGCCGGCCGGCGCGCTGCGAGCCGGCACCGGTGCTCTCGACGGCCCCGTCGACCAGCCGGGCGTCGGCGGCGGCGACCGCGCGGGCCAGCCCGACCGTCGGCCGGACCACCAGCCGGTCCTGCAGCGCGTCCACGTACAGGCCGTCACGGAGCGCCGCCAGCACCCGCGCACCGAGCGCGGCGACGGGGTCGGCGGCGGGGGTGCGGCGCCAGGCGGCGGCGACCGCGCCCGCCCCCAGCGCGGCCAGCACCAGGGCGACCACGGTCGTGCCGAGGTGCGGCGCGACCGACTCGTCCGGAACGGCGACCCAGCGCGGCAGCCAGTCGCGGCGGAGGCCGACCAGTCCGACCAGGACGGTCGCGACCGCGAGCGCGACCACCGGCCAGCGCATCAGCGGCCCCGGCTCGTGCGCCGCGGCGTCCGAGCGTGGCTCGCCGTGGAAGACCCTGAGCACCGCCCGGGCGAGGTACGCGGCGGTGAGGACCACTGTGGACAGTGCGCTGACCAGGACGACCACCGCGACGCCGCGGGAGACCTCCGCCGGACCGTGCCCGGAGGCGGCCTTCCAGACCGACTCCAGCACCGCGTCCTTCGACAGCCCGCCGGACAGCGGCGGGACACCGGCGAGCGCCAGCCCGCCGAGCACGAAGGCGCCGTACGTGACCGGCATGGTGCGGCGCAGCCCGCCGAGCCGGCTCATCAGCACCGCGCCGGTCGCGTGCAGGACCGCGCCGGCGCAGAGGAACAGCCCGGCCTTGAAGGCGGCGTGGCTGACGAGGTGGAAGGCGCCGGCCGCCACCCCGCCGACCGCGAGCGCGGCCAGCATGTAGGCCAGCTGGCTCACGGTGGACCAGGCGAGCACCCGCTTGAGGTCGTCCTGGCCGAGCGCGGCGAGCGCTCCCAGCGGCATCGTGACCGCGGCGACGCAACCCAGGACCGCGAGCGTGACCGGCGTCGCGGCGAACGCCGGGTAGAGGCGCAGCACCACGTACACCCCGGCCGCGACCATGGTGGCGGCGTGGATGAGCGCGCTGATCGGCGTCGGGCCGGCCATCGCGTCCGGCAGCCAGGTGTGCAGCGGGAACTGCGCGCTCTTGCCGGCGACGCCGAGCAGGAGCAGCAGGGTGGCCGTGGTCAGCGTGGTGCCGGACAGCTCCGGCACGGCGGCCAGCACGCCGGTGATCCGGAAGGTGCCGGCGGAGACGCCGAGCAGCAGGATGCCGAGCAGGAAGCCGACGTCGCCGACGCGGGTCACCAGGAATGCCTTGAGCGCGGCGGTCGGCGCCTCGGGCAGGTCGCGGTAGTGGCCGATCAGCAGGTACGAGCAGAGGCCCATCACCTCCCAGCCCACCAGCAGCGTCAGCAGGTCCGCGGACAGGACGACCGCGAGCATCGCGGCGGTGAAGAGCGAGACCTCCGCGGCGTACGCCGGGTAGCGGGTGTCTTCCTCCATGTAGGTCACCGAGTAGACCTGCACGAGCAGCGCCACGACGCAGACCATCAGCGCCACGACGCCGGCCAGCCCGTCGGCCAGCGTTCCTGCGGTGACGCCGACGCTCCCGGTCGGCGCGATGAGCACGGACGTCTCGGCTGCCTCGCCGCGGCCGGCGGTCTGCACCACCAGCGGCACCGCCAGCACGGTCGCCGCCGCGGTGCCGGCGACGGCCACCGCGGCAGCCGACCGCCGCGGCAGCCACCATCCGACGAGCGCGGCCAGGGCCGGCAACGCCGCCAGCACCCACGCCTGCCGGATCACGGGTCAGCCCCGCCGGCTCGCGCACGACCGGCCACCGCGTCACCGTGGTCCGGCCCGTCCAGGCCCGACGGCTCCGCCCCCGCAGCCGGACCACCTGGACCACCCCGGCCATCCGGGCCAGCCGGACCAGCCGGACCACCCGGACCACCAGGACCAACCGCGGCGGCCTGGCGAGCCGGCCGAGTGGGGCCGGGCACGCGAGGCGGGCCGGCGGGGGCGGGGTGGGCCCGGGAGTCCGGCTCGGCGAGGTCGAGGAGCTCGTCGACGGCGACCGTGGCGCGGAGGCGGAAGACCTGCAGGACGATCGCCAGCCCGAGGCCGACCTCGGCCGCGGCCACCACGATGACGAAGAGGGCCAGCGTCTGTCCGGTATGGAGGGTGTCGCGCAGCTGGACGTCGAAGGAGACCAGCAGCAGGTTCACGGCGTTGAGCATCAGCTCGACCGACATCAGCACCAGCACCGCGTTGCGCCGGACAAGCAGGCCGTAGACGCCGACGGCGAACAGCAGCGCGGCGAGCACCAGCGGGTACAGCAGGTGCACCCCTCACCGCCTCCCCGGCGTGCCGACCTCGCGCTTGGACAGCACGATGGCACCGACCAGGGCGGCGAGCAGCAGCACCGAGACGACCTCGAACGGCAGCACCCAGGTGCGGAACACCGCCGCCCCGACCGCCTCCGCGCTGCCGGGTTCCACAGTGGACAGGTCCACGTACGCGTGCCGGAAGGCGTCCACGAGCAGCACGACCAGCAGGCCGGCGGTGGCCAGCGCGACGACCAGCGCGGCCGGCCGGTTGCCGGTGTCGAGGTCGCCTGCCGGCCCGATCGGCGCCCGGGTCACCATCACCGCGAACAGCAGCAGCACCACCACCGCGCCGAGGTAGATCAGCAGCTGCACGACCGCGACCAGCTCGGCGGTGAGCACCAGGTAGCAGCCGGCGAGCGCGCCGAGCGAGACCACGAGCCACAGTGCGGCGTGCACCACATGCCGGGTGGTCACCACGAGCAGCGCGCTGCCCAGAGTCATCACCCCGAGCAGCGCGAAGACGATCTCGTACGCCGTCACGGGCCGGCCTTCTCGGCGGCGGCGACCTCCTTGGGGGTCTCCCCCGTCGGGTCCAGCGCGGGCGGCGCCGGCACCGTCCACATCCACTCGCGCAGCCGGTCCCGCTCGTGCGTCAGCTCCCGCACGTCGTACTCGGCGTACTCGAACTCCGGCGACCAGAACAGCGCGTCGAACGGACACACCTCGATGCAGATCCCGCAGTACATGCACAGCGCGAAGTCGATGGCGAAGCGGTCCAGCACGTTGCGCTGCCGGGCCCGGGCACTGCCCGGCTGCTCGAAGGTCTCCTTGTGCGAGTCGATGTAGATGCACCAGTCCGGGCACTCGCGCGCGCAGAGCATGCAGACCGTGCAGTTCTCCTCGAACAGCGCGATCACCCCGCGACTGCGCGGCGGCAGGTCCGGCGGCACGTCGGGATACTGCCGGGTCGCCGAGCGGCGGGTCATCGTCCGCAAGGTGACCGCCAGCCCCCGCGCGAGGCCGTTCATGCGATCACCACCGCCACCACCCCGGTGAGGACGAGCTGGGCCAGGGCGACCGGGACCAGGACCAGCCAGGCCAGCCGCTGCAGCTGGTCCTCGCGCAGCCGGGGAAAGGCGACCCGCACCCAGATCACCACGAAGGACAGCGCGAACACCTTGAGCAGTGTCCACACCGGGTCGGGCAGCAGCGGTCCCTGCCAGCCGCCGAGGAAGAGCACCACGGTCAGCGCCGAGATCACCACGATCCCGGCGTACTCGGCGAGCAGGAAGAGCGCGAAGCGGAGCCCGGTGTACTCGGTCAGGAAGCCGAAGACCAGCTCCGAGTCGGCGGTCGGCATGTCGAACGGCGGGCGGCGGATCTCGGCCAGCCCGGCCACGAAGAAGACGACCGCGGCGGGCGCCTGCCACAGCAGCCACCACGGCTCCCACGCGTCGACGATCCCGGTCAGCGACAGGGTGCCGGCCGCCATCGCCGGGGACACCGCGGCGAGCACCAGCGGCAGCTCGTACGCCAGCAGCTGCGCGGCACCGCGCAGCCCGCCGAGCAGGCTGTACTTGTTCGCGCTCGCCCACGCGGCCATCAGCACGCCGACCACGCCGACCCCGGTGACGGCGAGCGCGAAGAACAGCCCGAGGTCCAGAGTGGACGCCACCAGCCCGGGGCCGAGCGGGATCACCACCAGGACCAGCAGGTACGGCAGCAGCACGACGGCCGGAGCGA
>Ga0210378_10001836_pt1 | contig 10971 bp, 5 predicted proteins | sample PLM1_60_b1redo_FD_155465 | JGI IMG/M metagenome (GOLD analysis project Ga0210378, IMG submission 155465) | Groundwater sediment microbial communities from an aquifer in East River, Colorado, USA - PLM1_60_b1 redo | ecosystem: Environmental > Terrestrial > Soil > Riparian zone | place: USA: East... | reverse complement strand
GACCAGAACAAGGCCCTGAACCTGGTCCGGGCGGCGTCGCGGGCCGGGGCGCGGCACCTGGTGTACATCTCGGTCGTCGGCGCCGACCGGATCCCGGTCGTCAGCGGCGTCGACCGCGCCATGTTCGGCTACTTCGCGTCCAAGCTGGCCGCCGAGCGCGTGGTGGCCGATTCCGGCCTTGCGTGGACAACGCTGCGTGCCACCCAGTTCCACGAATCGTTCCTGACGGTGGCGCGGCAGATGACCAGGCTGCCGGTGATTCCGGCCCCGGCCGGCTTCAGGTTTCAGCCGGTCGACGCCGGCGAGGTGGCGGCCCGGCTCGCCGAGCTGGCGCTCGGCACGCCGGCCGGCCTGGTGCCCGACATGGCCGGGCCGCGGGTGTACGGGATGGCCGCGCTGCTCCGCGAATACCTTCAGGCCAGCCGCAAGCACCGGCCATTTCTGCCCGTCTGGCTCCCCGGCAAGGCAGCCCGCGCGTTCCGGGCCGGCGCCAACCTGGCCCCCGACCGAGCCGTGGGCCTGCGGACCTGGGAGGAGTTCCTGGCCGACCGGGTCAGTTCGTCAAGCGACAGCAGGTCGAAGCGTGTGACCAGAGGTTCTGCTCGCAACCTCCGGGTTGGGAGAGGATGGCAGAGCACGAGGTAGCCTCGTGGGCCGTCGGAGCTTCCACACCAAACGATCTGGCGAGGCCCGCGGCCAGGAGGCCGATGAGGTTGCTCGACCCGGCCCGTCGCAACAGTGACCGCTTCGATGGCGAGCGACCTCAAGGACCAGAGGAGCAGGCAGATGGCTGACGTGGAGGCGTGGGACGGAGCTTGGGACTCCCTCCACCGTAAGACGCATCAGGGCGGTGAGAGGTTCACCGACAGCAGCCAATACCCGTCAAGGCAACGCAGCAAGGCACGCATGGGATGCCGCGGCGCAAGGCAGATCCGTCTGGAGCCGAGCAGGCGTCCCAGGCAAGAGAGACGGTCGAGCGCCGGACCGCTGGCCCGAGCGCCGCGTTGGACGAGCGGGACACGATCCTCGTATTTTGGGCGCATGCGACGAAGTATTGTGGTCTTCGAGCTGAACGAGGTCCCTTGGGAGATCCTCGACGACTACGTCACGGCCCGACCGACCTCGGCCCTGGCTCGAGTGCTCGCGCGGTCGCACTGCTACACATCGATGGCGGCCGACCGGGGCCACCTGTCGCCGTGGACCACCTGGCCAACACTGCACCGCGGCGTCAACGACGAGCAGCACATGATCGCGAGCTTCGGTCAGGACCGCAGCCGTTCCGACCGGCGGTTCCGCCCGATCTGGTCGCTGCTGCACGACGCCCGAGTCAGCGTGGGTGTCTGCGGAACGCTCCACACCTACCCGGCCCCCGACGATCTGGACTCCTACGCGTTCTACCTGCCCGACGCGTTCGCCTCGGAGCCCGTGGCGCACCCGCCGGAGCTCGTCGACTTCCAGCGGTTCAATCTCGCCATGTCACGGGAGTCGGCGCGCAACGTCGACACCCATATCGCGAAGAAGGACGCCCTCGGGGTGCTCCGGCACAGCCGCCGGCTAGGGATCCGCCCGACGACGTACGCCGCCCTCGCGAAGCAGTTGCTGGCCGAGCGGCGTCGGCCAGCAATGAGCAATCGTCGCCGGACCTATCAGTCGGTGCTGCTTTTCGACATCTTCGCCCACCAACTGAAGCGATCACAGCCGCAGTTCAGCACGTTCTTCACCAACCACCTCGCGTCGGCGATGCACCGCTATTGGGCGGCCCATCGCCCCGAGGACTACGAGCGGCTCGGGCTGGGCCAGGACTGGGTCGAGACGTTCCACGACGAGGTCATGTGGGCTACCGGCCAGGCCGCAGAGATGGTCGAGCGCCTCGCGGACCATATCGACGCCAACCCCGGTTCCCAGCTGTGGATCGCGTCGAGCATGGGACAGCGGGCGACCATGGCCGAGACCCTGGAGACCCAGCTGTACCTCTCGCACCCGGCCCGCTTCCTCGAGGCCATGGGCCTGCCCGGCAAGGACGGGTGGCAGCGGCGACCAGCGATGCTGCCCCAGTTCAACCTGGTCGTCGAGGCCGAGCACGTCGAGCCGTTCCGCGACGCCCTGCGAACGGTCCGGGTGGGCGGACAGCCCCTCCACTTCAAGCGATCCGACAACGGCTTCTTCTCCCTCGACTTCGGCCAGCCGAACCTGCACGACCGGCCGGATGCGGTGACGATCGCCGGCGAGGCTCGGCCGATCGCCTCGCTGGGCCTGGAGATCGTGGAGATCGAGGACCGCTCGGGCACCACCGCCTACCACGTTCCGGAGGGGGTCCTGGCGGTCTACGACCCGGCCCGCCCGCCGGCCGTCAACGGCTCACGCCCCGAGGTCTCCGTCCTCGAAGTCGCGCCAACACTCCTCCAGACACTGGGCGTCGAGCCACCGGCCTACATGGCACGGCCCAAGATGCTCGCCGAGCTGCTGCCCGTCTGACGGACCCGTCGCATAGGAGGGCCACGACATAGGGTTCCGGCAGGAGCGCCTGGCCAGGGGCTGGCGATGCGACGGCGGTCTGGGCCGTAACGATCCCGTACCGTTGACCTGCCAGCATCGCGCACGCCAGCCCTAACCGCGCCGAGGACCAGACGGTGACGATGACCACCCGGACCAGGACCATCGTTGCCTGGTCGTTGTGGCTGGCCACCTTCGGTTGCTGCGCCGCCGGCCTGCTGGTCACCCTGGTGCTGATCCGGCCGCTCACGCTCCGCGTCCTGGCCGAGGGCGCCGCCTTCGCGCTGGCCTTCCCGCTCGGCTTCGCCACCATCGGGCTGGTCATGACGCTCCGGCGGCCGGCCAACCCGATCGGATGGCTGTACGCGGCCGCCGGTCTGGCCTGGGCGTGGAGCATTCCCTTTGGTCCCTGGATCGATCGGCTGGTCCGCGACCACCGCCCGCTGCCGCTGGCCGCCGAGCTCGTGGCCGCGGTCGCGGACTTTGGTTGGGCGCCGGCGATCGCGTTGGGCGTGACGCTGCCGGCCCTGCTGCTGCCCGACGGGCGGCTGCGGTCGCGCCGCTGGCGGGTCGTTGTGGCCACCAGCGTGGCCGGTGTCGCCCTGGCGCTGGTGGGTGGCAGTCTGACCCCGGGACCGTTGGAGAACCAGCCGGTCGGCGACCAGGTCGACAATCCCTTCGGGCTGGTCGGCACGGCGGGCCGGGTGGCAGCCGTGGTCTCCGTGATCGGCGTGCTGTTGCACTGGGCCAGCCTGCCGGCTGCGGGGGTGTGCGTGGTGCTGCGCTTCCGGGCCTCCCGTGGCGTGGAGCGTCAGCAGATGCGCTGGGTCGCCGCGGGCGCCGCGGGCGCGGTGGGCGGGCTGCTGCTGGCCGTTCCTGGCGGGCTCGAGCTCCTGCCCAGCACGTTTGCCAATACCGCCGTCAGCAGCCTCGTCTTCCCGGCGTTGCTGTGCCCACCGGTCGCGATCGCGGTGGCGGTGCTGCGCTACCGGTTGTGGGACCTGGACCGCCTTGTCAGCCGCAGCGTCACCTATGCGCTGGTCACAAGCCTGCTGGTGCTTCCCTACCTGCTGATCCTGCCGGTCGTCACCCGCCTGGCCGGGGATACCGGCAGCCTGGCGGTGGCGGCCGCCACCCTGGTCGCGGCGGCCGCGTTCGCCCCGCTGCGCCGCCGGGTGCAGGACCAGGTCGACCGGCGCTTCAACCGCCGTCGGTATGACGCCGCCCGCGCCGTTGAGGGCTTCGTTGCCCGCCTGCGCGAGCAGGTCGACCTGGACGTGCTCAGCGTCGAGCTGCTGGCAGTGGTCGAGCAGACCGTGCAGCCGACCCGGGCGTCACTATGGCTGCGCCCGCCGGGTCGCCCGGGCCGCCGACGCGATGGAAACCTGGACCGCGATACCGCTTGAACGCTGCCCGGGTGCTCTCATTGCAGCCGGGCTAGCCTGGCGGCGACCGAGACCTCGGTGGTGTCGAGTGACCTGAGCATTGCCTCCAGCTCGGCGGGGGGCGCTGGCCGGCCGAGGAGAAAGCCTTGACCGTGGTTGCACTGGAGCTCGATCAGCGTGGACAGCTGTGAAGCCGTTTCGATTCCCTCGCCTGTCACTCGAATGCCGAGCGCTGTCGCCAACGAGATGATCGCGTACACGATCGCCCGGCCCTCTGCGTCCTGGTCGAGTCTTGCCACGAAGCTCTGGTCGATCTTCAGGATGTCCAGCGGCAGCTGGCTGAGGCTGCTCAGCGACGAGTAGCCGGTGCCGAAGTCGTCCATTGCCAGCTGCACAGACATCCATCTGAGCTTCTGCAGCGTCGCCGAGGCCCCCTCAAAGTTCTCCACCACCGCACTCTCAGTCAGCTCCAGGATCAGGGAGCCAGGGTTCAACCCGGTCTCCCGCAGGGCGGACTCGACGTCCTCGATGAGGCTGGCGTCCTGGAGCTGGCGTGCGGAGATGTTGACGCTCATCGACAGCCCGGCCGCTTGCGGCAGGTCGGACCGCCAGCCGGCGAGCTGTCGGCATGCCTCGTGCAACACCCAGCGGCCGATCGGGCGGATGAGCCCGGTCTCCTCGGCGATCGGGATGAAGTCGCCCGGCGGGACAAGGGTGCCATCGGGCCGCCGCCAGCGCACCAGCGCCTCGACACCAACGATCTGATCGCCGTCCAACCACTTGATCGGCTGGTAGTGCAGCTCAAGCTGGTCGTTGTCGATGGCTCGGCGCAGGTCGGTCTCGATGGCCAGCCGGGTGACGGCGCGGACATGCATCGTGGGGTCGAACACCGCGTGGCGGGCCCTGCCGCGAGCCTTGGCCTCGTACATGGCGCCATCGGCATCCCGCAGCAGCGCCTCGGACCGGTCGTGCAGGGCGATGCCGGTCGCGATGCCGATGCTGGCGGTGACGAAGACCGACTGCCCAGGCAGCTCGAAGGGCGGCTTGAGCCGGGTCTCGATCCGCCTGGCCACCGCCACCGCATCATGGCCGTCAGCGATGGCAGGCATCAGCACGGTGAACTCGTCGCCGCCCAGGCGGGCGAGGGTGTCCCCGTCCCGCAGGCAGCCGGTCAGCCGTTGCGCGACGTCGCAGAGGAGCTGGTCTCCGGCGTCGTGGCCGAGGCTGTCGTTGACCACCTTGAAGTTGTCCAGATCGATGAATAGCAGGCCGACCGTCTGCCCTCGCTGCCGGAGCGCGTGCTCCAGCCGGTCCTGGAACAGGGCCCGGTTCGGCAGGCTGGTCAGCGCGTCGTGGAACGCCTGCTGGGACAACCGCTCCTCGTACAGCGCCCGCTCGGTGATGTCACGGTAGTTGAGCACCACACCGCGGACGGTCGGGTCGTCAAGAAGGTCTGTTGCGGTCATCTCGAAGCGCCGGGGGGCCTGCCCGTCCCCGAGGGGCCGCATGCGGGCCTCCGCCATGGTGGGCACCCCTGGCCGCATCTGGGACCGCTCGAACAACTCTCTGGCGCTGTCCTGGTCGTCCAGCTCGATGAGGTCCAGGAACGACCGGCCGATGATGTCCTCGGTCGGGTAGCCGAGCACCCGCTCGATCGCCGGGCTCTGGTAGTGGATGACGCCGTCGGCGCCGATCACCGTGAACACGTCCGAGGCGTGATGCACCAGGGCCCGGAAGCGCTGCTCGCTCTCGCGCAGGTCGGCCCTGCTCTTGTCGAGGCTGCTCGCCATGGCGTTGAAGGAGTTGCCCAACTGGGCCAGCTCGTCGTCGCCGCTCACCGGGATCCGATGCGACAGGTCGTCCGAGCCGAACCGCGTCGCCGCGTCCTTCAACGACAGCAGCGGTTGGGTGATCGAGCGGCCCAACCGCCGGGCCAGGAACAACGCAGCGGTCGAGCCGATGACGAGCGCGGCGAGGCCGGCCAGCAGCTGGTTCTGCTCCCGGCGGCGCAATGACGAGATCTCGTCTGCGACCTGGTTGCCGTTGAGCGAGTGGAGGTCGGCCAGGATCGACGCCGCCTCGTCGATGTGGTCGTGGAACGGATCGAGCCGGTCGTCGGTCGCGCCCCCGCTCGGGAGCGCCTTTGCCGCCTCGATGTCGGCCGCGGACCTCCTCCACATCGCGTCCGCCGCCGCTGCGAGCTGACGCTCCTGCTGCGTGGCCAAGGTCTGGAGACCGTCGAAGCGCCGGTCGATCAGCGCGCTCTGCGCGACGAACCGCTCGCCCGTGGCCCGGTCGTCCTCCTCGACGGAGGCTTCGCCCAGGTCGTCGGCCTCCACGAGCAGATCCCTGACCTCCTCGATCAGCTTGGACTCCTCGACGGTCTCCTCGCGGAAGTCCTCGAGCGCCGAGATCGAAAGGCGGAACGTGATCAGTCCCGCCCCAGCGACCGCCGCGACCGGCAGCAGCATGGTCGCGAGCGCCAGCCTCAAGCGGCGGGCGAGCGATGACCGGGGTTCAGGAATCTGGCCCATGGGATTCTTCTCGGCCAGTGGCCATGCAAGCCTTAGAGGTCAAGCACGGTGGAGAAGCTGCGGTTTCGACTGCTGGCCTCGTACCCGTCGAACCTCAGGGTCGACAGCCTGGTCCCCGGGTGCGAACATACGTTCAATGAGTCTGGCGACCATTCTGCACGCCGACCTTGACGCCTTCTACGCCTCGGTCGAGCAGCGGGACGACCCTACGCTGCGCGGCCGGCCCGTGATCGTCGGGGCGGGGGTCGTGCTCGCGGCCAGCTACGAGGCCAAGGCCCACGGCGTGCGCACGGCCATGGGCGGGGCCCAGGCCCGCCGGCTCTGCCCCCAGGCGGTGGTGGTCCCACCAAGGATGGGGGTGTACGCCAAGGCGAGCCGCGCGGTGTTCGAGGTGTTCCGGCAGACGACGCCGCTGGTGGAGGGGCTGTCGATCGACGAGGCGTTCCTCGACGTCGGCGGGCTGCGGCGGGTCTCGGGCACGCCGACCGAGATCGCCGAGCGGTTGCGGAGCGAGGTCCGCGGGCGGGTGGGCCTGCCGATCACCGTCGGGGTGGCCAGGACCAAGTTCCTCGCCAAGGTTGCCAGCGGCGTGGCCAAGCCCAACGGCCTGCTGGTGGTGCCACCCGACGGCGAGTTGGCCTTCCTGCACCCGCTACCCGTCGAACGGCTCTGGGGAGTCGGGCCGGTCACCGCTGGCAAGCTCCGCGACCGCGGGATCACCCGCGTCGGCGAGGTCGCCGAGCTGGCGGAGGCGGCACTGGTCTCGATGGTCGGCCAGGCGTCGGGCCGGCACCTGCACGCCCTGGCCCACAACCGGGATCCCCGGCCGGTGGACGTGGGCCGCCGGCGACGCTCGATCGGGTCCCAGCGCGCCCTCGGCCGTTCCCCCAAATCGCCCACCGACCTGGACGCCGTTGTGATCGGGCTGGTCGAACGGGTCACCCGGCGGATGCGGACCGCCGGGCGAGCCGGTCGGACGGTGGTGCTGCGCCTGCGGTTCGACGACTTCTCGCGGGCGACCCGCTCGCACACGCTGCCATGGCCGACCGCGCACACCCACACGATTCTGGTCACGGCCCGCGGGCTGCTGGCCACAGCCATGCCGATGATCCAGCGCCAGGGCATCACGCTGGTCGGCGTGGCAGTCGCCAACCTCGATGACGGCGGCGCCATCCAGCTCACCCTGCCGTTCGACCGTCACAGCGGCGCCGCCCTGGACGCCGCCCTCGACGACGTCCGCGACCGCTTTGGATCCGACGCCGTCACCCGCGCCGTGCTCCTCGGCCGCGACCAGGGCCTGTCGGTGCCGATGCTCCCCGACTGAGACCCCTCCTGAGGCCACGGCGCCGGCACCGATCGCCTCGACGAGCGGGCCAGGTCTGCCGTGATGATGACCATTGGCACCCGGAACCAGGCGCCCCTACGCCTCCTGCTGGTGGATCCGCTCGGGGAGGAACACGGACATGACGTCGCGCACCGAAAGGACTCCAAGCGCTCTGCCCTGCTCCAGGACGACCAGATGACGGATGCGCCGGTCGTGCATCTCGGTCGCGGCGACGGTCACATCCCAGCCGGGCGAGGCGGTCACGACCGGGGTGGTCATGCGGTCGCCAACGCGCGCCTGCCGGACGTCGCCGAGCTGGGCCGCCGCGTGCATCACGTCGCGCTCGGTGAGGATGCCGACGACCTGTCCTCCCTGCTCCACCACCACCGACCCGATGCCGTGCTCCTGCATAACCTGGGCGGCGTTCTGCAGCGACTGGTCGGGGTCGACCGACACCACCGGACTCTTCATGAGGTTGCGAATCTGCATGGCAGGGCCCTCCTGGACGAAGCCGGGCGCGTGGGTCGACGCCCACGGCGGAATGCCGACCGTACCTTACCCGGACCCACACCCGGACCACGCGCGACCGGTCGCGGTCCAAGGACCCGTCGCCTGCGGTTCGAAACCCGCGCCTTCCAGGCGCAGTCCCTCGGGCCGTGTCGCGCTGCGCTGGCAGAAGAGACGATTCGTCACCTGCGGGCACGCCGCAGATCTGATTGTCAGCGATTGCTTCGGATGAGAGGATCACCGCTGTTGTGTATGCCCCGGTCATGCATGGTCATCCATGTACGGCATGTTCTCCGGTGGTTTGCGTGACGAGCGCTGGCCGACGAGGGCCAGCAGCCGGTGCCTTCGCGGCAACGAGTGCCGCCTTACTCCGGAGGTCTGCATGGGCGCACCAGGACCAGCCCAAGGGTCGGCTCGGCTCGGCAGCACACCCCGTCGCCGCCGGGCGACGTTCACGGTCGCCGCGGTGGTGGCGCTGGTGCTCGCGGTGCTTATGGCGCCCGCCGGCGCAGGGGCGGCGCCAGCGGACCAGCCGAAGCTCAGCGCGTCGCCGCTCACCCCCGTCAGCCGGGTGCTGGGCGCCAAGTCGGCCAGCAGCCGCCTGGCGCGCACCGACAAGCGTCTGCTCGGCCAGCGCTCGACGGCGCCGGTACGGGTTGTCGTCAAGCTCGACTATGACTCCCTTGCCGCCTACACCGGTCAGATCAGGGGGCTGCCTGCCACCAGCCCGTCGGTCACGGGCAAGGCGCTGAACCCTCGAAGCGACGCGGTCCGCCGCTACCAGGACTTCGTGCAGGGCATCGAGGGCCGCTTCCTCGACTCGTTGCGGGCGCGCGTCCCCGCTGCCACCGCCCGGACTCGGCTGCGCACCACCTACGGCGGCGTCGCCCTGACCCTGCCCAGCAACCAGGTCGCGGAGCTGCTGAAGCTACCCGGCGTGATCGCGGTGCAGGGGGACCGCCTCGAGCAGCCCCTGACCGACTCCAGCCCGGAATTCATCGGCGCCCCGACGATCTACAACCAGCTCGGGCAGACCGCCGCTGACGCCGGCAAGGGCGTGATCGTTGGCGTGCTGGACACCGGCGCGTGGGCGGAGCACCCGTCCTATGTGGACCACGGCAACCTGCCAGCCCCCCCGCCCAAGGCGGACGGCACCCCGCGGACCTGCAACTTCGGCGACAACCCCCTGACGCCCACCAACGACCCGTTCGTCTGCCAGCGCAAGCTCATCTCCGGCCAGCCGTTCCTGGCCACCTACAACGCGGTCTTCGGGGACGAGCCCTTCCCGAACAGCGCGCGTGACTCCGACGGGCACGGCACCCACACCTCGACCACCGCTGCCGGCGGCCCAGTCGCGCACGCCGACCCGCTCGGCATCGACCGCGGCGCCATCCACGGCATCGCGCCAGGCGCCCACGTCGCGGTCTACAAGGTCTGCGGTCCGCAAGGCTGCTTCGGGTCCGATTCGGTCGCGGCCGTCGGCCAGGCGATCCTGGACGGCGTCCGGGCCATCAACTTCTCGATCTCCGGCGGCACCGACCCCTATACCGACGCGGTGGAGCTGGCCTTCCTCGACGCCTACGCCGCAGGGACGCTGGTGTCGGCGAGCGCGGGCAACGACGGCCCCGGTGCCGGGACGGTCAACCACAACTCCCCGTGGGTGTTGACGGTCGCCGCGTCCACCCAGCGGCGCACCTTCCGCTCCACCATCACCCTCAACGGCGGTAGCGCGAGCCTGCAGGTGTCGGGCGCCACCATCACCTCGGGCATCGACAGCCCGCTGCCGGTGGTCAAGGCGTCTGACCCGCCGTACTCCACCGTCGGCTGCGACAGGCCGGCGCCGGCCGGGCTGTTCACCGGCAAGATCGTCGTCTGCCAGCGCGGCCCCAACCGGGTGCTGCGCGGCTTCAACGTCCTCCAGGGCGGCGCGGCCGGGATGATCCTGTACAACGCCCAGCCACTGGACGTCATGACCGACAACCACTGGCTCCCCACCGTCCATCTCAACCAGCCCGACAGCCAGCAGCTGCTGGACTTCCTGGCGGCCCACCCGGGCGCGACCGCCTCCTTCCCGCAGGGCAGCGAGACCACCTGGCAGGGTGACCGTGTGACCTTCTTCTCATCCCGCGGTCCTGGCGCCGACTGGCTCAAGCCGGACATCACCGCACCCGGCCTCCACATCCTCGCCGGCAACACGCCGGCTCCGAACCCGGCCGAGCCGGTCCTGGGCCCGCCCGGCAACCTGTTCCAGGCGATCGCGGGCACGTCGATGTCGTCACCGCACGCCGCCGGGTCGGCCGCGCTGGTCGCCGCGTTGCATCCCACCTGGACACCCGGCCAGATCAAGTCGGCCCTGGAGACCACCGCCAGGACCGCCGCCGTGACCAAACAGGACGGGCCCCCCGCCGCCGACCCATTCGACGTCGGTGGCGGCCGGGTCGACCTGACCAAGGCAGGTGACCCGGGCCTGACCTTCGACGAGACCGCGGCCGACTACGCCACCGGCGCGGCCACCCCGTTGAACCGGATCGACCTCAACACCCCCTCGGTGAACGCGCCGACCATGCCGGGGGTGATCTCCACCACCAGGACGGCCAGGAATGTCACCAACAAGACCCTGACCTACCGGGCCAGGACCCAGTCGCCGGCGGGCACCTCGATCTCGGTGCGCCCGAGCCTGTTCGCGCTGCCTCCCGGCCGCCAGGTCACCCTCGGCATCACCATCTCT
>Ga0210378_10001835_pt1 | contig 10978 bp, 10 predicted proteins | sample PLM1_60_b1redo_FD_155465 | JGI IMG/M metagenome (GOLD analysis project Ga0210378, IMG submission 155465) | Groundwater sediment microbial communities from an aquifer in East River, Colorado, USA - PLM1_60_b1 redo | ecosystem: Environmental > Terrestrial > Soil > Riparian zone | place: USA: East... | reverse complement strand
TGGTGCCGCCTACGTCGGCGGTGTGGACGGCCACCAGCTCCCAGCCGTCGTCGCCCCAGTTGTCCAGGATCTGCTTGGTGTTGTGGGGCAGGAGGGGGACGGTGGCGTACTCCCACTTGGTCATGGCGGTCTCCGGTCCTCGGCGGTCGGGTCTCAGCTGCGCCGAGGCTATCGGCTAGCCCGCCCGGCGGGCCAGGAGCTGCCGGCGCTCGTACTCGTTGAGGCCGCCCCAGATCCCGTGGGGCTCGCGCACCAGCAGGGCATATTCGCGGCACTCCGCCAGCACCGGGCAGGTCCGGCAGATCGCCTTGGCCGCCGCCTCCCTGGCCAGCCGCTCTTCCTTTCGCTCCAGGTGGTTCGGCGGGAAGAAGAGGTTCGATTGCGGCCCCTTGCAGGCGGCCCGGTACTGCCAGCCGATCTGGAGCTCGGACGACGACAGGCCGCTGGCTGCGGCGCTGGATGAGATGGTCATGCCGATGTTCCTTCCTCGCCCCGGTCGCCCACGCGTCACCAGCGTGCCCGTGCGGCCCGGGCCCACCGCCCGCAAGCCGTTCGGGCGGTTCGAGATGGCAGCGTAACCCACGGCACCGGCGGCCTCAATCCCCAGGAAATAACGCTTCGGTTGCGGCCCTGTGATATCTCACGGACCGCTTCAACGGGGCATAAAGACGCTAGCCGGGGCGACCGTTCTCGTCCCCGGCGCCGCGACCATCGTCCGGGCCCGACGGGGGCGGCGGCGGCACCGCCGGGCGTCCGTCGTAGCCGCCACCGCCCTGCCGCCCGAGCACGCTCAGCAGCTCGACCGGGATCGGCATGACCAGGGTCGAGTTCTTCTCGTTGGCCACCTCCGAGACCGTCTGGAGGAACCGGAGCTGCATCGCCCCCGGGTACTGGGACATGGCGGCGGCCGCGTCGGCCAGCACCCTGGAGGCCTTCTTCTCGGCGTCGGCAGAGATGAGCAGGGCGCGGGCGTCGCGGTCGGCCTCCGCCTCGCGCGCCATCGCCCGCCGCAGCTCGTCGGGCAGCTCGATGTCCTTGACCTCGACCGCCGGGACCTCGACGCCCCAGTCGTGGGTGACCCTGGCGATGATCTGCCGGAGCTCCCGGTTGATCCGCTCCCGCTCCGAGAGCAGCGTGTCCAGCTCGTACTTGCCGAGGATGGCCCGGAGGTTGGTCTGGGCGACCTGGCTGGTCGCGAACAGGTAGTTCTGGATCTCGACAACCGCCCGGACCGGGTCGACGACCCGCGAGTACACGACCGCGTCGACCTGCATGGTGATGTTGTCCTTGGTGATCACGTCCTGGGGCGGCACGTTCATCGCGACCACCTGCAGGTTGACCTTGCGGATGCGGTCGATGCCGAACGGCAGCATCAGGATCAGGCCCGGGCCCTTGGGCCGCGCCAGCACCCGGCCGAGGCGGAAGATCACCCCCCGCTCGTACTCCTGCAGCACCGAGACCATCGTGGCGATCGCGATCCCGAGCAGGACGAGGACGACGATGACCAACAGAACAACGACGCCGGTGCCCACCGCTCGTCCCTCCCGTCCAGCTCGTCCGATTCCAGGGTGCCGGGACCTAGTTTGTCACGGGATGGGCGACGCGGGAGCCCCCTTCTCCCAGGTCGGTGACCGGCTCCTCGGTGAGGCCGCCACGGCTGCCCGTCACCGCCCGCCAGAACGCGTCGGCGAGCAGCGCGAACGGCGGGTAGCCGAGATAGCCGAGGACCGGCATCTCGAACAGCGGCAGGAAGCCGACGTAGGGGATGCGGTAGTCCCAGTGGGGCACGGCGCCCCAGTTCCACAGCTCCCACAGGATCCCGGTGCAGAGGCCGGCCGCGGCGATCAGCAACACCGGCCCGGCCCTGCCCTCCCTGACCAGAGCGAGCACGTTCGGCCGCCGGCCACGCAGCTCGGCGATACCGTCGAGCACACACCACGGCGCCACCCACACCAGCGGGAACGCCTGGTCGGGGAACAGGTACAGCAGCGGCACGCTGGCCAGGCCGAGCACCACCAGGGCGGCCGTCGTCCACGACGGCAGCGGCACCGCCGGCGGGTGCGGGAAGCGGACGAGCGATCGCAGCAGGTCGCGCGAGGTGGCGAGGGCCGGCAGCACGAACACGAACGACAGCGTCTTCAGCACCACGTGGGCCTGGTCACCGTAGATCGAGGTCCCGACGTACGTCCAGTTCTCCAGCCGCCAGTTGGCGATCTCGAACGCCCACCACAGGGGCGCGCTGAGCGCGAACAGGGCGGCCAGGCGCCGCCAGCCGCCGCCGTGCAGCAGCGAGCGGCCGGCGCGGCTCCAGACCACCGCGTCGGCGGCCAGGATGTAGCCGGCCCAGACGAAGTCGAACCAGTAGCCGCGGACCGGTTCCACCCCGGCAAGGCTCGTCCCCCAGCCGAAGCCGCAGATCGCGAGCCCGGTCGCGAGCTGCAACGCGACCAGGCGGCGGTCCGGGCGTGGCACGCTGCCTACTCCCGGTGAGCGGGAGCCGCTCGCCTGCCCCGCCGGCGGGCGGGGCGCACGGCGGCCGGGTCGTCGGGGCGGACCTGGAGGATGCCCTCGACCACGGCGTCGACCGTGACCCGCTGGCCGGTGCCGAGGCTGCCGTCGCCGGCGGCCAGCCTCGCCCGCCACATCCCCCCGTCGACCACCACGATGCCGCCGGGGTTGAGGATGCTGCGGACCACGCCGCGGGAGCCGACCAGCGCCTCGGTGCCCATCGGGGCCTGACGCTGCGAGCGGAGCAACACGGTCAGGACGACCACGAACCACGCCAGCGACCAGAGCACGCCGAGGACGGCCAGGCGGCCGTCGACCCGGAGCAGGGCGGAGGGGCTGGAGAACAGCCACCAGGAGCCGGCGGCGGTGAGCGCGGCCGCGCTGGCCGTGCCGAGGCCGAGCCCCCCGACCGCCGCGTCCACGGTGAACAGGGCCTGTCCGGCGAGCAGGACGGCCAGCGCCAGCCAGTTGGTCGGCAGCACGGCCAGCGACCAGGCGGCCAGCAGCGCGCAGACCACGCCGGCCGCTCCGGCCACCCCGAACCCCGGCTGAAACCACTCGAAGGCCAGGCAGGCGGCCGCCCCCAGCAGGAGCAGGTAGGCGAGGCTCGGGTTGGCGAGCCCGTGCCTGACCCGGTCGACCAGGGAGCGGGAGAGGAAGCGGACCCGGAAGCCGGTCACCTCCAGCGGCCGACCGTCGGCGATCTGGCCGTCCAGCCGGCGTACCGCATCGGGCAGCGACTCGGCCTGGTAGTCGGCCAGCCCGGCCGCCTCGGCGGCGGCGCCGTCCAGCGTGCCCCTCGCAACCGCCGCCGGCAGCCCGGCGCCGGCCAGCAGCGAGGACTCGGCGCCGGCGTCGCGCCCCCGTCCCAGCACGGCGGGGAGCGCTGGCCCGATGCGGGCCTGCCTGGAGACCCCGACCACGTCGGCGCCGGCCAGCAGGAATGCGGCGGCCCCGGCGGCCACGGCCGCCCGCGGACCGACCCACACCGCCACCGGCACCCGCGCGTCGGCCACCGCCGCGCCGGCCGCCGCGGGGTCGATCCCGAGACCCCCGAAGCTCGAGAGCTGGATCAGGAACACCCTGGCCCCGCGGCGCTCGGCGGCGGCCAGATCGCGGCGGAACGCGCCGAGCATGCTCACGTCCAGCACCCCGGAAGCCTCGAACACCTCGACCACCGGCCCGCCCTGCTGGGCACCACGGGCGGGCGCGATACCGAGGACGGCCAGCAGCACGCCGGCGAGGCAGAGGAGGGAGGCGGCTCGTCGCATCGCCGCCCATTGTCCCTGCCCGCCCGGGAGCGCGCCACGCCAGCCCGGGGGTCCGGGGGGCTCAAGGCTAGCCCCCCGATGGAACGATACGATGGGCGCGATGCCTCCGCTGGAGCTGCTCGACCGATCTCGTCTGCTCGTGGTCACCGGCAAGGGTGGGACCGGCAAGACGACGGTCGCCGCCGCGCTGGCCGTGGCCGCCGGGTTACGAGGCCGGCGCACGCTGGTCGTGGAGGTGGAGGGCCGTCAGGGCCTCGCCAGGCTGTTCGGCCGCCGTTCGCTCGACCATCAGGAGACCCGGGTGGCCCAGCGGGTCCAGGGGCTGGCGGTCGACCCGGAGGCGTCGCTGCGTGACTACCTGGGCCGCTACGGCTTCGCCCCGCTGGCCAGGCTGCTGACCTGGGCCCGGCTCACCCACTTCATCACCGCCGCCGCTCCCGGTCTCGGCGACGTGCTGCTGGTCGGCAAGGTCTGGGAGGCGTCGACGCGGGGGCAGCATGGCTACGACCTGGTGGTGCTCGACGCGCCGCCGACCGGGCGGGTGGTGCCGTTCCTGCGGGCCCCGGAGACGGTGGCCGAGCTGGCCAGGGTCGGTCCCATCCGCCACCAGGCCGATCAGGTCAGGGAGCTGCTCGACGACCCGGAGCGGACCGGGGTGGTGCTGACCTGCCTGCCGGAGGAGTTGCCGGTCGCCGAGACCCTGGAGGGCGTGGCGTCGCTGCGTGCCGCCGGGCTGCCGGTCGCCTCGGTGGTCGCCAACCAGGTCACCGCCGACCGGCTGGGCGGCCGCGCCGGCCGCCTCACCGCCCTCGCCAAGGACCCGGCCCCGCTGCTGGAGGCCGCCAGACGAGCCGGGGCCGAGCTGGACGGGCGCGGGCTCGGGGTGCTGCTGGCAGAGGCCCGCGACCGCCAACGCCAGGTCGCAAGGGAACGCCGCCTGCTCAAGGAGCTGCGGGCGGGCCTGGGCGACCTGCCCCTGGTCGAGCTGCCGTTCCTGGCCGGCGGGGTCGGCGGCCCCGACGGGGTCCGTGCGCTCGCCGGCCGGCTGGCCGAGGTCCCGGAGGAGCCCCCGGCTCCTCGCTCGCTGCGGGCCGGGGCGCGCGCGTGAGCAGGACGATCGCCACCCAGGCGGCCTCGCCGCTCGCCGAGCTGGCCCGGTCGGCGCGGATCGTCGTCTGCTGCGGCTCCGGTGGGGTCGGCAAGACCTCGACCGCCGCGGCGGTCGGCCTGTGGGCGGCCGAGGCGGGCCGGCGGACCTGCGTGCTCACCATCGACCCGGCCCGCCGGCTGGCGCAGGCCCTCGGCCTCGACCTGCTCTCCAACAGCCCCAAGCCGGTCACCGGCAAGGGACTGCCGGCCGCCGGTCCCGGCAGCCTGGACGCGATGATGCTGGACATGCGGCGCACCTTCGACGAGGTGATCGAGCGCTACGCACGCGACGAGGAGCAGGTCGACCGCATCCTGGCCAACCGCTTCTACCAGCGCCTCTCGGCCACCTTGGCCGGCACCCAGGAGTACATGGCGATGGAGAAGCTGTACGAGCTGCACGAGTCGCAGCGCTACGACCTGCTGGTGGTGGACACGCCCCCGACGCGCTCGGCGCTCGACTTCCTGGACGCCCCCGACAACCTGAACGAGCTGCTGGACGCCCGGGCCTTCCGGCTGCTCATCGCCCCCGCCCAGCGCATCGGGCGCGGCTACCTGCGGGGCCTGAACATGGCCACCACGGCGATGACCAGGATGGTGCGCCGCGTCACCGGGTCGGAGCTGCTCGCCGAGGTCGGCGAGTTCTTCGCCGCCTTCGAGGGCATGTACGACGGCTTCAAGGAACGCGCCCGGCTGGTCTACGACCAGCTCAAGCACCCGAGCACCGCGTTCGTGGTGGTGGCGACCCCCGACGAGGCCGCGCTGCGCGAGGCGGCCTTCTTCGCCGGGCGGCTGGCGGCCGACCGCATGCCGCTCGGCGCCCTGGTCGTCAACCGCATCCACCAGGCCGGACGGATCCCCGAGGTACCGGAGGCGGCGAGGCGGCGGCTTGCCGAGGGCGGCGCCGACGGCCGCCTGCTCGCCGACCTGATCGAGCTCCACGACGGCCTGGAGGCGCTCGCCGCGGCGGAACGGCGCCGCATCCGCGCGCTGCTCGCCACCGTCCCCAACCTCGGCGTGGTGCGCGTGCCCCTGCTCGCCGACGACGTGCATGACCTGCCTGGCCTGCGCCGGCTGGGCGGCTACCTGTTCGCGGAGGCGGGGCCGGCCTAGCTCCGGGACCGGCGGGTGTCGGCGGCCGGCTGCACCGACGCGGGCTGCGGCTCCGGGGCGGCCAGCAGGCTGTTCTCCCGCAGCGCCGCCTCGGTCGCCTCCAGCACCGCGCTGCGCACCCGCAGCAGGTCGGCGGCGCGGGGGTCGACCCAGAACCAGAGGCGGAGGCTGAGGGCGCTCTCGCCGAGGTCCTCGGTGAGCAGCCGCGGCGCCGGGTCGTCGCTCACCCCGTCCACGCCGGCGGCGGCGGCCAGCAGCAGCTCCCTGGCCCTGGCGGCGTCCTGCCCGTAGGGAAGGTCGAGCAGCACCTCGACGCGGCGGCGCATGGTCGCGCTCGAGTTGGTGACCACGTTGGTGAACAGCAGCTTGTTCGGCACCAGCACCCGCTGGCCGTCCGGGCTGCGCAGCTGGGTCGCCCGTACCCGGATGTCCTCCACCGTCCCCTCCGCGCCGTCGACCGCGATGTGGTCGCCCCTGGTGAACGGGTGCTCGAGCAGCAGCACGACGCCGGCAGCCAGGTTGCTCACGATGTCCTGGAGGGCGAAGCCGAGCGCGACGGTGGCCAGGCCGAGGCTGCCGACCAGCACGCCGAGGTTGACCCCGCCGACCGACAGGGCGACCACCACGCCGACGGCGGCGACGGCGAAGTAGGCCAGCTTGGCCACCAGCAGCTCGACGTGGGCCTCGGTCGAGGTGCGACGCAACGCCCTCCCCACCCCGCGCCGCACCGCCCGCGCCACCAGCACGGTGAGCCCGAGGAACAGGAGGGCGGCGACCAGGTTGGCAACCTGCCCGACGAGCCGATCGCCGAACTGCCGGAAGGACTCGGCGAGGCGGTCCGGCAGCGGCTCCGCGGGGTCAAGGATGGCGGCGAGCAACGGCGACAACACGGACGAACGGCCTCCATAACGTTCGGGCGACGGTTTACCCCTGCCAATCGACCACCCTATATGATCCGATCAGCATGGCCGACGCCCCGATATCTGCGCCGCCGGCCCGTCTCCCCCACGGCCGTACCATCTTCGTGGTGGGTGGCCGGCTCGTCATGATGGTCGGCGTCATCTTGGCCGTGGCGCTGATCGGCAGCGTCGCCCTGCTCCCGGTGGTGGTGCCGGCCGCCACCTTCGCCAAGGACACGGTCAGGCACCTCGGGGACGTCCCGCCGCTGCAGGAGGCGCTCCCCGACCCGGCGCAGCGCTCGGTGGTCTACGCGGCCGACGGCAAGACCGCGCTCGCCGAGCTGGTCAAGGACGAGAACCGCCAGGTCGTGGAGCTCAAGGAGGTCCCGAAACGGGTCCGCGACGCCGTGGTCGCCATCGAGGACGACCGCTTCTACCAGCACCACGGGGTCGACCTGCGGGGCATCATGCGGGCCGCGGTCGCCAACCTCAGGAGCGGGAAGGTCAGCCAGGGCGGCAGCACCCTGTCGCAGCAGCTCATCAAGAACATCGTCACCGGCAACTCGCGGACCATCGACCGCAAGCTGCGCGAAGCGATGTACGCGGTCGAGCTCGAGCGGCGCATGACCAAGGACCAGATCCTCGAGCGGTACCTCAACCAGGCCTACTTCGGCGAGGGTGTCTATGGCATCGCCACCGCCGCCCGCCACTACTTCGGCAACAAGTCGGTGCGGTTCCTCGCGTTCTCGCCGAATTAGTGGCTGGCGGCCACCATCGCGGCCCCCGAGAACTACAAGCCCACCAAGAAGAAGGCCAACCTGGCCAGGCGCAACCTGGTGCTGGACCGGATGCTCGCCCTCGGCTTCGCCAAGCCGAAGGACGTCGCCAAGGCAAGGCGCGAGAAGCTCAAGGTCGAGAGGTACCAGCAGCCGAACCGCCAGCCGTACTTCGTGCGCTACATCACCGACCAGCTCCTCAACGACCCGCGCTACGACGAGGTCCTCGGCAAGGCCGGCAGCCGAGCGCGCGTGAACAAGGTGTTCCAGGGGGGCCTGAAGATCTACACCACCCTCCAGAAGGACAAGCAGAGCGAGGCGGCGCGGGCGGTCCAGAGACACATGGACCGGTTCCTCCACAAGCCGTACCGCGGTGACCCGGCCGGGGCGCTCGCCAGCATCGACCCGACCAGCGGCAGGATCGTCGCCTTGTACGGCGGCCGCGACTTCAAGGAGTCGCAGGTCAACCTGGCCACCGGCCAGGGCGGCACCGGTTTCCAGCCCGGCTCGGCGTTCAAGATGTTCTTCATCGTCGCCGCCCTGGAGAAGCACATCTCGCCCGGGGACGTGATGACCGCGCCGCCCAGGATCACGATCCCCGACCGCCGCTGCGAAGGCCCGCAAGGGCAGTGGAGCGTGGGGAACGCCGGGGAGTCCAGCGCCGGCGTCTACAACATGTACGAGGCGACCGCCCGGTCGGTGAACACCTGGTTCGCGCAGCTTGCCGTCAAGGTCGGTCCCCAGGCGGCGGTCGAGGTCGCCCGCAAGCTGGGCATCAGGAACATCCCGCCGCGCGGCTCCGACGGGTACGCGAACTGGACGATCTGCTCGCTGGTGCTCGGTGCCAGGGAGGTCTCGGTGCTGGACATGGCCGGCGCCTTCGGGGTGCTGGCCAACAAGGGCGTCCGCTGCGCGCCATTCTCGATCGTCAAGGTGGTCGCACCCAACCAGCGCAAGCCGCTGATCGAGAACAAGCCCGACTGCAAGAAGGTGATCGACCCGAAGGTCTCCGCCCAGACGGTGGCGATGCTGCGCGGGGTGATCAACGGCGGGACAGGCCACCGGGCCGCGCTCCCCGGCCGGCCCACCGCCGGCAAGACCGGCAGCGCCCAGGACTACACCAGCGCCTTCTTCTCCGGGTTCACGCCCCAGCTCTCCACCTCGGTCTGGGTCGGCTACCGCAAGACCCGGGTGTCGATGCGCAACCTGTTCGACGGCCTTCCGGTGTTCGGCGGCACCTTCCCGGCGCTGATCTTCCACGACTACATGGTGGCCGCCCTGAAGGGCGCGCCGGTCATCCAGTTCCCGGCCGCGCCGCGACCACCGCCGCCGTCGAAGGTGAAGGTGCCGAATGTGGTCGGCCGGCAGGTCGGCGAGGCCACGTCGATCCTCGCGAAGGCCGGCCTCAGGGCCGAGGTCCAGGAGGTGCCCAACCCGGGGCCGAAGGGCCGGGTCCTGGCTCAGAACCCGCGGGCCGGCAGCTCGGTCCGTGGCGGCACCGCGGTGACCCTGCTGGTCAGCAGCGGCAAGGGCGGGGGGACCATCGTGCTCCCCAACGTGGTCGGCCTCCCGGTCGGCACGGCCAGGGCCCTCCTGGGCGCGCTCGGGCTCCGGGTCACGATCGGCTACACCAGCAACGGGTCGCCGGACCGGGTGGTGAACCAGAGCCCGCCGCCGGGCACCCAGCTTCCCAGGGGCTCGAACGTGACGCTGGTCGTCGGCCGCAAGGGGCCGGCTCCCTAGCCGCCGAGGCGCTCCAGCACCAGGCGGCGCACCTCGTTGCCGTCGGCGCGGCCCTTGACCTGCGCCATCAGCGGGCCCATCACCTTGCCGAGCTCCTTCGGCCCGCTCGCCCCGGTGGCGGCGACCGCCTCATCGACCAGCCGGGCCAGCTCGGCCGGCGGGAGCATCGACGGCAGGAAGCGGTCGATCACGGAGCGCTCGAACGCCTCCCGGTCGGCCCGCTCCGGCCGGCCGGCGTCCCGGTAGGCCTGCTCGGCCTCCCGGCGCTTGCGCGCCTCCCGCTGCAGCACCGCCACCGCCTGCTCGTCTGACAACAGGAGCCGTCCGCCGCCTTGGCGCTCAGCGTGATCGCCTTCTGGGGTCCCGAGGTCTTGGCGGCGGGCGGCTCCTGTTGGGTCCCCGCGGGCGTCGATGGCGGCCGACTTGAGGGCGGACAGGGCCAGCCGCAACGCCGCGACCTCGTCGGTCCGGCGCGCCTTCATCGCCTGGAACATCGCCTGCTGGACGTCGTCGATGAGCATGCACCGAGCCTACAGCTACAATCCGCGTCCACCCCAACCCGACCCGAGGAGCCCGACCGATGCCCCTGATCCCCCCGGCCCGGGCCGGCGGCCTGCTGCTCGGCGGGGTCGCCGCCGTCGGCGCCGCCTGCGTCGCCTACGGGGTGCTGGTCGAACGGGACTGGTATCGCCTCCGCCGCGAGACGGTCCCGGCCCTGGAGCCGGGCCGGTCGCCGCTCACCGTGCTGCACCTCTCCGACCTGCACCTGACGGTCGCCGACGGCCGGCGGGTCGAGTTCCTGCGGCGGCTCGCCGAAGAGCCGGCCGACCTGGTGGTGCTCACCGGCGACATGCTCGGCGAGCCGGAGGGCCTCGGCCCGGCACTCGACGCCCTCGGCCGCTTCCGGCCCGGCCTCGGCGCCGTCGCCGTGCTCGGCTCCAACGACTACTGGGCGCCGCGGTTCCACAACTGGCTCGGCTACTTCCGCGGGCCCAGCACCCGCAGGCAGCGCCGGGTCTCCGGCCGCAACCCGTGGCGGGAGCTGGTCGCGGGCCTGGAGGAGCTGGGCTGGGTGGTGCTGTCCAACCGTCGCGGACGGCTCGGCGACGTGGAGCTCGCCGGCATGGACGACCCGCACATCCGCCGCGACGACCCGCGGGTGGCGGTGCCGCCCGCCGGTGAGCCGGCACGCCTGCGGGTCGGCGTCGTCCACAGCCCCTACCGCCGCAGCCTGGACGCCTTCGAGCGCAACGGCTACACGCTGCTGCTGGCCGGCCACACCCACGGCGGCCAGGTGCGCCTGCCAGGGGTCGGCGCCCTGATCACCAACTGCGACCTGCCCCGGACGCGGGTGCGCGGGCTGTCGCACTGGGGCGCGAGCTGGCTGCACGTCAGCGGCGGCCTCGGGACCAGCAAGTACGCCCCCTTCCGGTTCGCCTGCCGGCCGGAGGCGTCGCTGCTCACGGTGGTCCCGCGCCACTAGGCTCTACCATCTTCCCCGAAGGCGGAGGGAAGGCGGATG
>Ga0210378_10001834_pt1 | contig 10980 bp, 9 predicted proteins | sample PLM1_60_b1redo_FD_155465 | JGI IMG/M metagenome (GOLD analysis project Ga0210378, IMG submission 155465) | Groundwater sediment microbial communities from an aquifer in East River, Colorado, USA - PLM1_60_b1 redo | ecosystem: Environmental > Terrestrial > Soil > Riparian zone | place: USA: East... | reverse complement strand
GGCCGGGGACGTCGCCGAGACCGTGGCGGACGTGGAGTGGGCGCTCGGCCTGCTGGCCGAGCGCTTCGCCACGGTGGTGTGGGCGCCGGGCAACCACGAGCTGTGGACGCCACGGCAGGACCCGGTACGGCTGCGGGGGCAGGCCCGCTACGACCACCTGGTCGGCGTCTGCCGGCGCCTCGGCGTGCTCACGCCGGAGGACGACTACCCGACGTGGGACGGCCCGGGCGGGCCGGTGACCGTCGTCCCGCTGCTGCTGCTCTACGACTACAGCTTCCGGCCGCCCGGTACGACGCTGCGGGAGGCGCTGGACGCCGCGCACGCCGCCCGGGTGGTGGCCCGCGACGAGTCCCTCCTGCACCCCGACCCCTGGCCCGACCGCGCCGCCTGGTGCCACGCCCGGGTCGCGGCGACCGAGGCCCGGCTGGCCGGCCTCCCGGCCGGAACCAGGACCGTGCTGGTCAACCACTTCCCGCTCACCCGGCAGCCCACCCGGGTGCTGCGGCACCCGGAGTTCTCGCTGTGGTGCGGCACCGAGCGGACCGCCGACTGGCACCGGCGCTTCGACGCGGCCGCGGTCGTCTACGGCCACCTGCACATCCCGCGGACCACCTGGGAGGACGGCGTCCGCTTCGAGGAGGTCTCGGTCGGCTACCCGCGGGAGTGGCGCCGGCACCGGCTGCGCCGCGGCGTGCTCCGGGACGTGCTGCCGGACCCGGCCTCGTGATCGCCGACCTGCTGCCGGCGACCGCCGTCGCGGTCGAGGTCTTCGGGCCGCCGCCGCCGGGCACGGCGCTGCTGCCGGAGGAGGAGCCACTGGTCGCGCGGGCGGTGGACCGGCGGCGGGAGGAGTTCACCACCGCCCGGAGCTGCGCCCGGCAGGCACTGGCCGCGCTGGGCGTGCCGGCGGCGCCGCTGCTGGCCGGGCCGAGGCGGGAGCCGCTGTGGCCGGCCGGTGTGGTCGGCAGCCTCACCCACTGCGACGGCTACCGCGCGGCCGCCGTGGCCCGCAGCGTGGATCTCGCCACCATCGGCATCGACGCCGAGCCGCACCGGCCGCTCCCGGACGGGGTGCTGGCCCGGGTCGCTCTCGCTCAGGAACGCGACGCCGTGCGCCGGCTGCCGGGCGGCGTGCACTGGGACCGGCTGCTGTTCTCCGCGAAGGAGAGCGTCTACAAGGCCTGGTACCCGCTGGCCCGCCGCCGGCTCGGCTTCTCCGACGCGGTGGTCGAGCTCGACCCCGCCGGCTCATTCCGGGCGCGACTGCTCGTGCCGGGGTCCGCGCTCCCCGGCCGGGAGCTGACCGGCTTCACCGGCCGCTGGGTGGCATCGGGCGGCCTGCTGCTGACCGCGGTCACCCTCCCGGCCGGCTGAGTCGCCGGTCAGGCGTCGGCAGCGCCGGATGCGGGGAGTCGGGTCGCGACCGGGCAGACCGTCCTAGGGTGGGCTGATGACGCTGACGGCGGACGGGCGGGCGCGGATGCTGAGCAACGGCGTGGAGATGCCGCTGCTCGGGCTCGGGGTGTGGCAGCTGAAGGCCGGTCGCCCGACCGAGCAGGCGGCGCTGTGGGCCTTCGAGGCCGGCTACCGGCACGTCGACACCGCCCGGCTCTACCGCAACGAGGCGAGCGTCGGCGCGGCCGTCCGCGCGTCCGGGCTGCCGCGCGAGGAGGTCTTCGTCGCCACCAAGTTCCACCCGCGCGACCCCGACCCGGAGCGGGCCGTCGAGGAGAGCCTGCGGCAGCTCGACATGGACTACGTCGACCTCTACCTGATCCATTGGCCGGCCGGCGACCCCCGCCGGCACTGGGACGCGATGGAGCGGATCGCCGACCGCAAGCTGGCCCGAGCGGTCGGGGTGAGCAACTACGGCGTCCGCGAGCTCGAGAGGCTGCTCGCCTCGGCGCAGCTGCCGCCGGCCGCGGACCAGGTCGAGTTCAGCCCGTTCCAGTACCGCAAGGCCCTGCTGGAGTACTGCGAGCGGTCCGGCATCGTGCTGGAGGCGTACAGCCCGCTCACCCGGGGCCGGGACCTGCACGACCCGCGGGTGCGGAAGGTCGCGCACCGGGTCGGCCGCACCCCGGCGCAGGTGCTGCTGCGGTGGGCCGTGCAGCGTGGCATCCCGGTAATCCCGAAGTCGGGCAACCGGGAGCGCATCGTGGAGAACTCGAAGATCTTCGACTTCTCCCTGTCCCGAGAGGACATGGCGGCCCTCGACGCGCTGGACCGGACCGGGGGCACCGGCTCGGCCCAGTAGGCGACGCCGATCAGCGGCGCCACCGCCGCTGCTTGCGGGGGCGGGCCCACAGCGCGGCCCGGTCCAGCGCGTCGGCCGCCCCGAGCGGCACCTGGTAGCTCAGCCGGCTCCCGCCCGCCCGCCGCCGCCGCTCCCCCACGCCGCGCAGCACCCGGGCCACCCGCGGTGCCGCGAGGCCGAGCAGCAGGGTGAACACCAGCGCCTTGATCCGAGTCCGAAACAGGGTGATCAACATCGCTTCGTCCTTCCGTTCGGTGGCTCCGCTGCCGTCCTGCCCTTCCCCGGGCACCGCCACACGGCCGGTGTGCCGGGGCTCGGGCCGGACCGCTACCATCCGCCGGACGGCCAGGAGCCTCCCCCCGTGGGCTCCTGGCCGCTCCTTCGTCCCCGAACCCCTAACCTTGACGATCAGTCAGGAAGAGGGGGTCAAGGTGACCGAGGAGATCCGACGGGCGCCGTCGCTGAGCCGGATGGTGCTCGACCGGGTGGCGGCGACACCGGACGGCGAGGCCTTCCGGCATCCGGTGCCGGCCCCGGACGGCGGCGAGACCTGGCGCGCGCTGACCTGGCGCGAGACCGGCGAGCGGGTGACCGAGCTGGCCGCCGGGCTTCTGTCGCTCGGGCTGCGGCCGGAGGAGCGGGTCGCGGTGTTCTCCGCCACCCGGCTCGAGTGGGTGCTCGCGGACCTCGCGGTCAACCTCGCCGGGGGCGCGACCACGACGATCTACCCGGCCTCGCTCGCCGACGACGTCGCGCACATCCTGGCCGACTCGGGCGCGGTGGTCGCCGTGGTCGAGGACGACACCAAGGCGGCCATGCTCGCCGGGCTGGCCGACCGGTTGCCGGCGCTGCGGACGGTGGTGACGATCGACGGCACGCCGGACGGTGACCGGGTGCTCTCCCTCGACCAGCTCGCCGAGCGCGGCCGGGCGCACCTGGCCGAGCACCCGGACGTGGTGGAGCAGGCCGTCTCCGCGGTCGGTCCGGAGAGCCTGGCCACCCTGATCTACACCTCCGGCACCACCGGGCGGCCCAAGGGCGTCCGGCTGGTGCACGACAACTGGGCGTACGAGGGCGACGCCGTCGACCGGCTCGGCATCCTCGGGCCGGACGACCTGCAGTACCTGTGGCTCCCGCTGTCGCACTCGTTCGGCAAGGTGCTGCTCGCCGCCCAGCTGCAGATCGGCTTCGCCAGCGCGGTGGACGGCCGGATGGACCGGATCGTGGCCAATCTCGGCGTGGTCCGGCCGACCTTCATGGCCGGCGCCCCGCGGATCTTCGAGAAGGTGCACGGCCGGGTGGTCAGTGGGATCGAGGCCGAGGGCGGGGTCAAGGCCAGGCTCTTCGGCTGGGCCTTCGGCGTCGGGCGCAGGGTCTCCGCGCTGCGGCAGCGGGGCCGGCGGCCGGGCCCGCTGCTGCGGGCGCAGCACGCGCTCGCCGACCGGTTGGTGCTGCGCAAGCTGCGGGACCGCTTCGGCGGCCGGGTCCGCTTCTTCGTCTCCGGCAGCGCCGCGCTGTCCCGGGACGTGGCCGAGTGGTTCCACGCCGCCGGCCTGCTCATCCTGGAGGGGTACGGGCTGACGGAGACCTCCGCGGCCAGCTGCGTCAACCTCCCGGACAGCTTCCGCTTCGGCACCGTGGGGCCGCCGCTGCCCGGCACCGAGGTGCGCATCGCCTCCGACGGCGAGGTGCTGCTGCGCGGGCCGGGCGTGCTGCGCGGCTACCACGGGCTGCCGGAGCAGACCGCGGAGGCGCTGGACCCGGACGGCTGGCTGCACACCGGCGACGTCGGCCGGCTCGACGACGACGGGCTGCTGCGGATCACCGACCGGAAGAAGGACCTGATCAAGACCTCCGGCGGCAAGTACGTCGCGCCGCAGCCGATCGAGATCGCCTTCCCCGTGCTGTGCCCGCTGGCCAGCCAGTTCGTCGTGCACGGCGACGGGCGCAACTACTGCACCGCGCTGGTGACGCTGGACCTGGAGGCCCTGGCCCACTGGGCGAAGGCGAACGGCGTCGCCGAGACCGATCCGGTGGCGCTGGCCCGGCGCGACGACGTGCACGCGGTGGTGGCCGCCGCGGTCAAGGAGCTCAACTCCGGCCTCAACCGGTGGGAGACGATCAAGGACTTCCGGATCCTCGACCGCGACCTGACCGTCGAGGCGGGCGAGCTGACGCCGAGCCTCAAGCTGAAGCGGCGGGTCGTCGAGGCGCGCTACCGGGACGTGCTCGACTCGATGTACGTGGGGGCCGGCCGGACCCGGGTGTGACCCCACCCACACACGGTCTCGGACGGACTGCACCCGTACGCTCACGGTTCGTGATCAACAGGCGGGAAGCTGCCGACTCGGGCACATCCGAAGCGGCAGAGGTGCCCACATCCCGCGCGGCGACGGTTAGCCTGCCTCCCATGCTCGATGTGGGTCGACTCCGCGTCCTGCTGGCGATCTCCGAGCACGGGGGGCTGCCAGCCGCCGCGAGGGCGCTCGGGTCGCCGGCCGGCGACGTCGCCGCCCAGCTGTCCGGTCTGGAGCGGGAGCTCGGCTTCACGCTCGTCGAGGGCGACCGGCTGACCCCGGCCGGCCGGCGGCTGGCCGCCCACAGCGGCCGGGTGCTGGTCCAGCTGGAGGCCGCCGAGTCGGACGCCGCCGCGGTGGCGAACCGGGCCGCCGGCGTGCTGCGGGTCGGCGTCGGCGGGGCCGCGGGACGCGCGCTGCTGCCGGACGTGCTGGCCACCCTGCGCGCCACCGCTCCTGAGCTGCAGCTGCGGGTGGAGCAGCTCGCGGACGAGCGCGCCGGCGTGCTGGGCGCCGACCGGCTGGACGTCGCGGTCGTGGGTGAGTACGCCGCGGCGGTGCCGCGGCGTACCGATGGCGAGCTGGACCGGCTGGAGCTGCTCACCGAGCAGCTGCTGGTCGCGGTCCCGGCCCGGCACCGGGCGACGGGCGCCAGCGTGCGGCTGGCCGAGCTCGCCGACGAGCGCTGGGTCGCCGGGTCGACCGGCGGCGACGCGCTGGTCGGGCTGGAGCGGGCGGCGGCCGGCGCCGGCTTCGAGCCGGTGGTGGTCGCGCACACGGGCGAGGACGCGCTGGCCCTGGCGCTGGTGGCGGCCGGGCACGGCGTGGCGTTGGTGCCGGCCAGCTCGGTGCGCGCGCCGCTGGACGGGGTGCGCTTCCTGGCGGCGGTCGACCCCGGGCTGCGCCGGACGGTGACCGCCCTGGTGCGCCGCAGCGAGGCCGCCGACCCGGGGGTGCAGCGGCTGCTGGACGCGCTGGGCCAGGCCGCCCGGCGGGTGGCGGCGGCGGTGCCCGGCGTGACGGCGGTGTCCCCGGCGGCGCCACCGATCCCGGAGCCGTACCTGGCCCCGGCCGGACCGGCGGACACCGGAGCGCGCCGGGCGCCGTACCCCGGGCCGGCCGACCTGCCGCCCCGCCGGCCCGACCCGCTGTCGGACCCCCTGCCCGGCGCGGTCGCCGGCCCGCTCGCCGCCGGGCGCGGCCGGCCGGAGCCGCGGGAGGAGTACCGGAACGGCGCCGGTGAGCCGCCTGCACCGCGCCGCGACCCGTGGGCGGACCGTCCCGCGCCGTCCCAGGGCGGGGCGGGCCGCAACGGCCGGGCCGGGGCGCTGCCCCCGCCGGGCCCGCCGGCCGAGCGCGATCCGCGGGCGCGCCCGGCGCCGGAGCCGCCGCCCGACCGGACCCCGGAGATCCCGCCGGACCTGAACGTGCCGTACCCGACCTCGCCCGACCTGGGGGTCCGCTCGCTCAGCTCGGCCGAGCTGCCGGGCCGGCGGCCGGAACCGCCCCGGGGCACCGGCGGCTACGCCGAGCCCCGCTCCGCCGGCCCGCCCCGCCGCGGCCGGGCCGAGCTGCGCGACCTGCCGCCCGACGCGCTGCCGCCCGCCCCGCCGGGCAGCGCCGACGACGTCCGGCTGTCGATCTTCGAGGACCTGCAGTCGGAGTGGTTCACCCGGCGCGACGACGGGCCTGGCTCGCCGGCCTGGCAGACCCCGGCCGACGACGGCTGGCGCGCGGCCGCCCGGCTGGCCGAGCCGACCACGGCCGGCACCACCACCGCCGGGCTGCCCAAGCGCAAGCCGCAGGCGCTGTACGTGCCCGGCACCGCCAACGGCGACGCGGCGCCGAACGGCACGCCGACCCGGTCCCCGCAGGAGGTGCGCGGCCGGCTGTCGAGCTACCGGGAAGGCGTCCGCCGCGGCCGGCACGCCGAGCCGCCACGCCCAGAGGAGCATTGAGCCGGCGGGGCACCGAGGCGGGTGGCGGCTACGGCAGCCAGGCCACCCGGCCGGCCAGCGCCGTGTAGCCGACGAAGGCCGCCACGTCGAGCAGCGTGTGCGCGACCACCAGCGGCATCACCCGCCGCGTCCGCAGGAAGAACCAGCCGAACAGCAGCCCCATCACCGCGTTGCCGAAGAACGCGCCGGCGCCCTGGTAGAGGTGGTACGACCCGCGCAGCGCCGCGCTCGCCAGCACCGCCCACCGGGCATCCCAGCCGACCTGCCGCAGCCGGGTGAGCAGGTAGCCGACGATCACGACCTCCTCCAGCGTCGCGTTCATCGCCGCGGACAGCACCAGCACCGGGATCCGCCACCACACGTCCGGCAGCGCCGACGGCACGATGGTCGCCGAGACGCCCAGCCGGTACGCCCCCAGGTAGAGCAGCAGGCCCGGCCCCCCGACCAGGGTGGCGAGCAGCGCGCCGCGGGCGAGGTCGCCGCCTGGGCGGCGGGCGTCCACGCCGATCGCCCGCGGCGGCAGCCCGTCGCGGGTCAGCAGGTGCAGCGCCAGCAGCGCCGGGACCACGCCGAAGGCGATCCCGGCGAGTTGGAAGGCGAGGTCCAGCCACGGCTGGCCCGGCGCGTACGAGCCGTTCAGGGTGGCCTGAGACTGCGACAGCGGGATCGGCGCGAGCAGCCGGCGCAGCAGCGAGAGCGCGGCGTAGACCGCCGAGGCGCCGACGGAGACGGCGAGGACGAGCAGGATCTCGGTCCGCAGCACGCGCCCGCGGTCCGGCCGCGCGCCGGCGGGCTCGGACTCGGACTCGGAGAGCGGCTCGGGGACAGGCGCCGGATCGGCGGGGTCGACGCGCGTCACCGGTCCAGTGAACCAGTCCGAGAACCGGCGCGGCCCCGGCGGACACGGGACCGCCCCCACCCACTCGGAGGTCACGGAGGCCGAGAGGGCGGGGGCGGTCGGTGTGCGCTACTCGAACCTCCCCTCAGGGTCCGAGGAGCTCGGCACCGGCGGCTGGGACCCCCCACGGCTCGTCAGTCGTGTCGGTGCGGGGCTCCCGGACCGCCAGGCACCGCCCGGCCCAGAAGGTGGTCGCCTCCCGGAGCCGAGCGGCAGCCTCGCGGCTACCTTGCTTGCACGCATGGAAGACTAGCGACAGGGGGGTGCGCGCGCAAGCAATCCGCGTCACAATGGTCCCGCGCAGCACGGGGACGAACAGCCGGGGAAGTTCAGTCGGGGTGCCCGCCGGGCGGGCATCGAGGGCCCAGCAGCGGGCCGAGGGAGAGCCGAGCCATCGTCCGACACATCCGCGGAGCGTCCGGGCGCGACTGGGCCGCGTACCTGGAGTCCGCCATGCGCAGCGCCGGCCTGACCCAGGCCGAGCTGGCCCGCCGCAGCGGCCTCGCCGAGTCCATGGTGTCCCGCTGGCTGCGCGGGCTCAACCAGCCCGACGTGCCCAACCTGCGCCGGGTCCGGCCCGTGCTCGGGGTGCCGATGCTGGAGCTGATCGTGGCTGCCGGCTACCTCAGCCTGGAGGAAGCCGAGCTGCAGGACGCCCCTGAGCCGCCCGCCCCGGTGCGGGTCGGGCTCTCCACAGAAGGGTTGACGGCGGACCAGGTGCGACAACTCGAGGGGTTCGCGAAGTTCCTCCGCGCGCAGAACGGCGCGCCGGAGTCAGAGCAGGCGGCCGAGGAGGCTGCCGAGCCGCTGCGATACGCGGCGTACGGCGGCGCCAAGCTCACCCGCGAGCAGCAGGCGCGTGTCCGGGAGCAGGCGCGGCTCGCCCGGGAGGAGGCCGAGCGCTCCGGCCAGCCGGTGGTGTTCCTCGACGACCCGGACGAGCCGCGGCGCTGAGCCGACGGGAGGCAGCTCCCACCGCTGCGCCCGTGGGGCTTGGTGGCGTGGCCGGGGTGTGGTTTCGTAGTTGGGCGCACTCTCTCCGCGCGTTTCTCGATGCCCACCCTGAGCACCCCGGGGGTTCCGTGGTCGATCCGTCTCTGCTGAGACTGGCGGCCGCCCGCGGCGTGACGATCTGCTTCGCGGACCTTGACGGCGCCGACGGGCTCTGGGTGCCGGAAGAGCGCACCGTGCTGGTCAACCGCGCGCTGTCCGAGCGCGAGGTGGCCGAGGTCATCGAGCACGAGCTCGGGCACGTGGCCATCGACGACGGGCACGCCGACCTGGACGCCGGGATCGTCCCGTACCCGCCGGGCCGGTCCGGCAGGTGGGCGGCGGCGCTGACCGCGGCGGCATGCTTCGCACTGGTGGGCGGCGTGACGGTGGGCATGGCCAACCGGGACCAGCGGACCGTACGGCCGGAGCCGGTCGTGGCGCCGAGCCCGCCGCCGCTGACGGGCCCGGCCCCGGCGGTCGACCTGCAGCCCACCGTCGGAGCGGACGGGAGAACGAACCTGGTGACGGCGACGGCGCCCGCGCGGTCCCGGCCCGCGCCCTCGGCGTCGGTGTCGGCCTCGCCGGCCACCCGCACGGTTGCTCCCGGGACCGGGACGCCGAAGCCGACCGTCGCGCCGCCGCCGCGGACGGCGACGCAGAGCCGCCCGCCGCCGACCCCGCCGACGGCCACCGCGCCACCGACCACCACGCCACCGACCACGGACCCGACCACGCCCGTCGCGACGCCATCCGTCGCCGCCGCTCCGGTCGACGGCGCCACCGGTCCGATCGACGAGGGGACCGGTCCGGTCCCAGCCGCCACCACCGACTGACCCCGACACGGCCGGGTACTTGCGCCCGACCGCCCGACCGACCAGGCTTCCCGGGTCGTCGGATCACCAGCCGGGAGGACGAGTCGGTGCGCAGGACGGTGCGGCGTGCGGCCGCGCTCGTGACAGCCGGGACCGTCGGGACGCTGCTGGTGGCTCTCGGGATCGCCGGCGCGGGACCGGCGGCCCGGTCGGTGCCGACCGTCTCGGACGACCGGCAACGGGAGATCGCGGCGGCGGCGGCCGAGTTCGGGGTGCCGGAGCCGGTGCTGGTCGCCGTCTCCGCCGCACTGACCGGCTGGGGCGCGACCGCCGATGCCACCGCCGGCGGCGGCCACGGCCTGTTCAACCTCACCGACGGCCCGTCCCGGCTGGACGGGCGCGGCACCGGCGCCCGGCCGGCCGCCGACCGGGACCCGGCGGCCCGGACCCTCGGCACCGCGGCGGTCCTGCTGAGGACGCCGGCCGAGCGGGTCCGGACCGACCCGGCCGAGAACGCGCGCGGCGCCGCGGCCCTGCTCCGGAAGTACGCGCGGGAGGCGACCGGCGGCCGGCTGCCCGCGCGGCTGACCGGCTGGTACGGCGCCGTCGCCCGGTATGGCACCGGCGGCGACGCGATGACCGGTCGGGCCTTCGCCGACGACGTCTTCGCGCTGCTCCGCTCCGGCGTGCCGCCCGCGGTCGTCAGCTCGCAGCGCTTCTCGCTGCCGGCCCGCCGGGACGCGGTGCTGCCCGCGTCGCCGGGCACCGGCCGCGCCTTCGGGGCCGAGGCCCCGGCCCAGTGCCCGGCCGGGCTCAGCTGCCGCTTCGTCCCCGCCGCCGGCTGCGACCCGGCCGACCGCTCCCCCGCCGGCGCGGTCCGGACGGTCGTCGTTTCCGACGCGCCGGCCGGCTACACCGGCACCGTGCTGGCGGCCCAGCAGGTGAGCGCCGCGTGGAGCCCGCACTACGTCGTCCGCGCCGCCGACGGGGCGGTGACCCAGACCGTCCGCCTCGAGGACGTCGCCTGGCACAGCGGCAACCCGGCCGTGAACGCCGGCTCGGTCGGCATCGCGGTGGAGCGCGGCCCGTCCGGGCCGAGCCCGGCGGCGTACCGGTCGGTCAGCCGGTTGTTGCGCTGGTTGGGCGACCGCGGGCTGCCGCTGGACCGCTCGCACGTGCTGGGCGCCGGCGAGGTGGCCGGGGCGCCGGTCGGGCTGGACGCGGCGTGGGACTGGGGCCGGGTGCTCGCCGGCGCCGGCGCGCCGTTGCGGGCCCGGGCCTTCCGCGCCGACCGCGTGGTCACCGTCGCGGCGCCGGGCCTGGTGCTGCGGGCGGCGCCGGCCGACGACGCGGCGGCGCTGCCCGCCCGGCCGGCGGTCGGGCGGTCCCTCGCGGTGGCCGAGCGGCGGGCCGACTGGACCGCGGTCTGGTACGGCGGGCGGCTGGCCTGGTTCCGCGACCCGGCCGGCCGGCTGACCCTGCCGGGCGATGCGGAGCGGGTCGCCCCGGTCGCCGGCAGGGACGGCGTGCCGGTCTTCGGGTCGGTCGACGGCGCGACGCCGCGGCCGCTGCCGGAGCGGGCGCTCGCCGGCCAGTCGTACGTGCTGCTCGACACCACCGGCGTGCGGACGGCGACGGGCGGCTACCTGCCGATCGGCTTCGGCGACCGGATCGCCTTCGTCCGCGCCACCGACGTCCAGCTCGACGGCCTCGCCGGCTGACGGCCCGCCCCCTCCCGGCCCCTAGGGCTTACCAAACCACCGGT
>Ga0210378_10001833_pt1 | contig 10982 bp, 9 predicted proteins | sample PLM1_60_b1redo_FD_155465 | JGI IMG/M metagenome (GOLD analysis project Ga0210378, IMG submission 155465) | Groundwater sediment microbial communities from an aquifer in East River, Colorado, USA - PLM1_60_b1 redo | ecosystem: Environmental > Terrestrial > Soil > Riparian zone | place: USA: East... | reverse complement strand
TATCCGTCCGCGGGATCCAGCCCGGCGGGCGGGGGATCGGCCGGCCGTTCATGTCGTGATAGAGGAAGCAGCGGACCTCGTGACCCTGCGCGAGCGGGTGGAGCCCGGGGTGGACGTCGAGCGCCAGCGAGTTCTCCTCGATCACCCGTGACGCGCAGCGCGGCGCGAACCGACAGCCCTTCGGCAGGTCGATCAGGTTCGGGACGTTGCCCTGGATGACCGCGAGCTCGTCGCGCTCGACGCCGACGACCGGCAGCGAGCCGATGAGGCCTCGGGTGTACGGATGGCGCGGCGAACGGAAGAGGGTCGTCACGTCGGCGTGCTCGACGATCTCGCCGGCGTACATGACCGCGACCCGGTCGCACATCTCGGCGACGACACCAAGGTCGTGGGTGATGAGGATGATCGCCGTCCCGGTCTCCTCGCGCAGATTGCGCATCAAGTCGAGGATCTGGGCCTGGATCGTCACGTCGAGGGCGGTCGTCGGCTCGTCGGCGATGAGGAGTTCCGGCTCGCACGCGAGCGCCATCGCGATCATCACTCGCTGGGCCATCCCGCCCGACATCTCGTGCGGGAAGTTCTTGAGCCGCCGCTCCGGATCCGGGATGCCGACCATCCGCAGCAGCTCGCCCGCCCGGGCGCGGGCAGCGCCCCGCTTCATCCCCCGATGGAGCTCGAGGACCTCGGCGATCTGGCGGCCGACGTCCCAGACCGGGTTGAGCGACGATGTCGGCTGCTGGAAGATCATGCTGATCCGCTCGCCACGGACCTTTCGCATTTCCTCCGGCCGGAGCTTCAGCAGATCCTGGCCGTCGAACATGACCTCGCCGGCCTCGATCCGGCCGGGTCGTGCGACGAGCTGCATGATCGAGAGCGACGTCACGCTCTTGCCGCAGCCCGATTCGCCGACGAGGCCCATGATCTCGCCTCGATCGACGTAGAAGTCGATGCCGTCGACCGCCCGGACGACACCGTCACGCGTATGGAACGACGTCCGCAGACCGCGGACCTCGAGGAGTGGCCGCTCGCCCCGTTCGCGCTTCGGGCGGCGCGCCGAGGCCGGGACGAGCTCTTCGACGACCGTCTCGGTCAGGCTCGGGCCGAGGCTGCTGGGCAGCGTCTCGGTCGTCCCCGTCGTGCCTGGCGTCTCGCTCGTTGTTGGATCGGTCATCGTCCGCTCATCAGCGGTTCAGGCGTGGGTCGAGCGCATCGCGCAGGCCGTCGCCGAGCAGGTTGAACGCGAGCACCGTGAGCGCCAGCGCCACGCCCGGGAAGATGACGAGGTGCGGCGCGGCGAACATCGAGTTGCGGGCCTGGCCGATCATCGAGCCCCACTCGGCCGTCGGCGGCTGGGCACCGAGACCCAGGAACGACAGTGCCGCGACATCGATGACAGCGCCGGCGATCCCGAGCGTGCCCTGGACGATCAGCGGTGTCAGCGCGTTCGGCAGGATGCGCCGGAACAGAATGCCGCCGCCGGACTCGCCGAGCGCCTGCGACGCGGTCACGTAGTCGCGCTCCTTGATCGAGAGGACCGACGCTCGCATGATCCGGGCATAGATCGGGATCGCGACGATCCCGATCGCGAGCTGGGCATTCAGCAGCGTCGTCCCGAGAACCGTGACAATCGCGATCGCCAGCAGCAGGGCCGGGAATGCCAGGATCACGTCCATCAGGCGCATGAGGGTGTTGTCGACCTTGCCGCCGGCGTAGCCCGACACGGCGCCGATCAGGGTGCCGATGACGATCGCGAAGCCGACCGTCAGGAACCCGATCTGAAGCGAGATCCGCGTTCCGTGGACGACTCGGCTGAACACGTCGCGGACGTTCTGGTCGATTCCGAAGTAGTGCTCAGGCTGGGCCGCCGGGCAGCCGAGCGCGTGGATGCACGGCCCGGCGAGCTTTTTCGCCCCTTCCTCCTGGCCGAGCAGGACGGCGATCGGGTCGTGCGTCGCGACCTGGTCGGCGAAGATGGCCACCAGCACGAAGAACGTCAGGATCGTCAGCCCGACGACGGCGTTTCGCTGGCGGAGGATATTGCCGAGGGTATCCCGCCAGAGCGACGTCCGGCCCTCGCCGACCAGCTGACCGGCGACGGCCTCGGGGATCGGCGGTGCGGTGGCCGTCATCGGTCAGGCCAGCCGGACTCGCGGGTCGAGGTAGGCGTACGAGATATCGACGATGAGGTTGACGATGACGAAGCCGACCGCAATCACCAGCGTGAAGCCCTGGATCACCGCGTAATCGCGCGATGCGATAGCTTCGGTCACGGCCCGCCCGACGCCCGCCAGGTTGAACACAGTCTCGGTCAGCACGGCTCCCCCGAACAGGCCGCCCAGCTGGAGCCCGATGACCGTTACGACCGGCAGCAGCGCGTTTCGGAAGCCGTGCCGCATGACGACGTTCCGGTCGCGCAGGCCCTTCGCCCGGGCGGTCCGGATGTAGTCGAGCCCGAGCTCGTCGAGCAGGCTCGAGCGGGTCATCCGGGCGATGATCGCGAGCGGGATCGTGCCAAGCGCGAGGGCCGGCAGGATCATGTGCCTGAAGGTATCGGCGAGCAGGCTGAAGTTGAACGTCACGATCGCGTTGAACGTGTAGATGTTCGACGCGAAGTCGAGGATCAGCCGGAGCGGTCCGCCGAGGCCCTCGAGGCCCCAGACCTTCGCCAGTGGGATGACCGCCACGCCCGCTGCGAGTCGGCCCGACGGTGGCAGCGCGAGAGGCGTGTCCTTGAAAGTGACCGCAAAGAGATACGCCAGCACCAGTCCGAGAACGAAGACCGGCGTTGAAACGCCGAGATTGGCGAACATCATCGTACCGACGTCGACGACCGAGTTCCGGCGGTACGCGGAGATGATGCCGAGCGGGATACCGACGACGATTGCGAACAGCAGCGCGTAGAGCGCGAGCTCGACGGTCGCCGGCAGGCGCTGTAGGAGGAGGTCGGTCACCGGCAGGCCGAACTTCGAGGAAGTACCGAAGTCGCCCTTCACGACCGACCCGACGTAGTCGACGAACTGGTTGGCGGTCAGGGTCGCCGGGATGTCGGCCACCCGAAGCTCGATCTTGCCATCGACCCGGAAGAAGCCGGGGACTATCGCCTTGTCGAGGCCGTGGGCCTTGGAGTACTCGGCGCAGGTCTTGGGATTCGCCCGTTCGCCCAGCGCGGCCACGCATGGGTCACCGGGAATGATCCTCGCCAGGGCGAAGACCACGAAAACGATCCCGATCAGGACCGGGATGCTCAACAGGAGCCGCCGGATGAGGAAGCGCGTCATCGACTCAGTCGATCCTCAGACGGGTCCGGGTGGAGTGAAGGGGCGCCACGCTTCGTGACGCCCCTTCGTTAGGTCGGGTCCAGGCTTACGGCGCCGGAGGCGGCGGGTTCAGGAACCCTGCGAAGAGGTAGGTCCAGTAGTCGAACAGGCCCTCCCGTCCCTTGTGGAGCGGGTGCTTGGCGTCCCACTGGACGGCGTACGTCGTGACGACGTCGTTGGCGTCGAACGTGGCGCCGTCGTGGAACTTCACATTTTCACGAAGGGTGCAGGTCCAGAGGCTGGAGTCGGCGTTCGGTTCGCAGCCGGTCGCGAGGCTCGGCTCGGGATCGGTGCCGCCAACCTTGTACCGGTAGAGCGACTCGAAGACCTGCTCGCAGGCGCGGAGCGCCTCACCGTCGGTCTCGTCGGCGCAGTACAGGCCGCCCGGCTCACCATTCTGGAGCCAGATGATCGTGTCTCGATCGCCAGCCTTCATCGCGAACAGGGCCTCGTTCCCGAGGGGAGACGAGTGAGCACCCGTGACATCGGCCTTGAACACGGTGGCGGAACCGCCGTGGGCGATCGGGATCATCGGGACGTGCTGCTTGATGGCGTTGTTGGCGGTCTTGTAGAGCTCGGCCCGGGCAGCCGGGTCGGCCGTCTTCGCGCCCTCGACGAGCGGCGCCGTGACGTCGTCCCACTTCTTGCCGAACTGGTCGGACGCGCCGACGCCGAAGTGGACGTCGAGGAAGTTCGTGACGTCAGGATAGTCCGCTCCCCAGCCGAGGAGGTGGATGCCCTGCAGCTCGCCGCGGCTCGCCGTCGTCAGGTACGTGGTCGCATCCTGGACGTCGATCTCGGCGGTGATGTTGAGGTTGGCCTTGAGCTGGGCCTGGATGTCCTGGGCGACGGTCACGGGCGACGGCAGGTAGCCGCGCACGACGTCGCGGAGGTGGAGCTTCGTCGTGAAGCCGTCCGGGAAGCCAGCCTCGGCGAGGAGGGACTTGGCCTTCGCCGCGTCGAATGGGTACCACTCGTCGCCGCTGCAGCCGCCGGCGATGTCGCACGGCGTGAAGTGCGTGGCAACCTCGGAGCCGGGCGGATAGAAGTTGTCGACGATCCGCTGGCGGTCGATGCCCTGGGCAATCGCCTGGCGGACCTTCTCGTTGTCGAACGGCTTGAAGTTGTTGTTGAACCCGACGTAGAAGATGTTCATCGCGGTTCGCGGATAGAGCTTGAGATCCGGGTTGGCCTCGATGGTCGCGAAGTCGTCCGGACCCGGGTTGTCGATGCCATCGACGTTGCCCGACGTGAGCTCGACGAGCCGCTGGGCAGCTTCGGGGCTCCACTTGATGACCGCTTTCGGCGTCAGGGGCTTGTCGCCCCAGTAGTCCGCGAACGTGTCGAGCGAGATCTCCGTGCCGGTGGTCCAGGCCGTCATCTTGTACGGGCCCGTGCCGTTCGGGTTGCGGAAGAGCGCCTCGCCGCCGCCGCCGGTCGTCGTCAGGTAGTCGCTGTCCTGGATGGCCAGCGAGGTGAAGGCGATCTTCGAAAGGAACGCGGCGTCAGGGGCGCACAGGCTGAACTCGACGGTCTTGGCGTCGATCGCCTTGATCGAGCCGATCTGGCCCGAATAGCCCTCGGTCCCGCAGGCGGACGAGCCGTCCTCGGGATACACGAGGCCGTCATACGGTGCGACGCTCTCCGGCGGCTGGCTCGCGGCCTGGCTCCCGGGAGCGCTCGCTGCGGGGCTCGGCGAAGCCGCGCCGCCACAGGCAGTGAAGACGAGCACAGCTGTCGCGCACAACGCGAGCAGCGGTGACCACCTCGGTGATCGGGACATGCGGTTGTCTCCTCCTCAAACGGCTCCCCCGGGCTCGTGATCCGATCCGGGCAGAGCGGCCGTTGCCGCGCGCAGTCGGCCCGCAGGCCGCAAGGTCGCGTGCGCGGAAGCCTAGCACCGCCGAGCGCGCGTCGTCACCCATCAACGTACGGCCCAAGCACGCATTGGGTTCACCGTCTGCGTTGGTATTTTCGGGCTGTCTTTCGGCCGCCTTCGAACTGCCTGTGCGCTGGCTGCGCTGCCCGAACCGCTATCCTCCGTTCGTGAAGCAGCTCCGGATCGCACTCGCCCAGATCGCCCCCCGACTCGGGATGTTCGACCAGAACCTCGCCCTCCACCATGAGCTGATTCGCGAGGCGCGGGCGAAGGAGGCGGGGCTCCTCGTCTTCCCCGAGCTCGGGCTGACCGGCTACCTGCTACAGGACCTAGCCTCGGAGGTCGCGATTCGCCTCGATGACCCCCGCCTCGCGACGCTCGCCGCCGAGACGAAGGACATGTCGGTCGTGGTCTCATTCGTCGAGGAGTCCGGCGACCATCGGCTCTTCATCGCGGCGGCCCTGCTCGAAAACGGCCAGATCTGCCACGTCCACCGGAAGCTGTTCCTGCCGACGTACGGCCTGTTCGACGAGCGGCGGTTCTTCGCCGCGGGCGATCTCCTGCGGGCGACGCCGTCGCGGCTGGGGTTTGGCGTCGGGCTCGCGGTGTGCGAAGACTTCTGGCACCTATCCGTGCCCCAGCTGCTGGCCCTCGACGGCGCCCAGATCCTCATCAACGTCTCGTCGTCGCCCGGCCGCGATCTGGCCGCCACGAACGAGGTCGGCCTCGGGACCGCGACGTCGTGGCGAACGCTCATGCGGACTTATGCGCAGCTCACGACGTCCTTCGTCGTCTTCTGCAACCGTGTCGGCATCGACGAGTCCATCTCGTTCTGGGGCGGCTCGGAGGTGATCGCGCCGAGCGGCGAGCCGCTCTTCTCGGCGCCGTTCTTCGAGGAGGGCCTGTTCACCGTCGATGTCTCGCTGGCGGATGTCCGGCGCGAGCGGGTCGCGCTGCCGCTGCTTCGCGACGAACGGCCGGAACTCGCGGTGCGGGAGCTCTCACGGATCGTCGCCGAGCGGGCCGGCCTCCACCCCGACACGACGGCCGACGAAGGGGCCGAACCGGGCCTCGACATTGCCCCGGGCGACCCGATCGAGCGGCCGATCGGCTTCCAGCCGGGCGCTCGGCGATGACGACCGTCCCCGACGCGATCGACACCGGCGGCCTGTTCGAGCTGCCCGCCGAGCTGGCGATCGACACCGACATCGCCCGCCGCGTCATCGGCCAGTTCATCCGAGGGCAGCTCCGCCAGGCGGGCTTCGAGCGGGCGGTCCTCGGCTTGTCGGGCGGGATCGATTCGGCGCTCGTCGCCTACCTGACCGCCGAGGCGATCGGGGCCGACCAGCTCCTGTGCGTGCTGATGCCGTATCGGACGTCGTCGCCGGCTTCCCGCGCCGACGCGGAAGAGGTCGTCCAACGGCTTGGCGCGGCGAGCGAGGTCGTCGACATCAGCCCGATGGTCGACGGGTTCTTCGTGAACGAGCCCGAGGCCGCGGCCGTGCGCCGCGGCAACTTCATGGCCCGCCAGCGGATGGCCGTCCTCTACGACCGGTCGGCCACGTGGGGCGGGCTCGTCGTTGGGACCGGCAACAAGACGGAGTCGCTGATCGGCTATACGACGCTGTTCGGCGACAGCGCCTGCGCGTTCAACCCGATCGGCGATCTCTACAAGAGCCAGGTTCGCCAGATCGCGGCGGCGATGGGCGTCCCGGAGAGGATCATCACGAAGGCGCCGTCGGCCGACCTCTGGCCCGGCCAGACCGATGAGACCGAGGCCGACTTCAGCTATCCGGTTCTCGATCGGCTGCTCTTCTGGCGGATCGACAAGCGGCGCTCGATCGACGAGATGGTCCAGCTGGGCTTCGACCGGGCACTGGTCGAGCGGGTCGACCGGATGGTCGCGACGTCCGAGTTCAAGCGCCAGGTCCCGCCGATCGCGAAGCTCGGGCCGCGGACGGCGGGCGTCGACTACCTGTACCCTCGGCGCCGGCCGGGTTCCGCGCGAGAGTGAGCGCGGCCGGCGGCCGGCTGTTCGTCGTCGCGACGCCGATCGGGAACCTCGGCGACGTCACGTTGCGAGCCCTCGAGGTTCTGCGGGCAGTCCCGCTCATCGCCGCCGAGGACACCCGGGTAACGCGGCGGCTGCTCGATCGGCATGCGGTCGAGACGCGTACGATCAGCTACCACGCGCGGAGCGGCCCGGCGCGCGCCACGGAGCTGCTCGAGCACCTGCGGCGCGGTGAGGACCTTGCCCTCGTGACTGACGCCGGGACGCCTGGCGTCAGCGATCCCGGGGACGACCTCGTCACCGCGTGGGCCGACGAAGGCGGGGCCGTCATCCCGATCCCGGGCCCATCCGCGGTGCTCTCAGCTGTAGTCGCGAGCGGGATTGCCGGTCCGCGCTGGTCGTTCGAGGGGTTCCTGCCCCGGAGCGGACGAGATCGCCGGGAGCGAATCGCGCGGATCGCAGCCGACGAACGCGGCACGGTCGTCTACGAGGCACCGACCCGCGTTCCTGCCACACTGCGCGACCTCGCCGCGGCCTGCGGTCCGGACCGGCCGGCCGCGAGCTGCCGCGAGCTGACGAAACTCCACGAGGAGATCGTCCGGGCGCCGATCGGGGAGCTCGCCCGACGGGCGGCGGACGGCGAGCTGACGCTCCGCGGCGAGTTCGCGATCGTCATCGGTGAGCAACCGGGCGGGCCGCCCCGCAGCGCGGCCACCGAGGCCGCGGCCGGGGCCGCCCTTGCCTCGGCTCGGGCCGAGGTCGAGAACCTGGTGGCCGCCGGCACCTCGCGCGGCGACGCCGCCCGCCAGGTCGCGGCCGCGAGCGGCATCCCGCGCCGCCAGCTCTACGGCGCGCCCGACGACCGATAGGATTCAGTCATGACGGCAGCGCACCCGCCCGCTCCCGGCGGCATCCCGATCCTGGGGCCGCTCGGCCCAACGACCCGAATCTTCCTCGTCGCTACGGTCCTCGTCGCTATCGTGGCGATCGTCCTCGACTTCATCCTCCACGCCGACCCGACACTCGTCTTCATCATCTCGGCGGCGGCCATCCTCGGCCTGGCATGGGTGGTCGGCCTGTCCACCGAGCGTCTCGGAGCGATCAGCGGCCCCCAGATCGGCGGCATCCTCAACGCGACGTTCGGCAACATCGCTGAGCTGATCATCGCGTTCTTCGCCCTCCAGGCCGGGCTCATCGAGGTCGTCAAGGCATCGATCACGGGCTCGATCATCGGCAACCTCCTGCTCGTCCTCGGCGCGAGCGTGCTCCTCGGCGGCCTCAAGAACGGGACGCAGCGCTTCAGCCAGAAGGTGGCGGGCTCGAACGCGGCCCTCCTCGTCCTCGCCGCGATCGGGCTGTTCATTCCGGCCGTGTTCGCCGCTTCGACGGCCGTCCCGACCACAGGCAACCTCGTCCAGGAGTCAGTCCTCGTGGCGTTGTTGCTGATGGCCGGGTACGTCCTGTCGCTCGTCTTCCAGTTCACGAACCCGGCGGAGACGCTCGGCGGCCACGGGCCGGCGGAGGGCCACGGGGGCCCAGCCTGGACGGGCCGCACGGCGGTGTTCGTGCTGCTAGCCGCGGCGGGGCTCCTCGCCGTGCTGTCCGAGATCCTCGTCGGGGCGATTGAGCCCTTCATCGAGCGGTTCGGGCTGTCGGAATTCTTCGTCGGCGTGATTCTCATCCCGACGATCGGCAACCTCGCCGAGCACCTCGTCGCGGTCCAGCTCGCGTTCAAGAACAAGATGGAGTTCGCGATGGCCGTGGCGTTCGGGTCGAGCCTCCAGGTCGCGCTCTTCGTCGGACCGGTGCTCGTCCTGCTCGGGCTCGTTGTCGGTCAGCCGATGGACCTCGTCTTCGAGCCGCTCGAGGTGGCCGCCGTCGGCGTCGCGGTCGGGATCAGCGCGCTCATCGCGTTCGACGGCGAGTCAAACTGGCTCGAGGGGGCGCTCCTCACGCTCGTCTACATCATCCTGGCGGTCTCGTTCTTCGTGTTCGTCGGCCCCCGCGTCTGAACGGGCCGGCGGCGGGGAGGGGAAAACCGCCGCCGGCCCCTGGAGACTTCTCGGGTCGGGTGGATCAGGCGGCCACGGTCTCCGCCTCGGTCGCCTCCTCCGACTCGTCCGCCGTCACCGGCTCGCCGGCGGCCGCTACCGCCGCGTCCTCGTCGTCGCCGTAGGCCGCGGCCTGGGTCTCCAGGGCATTCGCCGCCGACTCGGCCGCGTAGTCCTTCTTGCGCCGACCGGACAGCATCTCGACGTGATTGGCGACGATCTCCGTTTTCCAATGTCGAACGCCGCGGTCGTCGTCCCAGCTCCGGGTCTGGAGCCGGCCTTCGATCGCGACCTGCTGGCCCTTGCCGAGGAACTCGCCACAGGTCTGGGCGAGCCGGTCCCAGGTCACGATGTTGTGGTACTCGGCCTTTTCCTTGCCCTGGCCGATGTACTCGTTGGTGGCGATGCTGAACTGCGTGACGGTCTTGCCGCTCGACAGGCTTCGCATCTCCGGGTCGCGGGTGAGGCGACCGGTCAGAAGCACCTTGTTCACGGTGCGCGTTCTCCTTCTCGGCCGGCCGACGGGGAATCGGGCCGACCCTGCGTGGTCCGGCGGGATCGACGCGGCGGGCTGGGGCGGTATGAGGCGGGCAGGCGAGGGTTGCCGGCCCCGGCGGTCGGTCCTGGCGGGTCGGCGGACCTGCGGTGGTCTGCTGACCGTCGGTAGGCGGTCGGCGAGGCCGGCTGGAGCCTGGCGGGCACGTCGGACGCTAGCAGGGAGCTCTGCACGGCGACTCACCCCGCGCTTCACCGCGGATTTGCAGCGGGGCTTGGACTCCTCGCCGGTCCGGCTGACGGACCAACGAGCGGGCGAGGCGTCTGAATTCGCGGCTCAAGCGCGTTTCCTCCGCCAGGTGGTCCTGCTTGCGGACCAAGGAGCGGGGGGGCACCGGAAAGCGCCGCTGCATCGAGCCTCCTCCGCTCGTTGGTCCCGCTGGCGGACCAGGGGGCCGCGCGCGGCCACTCGCGCCGGACAAACGATTGAGCCGCGTCCCAGAAAACGGGACGCGGCTCAATGAGTGCTTCTGAGCCCGGCGGACGGTAGGAGGCTCGAGTGACTCCTCACCAGACCCACAGATATTTGCCAGACGATCCCCGGCGGGCTAGGGCATTGTGCGTCCCAAGGTGGCGCGTGAGCAACTAGGGAATATGCCGTAATTCGCATCGGGCGGACGGTACTTCCGCCGAGGGCTGCAGGTACTCCGGTAGGTCCGGCACCGAGAGCCCTGACGGCTACGCTAGGTCGGTGATGCGCTTGCTCGGGGGCCTGGGCCTCGTTGCCCCGGTCGTGCTTCTTGCCGTTCTGATCGGCATGCCAACGGCCGTCGATTCCTGGGTGGACGACGGGTCTCGATCGATCATCGCGGCGGTGGCCGCGGGCGCAATCGGCGTCTCGTTGACCGCCGTGGTCGTGTTCCTCTACGTCCGGGTCCGCTTCTGGCGGATCATCCGCGCGTCCGAACGTCTTGCCGCGGGCGAGCTCGGCGTCACCGTGCGGGCCCCGGCCAAGGGCCACGGCCTCGAGGGTCGCCTCGCCCGAGCGGTCAACGCCATCTCCGCCTCTCTCGCCGAGACGACCGACGCCGCGACGATGGACAAGCTGACCGGCGTCGCCAACAGGCGCGCGCTGCTCGTGGATCTGTTCAACGAAGTCGAGCGAGCGAACCGATACGAGCGCCCCCTCTCGGTGGCATTCGTCGACATCGATCACTTCAAGGCTGTCA
>Ga0210378_10001832_pt1 | contig 10982 bp, 10 predicted proteins | sample PLM1_60_b1redo_FD_155465 | JGI IMG/M metagenome (GOLD analysis project Ga0210378, IMG submission 155465) | Groundwater sediment microbial communities from an aquifer in East River, Colorado, USA - PLM1_60_b1 redo | ecosystem: Environmental > Terrestrial > Soil > Riparian zone | place: USA: East... | reverse complement strand
ACGCCGTACCTCGCGTCGCACCTGCACCTGCTCCCGTCGACCTGGCGCTTCGACCCGACCGGCGAGGCTGCGCTCGCCGAGCTCGACCGCCTCCTCGAGCAGCACGGGAACGAGATCGCGGCGTTCTTCTGCGAGCCCGTGAGCGCGGCCGCCCTCCCTGCCTACTCCCCGCCCGAACGCTTCTGGCACGGCCTCGCCGAACGCCGCAAGGAGCACGGGTTCCTGGTCTGCTTCGACGAGGTGGTGACCGGCATCGGCCGCGTCGGCAGCTGGCTGGCCGCGCACCAGCTGCCGATCGAGCCCGACATCGTTGCCGTCGGCAAGGGGCTCGGCGCGGGGTACGCGCCGCTCGGCGCCGTCTTGGTCCGACAAGAGGTCTACGACGCGATCGACCGCGGGTCGCGCGAGTTCGATCTGGGACACACGTGGGACGGGGCGCCACTGCCCTCCGCGGTGGGGGTGGCGGTGCTCGACCTGATCGAGGAACGAGCGCTCGTCGACCGGGTGCGCGACCGGGGCCCCGGCCTGCGGGACGAGCTCTCCGAGGCGCTCGTCGGCTCGGAGATCGTCAAGGAGGTCCGCGGCCGAGGCTTCCTCCTGGGCGTGGAGCTGGTCGACCCGCGCGACGGCACGTCGTTCCTGCCGGTCGAGCTGGACGCCTCCGCGATCGTCGACGACACCGCGTTCGAGCACGGCCTGCTCGTGACCTCCACCCATCCGCAGGCCGACGGGTTCGCCGGCGACCAGGTGCTCCTCGCGCCCGCCTACACGAGCACCGATGCCGAGCTCGCCGAGATGGTCGAACGCCTCGCGGCGACGATGACCGACGTCGAGCGGCGCGTGAGCGCCGCGCTGGCCGGATCGCCGTGGTGAACGCCCGAGCGGCGGGCGAGGAGTTCGTCCTCCTCGCGATCCCCGACATGAACGGGTCGATGCGCGGCAAGGCCTTACGACCGGACGCGTTCGAGTCCGCGCTCGAGCACGGCACGGTGATGACCGATCTGATCATCGGGCTCGATCCGGTCGACGCGCCGATCGCGGACTACGAGCTCTTCGGGATCCGCGTGGGAGCACCCGACCTGATCGTGCGCCCCGACCCCGATACCCTCCACGACCTCCGATGGCGGCCGGGGTGGCGCCTGTGCCTCGCGACGCCGAGCTGGCCCGACGGCTCCCCCGCGTTCGCCTCGCGAGAGGTCCTCCGGCGCGTGCTCGACGACATCGACGGCCTGGGTTTCGAGGTGATGGCGGCGATCGAGTACGAGATCCGGATCTGGGACGAGGAGGGCGCGCCGGCGTCGAGCGGGATCAGCTACAGCCTGAACGAGATCGGCCGGTACGGTCGGTTCCTCGACGAGCTGGTCCCGGCGCTCGAGGGCCTGGGCATCGAGCTGTCGGCGGTGCACACCGAGGCCGGGCCGGGCCTGCTCGAGCTCAACGTCGAGGCCCGTCGAGGGCTCGCCGCGGCCGACGACGCCGCGCTGCTCAAGTTCGGCGTGAAACAGGTCGCGGCGTCGATGGGCTTGCGGGCGAGCTTCCTCGCGAAGACGAACCCCGGCGAGGAGGGCTCGAGCGGCCACGTGCACCTGTCGCTGTGGAAGGGCGAGACCAACGCGTTCGCCGGCGAGGACGCGTGGGCCGAGCTGAAGCCACCGTTCTCGTCGGGGGTCGCCGGCGTGATCGAACACCTGCCGGCGGCATCGCTCCTCCTCAACCCGACGATCAACTCGTACAAGCGCCTGGTCCCGGGCTGGTTCGCTCCGATCAACGCCACCTGGGGCTACGAGAACCGGTCGTGCGCCGTCCGCGCGATCCGCTCCGGGCGTCCCGAGCTGTGGCGGTTCGAATGCCGCCGACCGGGCGCCGACGCGAACCCGTATTTGGTGCTCGCTGCGATCGCGGGGTCCGCGGCGGACGGGATCCGGCGTGAAGCGACCCCCCCCAACCCCATCGACGGCGACGCCTATGCGCTCGACCTCCCGGAGCTTCCGGGATCACTCGAGGCCGCGATCCGCGCGTTCGAGGACGACGCCGCCCTCCGCGAGGCGCTCGGCAAGGACTTCAGCGACTACTACGCAACATCGCGAACGTGGGAGCTCAAGGCCTGGCGCGAGACCGTCACCGAGTGGGAGCGCGAGCGGTACGACCGCAGCGTCTGAACCACAGGGGACAGACCTCAGGAGCCGCGGTGGCTCGCCGAGAGGACCGGCCTGATCGGCTGCCGGTACCGAGCCGCGGGTGGGCTTGCCTGGCCCCGGAAGGCGGTGGACCATGCTCGGATGGACGCCGCGCACCGGGTAGCTCGGACGACGCTCGAGAGCGGGCGTCAGACGTTCCTGGACAACGTGACCGGCATCAGCCTCGAGGAGGCGCTCGACGCCGGCGGCGGGTTCAGGTCGATCCTTGGCCTCGCCAAGCACACGGCAGCATGGACCGCCGTGTATCACTCGTTCGCGTTCGACGAGGCGCCTCGTTCATGGATGGAGACGGACTGGCCTCGTGGACTACGGGAACGGATCGAGCCGTCGGAGGACTACCTCGAAGAGGTGCTTGCGTGGTTCGAACGTGGCTCGGAGCGATGGCTCGGGTCGGTCGAGAAGCCCACCGATCTCGACGAGGCAAGACCGGTCCACTGGGGCGACGTCTGGCCGCTCCGCGAGATCGTCGCGTACACCGCGGCGCACTGGGCCTACCACGCGGGTGAGATCAACGTGATCCTTGCCAACCGGAGGCGCGAGGCGTGGGAGTACGGCGAACACGTCGAGGAGAACCACATCTCGACGATCGGACACAGCGTGCGTCGACCGTGGGTAACCGACGAGCAGGCTGAGCGGGCGGAGAGGGAGATGCGAAGAGCGGCGACTGGACCGGTACCGGGGAAGTAGAACAGCATCCTTTCGATCCGCCCGACACGTGGCGTCGAGCTCATCCCGTTACTCTCCGGCCGTGAGTCAGAGCTCGGGATCGAACCTCCTCATCCTTACGGGCTCCCCTGGGTCCGGGAAGACCGCCATCCTGAGCCGGCTCAAAGGCGAGTTCGGGTGCGTGGACGAACCCGCAAGAGAGGTGCTGGCGGAGCAACGCGCGACCGGCGGTCGCGGCACCTGGGATCAGGACCCATCTCTGTTCGTGCACCTACTCCTCCAGCGCTCGATCGAGCAGTACGTAGTGGCACGAAGATCAGATGAGACGGTCATCTTCGACCGCGGGATCCCTGATTGTGTCGTCTACGCCGTCCGAGCCGGGACGGACGCCACGCCGAGCGTTGCAGCCGTCGACGCGTTTCGGTATCAGCGTCACGTGCTGTTCCTCGAGCCGTGGAGCGACATCTATACGACCGACGAAGAGCGGATCATGTCGTTCGACGACACGGTGTCGTTCAGCGAAGAGCTGAGGGACGTCTACGAACGGTCCGACTACACCCTCGTTCGCGTTCCGCAGACCTCGATCGACGATCGGGCCGCCTTCATTCGCGAGTTCATCGCGCGCCACACGTAGGGCTCCGGATCCCACCGTCAGCCCTCATCGCTTTCGGACGACGGGCTCCGTGTGCGTACACGGTGCGGATAGGGCCAGGCTCATGCAGGCGGACGCGTCTGACGAATCGTTATCCGCCCGTTGACGTCGCGAAGATGCAGCGATTGCGTCGTATGGCGATGACGAATCCTCAGGATCGCTTCCCCGGCGGCGCGTCCGGCGCGAGATTGGCGAGCATGCCCCCACGCTCGAGGGCGTTCGTCACCGCGATCAGCGCCGGCCTCTGCGGCCTCGTTGGTCTGTTGCTCGGCGGCTACGGCGTCGATCTCGTTCGCCTGCAACGCCCCGACTTCGAGTACGGGACCTTGACTACCGCCGCGATCGTCGGCGGCCTAGGATGGTGCGCCGGAGCGGTTGTCGCGTGGCGCCTCGCGAGCGACCGGCCGCAAGCATCGCGAGCCGATGTCGCGCTGCTCGTCCTGGGCGCCGTGGTGGTGCTGTCGTTCGGGGTCCCGATCGCGCGATCGCTTCGGTACGCGGCGAACCTGGGCCCGATGATCGATGAGGGCTCGCTCGATGAGCCATTGCTTCCGGTGATCAGCGTGGCGTACTACGTCGATGTCATCGTCGTCGCGATCACGCTCGTCGGACTCGCGGCCTCACGGTTGGTCGCTGTGGGGCGCCGCACCGCTCGGTGAGTGGCGTGGCACGTTCGACCCCAGGCACCCCGGGTTTCGTCGACCTCAAGGGGCGGACGTTGCACCACGGCGAGATCTCCCCGCACGCACGCTGACCCCTCCAGCGGGTTGCCCAGACGCACAACCGTCCTCATCCGCTCTGACCCCCAGACAACTGTTCATCGTGGCTCTTCAGGCAACGTCTCGGTCTGCCGATGGGCCGGAGACATGACCGAACCCGAGAAGCGTCCACGGATGAACGGCGGCGGCGAACCTGCCGAGATGTCGAGCCCGCACGCCATCGAGGCAGGCGCATCGCGCGTGCGCCGGATCGTGGCCGGAGTGGCCGCGGTTCTCGTGCTTGCATCCGTTCCCGCGGTCGGTCTTTCGAGGTTCGCCTCGGCCAACGAGGACGTGCTCAACGAGACCAAGCAGGACCTGAAGCACAGCAAGCACGAGCTCCAGAAGGCCAAGGACAAGTACCGCGCACAGACGAGGAAGATCCGCGCTCTGCAGAGGGTGATGAACCGTTTGGCCACGCGCATCTCGCGGGCCGAGCAGGAGATCTACCGGATCGAGACCCGCCTCGGCAAGCTCCAGCGGCAGATGATGAAGCTCCAGGTCCGCGCCGCGCTGTTGCAGGCCAAGCTCGACGAGCGCAGCCGCGAGGCCTACATGTCCGGTGGCGTGCCGGTCCTCTACGTGCTGACGGCGACGTCCGCGGCCGATGCCGCCGCGCGGATGTCGTTCCTCAGCGAGCTGAACCGGCGCGACGCCGTACTCGCCGCCAAGGTCAAGACGACGACCGATCGCCTCGCGCAGATCGAGGCCGAGGTCGTGCGGGCCCGCCAGGTCGTCGAGCTGCGGAAGCGAAGCCTGGAGATGGACCGCAAGGAACTCCAGCGCAAGATGGCCGAGTCCCGACGCCTTGTCTCCAAGCTCAGCGGGCGGATCGAGCAGATCCAGACCGAGATCTCGCTCCTCCGGCCGTTCGCCGTGTGTCCCGTGGGCGGCCCGCACGCGGTCGCCGACAACTTCGGCGACCTGCGTCACGAGCCCGGAGGCGGGACCCACATCCACCAAGGCGACGACATCATGTCCGAAACCGGGACGCCGATCCTCGCGCCCTTCGACGGCGTGGCCTCCGTCTCCCACAGCTTCCTGGGCGGGCTCGGGGTCTACGTCCATGGTGAATACGGCTACGTGTACAACGCGCATCTCTCCCAGCTCGGCACGCTCGGCCCGGTCGAGGTGGGCGACGTGGTTGGGTATGTCGGGTCGACCGGCCACTCGAGCGGCCCGCACGACCACTTCGAGTGGCACCCGGAGAACGGAGAAGCGGTCGACCCCTACGACTTCCTGATGCTCGTCTGCGGCGTCCCCCTGTGACGTTCTGAGCCGAGCCTCGGCGGCCGGCAACATGGCCCTCGGGAAGAGCTGCTACGACTCCGAGAAGTACATGTTCTTGACCTCGGTGTAGAGGTTCACCGCGTGCATCCCCATCTCGCGGCCGATGCCGCTTCGCTTGTAGCCGCCGAACGGCGCCTCGGTGTGGACGCTGTGCGACGAGTTCACGCTCAGTACACCGGTGCGGATCCGCTTGGCCACCCGGATCGCCCGGCCGAGGTCGCGGGTCCAGATCGAGCCGGAAAGCCCGTACTCGGTCTCGTTGGCGAGGCGGATCGCCTCCTCCTCGGTGTCGAACGGGATCACGCACGCCACCGGCCCGAAGATCTCCTCCCGCGCCACGCGCCACCCGTTGTCGACCTCGGCGAGGATCGCGGGGCGCAAGTAGAACCCGTTCGCGCCGCCCGGCACCTCGGGGACGCCGCCGCCGGTGACGAGGCGCGCACCCTCCTTCTGGCCGATCTCGAGGTACTCGAGCGCGGTCTCGCGCTGGCCCGCCGACACCAGCGGTCCCAGATCGGTCTCCTCGGACAGCGGCTGGCCGACGCGCAGCGCGTCGGTCTTCGTGGCGAGCGCCTCGATGAACGCTCCGTACACGGGGCGCTCCACGAAGATCCGGCTGCGCGCGCAACAGTCCTGACCGGTGTTCGCGAACACCGCCCACATCGAGCGCTCCACGCACGTGTCCATGTCCGCGTCGGCGAACACCACGTTCGCGGACTTGCCGCCGAGCTCCAGCGAGACTCGCGTGATGTTCCGGGCCGCCAGCGCCATGATCGCCGACCCGATCTCGGTCGAGCCGGTGAAGCCGACCTTCGAGACCCGGGGATCGGTCACGAGCGCGTTCCCGACGCTCGACCCCGGCCCGGGCAGAACCGACATCGTGCCCTCCGGCAACCCCGCCTCCGTGAGGATCTCGGCGAGCCGGAGCAGCGAGAGCGGCGTGAGCGACGCCGGCTTGACGACGATCGCGTTCCCGCACGCCAGCGCGGGCGAGATCTTCCACGTCGCGATCACGAGCGGGAAGTTCCACGGTGTGATGAGCGCGCAGACGCCCACGGGCTCGCGGAGCGTGATGTCGAGACCGGGGTCCTGGACCGGCACCGTCTCGCCGAAGATCTTGTTGGCCGCCCCGCCCCAGTACTCCAGGGTGTCGGCGACGATCCCGATCTCGTCCCTGGCGTCGCGGATCGGCTTGCCCACGTTCCGGGCCTCGATCTGCGCGAGTTCCTCGAGCCGCTCCCGGACCAGGACCGAGGCTCGGAGCAGCACACGGCCGCGTTCGGTCGCCGACGTCCTCGGCCAGGGCCCTTCCTCGAAGGCGTGGACGGCGACGTCGACGGCGCGGCGGGCGTCCTCGGGGCCCGCCTCGGCCACCTCGGCCAACGCGGCGCCGTTCCCCGGCTCGATGACGGTGAAGGTTCCCTCCTCGGCGGCGGGGACGAGTTCCCCGCCCAGGACCAGCAGCTCGGTGGTCATCGTTCCCTCCGGATCCGTCCTCGGGCGTCGGGCGCGATGATAGCCCCCGCCGAACCGGCGCCGCGATGCACGCCGCCGCGGACAGTGGCAAGCTTCGGACGTGGCGACCGAGGTGGGTCCGGGCGAGGCGACGAAGCATCAGGTGGGCGACCTCGCCGAGGTCCTGGACAACCTTGGGGTGTTCGGGATGCTGGCCGAGGACCTCGTGGCGCTGTGCAGGTCGGGGTTCCGCAGGGTACCGATCAGCCAGGGCTCGGACTACTACCTATCGATCCAGGGATTCACGCCGAACCAGATCGCGTACGCGCACACGCATCCCGACTCCGAGGAGTGGGTGGTGGTCCTGCGGGGCGGCGGGCAGGCGCTCGTGGCCGAGAGCCCGGTGCCCCTCGGACCCGGGCTGATCATCGGGCGCGCGGCGGCGCACCCGCACGGGTTCCTGAGCGGCGACGAATCGCTCCAGCTGCTCTCGGTCCAGCTCCCTCGCCCGTCCGAGGGCACGACGACGTGGGATCAACCCGGCGAGACCACCGACCCGATCGATTGCGCCGTCGCAGGCACCTGCCGCCGCTGCCCGCGATGCGGCGGCCACAGCCTGAACGTGCGCGGTGTGGTCTTCCTCTGCGAGAACTGCAACCTGGAGTTCTGAGGGAGGATCAGGTCCAGATCGGGTCCCGCCACAACGACAGCTCGGTGCCGAGCCCGAGCTCCTCGGCCCTGCGGAAAACGCGAGCGGCCGCGGCCACGTCCTCGATCGCGAGGCCCACGGGCGACGAGAAGATCCGCTGGTCGTCCGCGGTTCGGCCCGGATGGCGCCCCGCGACCAGCTCGGGCAGCTCGACCACGTCCTCGCGCGAGATGACGCTCGCGGCCAGTGCCCGCGCGAGCGGTCTCGAGTGGTGACCGGTCTCGTGGTCCCACAGGTCGCAGACGACGAGGTCCGCGCGCTCGACGCAGGCGATCTCGGGGTCCAGCGAGGAGACCGAGCAGAACAGGCTCCCCGGCCCGAGCCACTCGGGCGGCACGTAGGGCTCGGGGGCCATCGTCGCGGCGACGATCACGTCGGCGCCGCGGCACGCCGCCTCCGCGCTCGGGACCGGGACGACGGCGTCCGAACGCTCTCGGAACGCCTCGGCGCGCCCGGGTGCGATGTCCCAGACCCGCACCTCGTCGAGCCCGGGCAGGACGGCCTCGAGCGCCGCGAGCTGCGTCCCCGCCTGGACACCGGCGCCGAGGATCGCGGCGACGTGCGCGCCGGGCCGCGCCAGCCGCCGAGCCGTGACGCCGGTCACGGCGCCGGTCCGGGCGGCCGAGACGATCGTGCCGTCCATGACCGCGACGGGCAAACCGGTCTCGCGATGGGTGAGCACGATCAGCCCGATGCCTCGCGGCAGCCCACGCGATGGGTTCGAGGGCACGCTCGGGATCCACTTGAGGCCCGCGAGCGCGATCGAACCGCCGACGTACGCGGGCATCGCCATGATGCGGCCGTCCGTCTCCTCGCTCCCGAGCTCGTCGGACCACAGCAGTGCCGACTTCGAGGGCAGCCGCGTGTCGCCTTCGGCGTGCAGACGCAGCGCCTCCTCGACGACGTCGATCGTCGCCGCGACGTCGAGACCCCCCGCCGCCACGACGTCCTCCTGCGAAAGGAACCGGAACCGAGCCTCGCTCACGGACGCGAACGCTAGCAGCCGCCCACAGCCCCCGGGCTACACTCGGTGGCATGGCATCCGCAACCAAGCCGACGATCGGCATCGTCTCGTACCACCTGCGCGCAGGCCGCGTGACCAACTGGAAGGTGGGCGGCTACGGGGTCCCGGAGAACTACGTCGACGCGGTTCGCCGCGCCGGCGGTCGGGCGACGCTCCTGCTTCCAGGCGATGACCGCTCGCCCGTAGAGCTGCTCGACGCCGTCGACGCGCTGATGCTGATCGGCGGCGGGGACATGGAGCCGAATCGGTACGGCCAGGACCCGGGCGAGACGATCTACGGGCTCGAGCCCGACCGCGACGCGCTCGAGATCGACCTGCTCCGCGAGGCGGACCGCCGCGAGACGCCGACGCTCTGCATCTGTCGCGGCATGCAGGTGATGAACGTGGCGTTCGGTGGCTCGCTGACCCAGGACCTGGCGGGCGACGGGCGCTTCATGCCGCACGGCGCCCCGAGCGGCGCCGACGCGGTCGTCCACGACGTCAAGCTCGCCGGCGGGAGCGCGATCGCGCGCGCGGCCGACGCGGACGTCGTGGCGTGCTCGTCTCACCATCACCAGGGGGCGGACCGGTTGGGCGAGGGCGTCGTCGCCACCGGCTGGAGCGAGGACGGGCTCGTCGAGGCGATCGAGCGCGAGACCGGCTGGATGGTGGGTGTCCAGTGGCACCCCGAGGACACGGCGCCGGCCGACCCCTCGCAGCAGCGCCTGTTCGACGAGCTGGTCCGAGGGGCGCGCCCGACCTAGCCCAGCGCCAAGGCCACGTGCGACCTTCAGTGGAGGACGCGGTAGAGCGCGTACGCGAACGGGGTGGCCACGACCAGCGCGATCACCACGACCACCGCGACCCATCGCCACCAGACGGGGTGCGGCAGCGGCTGCTCGTCCACGTCGTCGAACCAGGAGATCTCGTCCTCCGGCAGGTCGGAGCCCGGTTCCGGGTGGCGGTTCACGCACGAAACGATACCGGCGACGCCGCCGGAGGAGCGGCCTACCCCATCCCGAGGCGTCCGTGCTATACAGACGATTCTCGAACCGCCGTTCAAACGGGGCGGTGCCGAGGTCGGGAGCCTTCCGGGCCCTCGGGGGTCGATCAAGGAGGGGCGATGAGACGGGGTACCAGGTTCCAACTTGCCATCGTGCTGATGCTGGCAGGGGCGCTCGCGAGCGCCGCGATGGCGCAGGTGGCCCTCGCGCAGGAGACGACGGGGGCGACGGGGTCTACGGCGGGCGAGGACCAGAAGGTGGTCTTCACGTGGGCCGAAACGTCAGAGCCAGACACGCTGAACCCGATGGCCGCGTACTCGGCCATCTCGTTCTACTTCTGGACCGCCAGCTATCACATGCCCGTCGACTTCGATGTCGACTTCGGAGCACAAAAGCCGAGCGAGGAATTCGACGGATTCGACTCGGGCCTGGTGACCGACATCGAGTTCAGCGACGATGCCATGCACTTCACCTACACGATCCGCGACGACCTCGTGTGGTCCGACGGGGAGCCCCTGACCGCCGAGGACGTGGCCTACACCTTCAACCTGTACAAGAACAATCACGCGTACCTGCCGCAGAACTACCTCACGCTGTTGGACGGGGACGCCCGCGTGGTCGATGGGAACAAGGTCGAGTTCGACACCACCGAGCCGACGTCGCTCTACAAGGGGGCGGCCCCCTACATGTACTTCTACATCCTGCCGCAGCACATCTTCGAGCCGATCGAGCATGGCAACTGCCCCGACGACTCCGATTCATGCAACCCAAAGGGGTATGACAACGTCCCGAGCGTGAGCAGCGGGCCCTTCTTCATCGCGGAATACAAGGTGGGCGAGTTCGTGCGCCTGGAGAGGAACACGTTCTGGAAGGGGCCTGAGCCAGCGATCGACGAGATCGTCTATCGGATCTACAAGAACGACGACGCGATCGCCACCGCGCTTCAGACGGGGGAGATCGACTTCGCGCATATCACCACCCCCAACATCTACAACACCCTCAAGACCGCCGAGAACATCGACACGATGGTCGGATCGATCCCGTCGTTCTCGGAGATCGGGCTGAACACGGGATCGGCCTACCAGAAGCCGGAGGGCGCCTTCGTCCCGCATGGCGACGGGCACCCAGCGCTCACGGATGTGATCGTACGGCGCGCGATCCGGATGGCGATCGACAGCGAGGCACTGAACAAACAGGTCATGCTCGGCTACGGCGTTCCGGGTGACTCGATCATCCCCCCGGTCTCG
>Ga0210378_10001831_pt1 | contig 10983 bp, 8 predicted proteins | sample PLM1_60_b1redo_FD_155465 | JGI IMG/M metagenome (GOLD analysis project Ga0210378, IMG submission 155465) | Groundwater sediment microbial communities from an aquifer in East River, Colorado, USA - PLM1_60_b1 redo | ecosystem: Environmental > Terrestrial > Soil > Riparian zone | place: USA: East... | reverse complement strand
GCCGCGACGCCGACCGCCTCGCCGGAGTGCGCCGAGGCGGTGGAACGGGCCAACAAGAGCATCGGCCACGCGGTCAAGGTGTCGGGCGCCCTGCGCGAGCACACCGAGATCATGAACGACCTGCTCCACGGCGAGATCTCCGGCGACACGGCCCTCAAGAAGGGCACGCCGTCCCTCATCGTGGGCTCCGCCGAGTCGGCCAAGTTCGACCTGGCCCTCGCCGACTACAAGAAGGTCGTCGACAGCTGCCAGCTCCGCGCCCCCTGACCATCCCCGGCCGGTCGGGCACCGTGCTCCAGCTCCCCGCCACCCCGCCTCGCCCTCCGCGCCCCGCAACGATGTCGCCGCGGCCGGGGCGGCCGTCGGCCGATCATGGCGGGAGGGCGCTGCCGGCGAGCCAGTTGCGCCAGGACATGTTCCAGTCGGCGACGCCGAAGCTGTTGCCGGGGCGCCTGGGCGACCCGAGGACCTCGACGATGTCGCCCCGGCGGGTCAGCCGGTAGTACCAGGCGGCGTTGGCGGTCGACAGGTTGACGCAGCCGTGCGAGACGTTGGCCCGGCCCTGCGAGCCGGTCGACCAGGGAGCGGCGTGGACGAACTCGCCCGAGTTGGAGATCCGCACCGACCACCGGACGCGCTGGTAATAGCCGCCCGGTGACTCCCGCGGGATGCCGACGGTCGAGGAGTCCATCAGCTTGACCGGCGTCTTCTCGAGCACGAAGTGGACGCCGCCGGTGGTCGGGTAGCGGTCGCGGCCGGTGCTGACCGGCAGCACCCGCAGGGTCCGCCCGCCCGAGGTCACCTTCATGCGATGGGTGCGGACGTCGACCACGCTGACCCGGCGCTCGCCGATCCGGAAGCGGACCGTCCGGTCGGCAACGCCCCAGACCCCGTCGCCGGCGTCGATGGCGGCCAGCCGGGCCCGCAGGGTGACCTGGGACCCGCTGGGCCAGTAGGACCTGGGCCGGTAATGGACCTCGTTGTCGGCGAACCAGTGCCAGGCGCCGGTGACCGGCTTGGAGGACGTCACATCGAGGCGCCGCTCGACCGCGGCCCGGTCGGCCACCGGCTGGCTGAACCAGACCCCGACGGGCAGGCCGACGCCGACGGTCTCGCCGTCCAGGGGCATGATCGCCGCCCGCAGCTCGGCCCGCGGGCGCAAGGTCGTGAAGGTGGTCACCCGCCGGGTCGGGGCCCCGGCGTCGTCGACCGCGTCCGCCACCACCCGGTAGCGGGTCGCCGGAGCCAGGGCGCCGCCGCTCACCCAGGTGCGGCCGTCGTCGGCCAGCCTGCCGGGCAGGCGCCGGCCGCCGGCGCCGGTGACCCGGACGGCGCGGAGCCGCCCGCTGCTGGCCACCACCCGGGCGCGGGTGTCGAGCGCGACCCGGGTGGCACGGTGGGCTGGGCTGACGGTGAGCCGGACCGTCGCCGCCGCCGAGGCTCCGGCGCTCCGCTCCCCCGCCCGCCCGGTCCCGAACAGGCCGGCCCCGCCGCCCCTGCCCAGCGCGGCCAGGCCGACCGCGGCCAGCGCGACGACCACCACGGCGGCCACGGCCAGCGGCAACCACGGCCGCGGGCCGGCGAGAAGGCGCAAACGAGTCATGACCACCCGAGTGTACCCGGGCCGCCGGCCGGCCCGGACCGACGCATCCACAGCCCCGGAGGCCGGTTCGTCGCGGTCTTGAAGGCAGGTACCGCTTTGGTAGGCTTCGCCGGGATCCGGACGACGTCCAGGGCAGCAGCTGCCCTCGGGACCCGGGAGCCGTCCCAGAAGGGTTGCCCGATGCGGCGCGCCATCATCGTCGCCCTCGCCCTCGCCCTGCTACTGCCGGTCGGCGTCCTGGCGCGCGGCGTCGCCGCCGACCCGGTGGACATCCCCGGCCTGGACGGACCGGCGAGCGTCGACCGCGACCACCACGGCATCGCCCACATCCGGGCCGGCACCCGCCACGACCTGTTCTTCCTCAATGGCTGGGTGCACGCCCAGGACCGGCTGTTCCAGATGGACGTGCGCCGCCGCCAGGCCGGCGGCACGCTGGCCGAGCTGCTCGGCCCGGCCGCCCTCCCCAGCGACGTGCAGCTCCGGACGATCGGCCTGCATCGGGCGGCCGCGCGGTCCCTGCCGGCGTTGTCCGACGACGCCAGGGCGGTGCTGGCGGCCTACGCCGACGGCGTCAACGCCTGGGTGGCCGACCACCCGCTGCCACCGGAGTACGGCGCCCTGCGCCTGACCCGGTTCCGCCCGTGGACGGCGCTGGACAGCGTCGCCATCGGCAAGCTGCAGGCCTTCGCCCTCTCCTTCGACCTCGACATCGAGCTCACCACCGCCCTGCTCGGCTACCAGCAGGCCGGGCAGGCGGCCGGGTTCGACGGCACCGCCCTGTTCTTCCAGGATCTGTGGCGCTCCCAGCCGTTCACCTCGGCCTCGACCGTGCCCGACGCCACCGGCGCCGGACCGGCCGCCGCTGGCCGGTCCGGGCTGGCCGCCGGGCCCTCCGGGGAGCGGCTGCGCGCCGCGGGCAGGCTGGCCGAGCGCTACGCCGCCACCGCCGCCAGGGTGCCGCTGCTGCGGCGAGCGCTGTCCGGCTCCCAGCTGCCGACCGGCTCCAACGAGTGGGCGGTGTCGGCTCGGCTGGCCGCCGGCGGCCACCCGCTGCTGGCCAACGACCCACACCTGGCCCTCGACGCTCCCTCGACCTTCTACCCGCTCCACCTGCAGGCCGGCGACACCGACGCCATCGGCAGCGGCTTCGCCGGTGCGCCAGGCGTGATCGTCGGCCACAACCGCTTCGTCTCCTGGGGCGCCACCGTCAACCCGATGGACGTGACCGACACCTTCGCCGAGCAGCTCCGGCCCGACCCGTCCTCACCGAGCGGCCTGGCCACCGTCTACCAGGGGCAGCTGGAGCCGGTGATCCCCATCCCCGAGACGTTCCGGCAGAACAACCCGGCCTCGGGCACGTCCGACAACCTCACCGTTGTGCCGCCTGGCGGCCCGATCCCACCGGCCACGCTGATCGTGCCCCGGCGCAACAACGGCCCGATCATCCAGCTCGACCAGGCCGCCGGGACCGCCCTCAGCGTCCAGTACACCGGGTTCAGCGCCACCAGGGAGCTCGACACCTTCCTGATCTGGGACGACGCCCGCAACCTCGGCGACTTCCGCCGGGGCCTGGACCTGTTCGACGTCGGCGGCCAGAACTTCGCCTACGCCGACGTCGAGGGCAACATCGCCTACTTCACCAGCGCCGAGCTGCCACTGCGCGAGGACCTCCAGGCCGGCACTGTGAACGGCCTGCCGCCCTTCTTCATCCGCAACGGCACCGGCGGCAACGAGTGGCTGCCGGTCCGCAACCCGCAGCCCGGCCAGGCCATCCCCTACGAGATCCTGCCCCACGAGGAGATGCCGCAGACGGTCAACCCGCCAGCCGGGTTCTTCGTCAACGCCAACAACGACCCGGCCGGCACCACCCTGGACAACGACCCCCTGAACCAGACCCGGCCCGGCGGCGGCATCTACTACCTCAACGTCGGCTACGACGGCATCCGCGGCGGCCGCGTCACCGCCCTGATTCGGGCCGAGCTGGCCGGCGACGGCACGGTGTCCTTCGCCGACATGCAGCGCATCCAGGCCGACACCGCGCTGGTCGACGCCCAGTTCTTCGTGCCCCACCTGGTCAGGGCGCTGGCCAGGGGGCTGGTCGGCAGCGACCCGACCCTGCGCGGCCTGGCCCGCGACCGGGCCGTTGCGCAGGCGGTCGGCCGCCTTGCCCTGTGGAACCGGCGCACCCCCACCGGGATCGCCGAGGGCTACGACGCCAACGACGCCGACGGTCGCCTGCTGCCCCCGAGCCGGCTCGAGCAGGCGACCAGCGTGGCCGCGACCATCTACGCGGTCTGGCGCAGCCAGCTCATCAAGGGCGCCATCGACGCCCGCATCGCCCCCTACGGGGTGCCGGTGCCTGACGGCGAGCGGGCCCTGACGGCGCTCAAGCGCCTGCTGGAGACGTTCGGCGACACCGGCGGCGTCGGCGCATCGGGCATCGACTTCTTCGCCGCCGACGGGGTCGCCGACGCCGCCGACCGCCGCGACGTGGTGCTGCTGCGGGCGGTGCGGGCCGCCCTGGCCAAGCTGTCCGGCCCCGATTTCCGGGCCGCGTTCGGCGGGTCGACCGATCAGGGCGACTACCGCTGGGGCCGGCTGCACCGGGTGGTCCTCGACCATCCGCTCGGCGGACCGTTCAACATCCCGCCTGCCGTCGGCGCCTTCCCGCCCCCGCTGGCCGACCTGCCGGGCATCCCCACCGACGGCGGTTTCGACACCGTCGACGCCGCCACCCATGACGCCCGCGCCGACGCCGCCAACGAGTTCGGGTTCGGCGGCGGCCCGGCCAACCGCTACGTCAGCGAGCCCCGCGCCCCCGGCGACATCCGGGCCGTGTCCAGCCTCCCCGGCGGCACCAGCGGCGTCCCCGGCGCCCCGTTCTACGTGAACCTGCTCCCCGCCTGGCTGACCAACGACACCTTCGAACTCCGGCAGGATGGCGGCGGGTAGTTCCCCGTCCCTCATCTTGGCCATGGGTGCCTACTGAGCTTGCGCGGTGCCCGGAAACAACAATAAGCTGAACAGTCAGTCAATGTTCCGGGGTGCGCTATCCGGGGAGCCCGCTTCGTGCGCACAAGCGATCCGATGCCGGAGGCGAACCAGCGGGTGATCATCGCCGACCAGCTCGCCGAGCGCGGCGTCGGCCGGCTGACCGGATAGGAGAAGGGCATGACGGCGTCGGTCACGGTGGGCAGCCGGCTCGATGAGCTGATCGCCGAGCAGGAACAGGTGTTCCTCGACCGCCAGCCCCGCTCCAGGGCGCTGCTGGAGCGGGCCAGCCGGTCGCTGGCCGGCGGGGTCACCTCCAGCTGGCAGATCTCCCGCCCCCAGGCGGTCTGGGTCAGCCACGGCACCGGCTCCAGGGTCTGGGACGCCGACGGCAACGAGTACGTCGACCTGCACGGCGGGTACGGGGTGATGGCGGTCGGCCACGCCCACCCGAGGGTGGTGGCGGCGGTCTCCAGCCGGGTCCGCAAGGGCACCCACTTCGCCCAGCCGACCGAGGAGGCCATCGTGGTCGCCGAGGAGCTGGCCAGGCGCTTCGGCCTGCCCCTGTGGCGCTTCGCCAACTCCGGCACCGAGGCGACCATGGACGCCGTCCACCTGATGCGGGCGATCACCGGGCGGTCCCGGATCGTCAAGGTCGAGGGCTGCTACCACGGCCACCACGACTCGGTGCAGGTCTCGGTGTACCAGCCGCTGGAGGAGCTGGGCCCGCCGCACGGCCCGGCCAGCCCGGTCGCCTCCACCGGCATTCCAGCCGAGATCGTCCGGCTGACCTCGGTCGTGCCCTTCAACGACCTCGAGGTCGCCGAGCGGGTCTTCGCCGAGCACCGCGGCCAGATCGCCGGCATGCTGCTGGAGCCGGTGATGATGAACGCCGGCATCATCCCGCCCCAGCCCGGCTACCTGGAGGGCCTGCGCGAGCTGACCCGGCGCCACGGCGCCCTGCTGGCCTTCGACGAGGTCAAGACGGGCGTCACCGCCGCCCCCGGCGGGGCGACCGAGCGCTACGGCGTCACCCCCGACATCGTCTGCCTGGCCAAGGCGATGGGGGGCGGGCTGTCCACCGCCGCCATCGGCGGCACCGCGGCGGTCATGGCCCACATCACCAGCGGCCACTACGACCAGGTGGGGACCTTCAACGGCAACCCGCTGGCCATGGCCGCGGCCGGCGCCGCCCTCACCCAGGTGCTCACCCCGCCCACCTACCGGCACCTGGACCGGCTGCAGCAGCGGATGGTGGATGGCGTCGAGCAGCTCATCGCCCTGGCCGGTCTGCCGGCCCACGTGGTCGCGGTCGGGGCAAAGGGCTGCGTGACCTTCTCCCCCACCCCGGTCCGCAACTACCGGGAGTTCCTGGCCATCGACGACCGCTGGAGCCACTGCCACTGGCTGTACCAGCACAACGGCGGGGTGTTCCTGCCCCCTTGGGGCAAGGCCGAGCAATGGCTCATCTCGGCCCAGCACACCACCGACGACGTCACCCGCTTCCTGGCCAACTTCGCCGCCTTCGCCGACGCCGTCCGCGGCTGACCCTACGCAGAACTACCCTGGTCCGCTCGGCAGCGCTGCCGATGGGCCGCTCCGGGGCGGCGGTCGAGACATCCAAAAGAAGGGCAGGCAAGGGGCAACGCAGCCGCCGCGGAGCGTGGAAGGGGGACGCAAGGTGCTGGAAGATCGCAAGCGCTGTGGGTGGAGCGCCGTCGTGGCGGCCGTGACCCTGTTCGCGACGCTGCTGCTGGCCCTGCCCGGCCCGCCGGCCCAGGCCCGGACGACCTATTGGCCGCGAACCGGGCCGGCCGGTTCACGATGCCGGCGCAGCTGTCGGCCAGCCGCTGCCCTGGCAGCAGGGCACCGCGATCGCCGCCCACCTGCCCGCCGACGCCCTCCGGGTCCTCCCCGACTCAGCCTGAGGCGGCCGCGCCGCGCTTGGATGGTTGCAGCAGCGCGGCCCGGTGCTCGGTGGTCCAGGAGAAGCCGAGCTCCCTGGCGCAGGTGTCCACGCACAGGTCGAACATGCGCTCGCGGGTAACCTCCGGGTCGTGCAGCACGACCTGGATGGCCAGCCCGTCGATCAGGGCGGCCAGCCGCAGCGCGAAGCCGTCGGCGTCCACCTGGGAGAACTCGCCGGCCGCCTGGCCCTCGCGGACGATCTCGCTGATGGTGGTCCGCCAGCGCCGGTCCATCGCCGCCCGGTCCCTGGCCACGTCCGGGTCGCGGGGCGCCCTGGCCCACAGGTCCAGCCACAGCACCCACGCGTCGAAGTCGTCCTCGGCCTCCCCCACCGAGCACGAGCAGCGCACCAGCTCGACCAGCCGGTCGCGGGCGCTGGACATCCCGGCCACGGCGTTCGCCGTCTCGGCGTAGAAGCGCTCGTCGGCGAACGACAGCGCCTCGGCGAGCAGGATGTCCTTCCTGCCGAAGTAGTAGATGACCAGGGCCGGACTGGTGCCGGCCTGGTCGGCCACGTCCTTGATCCCGGTGTCGCACAGGCCCTTCTCGGCGATCACCTGCACCGCCGCCTTGAGGATCTGCCGCCGCCTTGCGTCGGAAAGCTTGCGTCGTGGGCTCATGCCTGCTCCAAGGATCTCGGCGTCGAGGTGCAGTATGGCCTGCCTGGCTCGTCGGTCGCCCGCGCCGGATCCATGACCGCTGTGCTCAGGTGCCGTTGAGGCCGTACCAGGGGCCGGTGGCGAGGTCCTCGGCGAAGATCTTGCGGCCCTGGTCGTCGGCGATGGCTGCGCCGGCGGCGGTGGCTCGGGAGTGCCAGCCGGCGGCCTGGTCAAGCTCGCCGGCATAGGCCATGGCACGGGCCATCGCCTCGGCGGTGTAGGCGTGGTCGAAGTCGGCCGCGCCCGGGTCGAGGCAGCGGCGGGCGTGGCGGAGGGCCGGCTCAGGGCGGCCGAGGATGGCGTAGTGGGACACCAGCCACTCGCCGCGGGTGGCCGGCGGTCCGCCGGCCTCGCGCCAGTGGAACTGGGAGGCGTGGGCGGCGTCGACCATGCGGGCGTCCTCGTCGGCGGTCCGGTCGGTCCTGGTCAGCAGCCGCCAGACCAGGCCGTTCAGCGAGCGGGCGAACGCCCGATGGTGGACCTGCATGGCCGCGCCGGCGAAGGCGTCCAGCACCCCCGGCCAGCCACCCTCGTAGCTGGAGCGGACCTGGGCGGCCCGGGCGCCGAGCCGCTCCCAGCCCCGGTGCTCCAGCTCGACCCGGGTGTGGCCGGGCTCGACAGCGGTGAAGCGGACCTCGACCTCGGTCGCGGCCGGGCGTTCGGGGTCGGGCGACCACGACAGCACCAACCGGTTCGGGGGCTCCCAGGCGACCACCCGGCCCCAGTCGGCCTGGCCGCCGTCCTGCCAGCGCTCGTACACCCGCCCGCCGGGCCGGCCCTCCAGGACCACCGCGGCCACCCGGTCCGGCTCGACCGAGTGGGCGGCGACCGGCCACCAGCCGGCGATCTCCTCGGTGAAGACCCGGAACGCCTCCTGCACATCCCGGCGCACGTCGATCGCGACCACCACCGGCTGGATCGGCTCGATCATCGCTCCCCCTCCTCGTCGCTCCCACCAGTTGACGGACCCCGGCCCTCGGCGGCCTGCTGGTAGCTGGCCAGCGCCTGGCCCCACAGCCCTTCGAGGTAAGCCCGCAGGACATCGAGGCCGGCCGGGTCGACGGCGTACAGGCGCCGGCTGCCCGCCGCCCGGTCGGCGACCAGGCCGGCCGCCTTCAGCACCCGCAGATGCTGGGAAACGGCCGGGCGGCTCACCGGCAGGGCGCCGGCCAGCTCGACGACCGGCTTGGGGCCGTCGCGGAGCAGCTCCAGGATCGCCCGCCGGGTCGGGTCGCCGAGGGCGTCCAGGGCAAGGCCATACTGGTAAATGCTCACTTACGGTAAGTTACAACTTACCCCCCTGCGGATCAAGCGGGCCGGCCGTTCAGCGGCGGCGCCAACGTCGAGCTGGGCTGAGCTGCCAGGGGCTACCGGGGCCCGCGACCGGCGGTGAGCACGGCCATGGCCAGCCCGACCGCGAAGAGATCCTCGACCGCGCCCAGGAGCGGGCCGGGCAGCCGGGTGCGCTCGGCCGCCGCGGCCCGGGTTCTGGTGGCCAGGTAGGCGCCGGCGCCCGCGCCGGCCGCGCCCAGCAGGGCGCCGAGGGCCGGCTGGTGCCCGGCGTCGTAGTGCACCGCCGCCCCGACCGCCCCGCCGGTGGCCAGCCGCTGCAGGAATGGGCCGGAGGTCGTCCGCCTCGGGGTCGTCGGCAGCTTGTCGGCGACCAGCTCGCCGCCGGCGGCGACCACGGCGCCGAGCACGCCCTTCCGGGAGGCGAGCCACCGGCCCATCCGCCCGGGGCCCGGGTCGAACGCCCCCCGCCCGGCCTCGATGGCCAGCAGGGCGACCGGCACCTGGGAGCGGATCCCGGTGACGAAGCCGAGCAGGAGCGCCCGGGCGGGCGGGGGAATCGGCGGCAGCAGCGAGGGGACCCGGTCCACGTCGGCTCCTCTGGTTCGGGTGGGTGCATCCTAGGATGCATGGCCGATGCCGAGCTCCCTGAAACCGACCTGGTCCAGCGCCTGGTGGCCGCCGCCCTGGCCCGTCTCGGCCAGGGGTGGTTCCCGGAGCGCAACGCCCACCGGCAGGCGCCGAGGACGTAGATCGAGGCGGCGAGGCCGATCTGTCGCTCAGGCCGCTCTCCGGCTTGGTCAGGCCGAGGCGTCCTCGGCGTCGAACTGGAAGACCTCGTAGGCGCGGCCGATCACGGGGGCGGCGACGTTGCGGACCGGGACCCCGCCGGGGGTGGTGCCGTTGCGGCTGCCCCGGTGGGCGTGGCCGTGGATGACCAGGTCGGCCCCGACGCGGTCGACCGCCTCGGCCAGCAGGTAGCTGCCGAGGAAGGCGTGGATCTCGCGGGGCTCCCCGGCCAGGGTCTCGGCGACCGGGGAGTAGTGGAGCAGGGCGATCCGGCGGTCGGCGTGCAGCCCGCCGAGCGCCTGCTCCAAACGGCCGGCCAGGGCCTTGGTGCGGCCGACGAACGCCTTCATCTCCGGCTCGCCGAAGTCGCTGGCGCAGGCGCCGGCAAAGCCGCCGCCGAACCCCTTGCTGCCGGCGATCCCGACCCGGCGGTCGCCGACCTCCAGCACCACCCCGTCCCCCTCCAGCATCCGGATCCCGGCCTCCTCCAGCACCTGCGTGACCGCGTCCTGCTGGTCGGAGTGGTAGTCGTGGTTGCCGAGCACCGCCACCGTGGGCACGCCGACGTCGCGCAGCTCCTCGGCCAGGACCTTGGCCTCCTCGGGCCGGCCCCGGTGGGTCAGGTCGCCGGCCAGCAGGAACAGGTCGGCGTGGTCGGCCAGCCCGGCAAGGCGGGGCGCCAGCCGGCCGGCCGAGTCGACCCCGACGTGGACGTCGCCGACGGCCGCCACCCGGATCACGGCAGCGTCTCCACGAACGGCTCGGCCGTCGGGCCATCGACCGCGGTCAGGTTGCGGATCTCCCGGCCGGGCAGGACCTTGCCAACTACCTCGGCCACGGCGGCCTGGCGTTCGGGGGTGGCGACCGTCCCCGTCAGCACCACCTCGCGGCCGTCGATGGCGACGTCCAGCTCCAGCTCGGCGGTGCCGGGGTCGACGGCCAGCGCCTCGTTGGCGTGGGCGACCAGGTACTCGTCGGGCACCGCCTCGGCGGCTTCCTGCTCGCGGGCCTGCTCCAGCAGCGCCTCGACCACCCAGTCGGGAACCTGCAGGCCGTCGGTCTGGGCGTACAGCAACAGGCTGGCCACCCGACGCGGCCCTGGGGCGGCCCGGCGCAGCAGGTACGGCCAGTCCAGCTCGCCGGTCTCCACCAGGGCGAGCGCGTCGAACCAGTGCCGCTGCCGGTGCTCGCGGTGCACGATCGCCTTGATGACCAGCAGGTCCTCGGGGCCGAGGACGTTGAGCCGGAGATGCCCGAAGCTGGCCTGGCGGACCCTGGAGAGCATCTCGTCGTCGAGCACGATCCCACCGGTGCTCTCGAAGATCACGTCGACCAGCACCCCGTCCCTGGTCGCCTTGTAGAGCCAGGCCTGGTCGGTCTCCTCGGTGTCGTAGCCGGCACCGGCGAACGCCCGCAGCATGGCGCGGGCATCCTGCGGCCGCACGCACAGGTCGATGTCGTGGGTCCAGCGGGGCCGGCCGAGCGCGGTCGAGGCGATCCCGCCCATGAACGCGTGGGCCAGGCCGGTGCCGTCGGCCACCCGGATGGCGTCGGCCAGCACCCGCATGAAGGTCTCCTCGTCGACCTCGGGCAGGGTGCCGGTCCATTCCCGCTCATGCGGGTGCTCACGGTCGTCCATGCCCTGGCAATTCCACCCGCGGCACCGGCCGAAACGCCCGATGG
>Ga0210378_10001830_pt1 | contig 10989 bp, 12 predicted proteins | sample PLM1_60_b1redo_FD_155465 | JGI IMG/M metagenome (GOLD analysis project Ga0210378, IMG submission 155465) | Groundwater sediment microbial communities from an aquifer in East River, Colorado, USA - PLM1_60_b1 redo | ecosystem: Environmental > Terrestrial > Soil > Riparian zone | place: USA: East... | reverse complement strand
GGCGTTCTTGTGCACCTCGTCGGGTCCGTCGGCGAAGCGCAGCGTGCGGATCTGGGCGTAGGCGTAGGCCAGTGGGAAGTCCTGCGACAGGCCGGCGGCGCCGTGCACCTGGATGGCCTTGTCGAGGATCCACTGCACGGTCGCCGGGGTGGCGATCTTGATCGCCTGGATCTCGGTGTGCGCGCCCCTGTTGCCGACGGTGTCCATCAGCCAGGCGGTCTTGAGCACGAGCAGGCGCAGCAGTTCGACCTTCACCCGGGACTCGGCGATCCAGTCGCGCACGACGCCCTGCTCGGAGATCGGCTTGCCGAAGGCGACCCGTTCCTCGGCTCGGGCGCACATCAGCTCGATCGCCCGCTCGGCCACCCCGATCGAGCGCATGCAGTGGTGGATCCGGCCAGGGCCGAGCCGGGCCTGCGCGATGGCGAACCCGTCGCCCTCTCCGCCGATCACGTTGTCCGCGGGGACCCGGACGTCGTGGAACTCCAGCTCCGCGTGGCCGCCGTGGTTGTGGTCGTCGTACCCGAGCACCTCCATGCCGCGCTTGATCTCCACGCCCGCGGCGTCGCGGGGCACCAGGATCATCGACTGCTGGCGGTGCCGGTCGGCAGTCGGGTCGGTCTTGCCCATCACGATGAGGATCTTGGCGTTGGGGTTCATCGCGCCGCTGATCCACCACTTGCGGCCGTTGATCACGTAGTGGTCGCCGTCCCGTTCGATCCGGGTGGCGATGTTGGTGGCGTCCGAGGATGCCACGTCGGGCTCGGTCATCGCGAAGGACGAGCGGATATGGCCCTCGAGCAGTGGCTGCAGCCACTCCTTGCGCTGCGCCTCGCTGCCGAACTGCGCCAGTACCTCCATGTTCCCGGTGTCGGGGGCGGAGCAGTTGAGCGCCGGCGGGGCGAGGTGGCCGCTGCGGCCGGTGATCTCGGCCAGCGGGGCGTACTGCAGGTTGGTCAGCCCGGCGCCGTGCTCACCGGGGAGGAAAAGGTTCCACAGGCCGCGGCGGCGCGCCTCCGCCCGCAACTCGGCGAGCACGGACACCGAGTCCCACGCCCACCGGTCCTCTAGCTGCCCGAGCTGCTCGTGGAAGGCCGGCTCGGCCGGGTAGACGTGGCTGTCCATGAACTCGAGCAGGCCGGCCCGCAGGTCCTCGGTCTTGGAGTCGAACTGGAAATCCATCAGTACTGCTCCTTCAGTGAGGTGAGCCCCGCGTCGAGAAAGGGGATGACGGCGTCACCAATGCTGTCGAAGCCAGAACCCACCGTCTGGCCGCGCAGATGGCGGTAGTGGATTCCCTCAAGGATCGCCGCCACCTTGAATGACGCGAGGCCGAGGTAGAAGCCGAACCGGGACAGGTCGCGGTCGCTGCGCGCGGTGTAGCGCTCGATGAGCTCGTCCTCGTTGAGGAAGCCCGACGCCGACGACGCGTCGGCCACTATGTTTCCGGCGAGCAGCGTGCCGAGTCGCTGGTAGACCACCAGCAGCGCCAGGTCGGTGAGCGGGTCGCCGATGGTGGCCATCTCCCAGTCGATGACGGCGACGGGACGGTCGTTGTCGTCGACGAGGACGTTGTCGAGCCGGTAGTCGCCGTGCACCACGCCGGGCGCGGTCTCCGGCGGCACGTTTGCGGTGAGCCGGGCGTGCAGTTCGTCTGCGGCGGGTAGGTCGCGGCTGTGCGACGCGTCGAGCTGCTTGCGCCAGCGCCGCACCTGGCGAGCTAGGAATCCCTCCGGGCGGCCGAAGTCGCCGAGCCCGACCGCGGCCGGGTCGACTTCGTGCAGGGTCGCCAGGACGTCGATCAGCCCGATCGAGATCGCCCGGGCCCGCTCGGCGCCGAGCGGCTGGAGCTCGGTGGCGTGCCGGTACGGCGTACCGGCGACCCGCTCCATCACGTAGAACGGCGCGCCCAGCAGGCCCTCGTCCTCGCACAGCGCGAAGGTCCTCGGCACTGGCACCTCGGTGTCCCGCAGCGCCGACACCACGCGGAACTCGCGCGCCATGTCGTGCGCGGTCGCGAGCACGTGTCCCAGGGGCGGCCTCCGGACGATCCAGGTCGCCCGGCTGTCGGTCACCTCGTAGGTGAGGTTGGACCGTCCCCCGGCGATGAGCCGGGCTCTGAGTGGCTCGTCGGCCACCCCGGGCACCGTCGCCGCGAACCAACCGGCGAGCCGGGACAGGTCGAGGCCGGGCGGGTCGTGCGGCATCGTGGTCATCACGGCACCAGCACGCTGACCGTCTCGACCACGCAGGCCGGCTTCTCCGCACCCTCGCGCTCGACGGTGACCCGGGCGGTGACCTGGTGTCCGCCGCCGCCCGGCTTCACCGACAGCAGCTCGACTCCCGCCCGCACCTTGGCGTCCACCGGCACCGGTGAGGGGAAGCGGACCTTGTTGGCGCCGTAGTTGACGCCCATCCGCACGCCCTCGACGGCGTACACCTGCCAGACCAGCATCGGCACCAGCGACAGCGTGAGGTAGCCGTGCGCGATGGTGCCGCCGAACGGGCCGGTCGCGGCCTTCTCCGGGTCGACGTGGATCCACTGGTGGTCGCCGGTGGCCTCGGCGAAGGTGTTGATCTGCCGCTGGGTGACGGTGTGCCAGTCGGAGTACCCGAGGTGGGTGCCGACCGCTCGCTCCAGCTCCTCGATACCCTGGAAGACCTTCATGCTTTCGGCCCTCCCGCCACGTAGAGCACCTGGCCGGAGACGTCCCAGTCGTCGGCGGTCATCTTGAACAGCGGGTTGTCGCGGACGATGCCGGCGTTGTTGACCAGCACAGTCGGCGCGCCCAGCTCCTGGACGATCCGCTCGACGCCGGCTCGCACGGCCCGCTCGTCGCTCACGTGGATGCCCACCGCGACGGCCCGGCCACCGGCGCGCTCGATCTCCTCGACGACCGGCTTGCCGGCGGCCTCGTCCAGGTCCAGGACGGCGACGGTCAGGCCGTCCGCGGCGAGCCGCTTCGCGACGCCGGCGCCGATGCCGCGGGCCGCGCCGGTGACGACCGCGGTGCGGGTGGTGGTGGTCATGTGGGTCACTCCTGTCGTTGCGGGGTCAGGCCGGGGATCAGCTCGGCGAGGGCCATCCGGGTGGCGGCGGCATCGGTATGCAGCAGCGCCCGCATGCCGACCGCCCGTGCGCCGACCACGTTGGGCTCGGCGTCGTCAACGAACAGCACGCGCTCGGCCGGCAGGCCCAGACGCTCGAGCGTGAGCTGGTAGATGGGCGCGAGCGGCTTGCGCAGCCGCACCTCTCCGGAGATGACGACCGGGTCGAACAGCGCATCGATCCGCTCGCGCGGATAGGTGTTGCCCCAGCTGTTGGACAGCAGCCCGACCCGCGCGCCGAGGTCGCGCAGGTTCTCGGCCAGCGCGAACATTTCCGGGTCCGGCCGCAGCCCGGCGAAGAGCCGGCGCAGCACGCCGATGGGATCCACCGGGTCGCCGTGGACGGTCGTCAGTTCGGCGGCGAGCAGCGCGTCGAACTCCGCGACGGACAGCTCCCCCGTCTCCAACAGGTGGATCGGGGTGCCGTCCGCGGCGTCGCGGGACAGCCAGGCCTTGAGCGTGCGGGAGAACGACGCCGGGTCGATGCCGTCGGACTCGATCCAGGCGGCGATGGAGTCGCGGACAGGTCCGGTCAGCACGCCGCCGTAGTCGAAGATCACGGCGTCCACCCGGCGCTCGGCGCTCATCGCGCCGCTCCCCGCACGTACACCACCCGGCCGACGGTGCCGCCGTCGGCGAGCCGCTGTACGCCGTCGGCCACCTCGTCCAGCGCGAGCCGCTCGCTGATCCAGCGGCCGCACGGCGCCCCGCTCAGCCAGCGCGGTGAGATCGCGGTGGCACTCAGCCATGGCCGCCGGTCGTACCGGTTGCACGGGCCCCAGTGCAGCCCGACGATCGAGTAGTTCTTCAACGCTCCGCCCAGTCATCGATCCTGCCGTCCTGAGAGCCCTGCCTGCCGCCCGTACGCCCCGCTATGCCTGGGTGGAGATCTCCTCCATCCGCCGCCGCAGCTGCTGCACACGCGAGAGCCATTGGTCGGTGTCGGTGGCGCGCAGCGCGTAGTGATCGCGCACCTCGGGGTGGGGAAGGATGAGGAACCGCCCGTCGGCCAGCGCTTCCGCCACGGTGTCGGCGACCTCCTCGGGGCTGAGGACCACCCCGGCCAGGGCCTTCGCGGCGGGGTCACTGCGCTCGTACATCTCGGTGTGCACAGCCAGCGGGCACACCGCCTGAACGGTGATGCCCCGGTCGCCGTAGGTCGCCGCGAGCCACTCGGCGAAGGCGAGAGCGCCGTGCTTGCTCACGGCGTACGGCGCAGAGGCGGGGTGGGTCAGGAGGCCAGCGGAGGAGACCGTGGCCAGGAAGTGGCCGCGCCCGCGCTCGAGCCACGGCCCGAGCAGGTGCCTGGCCGCCCGGACGTGACTCATCACGTTCACCTGCCAGACGCGCTCCCAGACCTGTTCCGGGGCGTCGGCCCCGCCACCCGGCTCGATACCTGCGTTGGCGCAGAACAGGTCGATCTCGCCGAGGTGCGTGCGGGCGGCGGCTACCAGGACGGCCACGTCCTGCTCGGCGGACGCGTCACCGGGGACGGCGGTACCGCCGACCTCCTCAGCCACGCGGGCCGCAGCGGCCGCGTCCAGGTCGTTCACGACCAAGCGGGCGCCCGCGGCCGCGAACCGGCGGGCGAGGGCGGCACCGATGCCCGAACCGGCTCCCGTGATGACGACGGCTGCGTCCTTCAGCTCCATGGCGATATCGACCCTGTGGTCGTGGCGGGTGCGGGAGGTCTGGTGCCCGCCGGCGTAGGGCGGATCCTGCCGCGGCCAACCTGCGGCCGCCCGTCGGATGAGTGGGCGGCCCTCACGCGTTCGCGACCTTGAGAACGAGCTTTCCGGTGTTGTCGCCCTTGAACAGCCGAAGCAGGGTGTCAGGGAACGCCTGCACGCCGCCGTCCACCACGTCCTCAAGCGACCGCAGTTTCCCGGCCGACAGCCACTCGGCCAGCTCGGCGGTGGCCTCAGGGTACCGGTTTGCGTAGTCGAAGACCACCATCCCGGTCATGGAGGCGCGGTGCACCAGCAGCGACATGTAGTTGGCCGGGCCCTTGATCTGGCCGGTCACGTTGTACTGCGAGATCGCGCCGCAGATGACGATGCGGGCGCCTCGCGCCAGACGAGTCAGCACGGCGTCGAGGACATCGCCGCCGACATTGTCGAAGTAGACGTCCACGCCCTCCGGCGCCACCTCGTGCAGGGCCTTGCGCACATTCTCGGACTTGTAATCGATGCAGGCGTCGAAGCCGAGTTGCTCCACGACCAGACGGCATTTGCGCTCGCCGCCGGCGACACCGATGACCCGGCAACCCTTGATCTTGGCGATCTGACCCACCACGCTGCCGACCGCCCCCGCGGCGCCGGAAACCACGACGGTCTGCCCAGGCTCGGGCCGTCCGACGTCGAGCAGCCCGAAGTACGCGGTCATGCCGGGGATGCCCAGGACACCCAGGTACACCGGCAGCGGCGCCAGCGCCGGATCGACCTTGGTCAGGCCGCGGCCGTCCGACAGGCAGTACTCCTGCACGTTGAGGACGCCCGACACGTAGTCACCTACGGCGAACTGCGGGTTGCGGGAGGCGATCACGCGGCCCACGCCGGCCGCGCGCATGACCTCCCCGATCTCCACGGGGCGGATGTAGGACTTACCCTCGTTCATCCAGCCGCGCATGGCCGGGTCCAGCGAGAGGTAGATCACCTCGATCAGCAGTTGCCCCTCGCCCAGCTCGGCAACCGGCTCCTCGACGTACTCCCAGTCGGTGGGCGTCGGCAGGCCGACCGGTCGCCGGCGAGCCGGTACTGGTGATTCGTGCGGCTCATCCGCTCCCCCTCGGCTACGCTGACTAAGCGCTTGCTTATCTTCCGCCCAGCCTGCTGGAGGTGTCCCGGGTGCGTCAAGAGGTCCGGTGGCCGGACTGCCGTTGCCCAGGTCACACCCAGCCCGCCGGCGTCCGGCCGGAGACAACGCGTAACTGAAAGGACGGAAGCGCCTATGACCGAGACGACCGACCTGCCCCGGGCGGCGGCCACCCGCGCGCGGCTCCTCGACGCCGCGGTACGCGCGTTCGCCAAACGGGGTTTCCACGGCACGACGACCCGCGACATCGCAGCCGCGGCTGGGATGAGTCCCGCGGCGCTGTACGTGCACCACCGGTCGAAGGAGGAGCTGCTCTACCTGATCTCCCGATCCGGCCACGAACGTACGCTCGCGCTCGTGCGCGACGGTGTGGCCGGCTCCGAAGACCCGGCCGAGCAGCTGGTCACCGTCATGCGGCAGTTCGCCATCGACCACGCCCGCGGGCACACGGGGGCCCGGATCGTGAACTACGAGCTCGCAGCGCTTAGCCCCGAGCACTTCGAGGAGATCCGGCAGATCCGCCAGTCGATCGACCACGAGGTGCGGCGCCTGGTGGAGTCCGGGGTGGCCGCGGGTGTCTTCCACGTCAGGGACGCAGGGATGGCGGCCCTGGCGTTGTTGTCGCTGGGGATCGACATCGCCCGCTGGTACCGCGACGAGGGCACGTGGACGCCGGAGGACATCGGCGACCACTACGCGGAGCTCGCCCTGCGGATCGTCGGAGCGAACCTGTCGGGCTCGTAAAGCCAGTTGGGCTACGCTGCCTGCGAATATTCGTTGATCAATCCACCCAGGACCGTGCGCCGTCGGATCTTGGCAGCGGGCAAGTCACTGACATCCGACGCGGTTGGACACCGCCGCGTCGAGCATTTCGCTGCGGCGGCTGCGCTCGCCGGCGGAGGCGAACCACGGCTTCTCGGCGATGTCCGGGCGGCCGACCAGGCGCATGACCCGTTCGGCGACGGACGTCGCGGCGCCGTAGTCGCAGAGAAGCATGGCGGTGATTGGCGCCGCGCACACGGTTCCCAGGTCGAGTACCCGCAGGCCGGTCAGGGGTCCGGTGCTTGTCGGTTCCACGGATCCTCCAGGGCTCGTGCAGCCGGTGGTGGTCGCCCGGGGCTCGCCGAGAAAGCCTCGGCGAGCCCCGGGTGTTGCCTTCGTGGGGCGCGACGGCGTTGGCGGCGCCCCACACCGCTGGTGCGGTCAGCTCCTCTTAGCGGCGGCCTCGACGAACTCGGTGGTGTAGGTCTTGGCGAGGTCGACGTGGTCCTTCTTGCCCTGGACGCTGGGTGAGAAGGAGCTGAGGACCTCGAGGACGTTCCTCGCCCCGTCGACCGGCATGACCCCGTCGGGGGTGAACATGCCCTTGGAGTCGGCGATCGCCTTGGCGTACAGCTTGGGGTCGCTGCCGGCGTAGTCCGCTGGCATCTTCGCTGCGATCTCCTGCGCGGAATGGGTGCGGATGAAGGACAGCGTCCTGACGAGCGCGTTGGCCAGCTTCTGCACGGTCGGCTTGTTCGCCTTGACCCAGTCGCAGTCCATGTAGAGGGAGCTGCCCGGGTACAGGCCACCGAGCGCGGCCTGCGTGCCCTGTTCGGTGCGCATGTCGAGCAGCACCTGCGCCTTGCCGGTGGAGGTGAGCCTGGCGATGGTGGGGTCGGTGGTCATGCCGGCGTCGATGCCGCCGTGGGTGAGCGCCGCGATGAACGTCGCCCCGGCGCCGGCCTTCACCCGGGTGATGTCCTTCGTGGACACGCCGCTGCGCGTGGCAAGTGCCTGCGTGAGGAAGTCGGTGGACGATCCCGGGCTGGTGATTCCCAGGCGCAGACCCTTGAAGTCGCTCGGTGAACGCACCTCGGCCGCCTTGCCCGTCGCGACCACCTCGGCCTCGCCGGGCACGTCGGCGAACTGTACGACACTTTGGATGCACTTGCCCTTGGTCTGCAGGTCGATGGTGTGGTCGTAGAATCCGACCACGCCCTGGACGTCGCCGCTGATCAGGACGTTCTCGGCCTGGGCCCCGGACGGTTCGGTGAGCAGCTTGACGTCGACGCCCGCGGCTTTGAAGTAGCCGAGCTGCTCGGTGAGCTTGGCGGGTAGGTAGATGACCTTGTCGATCCCCCCGACCATGATCTTGACCTGCGGGGTGCCGTTCGCGGACACGGCGCCGGTCCGGGAGTCGCGGCAGCTGGTCAGGGCGCCCGCGAGCAGCAGTGCGCTCATGGTGGCGGCGAGGATGCGGGTGTTCTTCATGACGGATGCTCCGTTCGGACGAGGTGGCTACAGCCGTGCGTCAGCGGCGGTGGAGGATGGCGGCCGCCAGGCGAGCAGACGGCGTTCGAGCAGGGTGAGCAGCCACTCGGCGAGCAGGGCGATGACGGTGATGATGATCATCCCGGCGTAGATCCCGGCGGCGTCGAAGGTTCCCTGCGCGTGGTTGATGAGCAGGCCCAGGCCCTTGTCGGCGCCGGTGTACTCGCCCACGACGGCGCCGATGAGCGCGAAGCCGAACGCGACGTGCAGGCTGGCGAGGATCCACGAGGTCGCGCTCGGCAGCACGATCGAGGTGAGCAACTGCCGCGGACGGGCGCCGAGGATCCGGGCGTTGTCGACCAGTGTCTTGTCGACCTCGCGGGCGCCCTGGAAGGCGTTGAAGAACACCGCGAAGAAGACGAGCACCACGGCGGTGGCGACCTTGGAGGACATGCCCAGGCCGAACCAGATCACGAACAGCGATGCGAGTACGATCCGCGGGATCGCGTTGCCGGCCTTGATGAATGGCGCGCAGACCTCGGCGAGGAAGCGGCCGCGGCCGAGCAGGACACCGAGGATGATGCCGGCCAGCGAACCGATCACAAAGCCGAGGACGGCCTCTTCGAGCGTGACGGCGATCTGCTCCCAGATGGAGCCGAACGCGGTGCCGGTGGTGAACCAGTCGACTAACCGTTCCCAGATGGCGGTGGGCTTGGAGTAGTAGAACGGGTCCAGGAAGCTGGACGCGGCGAGCTGCCAGCTGCCCAGCCATACGGCGACGAGCAGCAGACGCGTGGCGGTGATCCTGGGGACGAACCTGCGCCGCCGCCGGGGCGCGGGTGCCGCCGGCCTGGCGGGCGCGGCGGCCACGGCCCCTTCTCCCGCGACGTCCGGGACGGCCTGGGTGAGGGTGCTGTCATGCGACATGGTTGGCTCCTCGGGCTCGGGTGATCTCGACCTCTTCGCGCAGCGAGTCCCAGACCTGCCGGTAAACCCGGAGGAAGGACTCCTCCAGCCGGATCTCCTCGACGCGCCGGGGGCGGGAGAGCTCCACCGGGACGACGGCCTTGATCGTGGCTGGGGCGGCGGTCATGACGACGACTGTGTCGGCGAGCGCGATGGCCTCGGTCAGGTCGTGGGTGACGAAGACGACGGCGGCCCCGCTGCCTGACCACAGCTCCAGCAGCAGGTCCTGCATGTGCTCCCGGGTCTGCACGTCGAGCGCGCCGAACGGCTCGTCCATGAGCAGGATCGACGGGGAGTTGATGAGGGTTTGCGCGAGCGAGACGCGCTTGCGCATCCCGCCGGACAGCTGGTGCGGGTAGTAGCGCTCGAAACCCGCGAGGCCCACCTTCCCGACCCAGTCGCGGGCCAGTTCGCGGGCTTCGTTCTTGGGCTTGCCGCGGTACCGGGGACCGGCGGCTACGTTGTCGACCACGGTCCGCCACGGCAGCACGGCATCGGTCTGGAACATGTAACCGAGGCCAGCCGGGATCCCGGTCACTGGCTCGCCCCGGACGAACACGTCGCCCTCGGCGGCCGTGTCCAGCCCGGCGATCAGCGACAAGCTGGTCGACTTGCCGCAGCCGGTCGGCCCGACCACGCTGACGAATTCGCCCGGCCGTACGGTGAAAGACACGTCGCGGGTCGCGGTGTACGCCCCGCCGTCGCGGGTGGGAAAGCGCTTGGTGACGCCGCGGAGTTCGATGGCCGGACCGGAGTCCGGCTGCGTCCGCGGCTGCGTCTGGATCCTCTGTGTCGTCATGACCACGGACCGTAAATCCCTTGTGGCGGGCGTCACATCCTTGTGCGCGTTGAACCGGCAAGCCGCGTACTGCGCCTTATGCGCGTTCTGCTCACGACGTCCGCCGCAGGCCCCTGTAACCCGGGCGTATCGTGGCTGACATGGGCTTACGGCGCCTCGGGCGGCTGTCGCGGCCCGATCCGCGCTTCGCCACCCAGGCGCTGCTGGCGCAGACGGCAGTGCTCCTGCTGATCATCGCGGCCGGATTCGGGCTCGTCGCGCTGCAGCTGCGCGGAGAACTGAGGAGCCAGTACGAGCAGCGCGCCCTGGCCGTCGCCCGGGCCGTCGCCGCCGACCCCGCGATCGTCGACGCCGTAACCGCGCACCAGCGGAGCTCCGAGGTGCAGCGGCGCGCGGAGGCCGTGCGTGAGCGCACCAAGGTGCTGTTCGTCGTCGTCGCCGACGACCACGGCATCCGCTACTCCCACCCCGACCCGGCCCGGATCGGCGAGCGGGTCAGCACCGACCCGGCCGCGCTGAGCGGCCACGAGGCCGTCACGTTCGAACGTGGAACGCTCGGACCCTCCGCACGCGGCAAGGTGCCGTTGAGGACCGCCGACGGCCGAGTCGTCGGCCAGGTCAGTGTCGGGATACGCGCCGACGAGGTGTCCCGGCGGGTGGGAGCGCTGGTGCGCGCCGCGGCCGGTTTCAGCGCGGCCGCGCTCCTGCTCGGCCTGCTAGCCGCGGCCCTGTTCGCCCGCCACCTCAGGCGGCAGACACTGCAGATCTCGCCCGCCGACCTCGCCGAGCTGCTGCGCGAGCGCGAGGCCGTGTTGCACGGCATCGCCGAAGGCGTCATCGCCGTCGACCCCGCCGGCCGCATCACCATCTGCAACGACGCCGCAGCGCGTCTGAGCGGCGTACGACCCGCCTCCGGCACTCCGGTCGCCGAGGCCGGGCTACCCGCCGGACTGCGTACTGCGCTGGAGCAGCGCCGCACGGTGCGCGGCGCGCTGGTCGTCACCGCGGACAGGACCCTCGTCGTCACCGCCGCGCCCGTACACCGGGGC
>Ga0210378_10001829_pt1 | contig 10994 bp, 9 predicted proteins | sample PLM1_60_b1redo_FD_155465 | JGI IMG/M metagenome (GOLD analysis project Ga0210378, IMG submission 155465) | Groundwater sediment microbial communities from an aquifer in East River, Colorado, USA - PLM1_60_b1 redo | ecosystem: Environmental > Terrestrial > Soil > Riparian zone | place: USA: East... | reverse complement strand
AGACATCCAAACTGCAATGTAAACAAATTCGAATACGACTCTAGTGATATATTCGTCAATTCACTTTTCTTTCCTCATACATCGTTCTTTAAGAAAATGAATAAGAGAAAGAATTTTTTGGTCTCTTATAGAGACAAGATTCTAATAGCAAGATTAGACAAATCAGACTATCAATATCTCTATGAATCAGTAATTCATGATAAAGACGTTCGGAATAGTAAATTAACAGCAGAAATAATTCATATTAATAGCGCAGATGAATGTGGTGGTCTCTACAGCTGGCCATGGGATCTCATTTCTGGACTTAAAAACGTATTACAACATCAACTTAAACTAAAAAATAAACTCCCTAAGGAAGTAAAAGTTATTGGTAAAAATCCCATTTTTGTGGACAAGACTTCTAATATTGGCCAAGGTACTGTCCTTGATGCGAGTGGTGGGGCTATCTACATTGGACCTGAATCCGTTATAGGTCAATCTTCAATCATTGGTCCTGCTTATGTTGGAGAACTCACACAACTAAAACCATATTCGACTATCAACAATTCATATATTGGCAATAATTGTCGCGTAGGTGGAGAAATCGATTCTTCAATAATTTTGGATTATACTAACAAATCTCACTTTGGGTATTTGGGCCACTCTTATGTCGGGGAATGGGTGAATATTGGCGCCAATACAACTACATCCGATCTTAAAATGACCTACGGAACAGTGTCAATGAAAAGTGGAGATGAAAAAAAAGATACGGGCATAACTAAGTTAGGTTCTTTTTTTGGTGACATGTCCAAAACATCAATAGGCACAAATATTTATTGTGGAATGAGAATTGGAATATCTTCACATCTTTATGGCAATATTGCCAATGATGTTCCTTCCTATGTTATCTATGGCCAAGGAATCGGATCCGAAAATGCGCAAATGGATGCATCCTCAGCAATTAAGTTTCAAAAAAGGATGATGTCAAGAAGAAATATCAGTATGTCGGCGCATTATGAAAGCATGATGAAAACAATTTTTGATATGACAAGCAAAGAAAGAGAGGATTACGGCGTGCGGCCAAAAAGGTTTACTATAAGATAGTTACATATAGTCTATTATCTGCTTTTCTTTCCAAAGACCGATTCTTTGGTGAAGCCAGGGATAGAAATTTGCATCGCCATTCTCAAATTCTTTTTTCACTATCTTTACAATATTCTTTGATACCTTACCTGGTTGACCATAAATCTTTCTTTTTTTCTTCAGCTCAAGTCCAAGGCCTTCTTTTCTATTGAATGCCTCATCAATTAGAGTAGTTATCCAAGAGGAATTTACGGGTGGAATTAGAATATTGCCTCGTGCATCAAAAATGGTCTCCGGTCTATCAGTATTTAGTCTAACTGTGAGTGACAGCACATTTGGAAAGTATAATAATTCTTCTTGCATGGAACCTGAATCTGTCATTTCTGCCCAGCAATGTCCGCTATCCAGAAATTCAATTACGTGAGAATATTCCTTCCATAATGGCGTAATCATAAATTTATCCGGATATTCTTTTGCCAGATTTAGTAAATTCTGTTCAAGGTGATACGACCGCAAAGCCGACTTCATAGCATTTAACATAATAAGGACTAACTTGTAATCGGTATTCTTTATCAAATAAGATATACTCTTTATTATTGATGAGAATCTGTGCTCTGTTAAATTTTCTCTCCTATGTATATCTATTCTAATCCATTCACCTGTTTCTAGTTTTGGGTATTGATCAAATAAACTAGTTTTTGGTTTGTTCTTTCTCTTAATTGCAATTGCGTCTACGACTGAATTTCCGACTACATGAATAAATTCTTCAGGATATCCTTCACGTACTAAATTATCCTTATTGAGCTGCGTTGGTGCAAAGAAAAATTGTGTTCCTGCAGAACATATCCATGTATCTATTTGCTCTGGAAATGGCTCCTCTCTAGCCAAAAACCATCGGCCTTCAAACTGTGAATCTACAAACTTCTCGACACTGAATTTTGTTGGATCCTCATTAACCTTTAGATATTTTATTGATTCAGGGCTCATGGATCTTAATCCTGCTTCATTTTGGGCAACTTTTTGACCCATCCCGAAGACCCATGCTAGTGGGGCAATTCCGGCAACTAGCGTGTCGCCATGAACAATTGGAAGTAATTGAGAGAAATTACCGAAATTCTTTTTCAAATATCTTCCAAACGATCCAAATTTTAGAATTAATTCGCTTGCTTTTTCCATCAGGTCACCTCTAATTTGAAGATTGCATGCGATATGATCTTGCAATTCAAATTCCTGGATGCCAAATCCAAGGAGATCATCAAAATGCTGGCCTGTATCGATTACAAACGCCGGTAGTTTCTGGTGTATTGCTTCTATCATCACGGGAGCTTGTTTGTAAAAGTCAGGTTTTGTTCCAATCACAACTGAAAGGACAGGGCTATTCAAATCATGAGAAAGCTTATAGCTGTCATTAAGAACATTATGAAAAATTTCAATTGGAAGTATCTTTCGCTTAAAGTAAATATTTCGTATCGGTATCTTTTCGCTCAAAAATTTTCTTCTCCAATGGGTAGCTCCCTTTTCCCTTCTCTCATATACGCAATAATTCCTACTATGATGATTCCAATTCCAGCTGCTAAAAATGCATAGGACAGTGGAATGATTTGAGGAATAAAAACAATCTCGGGTATTTTTGGAATCATACCCTGTATTAGAACAATACCAATCAGTAGTATAGCTCCCGATATGCAAAGGATGATTCCAATTTTCTTGGAGCCATAATTTTTGACGAGACCATAAGCGATTCCTGCCAGTATTACTCCGGGAGCAGCTGAAATCGAAATCACTTGTATTAGTACGCCTTCTGGCTGAACTACGATATCGGGTCCTTGGGACATAGGTCCAATTAGAAAGGATATGAATGAATACAAAAGAAGTATGAACATTACTAAAAGCCCTAAACTTGCTAAGCTTACAGCACTTTCAAGTTTTACCATTATATATCGTCCTTGAATAAGATGTTTTTAAACCTACTTGATTCCAATTACATCTCCGAATTCTTTTCTGGCAGCAGATCCCAAAACTTGGGCGGATCTTTCTGGCGAAACATGATTAACGTAAACTCCGAATCCCCTTTCCAAACCTGACCAGTTATGAAGCTGTGGATAAACTTCTATATGCCAGTGAATTTGTCTGCTATTCTTCTTTTCTGGTGAGAGATGAAATATTAGATTAAAAGATGGCTTTTCAAGTACTTTGTCCATACCTCCTAAAGTGGACCTCAAAATAAGTGCGAGGTCCGTAAATTCCTTTTGAGAGATCTTCGAGAAGGATGTCGTATGACGCTTGGGATATATCCAAAATTCATATGGATACGTCGAAGCCCAAGGCGATATAGCGATGTAATTTTCAGTGTCTAGGATTTGTCTTGGTCCTCCAGTCTCTGTTGAAATTATATTACATGCGGGACAATTCCCATTTTCATTGAGATATCTGTTTGAAGCTTCTGCTTCAGATTCTATTATTGGTGGTATGGTAGAAAATGTCATCAGATGAAAATGAGCATGATCAATATCGCTCCCAGACAACACTCCACTATTTACGAAAATAGAAACATAAGTTACACTTTTCTTTGTGTAAAGATGACTAAGGTAATTTTGCAACACAAGTAGAACGTTGGACCACTTTTCAATAGGTAGTCGTGGCAAACTTTCATCATGAACCGGTGTCGCTACGACAATATAATGATACCCGTAGGCCGGTTCGCTGTAGAGAGGCTTGTCTCTGTAATTATTTTCGTTTTCAGATGTTACAACTGGGTTTGAATTTGGAAAAACTCGTACGTCCCAGTTTTCAATAATGTTTTCTTCATTATCTGATAATCGTTGAAGCATTCCCTCCTTAACTACCAGAGAGAGTACTGATGGTGGAGTCATACTTTCATTCCCAGGACAATATGGACATTGTTTAGTATCGTTTTTTACTTTATATGTCTCAGGAGGGAGAACTACAAATTTCTCAAGTATGTAGTCTTTTCTAAGTTCTGCCAACTCAATATTCCTAAAAAATCCTACAACTGCCTTTAATTAAAGGTTCTGTGATAATTATCGTTTTTCTCGTTGAAATCTAGGCCGTATACCAAGTCTATTTCCCTGCTAGAATGTTCAAATTGGGGAACATGGAAAAGCAGGTGGAGTAGGTGGAGCATTAGGTCTGTGAGGAGATTTGTGGGAACTAAACAAAATAACCGTACTTTGACATACCAACTATTTTGTGCGATTTTGGCTCTCTTAATATGCTTGAGCTCTCAGGGACGAATGAATTGATGGGAACTTTATAAGTTGTGCCATAAATGATAACTAGTATGAACTCATACCTCCATAGTAGGTATCTCTCTTTATCGTTCAGCAGATTTGGCAAATCAATAAGGGCTTCGGTCTTTGTAGACGCTAGCTGACGATTTTCCTCCCACTTTGGATAGTTTGCCCAAAGATGTTCAGCAGACTGGGGCCTATTGCGCGTGTACAGAACGCTGGGCTTGTATGCCACTATCATTCCTAGAACTACCATGGCCAGACCAAGTAGAAAAAAACCATGAGCCGCTCGAACTACTGTTTCATAATGCAGATTTCCAATAGCCGCTTTGTAGTAAAAAGGACCCAATGAATTAGAGACGGTAGTAGGGATCAATACACTGCCATAAAGCAGTACTAACCCTAAACATGAAATAGCTACTGGCACTATACCTTTCAGCAAAATTGCAAGAAACATCACCATTAGTATTGGAATTGTGACTATGTGTAATAACCCAAACATTTTTGAACTTGAATCAAATGAGTTTATAGAAAGATAAATGTGCATTCCAATTAGTAACGCTATGCATGATATTGTACACTTGAGAAAAAATTTATCTTTGCCTTTTGGTAAGAAAAGGTCAGACATCAAGTATAACATGGTTGCCAGAAATAGATAAATCTTGATTTTGCAGTTTATTTTTGGTACTAGTTTGGCCAAAAGCATGATATCACTTAACAAAGAATTGCTGGTTAGATCTCTAGTAGCAATGCCCAACAACTTGAGTATCACCAAGTTTCAACAACTATGCGAAATTACAAGTAGAACAACAGCAAAAGAGTTACTAAGTTATCTGGTAAATTCAGGAATAGGTAAACTATCGGGAGATTCTGTTACTTTTTCACAAAGTGACAAATTGGATACGATTATTTTGGCCATGAGAAAAGGCAGCGATCTGCACGAATTGTCAAAGAAACTAGAGTGGCAGGATTTCGAAATTTTTGCCTCGATACTCATAGAATCATCGGGATATACATTTGAACGAAATGTAGTGTTCAGTAGGCCCAGAGTTCAGATAGATGTAATTGGATTCTACCAGAAAACCGCCTTATTAATTGACTGTAAGCATTGGATGAAAATTTATGACTTTAACATAGCAAAGTTCTCTTTGAACCAGATTAGAAGGGCAAGCGTCTTCTTGGATAAGAGAAAAGAAATTGATGCAGCTATTCCAATAATATTGACTTTGCATGAATACAGTTGCAATTTTTTTGAAAAGATTCCAATAGTCCCAATTTCAAAATTTAAAGAATTTCTCCAAAACTTTCCTTTTTATCTAGATAGATTTTATTTAATCCAAAGAAAGTAATATTTGGCATATTTAGAGAAGATAAATTCCCAACAATAGTATCAAATGTTTTGCTTTAATAATTTGTTAATGAAATCCTTGTAAATAATTAAAAGAGTTATCGCAGGGATTTATTATTATGAGTATTTTGTATTATATTTATAGTAAATGAATGGTAAAATTAAATACCCGATTTTTATTTATCCTTTTGAAATCTAATGAAGATACATCTGTTCATCGTCTTATTCGTTATTTTCTCTAGCCTTTACTCTCTCGCTTTGGCTAGCGGACAATCATCTCCAATGTTAAATGGTACGGTACAATCTGGCAACATAACTGCTCCCTCACAGTCTGGCAACATAACTGGTGCGTCTGGCAACCTAACTGCCGCATCACAGTCTAGCGACCTAATCGGGACATCACAGCCAGATAATCTAATTGGAACTCCGGGCGATGATTTTATTTTTGGTGGGGCAGGTTTTGATAACATTACAGGTAATCAAGGTAACGATGAAATAGATGGAGGAGTTGGTGGTGACAAACTTGCAGGGGGAGTTGGAAACGACGTTATTTTCGGTGGAATAGGAAACGATAATATTTCAGGAGAAGACGGGAATGATGATCTCTTTGGAGGTCCCGGAGCAGATTATCTTGACGGTGGCAAGGGCGCAGATTATTTTGACTGTGGAACTAGTACTGATACGATAGCTAGCTTGAATATATCAGAAGGAGATATTAGTTTGGCCAATTGTGAAAAGATTGCAAGGTAGCAGTCCGTAAAGAGTAGTACTATAAGAACATGAAAATTTTGGTTCTCCATTTAAATAAAATTGAGCTGCATTTAGACTTGATATTAATAACTCACAACGTTTAACTCATAAATACTATTTTGCAATTGCATGAAATTAGAAAGTAATCTTAATATTTTATTAGTTTAGATCCATGTTGAATGCCTGAAAAAATGATGAACGTTCAACCATTTACAAATCCAGTGATGTATGTTCCAAAAGCTATGTTTTTTACAAAAGGTAAAGGAGTTCATAAGGATCATCTTACAAGCTTTGAATTAGCTCTACGTGATTCTAAAATATCTGATCTAAATATTGTATCTGTTTCAAGCATAAAGCCTCCAAAATGTAAGATTATCAGTTTACAGGAAGGCAGAAATTATCTCGTTCCAGGCCAAGTTGTATTTGCTATAATTGCAAGGCAATCCACTAATGAACCCAACAGACTGATAGCTGCCTCTGTAGGTCTTGCTGCTCCAGCTGACGATGGTCAGTATGGTTATCTCTCAGAGCATCATTCTACAGGGGAGACCGCTCAAAAAGCCGGAGACTATGCGGAAGATATGGCTATGGAAATGTTAGCAACTACAATGGGTTTGCCAAATGATGCTTCCCTCACATGGGATGAGAGACAAGAACAATGGAGGTTGTCTGGAAAAATATACAAAACTCAAAATTTTACGCAATCCGCTGAAGGTCACAAGGACGGGTTGTGGACCACAGTGGTAAGTGCTGCAGTTTTGTTGATCTAAATCTTATTTATTAAAATTTATTTTATTTATAAAACCCTTATTTTGTATAATAGAATCCAAAAGATTTACATTGAATTGCATCACTTAATAACAGCAATTAAACTTGGAGTCAATTACAAATCGGCCTGTTCTAATTTATGATGATAGATGTTCATCATGTACAATATTTGCAAAGTATGCATTCAAGTATTCTAGAGGCCAAATAAACTGCATAGGACATTATTCAAAAGAAGGTAAAAAATTAAGAAAAATAATATTTCCACCTAACTATAATGAAACTGAAATGTTCTGGATGATAACTTCTAACGAGGCATACGGTGGCAGGAGCGGGCTATTACGTCTTTTAGGATTGATTATTAGGTCAATATTTAAACCGAATAAATCACCCAACTCAAATTTTACCGGATACTGTTCTGACAGTAAATTGTGTAGTGATAAGAAATTTCAGATTAAAAGACTTTACAATTTATTGAAACACGGAAAAAAATTGAATATTAAATATCCTACGGCAATTAATGACTAAGTTTCGTTCTCAAAATATAGTAGTTAGAAGAATATGCGATTCGGAAAAAGATTTTATGACAAATATCGAAACTATATTCTCTTTAATAAGAATATTATAATATCCGGAACTTTTGCGTTCTTCATAGGGAGCTTTTTTACGCAATACTACGCTCAATATGAAAGGAACAATTTTCTGAATTCTATAGTAACCCTATCAGTTGAATATGCAGTCTATATCCCATTATTTGGATTGTTTTATTATTTGGACAATAAAGAAAAATATGTAGACGCTCATAGTAGAAAAAAGAGCTATGATAATATCAAAAGAGACATTAAAAAATTGGTTACAATATTTTCTATATCGGAAGTCATCTTCTCAATATCAAAAATATCGATACACTATCACCTCATGTCAATTTCAGTTGAACCTTATCAGGCTTCAATGATAGGGTCACTTACCGCATGGTTTATCTTTTTGGTAGCTATAAACTTTGGCGCGAAGATAGTTAAGTTATTTAAGAATAGTAACAAATAAAATTTTAATAGGCCGAAGTCGAATTGAGTCGATCTAAATAATCAATATTTGTTTAACTATTTTGCCATCAAAGAGAGGAAATCTTATTTATCTTGAGGCGCTAGAATTCATATTAACTACAAAAAACACTATCAGTTTTCTTTTTCCTGAGTGAATTGCATGTCTAATCTATTTTCGGTCTCTAATCCAGAACGATTGATCCGATAGTCCTAATCAGTGTACCTTCAGCCAAAAAATACCTATTTATTCTGTTGCCCATCAAATTTTTCTGTAGTTAGATTGCTCAATGCGTTTCCTAGATTTACTGTCAAGTTCCCAATGGTTTTTGTTTCATTAGTTGTGAAGTTCCCAATAGTTTTTGTTTCATTAGTTGTGCCATTTACCAAAGTGATAGTATGGTCTTTCATATTCCATATTACACTATCGTTATTTTTGTTTTGGAACAAAGTTGTATTCTCGGCTTGTGCCATTATCCGGGTAGATATTAGAGTTGGTATCTCTAGAACAAGTACAAATGTAATTCCCATAAAAATCAACCACTTAACTCCATTCATTAATCATTTTTGAAATAGTCAGATATATAAGCGAATGCTTGAAGAGAAATATTTAGCTGTAAAACTGTAAATGCTTCAGATAATCGTATTGTCTATAAGATTTGTCAATTTCATTTGAAGTGTTGTACGAGGGAAATTACTATTATTACATTTAGAATAAGCTGCTACATCTACGATTCCAAGCTGTGGTAATTAGTTTCGTTTAATCAAGTCATTTGCTGGTAAGTTTTCGGAATAACAGTGGTTCCTTATAATCGTCCGGATCTCCCGTGAAGTAACCTTGTGGGCCACCTTCACATTGTGTTAAGGGGGTGGAACCAGATTCCAATAAGGTTTTCTTTACCTCTTTTGGAGACATTTCTGGATTTCCAGCCTTTATCAGCGCAGCAGCACCTGCAACAGAGGGTGACGCCATGCTTGTACCACTATCTACCGCATACCCACCGTCAAGGTAAGTAGACAAGATAGATACTCCAGGAGCTGCAATAGTTACAGAAGGACCAAAATTACTGAATCTTGCAAACGAATCATCTGTTGCGTTTTGTGACTTTAGAGATGGACCGGTTCCACCACACTTGCCATCACTATCTGCTATTGCAGAAACTGTAATAGCATCAGGATTACTCGCGGGAGAAGTTGAGGAAGCGTCATGACCATAGTTTCCAGCAGCAACTACATAAGTTACTCCTGCCTTTATTGATGCGCTTACTGCACGATTGAGAGCTGGAGATAATGGAGTTTCGACACTTATATTCACTACATCTATTTCGTCTGCATGTTCAGTGATATATTCTACGCCCTTTATCATGTTAGAGATCTTGCATTCACCCGTACTGTCACAAACTTTAATTGACCATAATCTTGCCCCAGGTGTGGCACCAATGACACCTTCCCCATTATCTTTGGCGGCTGCAATGCCCGCGACATGCGTACCGTGGCCGTTATCATCATCCCCGCTTTCAGCACCTGCAACAAAGCTAACATTCCTATAGACATTAAGGTCTGGATGATCCAGATCGATTCCAGTATCTAAAATAGCAATGTCGACATCCACTCCGAATTTACTAAGATTAGATTTCGTTCCTTCTTTAAGCTCGTCTGTTGAAAATGTTCTCTTAATACTGTCAGGCAATGTCTCTTCCTTCAATACAGGTGCGGGGGCAGCAACATGTCCTGAACTTAAATCAAGTTCCCCACCTCCAGTGTGGTTTGATGATAGATTATAATTTTCGTTATAGTTAACGAATCTTGAATCTTTAGTGATGGGATTGTCGGGTTCTGCCAGTATAACCATTGCTTTGTAGTCCGTCATGTTAATGACATCCACCACATTTACATGATACGTTGAAACCGCCTCATCGGCTACATCATATATGTTGGTAACCGGTACAAGCGATGGAATGAGTTCGAGTATCATTTCACCACAGGTTGACTTAGCTGGTAAGAAACGTGAATCTTGGAGCACCTTCTTCTCATCACCTTCTTGTAACAGCATTGCTTTGTAGTCCGGAGTATTATACGCGTTTAGTACTGTGACATGGTATTTGGAAATTGTCTCATTAACAAGAGATGGAAAATCAGTTGTTGGTATGAGATCTTGTCTTAGTTCTACTACGGACTGAGTACAAGCGATTGCGCTGTAAGGTCTCTGAAAGATTTGTCTATCAACAAATTGTATTGGAACACCTGCTGGTGCCGGTGCAGGCGCTGGTGCCGGTGCAGGCGCTGGTGCCGGTGCTGGTGCCGGTGCCGGTGCAGGCGCTGGTTGTGGTTGTGGTTGTGGTTGTGGAGACGGAACAGGCGTGCTTATCGTCCATGTAAACGAATCTGCAGGGTCATTACCAACATTATCGACGCCCTTTACCGTAAATGTGTATGTGCCAGCACCCAAGTTCGCTAAAAACTTCGGAGAAATACAATTGTTATCGGATGGTATGGAAGTGGGACCGGTTACTTGACACTCAAAGTGGTTAACTCCAGAACCAGTATCATCACCTTCAAAGTTAAATTCTATAGAGTCAAATTCTGTCGTATCACCGTTACCAATAACATTACCACTATTGTCAGGAACAAATGCACTTAGTATAGTGGTTGTGGGTTCCGTGGCATCTACTATCCATGTGAATGATGCTGGTGTTGAATCTCTATTTCCAACTGCATCAACTGCCCTTACCTGGAATGTATGTGAACCATCAGATAGACCGGTAATGTCTATTGGAG
>Ga0210378_10001828_pt1 | contig 10995 bp, 12 predicted proteins | sample PLM1_60_b1redo_FD_155465 | JGI IMG/M metagenome (GOLD analysis project Ga0210378, IMG submission 155465) | Groundwater sediment microbial communities from an aquifer in East River, Colorado, USA - PLM1_60_b1 redo | ecosystem: Environmental > Terrestrial > Soil > Riparian zone | place: USA: East... | reverse complement strand
TCGGCCTTAGTGACTCCATCAGTTGGTGCAGAGTTGAGCGCAGCGGGGCTCCACAGCTACGCCGCCACCGCGACTGCAGCCCGCGCCTCGTCAGCATCGACGACGTTCCCGTTCAACCCGCCGTACTGGTGGAGGTCGCCGGCCACCTCGATGCGCGTTGCAGCACTCAGACCGCCGGCTTTCACGGCGTCGAAACCAGCCGCGGTGATGAGGCGCTCGACGGTGGCCGCAGCGCCCTCGTCATCCGTCGCATAGAACAGGACCGCGCGCTGCGGCTTTCGATTGGCGCTCGAGGCGAGCGCTTCGGCGCCGAGCGTCCCGAACGCCTTCACCAAATGAGCGTCGGCAGGGAGGAGACCCGCGATAACGGACGCGGCAGATTGCCCGTCCGGAAGCGTTCGACTGAACCCGCCCTTCCCGTCGAGCTGGATCGGATTCGATGGGTCGACGATCACCTTGCCCTGGAGCAGGTCTCCGTTCTCGGCGATCAGCTCCTTGGTCGTGTCGAGCCAGACGGCGAGCACCACGATGTCCGCCCCCGCGATCGCCTGTCGGACCGACGCCGCGCTCGCCAGGGGGCCAAGTTCGTTTGCCAGTGCCGCGGCGTGTGACTCGTCGCGGGCCGCGAGAACCACCCGCTCGCCCCCGGCTACGAGATGGCGCGCCACTTGTCCGCCGATGTTGCCTGTCCCGATGATTGCCGTGGTCATGGGTGCATCTCCCGATGTCGCAACTGCCTGATACGTACTTGCGTGTGCAACTATCCGCCAAAGTGGTTGCGCTGTCAAGCATTCCTGCCACGTTGCTGCCAGGGTGACGAGATGGGCGCGATGCGATGGTGAAGCGCCTCACGCGTTTCTTGAGCGCTCAGCCTCGCGTTGAGTGCCTGACTACGTATTAGGCGCGAGAGTGGTTGAACTCCAACGTTCCGACTGAAGCTGGCCTTGACCGCGCTCGGAGACCGTCGTAGTCGTCACGGCGATAGATTCAGAGGGTCGACCGGCGGGCCAGCAAAGCTCCCAGCCAGAGTGCCCAGGCGAAGCCGAGGACCGCCACAATCCCCGACAACAGGTCGCGCACGAGCGCGAGACCGAACACGCCGGCTGGCACCCCCAGCCACAGGACGGCGCCGAGGGCCATGGCAAGGGCGCCCCATGCGTGTCGTCGCGGTTGGGTCAGGCGGCCGACGACGAGGAACCAGAAGCCCAGCAGGATCGGATCGAGCGTCTGCCACAGACCGCGGAAGACGACCTCGATCAGGAGTCGGAAGGCGACGGCCGTCACCGCCTTGTCGGCGCCAGGGGCATCGTACTCGCGCATCATCGCAGGGCCGGCGGAGGCGAGCGCCGTCACGCCGATCGATCCGGCGATCACGTAGCCGAGTGCGGCGAGGGTCGCGATATCGACGATCAGTGGGCTCCGCGGTCGGATAGCGACCCGAATCGCGAGGGCGATCAGGGCGACTGGGAGGTAGTAGCTGAAGAGGTCGGTCAGAGCCGCCCACTGGAGGATCGGAGCTCCGCCCTCGCCGCCCGCAACCGCCAGGGCGGGGTCGGCGAACCAGTCGCTCCGGAATTGGAATGCGGCCACGAACAGCAGGGTGCTGACTGCGCCGAGGCCGGCCAGGAGGAACGCGGCGATCGCGGCGGCCCGACGGAGCAGGTCGTCATCCGGACCCTCGGCATGCGCCTCACCGTGCAAAGGTGGAACGCCGACATCGACCCCGTCGAGCTCGCCTGCGCTCATGGGGAACTCGTGGCGGCTGCGGACGATTCCCGTCGCGCCTGGCTGGCGAGTCGCACGGCGAGCCAGAACAGGCCGAGGGCCAGGACCGGGTGGAGGGCGGCCACGACCGGGTACGAAGCGCGCACTTCGGGCAGCACGGTCTGGAGCAGGTAGAAGAGCAAGACGCCGGTGGCCAGCCTGATGGACGGAAGTCGGCCAAGCCAGGCGATGATCGGCAAGAGCAGGCTCAGGAGACCAACCACGATCCGGCCGAAGTCGACGTGGATGCGGAATGTCGCAGGGTCATTGAAGACGGCCAGGCCCGCCAGGAAGACCTGGATCAACAAGCTGGCGACGTAGAGCCAGGCTAGCCACGGAAATGCGCTTCGGGCCAACGCTCGGACCATTTCCCACCTCCGTCCGGTCGGCCGGTCAGCCGGAAACCGCAGGCCCGGTCATTGTGGTCAGGCCATACCGTCGATGGTAGGGACCCGGCGTCAGTCAGTTGTCACGGGCGTCGTCTAGCGATCGGAGGCGGTTTGCTTGAGTCCGCCGACAAAGTACGCAGAGGAACGTTCGCAACGGCGACGATCTCCTGACTACGTCTCAGGAGCGTCGGCAGGCCCTGCTTGAGAGTTACATCGCCGTCAGCCGCGCTCGCCTCGGCGTCATCCTGCCCATCCACATTCATCGCATCGAGCTCCAGGGCGGTGAGGATGAGTGGACATGAGCGCTCGGATCCCAATGTGCCGGGCGGGATCCGAGCGTCATGCGCTCAGTTGAGGACGACCAGATCGGTCGTGACCGGGATCGGGTTCGCCAGGCAGTCGCGGACCGGCGAGGTGTCCTGGACGTACTGGCAGAGCTCCTCGAGCTGTGCCTTGCCTGCGTTCGGGCTTTTCACCCAGCTCGTGGCCCGAATGGCGGTGAACCCGGCGCGCGGGCCTTCCAGTCCCAGGAAGCTGTGGAGATCAAGATCGCCCTCGATCTCGTAGCGCAGCTCGCTGATCTCGATGCCCCGGGCGGCCGCGTTGTAGACGTAGCCGACCGCGTAGCAGAAGCCGAGCGCCTGGAGCAGGAGCTCGACCGCGTTGGGGCCCTCGTTCGAGCCGAGGAGGACCGGCGGTTCGTCACCAGCTAGGCGGAACGCCTCGGGCCGCACTGCGGGCTGGCCGGCGTGGACGAAGTCCTTGATCTCGCCGTCGTTGCGGGCGCCAGACCGCCAGGTGCTCGATGCCTTGAACGTGAAGGCCGCGACGTTCGGGTCCTGCTGGACGGCCCCGATCGTGGCGATGAGCTGATCGACGTTGACCCCGTTCCGAGCGGTGATGGTGGCCATCGGTCTGCCTCCTGTCATGCGGCCACCTCAGGGGACGACCGCTTCGGGGGTAGGGACGCCTCGCCGACCGAAGTTATTCCTTCACCACATCCTGGGCCGAGACGGGAATAATCGGCGCGGCCGAAACGTCAAGACCGAGAAGGACGATTCCCATCCACGCAGCCGTCGAGGGAGCATGATCGCGACCGTGATCGACGCGCACAGCCAGCCCGACACGGAAGGCGGCGCCGACGAGCCGAGTCGGGCCTTCGTCGACGTCGCCCGCGAGCAGCTCGATGGCCTGTATGGCTACTGCGTCCGGCTCACGAACGATCGGACCGAGGCCGAGGACCTCGTCCAGGACACGCTGCTTCGGGCGATGCGGGCGTACCCGGGCCTTCGCGATGAGAAGAAGGTGAAGAGCTGGCTCTTCATGATCGCGACGAATGGCTGGCACGATCTCTGCCGAGCTCGGGGTAGGACGCCGGCCACGGTCTCGCTGGACAACGGCGACCCGGAGGATGACTTCTCGCTGTTCGCGACGCTGACGATCGAGGACCCGTTCCCCTATTCCGACGAGCTGCACCTGGACTTCCTGCGCCTGTTTCGGGACGAGGACGTCCAGGATGTCTTTGCCCGGATCAACCCGGCCTTCCGGGCGCCCCTCATCCTGACGACCATCCACGGCTTCAGCTGCAAGGAGGCGGCGGCGATCCTCGACGTGCCGCTGGGAACGCTGCTCTCACGTCTGCATCGAGGCCGCAAGCAACTCGAACGGGGCATGTGGGAATACGCCGTCAAGAACGGCCTCGTGGAGGTAGGTGACGAGCCATGATCGACTGTCGCGAGGCCGTCCGCCGGATGTGGGCGTACCTCGACAACGCCCTGGAGCGTGGCCCAGTAGAGGAGTTCGAGACACACCTCGAGGCGTGCCAGCGATGCTGCGGCGAGCTGGAGTTCTCGCGCCATCTCAGGGAGACGGCAGCGGCGGCGGCGGGCTCCGAGACGATGCCTGACCCACTCCGCCGACGAATCGAGTTGCTGCTCGAGGGCGGCGGTCTGCCGACCCGGGAAGGGGACACGCCATGACCGATGTGCACGTCGGCCACCTGGCCGGGACGGACTTCCTTCAGCAGGATGCCATCAGGGTTGCTGTCCGCCAGACCTATCGCTCGGTGGGCCCGACGGACCGGAAGGTCGCGGAGCGCTTCTACAGCCCCGCAGAGTTGGCCGGTCTGCCGGACGAGACGGTCCGGATCGCCCTGGGCGTTGGCAATCCAGTGCGCCATGCCGGTCTGAGCGTCGGCGACGACGTTCTCGATCTCGGCTCAGGCGGTGGGATCGACTGCCTCATCGCGGCGCGGTCGGTTGCGCCCGGGGGCAGTGTTGTCGGGATCGACTTCCTGGTGGAGATGGTCGAACGGGCAATGCGTGCGGCGGCCGAAGCGGGACTGGTCAATGTCCGTTTTGTCGAGTGCGAGATGGAGGCCCTCCCGCTGCCCGATGCCTCGGTCGACGTCGTCGTCAGCAATGGCGTGATCAATCTCTCGCCGCGCAAGGTGCGGGTCCTGTCCGAGGCCTTCCGCGTCCTTCGACCCGGTGGCCGCCTGGCGATCGTCGACCTCGTCCTGGATCACGATCTGCCGCCCGAGATCCAGACCCACCCGGCCGCCTGGGCCGGCTGTCTGTCGGGCGCCCTGTCCGAGATCGCGCTCTACAAGGGCCTCCGGCGGGCGGGCTTCCGGGACGTCGGCATCGAGCCGTTGGACGACTTCGGGATCGGAGACTGCGCTCTCTACCCGCTCTTCAACGACGAGCTCCTCGGCCTGCTTCGGCGTCTCGTCCCGGCGGAACGCCACGACCATATCGCCCGCACCGTGTTCGTGAGCGGCCGGAAGCCCGCCCCCGACGAGTCGCTGTCGGGTCGCGCCCGGGGCTGAAGACGGCCCCCGGCGATGTGAACGGCGGTGAGACGCTTTCAGGCCGTCAGGAATATCCCGACCACCTCCGTCGTCCTGCCCAATGACAGGAAGCACATCCCGAGGTCGAAACCATGACCGAGCTCAGTACCGCGCCCGTCGACATCGAGTCGCTCCGCGCAGCGATCCGCGCCGAGTACGCCGCGGTGGCGGAACACCCCGATCAGGGGTTCCACTTCCATACGGGCGCCCGGCTCGCCGCGATCCTCGGCTATCCCGAGGAGTGGATCGCCGCCCTGCCGCCGAGTGTGGTCGAGTCGATGGCCGGGACGGGCAACCCGTTCGCGCTCGGCGAGCTCCAACCCGGCGACCGGGTCGTGGACTGTGGGTCCGGGGCAGGCGCCGACAGCCTGATCGCCGCGAGGATCGTCGGGCCGAGCGGCTGGGTGATCGGCGTCGACATGACGCCGGAGATGCTCGCCAAGGCCCGTCGGAACGCCGAGGTCGCGGGCCTGCGCAACGTCGAATTCCGTGAGGGAGTCCTCGAGGCACTCCCAGCCCCAGACGGCTGGGCCGACGTGGTCATCTCGAACGGCGTTCTCAACCTCGTGCCGGACAAGGCGGTCGCACTGGCCGAGTTCTTCCGGGTCCTCCGCCCGGGCGGCCGGATTCAGCTCGCCGACATCGTCCTGGACAGGCCCGTTCCTGATGGCTCGAAATCCGACGTGAGCCTGTGGACCGGTTGCATCGCCGGTGGTCTCCTCGCGGACGAGCTCGTCTCGCTGGTGGAGCGAGCGGGATTCCGCGACGTCGAGGTCCGCCGAGGCGCGGACGTCTTCGCCGGCGCTCCGCAGCACTCCAGCGCGGCTGACTTCGGGACCGTCGGTGGCGGGATCACCGGCCACAAGCCATGAGTTTCATCCGCCACGTACGCGGCCCAGCCTCCCAGAGTGAACGAGACCCCGATGACACTCGTCACCGCCAGAGTTGATGGATGTCGCCGGGATCCAGGACCAAGAACCGGTCGCCGTATTGCCCCGGAGGATCACGTCTGGATGAAGGACCGCGAAGGCACCACGATCGATCCGAAGCCCGACCCGGAGGGGCAAGACTGCGCATGCCCAGCCGATTCTCGGATCGCTCGACATTTCGACGCCAAGGTGGCCGAACGCTTGGCGAGAGGCCAGGACCCGGGCCTTGTCGCCGTGTCGCAGCGTCTCCGAGATGCGCTCCTCGCCCTGGACCCTGCCGGCAGGACGGTGCTCGAGCTCGGTTGCGGGCGCGGCGGGCTGCTCCTCGCGCTGACTCGAGCTGGAGCGGCGAGCGCCACCGGCCTGGACCTCTCCGCGAGAAGTATCGACGCGGCCAGAAATGGGTTCGAACAGGCGCAGCTGTCGGACCGCGTACGGCTCTCGGTCGGCGACGCCGCACGTGTCCCGCTCGAGCCACAGGACTGGGTGATCCTGGACCGGGTCATGTGCTGTTACCCGGACATCGAGCGGCTGCTGGCCAACACGCTCCCGGCAGCGAGGCGGCTCTACGCGTTCACCGTCCCGTCCTCACGAGGTTGGCGAGGCGTCATCGCCCGGCTGGAGGAGTGGCTCGAGAATGCCTGGAACAGCCTGCGCGGCAGGCCGTGCCCTGGATACGTCCACGACCTCGACCTGATCGAGAGGCGCCTCATAAGTGCCGGCTTTCGCCTTCGGCAGCGCGACCATCAGCGCCTGTGGCACGTCGCCATTTATGAACGCGGCGCGCCCTGATTACGACGGTAGGTCGCTGACCCGGACGACGCGGATCTCCTGGGATTCCCCGGCCCGAACGACCTCCATCGGCATCGACTCGCCGATCGGATGACCGCGCAGCGCTCGCTGGATCTCGGCGTTGGTATGAACCAGCTGGCCATCGACCGAGACGATCCGATCTCCTCGCTCTAGGCCCGCCTCAGCCAGCTGGCTTCCCGCGGCGGTACTCGCAGCTCGAGCCCATCACCCGGTTCGAGCTCCGGCTGGCGCGAATACCCACGGATCGTGTCGATGCTGTTCCGCGTGCACCCGCAGGCACCGATGCCACATGTGGGACATACGCAGCGACACGTCATGCCGCCCGTGAGCAGCTCACTGTGGACGGCCGGTGCCAATAGGTCGCCAAGCGCAGCTAGTTCGAGCGCCCACTCGGCCGCGTGGGCGTCGGCGAGATCGCATACATCGCTCTCGTATAGCAGCCGACCGGACGCGTAGAGCGCACCGTACGCGGCAACCGCCGACGCGGCCGCGGCGATGGCGTCCTCCAATAGGACGGAAAGCGCGTGTTCGTTTCCGCGGTGGCCGCCCATCGGCTTCGAGCGATGGAGGTCGGTTCCACCCCGGCCGGCGACCTTTTCCAAGGCCAGTACGTTGCGGGCGGCGAGTGCCGACTGTCGCGTGAACGCCTCACGTTCTTCTGGCTCGAGGGCGCCGGCTGTCCGCAGCTGGTCGAGCCGGTCGAAGAGTTGCGATTCAATCGCCCGCACTCGTGAAAGTCGCTCGATGATCGCGCCGGGTAGCTCGTTGTTGGCCATCGCTGCCCTCCGTGGCTTCAATTCGGTGCTGCTTGAACGCGCTGCATCCAACGCTCAGCGACGAAGCCCTCGAAGGTTCGAGTGTCGCGGTCAACGCGCGTTCACTCGGCGGTCAAAGCTTCGTGCAACGGCCAGAGGTTGCTGGCCGTGGGTGCCTCATGAGTGCAACCATTGCCGCCATGGAGTTCAGGGTCCTGGGCCCGCTCGAAGTCATCGGCCCAGGCGGCGTGGTCAAGATCGGCAGCGGTCTGCAGCGGGCGATCCTCGCGATCCTCGTCCTGCACGTCGGCGAGACTGTCTCGACCGACCACCTCATGGACGAGGTCTGGGGCGACGATCCTCCGCCCAGTGCGCAACACGCGATTGGGGTCCACGTGTCGCGCCTGCGTCAGGCACTTGGGGTCGACTGCATCGAGACGCAGCCTCATGGCTACCGGCTCCGCGCCGAAGGGAGCGTCATCGATCTGGGGCGCTTCGAGGCTTTCATCGCCGACGCAGCCCGCGCCTTCGCCGGTGGCGATCCGCAGTCCGCTTCCGATGCCCTGACGGTCGGGCTCGCCCTCTGGCGCGGCCCCGCGCTCGGGGACCTCGCGACAGGTAATGCCGCTCGAGCCGAGCGCGCACGGCTCGACGAACTACGGGCGCTGGCCCTGGAACGATGGATCGATGCCGAGCTCGCGTGCGGCCGCCATCTTGAGCTCGTGCCCGAGCTGCGTCGGCTCGTCGGCGAGATGCCGCTGCGCGAAGTCTTCCACGCTCGACTGATGCTGGCGCTGTACCGCTCGGGTCGGCAGGCCGAGGCCCTCGACGTGTACCAACGGGCGCGCGAGGTCCTCGACCTCGAACTCGGGGTGGATCCGGGACGGGAACTGGAAGCCCTGCAGCGCGCCGTTCTGGATCACGATCCGGCACTGGACCTGGCGGCCGCCCCGGGATCCATACGGGTTGGAGATCGACCGTCCGAGCTCGCGACACAACCGATCCCCCTCATCCATCGTCCGCGCGAGACGCGCCGAACGGTCACCGCGCTCATCGCGGACGTGCGTGGATCGACCCTCGCGAGCGAACCCATCGATCCAGAATCCGCACGCGTGCCGCTGGAACGCTGCTTCCAAGAGTTGCGGGCGGTTCTGGAGCGGCATGGCGGGACCGTCGAGCATGTCGTCGGCGACGGTGTTCTGGCCGTCTTTGGTGTGCCGCTGGTCCACGAAGACGATGCGCTTCGGGCGGTCCAAGCCGCGTTCGAGATGCGCGATTCACTGACCGCGCTGAGCGATCGCCTGGAGGCCGAGCTTGGCGTCCGGATGACGATGCGCGTCGGCGTCAACACCGGCGAGGTCGTCGCCGCCATCGGTACCGGCACGGCAACCACGGTGACCGGCGATGCCGTGAACGGGGCGGCCCGACTCCAGCAGGCGGCAGGCTCCGGCGAGATCCTCTTGGGCGAAGGAACCCATCACCTCGTCCGCTGGGCGATCGACGCTGAACCGACGGGCGAGCTCGATCCGCGCGACCGGTCCCGACCGACGCGAGCTTTTCGGTTGCTTGCCGTCACCCCGGGCCTCACCGGTCACGCGCAACGTTTCGATTCACCGCTCGTTGGCCGAGAGCGCGAGGGCCGGCTGCTCGAGTCCGCCTTCGAGCAGGCGACCGCCGACGAAACGTGCCAGCTCTTTACCCTTCTCGGTCCGGCGGGAGTCGGCAAATCGCGCCTCGTGCACGAGTTTCTTCGGTTGGTGCGTCCGGAGGCGCAGGTGCTCCGGGGACGGTGCCCCCCGTACGGCGAACGAATCGCATTCTGGCCTGTCGCCGAGACGATCAAACAGGCGGCCGGGATCAGCGACGCGGACACCGCGGCTGAGGTCCGAGACAAGATCGGCGCTTTGCTAGGCCCAGATCAGCGGACCTCGGCGATCGCGGATCACGTCGCGGCGATCATCGGCCTGTCTGAGGCGCCTTCGTCCAGTGAGGAGACATTTCAGGCGATCCGCAGGGTGTACGAGAGCATGGCCCGGGCGCGCCCTCTGGCAATCGTGTTCGACGACGTCCAGTGGGGCGAGCCCTTCTTCCTGGATCTCATCGAGCACCTCGCCGACACCTTGCGAGCCACGCCCATCCTCCTTCTCGTCATTGCCCGTCCGGAGCTACTCGAAGAACGACCCGGCTGGGCGGGCGGCAAACTCCGTTCGACATCGGTCCTCCTCGGGCCGCTGAACGAGGCCGAGGTCTCTCGGCTCGTCGCGAACCTGCTTGGTGGGTCGGCCGCGTCGCCGTCGGTTGAGCGGAAAATCGCGGAGGCCGCCGAGGGGAACCCCCTGTTCGTCGAGGAGTTCCTGGCGATGCTGCTCGAGGATGGACTCGTTCGTCGGGCCGGCGATGAGTGGATCGGCATAACCGACCTGGCTACGATCGAAACGCCGGCCTCGATCAAGGCCGTCCTCGCCGCCCGATTGGATCGCCTGCCGATCGGGGAGCGCGAGGTGCTGGAACTTGCAGCCGTGGTCGGCAAGACCTTCACTCGCGAGGCCGTCGAGGCCCTGGTGGAGCCGGACGCCCTGCCCGACGTCGCCCGGCGACTCGAATCGGCCGTGCGCAGGGAGATCATCCGGCCCGATCGATCTTCACCTGACGTTCTCGATGCCTATAGGTTCAGGCACATCCTCATCCGCGACGCCGCCTACGCAGCGCTGTCCAAGCGGGAGCGGGCGGAGCTCCATGAGCGCTTCGCCGACTTCCAGGAGCGCGCAGCCGGAGATCGACTATCTGAATACGAGGAGGTCATCGGCTACCACCTCGAGCAGGCCACCCACTATCGGCACGGGCTGGGCCGGAACGACGAGCGGACGCGAGACCTGGCGAGACGGGCCGCGCAGCTGTTGGGCGCGGCCGGGATCCGCGCGATCCAACGAGGCGACCCGCTGGCATCCAGCCGGCTGCTCGAGCGTTGTCAGGCGATGTGGCGACAGCCCATCCATGCCAACCCCCTGGAGAGCGACGATGCGTGACATCAGTCGCCCCCGCGGGATTCGGCGTCGCCCCACTTCAGGAAGGGAGCGCCGGCTCAAGGTTGTGTTGGCTGAATCGGGCCCGTGGGTCATCATCCGTTACACACGGTTTCGCTCGACCCCAATCCGCCGCCGGGCCGCCGTTGATAGGAGGTCGGAGCGTGCCGAGATTCATGGATCTTCACGACGGCTTCGGTGGCGTTACTCGCGAGCAGCTCAAGGTCGCCCAGGAGGCCGACTGGGCGATCGAGGCTGATGAGGGGGTCCACTTCGAGCGTGCCTGGCTTGACCCCGAAGCCGGGAAGGTCTTCTGCTTGTCGACCGGTCCCAGCAAAGAGGCAGTCATGCGGATCCACCAGAGGGCCGGTCACCCGACCGCCGAGATCTACGAACTGCCCATCGAGGTGTTTTGAATCCACCCAACGGCGGACCATCGTTGGACACGTCCCAAGCAACGTCGTGCCGTCT
>Ga0210378_10001827_pt1 | contig 11006 bp, 8 predicted proteins | sample PLM1_60_b1redo_FD_155465 | JGI IMG/M metagenome (GOLD analysis project Ga0210378, IMG submission 155465) | Groundwater sediment microbial communities from an aquifer in East River, Colorado, USA - PLM1_60_b1 redo | ecosystem: Environmental > Terrestrial > Soil > Riparian zone | place: USA: East... | reverse complement strand
CTCCGGCCACTGTACGCTCTCCGCGTCCAGGTGGTTGGTCGGCTCGTCGAGCAGGAGCAGGTCTGGCTGCTGCAGCAGGAGCTGGCACAGCGCGACCCGGCGGCGCTCCCCGCCGGACAGGGTGGACACATCCGCCTCCCCGGGAGGGCAGCGCAGCGCGTCCATGGCCATCTCGATGCTGCTGTCCAGCTCCCACGCGTTGCGGTGCTCGATCTTCTCCATCAGCTCGCCCTGCTCGGCCAGCAGCGCGTCGAAGTCGGCGTCCGGCTCCCCCATCGCCGCACTGACCTCGTCGAACCGCTTGAGCAGACCCCGGGTCTCGGCCACCGCCTCCTCCACGTTGCCGCGGACGTCCTTGGTCTCGTCCAGCACCGGCTCCTGCAGCAGGATGCCGACCGTGTATCCGGGCGAGAGCATCGCGTCACCGTTCGACGGCTGGTCCAAGCCGGCCATGATCTTGAGCACGCTCGACTTGCCGGCGCCGTTCGGGCCGACGACGCCGATCTTCGCGCCCGGCAGGAAGGCCAGCGTCACGTCATCGAGGATGACCTTGTCGCCGTGCGCCTTCCGCACCTTGCGCATCGTGTAGATGAACTGCGCCATCGTTCGCTGCTGCCTCCGCTGTCGATGTGCCGTCCAGTGTGTCAGCCGCGCGAGGGGGTGTCCCGTGGATCTTGGTCGATGCGGGCGGCTGGCACCGCCCCACGCCGCCCGCGAAGATCCGCGGGACACCCCTTAGCGCCGGGAAACCCCGGCGGCACACCCGTGGCCGGCTCGTACGGCTGTCATGCGGCGACAGAGGCAGCCACGGCGCCGGTGTCGACCGCGGTCGGCGGCTCGCCTGGCGGCTCCGGCAGCCCTTGCTCGTCGGTGGGGGCGTGGGTCGCTGGCACGGTCGGGCGGGCCCGCTGGAAGCTGGCCGTGCCCCTGGCGAGATCAGGCCCGACCGCGACCGCGTCCATCTCGTAGCTGGAGCGCACCTGGCCGTCCCGCTCGTACTGCCGGGTGAACAGGCGCCCGGACACCACCACCGGGTCGCCCTTGCGCAGCGACGCGACCACGTTGACGCCGAGCGTCCGCCAGCAGGTCACGCCGAGGAACAGCTGGCCGTAGTCCACCCACCGGTTGGTGTCGCGGTCGTATCGCCGGGACGTGGACGCGACGCGGAAGCCGGTCACCTCCACGCCGCTGTCCGTCGTGCGCAGCTTCGGGTCGTCGACGAGGTTACCGACGACGGTGATCAGCGTCTCGTGCATGGCTTGGTCCTCTCTCTCCTGACCCGCCGGGGCCGGCGGCGCCGGCAGTCACCGGCACCGCCGACACTTCCGCAGCGGGTCAAGGCGGTCGAGGGGCTCGGCTCGATCTGTGGATATCGCCGGTCCCTGTGGACAACGCCCGCCGACGCCCCACGCTATCGCCCGCCGACGCCGACGCCGACCGGCTCGGCCACCGGCCCGGCGCCCGGCGCAGACCCCGGAGCAGACCCCGGCGCGGACCCCGGCCCCGACCCCGGCTGCCCGGACGGCTCGGGCAGCGCCGGCACCGGGCGCCGGCGCAGCAGGCCGGGCGCCCACCAGTTCCACCTGCCCAGCAGCGCCATCGCCGAGGGCAGCAGCACCGCCCGGACCACGGTCGCGTCCAGCAGGATGGCCGCCCCGAGTCCCACGCCGAGCTGCTTGAAGTCCAGAGTGGACAGTGTCGCGAAGATCGAGAACACCGCCACCATGACCACGGCGGCGCTGGTCACCGCGCCGGCCGAGGACGTGATCCCCTGCCGCACCGCCTCCCGGGTCGGCACCCCGCGCAGCGCGGCCTCCCGGATCCGGCTCACCACGAACACGTGGTAGTCCATGGACAGTCCGAAGAGGACGACGAACAGGAACATCGGGATCCAGGCCACGATCGCCCCGTTCGACCGGAAGCCCAGCAGCCCTTCCGCCCAGCTGTGCTGGAAGACCAGCACCAGCAGGCCGTATGCGGCCGCGACCGAGAGCAGGTTCAGCACGATCGCGGTGGCCGCGACCACCACCGAGCGGAACGCCCACAGCATCAGGCCGAAGGTCAGGGTGAGCACGAACCCGAAGACCCACGGCAGGTGGTCTGACAGCGACCGGGAGAAGTCATGTGACGCGGCGGTCTCGCCGCCGACGGCTACGTCGGCCCCGGCAACCCGGCCGACGGTGGCCGGCACCAGCGTGGAGCGCAGCTCGCTCAGCGAGTCGCGCGCCTGCTGGGTCTCCTCCCCGTAGGCGATCGGCAGGTCCAGCACGTGCACCCGCCGGTCGGCCGACACCCGCAGATCCGGCTCGGTGTCCGGTGCGAACAGCCGGTCGACCCGGGTCCGCCCGGCCAGGTCCAGCAGGGCCGCCCGCACCGCCGGGCCGGCCTCGGCCGGGGCCTCCACCGCGACCATGTGCGACGCGCCGGCGTTCGGGAACGCCGCGGTCAGCCGGTCGTAGGACTGCAGGACCGGAATGCTGCGGGGCATATCCTCCGCGCCGAGCAACCGGGTCCGCATGCCCAGCGCCGGCACCGCCAGCGCGGCCAGCAGGGAGGCCGAGATCGTCAGCGCGACGAGCGGTCGGCGCAGCGTCGGCCGCAACACCGCCGTCCAGAGGCGCGAGTGACCGGGCCGCATCGTCAACCGGTGCAGCAGCGGCACCCTCGGCCGGTCGACCCACCGGCCGAGTTTCGCCAGCACCGCCGGCAGCACGGTGATCGAGCCGAGCACGGCCACCGCCACCACCAGGCTGGCACCGACGCCGAGCGACACGAAGATGGAGCTTCCGGAGAAGAACAGGCCCGCCATCGCCACCACGACCGTCACGCCCGAGACCACCACGGCCCGCCCAGACGTGGCGGCGGCGATCTCGACCGCATCCAGCGTGCCGGCCCCCCGGGCGCGCTCCTCCCGGGCCCGCCGGATGTAGAACAGCGAGTAGTCGATCCCGACCGCCATGCCGATCAGCAGGATGACGCTGGACACCTCCTCGGTCACCGGCATCAACTGGGAGACCAGCGCGGACAGCCCGATCGCCGCCGCGACCGAGGACAGTGCCAGCAGCGCCGGGATGCCGGCTGCCAGCAGCGCCCCGAACGCCACGACCAGGATCGCCAGCGACACCCGCAGGCTGAGCCCCTCGGCCTTGTGGAAGTCGTCCTCGAACACCTTGTCCAGCGCCTTGTCGATCGAACCGCCGCCGACCTCCTCCACACGCAGGTCGGGATACCGGGCCTGGACGGCCGCGGTGGCGTCCAGCAGCGGCTGCACCCGGTCCTTGGCCGTGCCCGCCGGCGGCGCGAGCCGCGCGGCCAGCAGCATCGCCCGCCCGTCCCGAGCGAGCACCGGCGGGTCCTGCCCGACCACCCCGGGCAGCCCGGCGAACTCCCGCCCGACATCGGCCAACGCGGCCCGTGCCCTGGCCTGGTCGAGAGTCCCGGACCGGGCGGTGACCAGGATCTGCTCGGTGACCGGGTCGTCGAAGTGGCCGTGTTCGACGATCCGCTCGGACCGGCCCCATTCGCCGACGCCCTGGTCGGCGTCGGACTGGTCCCTCGTGCCGACCGCGCCGCCGACGACGATGCAGAGCGCGACGAAGGCGATCCAGCCTCCGATTGCGCGCCACGGATGCTCGGCGCTCCACCGCGCCACCCTGATGACCGCGCCCGGTTCCCGTGCTCGGCGTGCCACGATGTACCCCCTCCGCCACGTTGGAACGGCGCGGCTGGTCCGCTGAGCCCGCCGGTCAGCGTGCCGCCGGACAGGTCGGCGCGTCTGTGGCGCTTCCACCCGTCTGTTTCCGGGGGTTGTCCCCAGTCGGCCCGGCGGGCTGCCGGGATGGTCAACCCGGCTGTCCCTCCCTAACGTGGCCTCAGCAATGCGGACGGGACATCGAGGAGGACCGGGATGGTGACCGGGAGGCCGGCAGGGCGAGGGGTGCGTGGCGTCCTGCTCGCCCCGGTCTCCGCGCAGGCCCATCTGGCCACCATCCACTTGCTGAGCAACCTGCCCGTGGGACTGCTCATGTTCATACCGATCACGATCGGGCTCAGCCTGGGCTTCGGGCTGCTGCCGCTGTTCCTGCTCGGCGTCCCGGTGATCGGGCTGACCCTGGCGGTTGCCGAGCAGTTCGCCAGGTTCGAGCGCGGGCGGTTCGCCGTCACGCTCGGCGAGCGGATCCCGGACCCGCGACCGCCCGGAGTGGACGGTGAGTCGTGGCTGGGACGGCAGCGCGGCCGGTTCGGGTCCGACGCCACCTGGCGGGCCGTGGCCTACGAGCTGCTGCTGCTGCCGGTCGGCTCGGTGACCTTCGCGCTCGCCGTCGCTCTGTGGTCGGCGGCGATCGCGCTGCTGACGCTGCCCATCTACAACTGGGCGCTGCCCAACGGCGGCGCCGACGTCGGCCTGTTCACCGTCCACAGTGTGCGGGCCACCGTGCTGGTCGGGCTTGTCGGGCTGGCACTGCTGTGGATCACCCCCTACGCCGTCCGCGGAATGGCCGCGGCGCACGCGGCGGGCGCACACGCCATGCTCGGGCCGCTGTCGCGGAAGAGGCTAGCGGCCCGGGTCGGGCAACTAGAGGAGAGCCGGGCCCGGGTGGTGGACTCGGCCGAGGCCGAGCGCCGGCGGATCGAGCGCGACCTGCACGACGGCGCGCAACAGCGGCTGGTCGCGCTGGCCATGAACCTCGGTCGGGCCCGCTCGCGGTACGAGGAGGACCCGGTCGGCGCCCGCGAGCTACTGGAGGAGGCGCACGCCGAGGCCAAGCAGGCGCTGGTGGAGCTGCGCGACCTGGCCCGTGGGATCCATCCGGCGGTGCTGGCCGACCGGGGCCTGGACGCCGCGCTGTCCGGGCTGGCAGGCCGCTCCCCGGTGCCGGTGACCGTCGAGGTCGACGCCGGCGCCCGCCCGTCCCGCACGGTCGAGGCGATCGCGTACTTCGTCGTGGCCGAGGCGCTGACCAACATCGCCAAGCACGCCCGGGCCAGCCACGCGTCGGTGGTGGTACGCCGGCTGGACGGCTGGCTGCGCGTCGTGGTCACCGACGACGGCGTCGGCGGCGCCGACCCGGCCAGCGGCACCGGCCTGGCCGGGCTCGCCGACCGAGTGTCCGGAGTGGATGGCCGGCTGTCGGTGCTCAGCCCGGCCGGCGGTCCCACCGTGCTCACCGTGGAGTTGCCATGCGAGTCGTGATCGCCGAGGACTCGGTGCTGCTGCGGGAGGGCCTGACCCGCCTGCTCGCCGAGGCCGGCTTCGACGTGGTGGCCGCCGTGGCGGACGCCGAGCAGCTGCTCCGCGCGGTCGGCGCGCAGCTGCCCGACGTGGTCGTGGCCGACGTGCGGATGCCGCCGACCCACCGAGACGAAGGCGTGCGGGCCGCGCTGGTGATCCGGCAGCGCTGGCCGAAGACCGCGGTGCTGCTGCTGTCCCAGTACGTCGAGGAGCGGTACGCGACCGAGCTGCTGGCCGGCGACACCCGTGGCGTGGGCTACCTGCTCAAGGACCGGGTGGCCGATGTGGACGAGTTCGTCGAGGCGCTGCGCCGGGTCGGCGGCGGCGGCGCCGCGCTGGACCCGGAGGTGGTGGCCCAGCTACTGGCCCGCAGCCGCCGCCGGCACCCGCTGGAACGGCTCACCCAGCGGGAGCGGCAGGTGCTCCAGCTGATGGCCGAGGGACGGTCGAACGGCGCGATCGCCGGCCAGCTCGTGGTCACCGAGGGCGCCGTCGAGAAGCACGTGAGCGGCATCTTCACCAAGCTGGACCTGGCCCCGACCGAGAGCGACCACCGCCGGGTGCTCGCCGTACTCCGCTACCTCGACAGCTGACGGAGCCGCCCGATGTCCGAGACCGGCAGCCGCAGCCGAACGCTGTCCCGCGTCCAGAAGGTCCTGCTTGCCGTCGGCGGGATCGCCGCCTTCGCCCTCATCGCCGGGACGGTGTGGACACTGGTCAACCTGTTCGGCCAGACGACGTACCAGCGGGATCTGGCCCTCACGCCGACCGCCGGCCGGCTGCGGATCGACACCACCGGCACGATCACGATCAAGCCCGGCTCCGGCCCCGACGTCCGGGTCACCGAGACGGTGCGGCACGGGCTGCGCCGGCCACGGCTGACCGAGAGCGCGACCGCGGACGGCCTGGAATTGCGCGCCGGGTGCGACCGGCTCACCCCCAACTGCTCGATCGACGCGGTCGTCACGGTCCCGGCCGAGCTGACGGTCGACGCGCACAGCTCCGGCGGCGACATCACCGCCAGCGGGCTCACCGGCGCTGTGGAGCTCGACTCGTCCGGCGGAGGCATCACGGTGTCCGGGCTCACCGGCCCGGCGCAGCTGCACTCCTCCGGCGGCGACATCACGGCCAGCGGTCTGGCCGGGTCGGCCCGGCTGGACTCCTCCGGCGGCGGGGTGCGGGCGACCGGGCTGCGCAATGCACAGGTCGAGGCCAGGTCGTCCGGCGGGGACGTGGTGCTGGCGTTCGACACGGCGCCGGACCGGGTGGTCGCCGAGAGCAGTGGCGGCGGCGTGCGGATCGGGCTGCCCCGGGTCGAGGGCGGCTACCGCGTGAACGCCGACTCCAGCGGCGGCGGAACCCACACCGATGTGCCCACCGACCCGCAGTCCCAGCGGCAGATCGAGGCGCACAGCAGCGGTGGCGACGTCCGGCTGGAGACGACCGGCTGAGCCGTCCGGCGGCCCGCGCTGGGCGGCGGAAGGATGTATCCGGCATGGCCCGGATCTGCTCTTCTCGTCGTGGAGCACCGCGCCCGCGGCGCCCGAGGACGAGGGGGACCCAGTGACCGACCCAGCGTTCGCCTACCGGTTGGGCAAGCAGCCGCCCAAGCACGACCCGCGCACGTTCCAGTTGGCCAGCTACGTCACCGACGTGCTTCCGCCGGCCCCCACCAGCCGACTGTGGACGGAGCAGGTCCAGGACTGGGGAATGCTCGGCAACGACCGCTACGGCGACTGCGTCTTCGCCGGCGCGCTGCACATGGTGCAGGACTGGACCGCCTACGAGAGCACCGAGTTCGTGCCGACCGAGCAGCAGGCCCTGCAGGCATACGCCGCGGTCACCGGTTTCGATCCGGGCGACCCGAGCACCGACAACGGCACGATCATGCTCGACGCGCTGAACTACTGGCGGCACACCGGCGTCGGCGATCACCCGATCATGGCCTTCGCCTCCTGCGAGCCGGGCAACACCGAGGACATCCGGGACGCGATCAACCTTTTCCAGGCCGCGTTCGTCGGCATCGGCCTGCCCATCACCGCGCAGCGGCAGCGGGTCTGGTCGGTGCCGCCGCAGGGACCGGTGGGCGACGGTGCGAAGTACAGTTGGGGTGGCCACTGCGTGCCAATCATCGGGTACACCCGGCGCCGGCTGGTCTGCGTAACCTGGGGCGGGCTGAAGTACATGACATGGCGGTTCTTCCGGACCTATTGCGACGAGGCGTACGCGGTGCTGAGCCACGACTGGGTGGCGGACGGCACCGCACCCAACGGATTCGACTTGGCTGAGCTGCAGAAGGACCTCGCCGCGCTCGGCGGGTGACGGCCCGCCGGGCGTGTCCATAGAGGACCGACGTGGCCGGCGAACGCGGGTCCGGCGCCGGCCGCCCGGTCAGCTCGACGCGGTCTCCGGGCGCGGACGGACGATGACGACCGAGCAGGGCGCCCGCTGCACCGCCTCCTCGCTGATCGAGCCGAGCAGCCAGGCCGCCAGCCGGCCGCGCCCCTTCGAGCCCAGGACGAGCAGGTCGGCGTCCCGGGCCTGCTCGACGAGCGCCCGGCCCGGCGTGCGGTGCACCGCGTGCACGGTCACCCGCTCGTGCCCGTCGGGTCCGAGCGTCTCTGCCACGATTCCGGCGATCCGCTCCTCGGCCTGCCGCTCGTAGGCCTCCAGCGGCGGCGCCACACCGACGTCGACGCCGGCGGGCCGCGGCTCGGTCGACACCTGCCAGCCATACACGACCTCCACCGCGCAGTCGCGCAGCTCCGCCTCCTCGGCCGCCCAGCGCAGCGCCTCCCGCGACACGAGGGACCCGTCGACCCCGACGACGATCCGGCGGTGCCCTCGCCCGTCCGGCCCGCTCCTTTCCCGCTCGCGCTGCGAGCCCTGGCGCTCGCTCATCTGGCGCTCCTCTCGATCGTGCAACCGCCGGCACGGCCACGGTCCTGTTCGGAACCGGACCCTAGTGTGACCGGCCGGCCGCCGGTCTGCTTGCCGGACCGGCCGACGAACTGGCCAACCGAGGACTGGTATGCCGCCCGATAACCGGGAAGGGTGTGGTCGACCACCGTCCCAGGTCGACGGGAGAGGCCGTGAGCGAGCGCGACGAGCTGGCGCAGAGCAGCACAGATGTATCAGCCCCGACGCATCGTCGGGGGCCGCTATCCGATGCCGAGCTGCGGCTGATCGACGCCTACTGGCGGGCGGCGAACTACCTGTCGGTCGGGCAGATCTACCTGCTGGCCAACCCGCTGCTGACCGAACCGCTGAAGATCGAGCACATCAAGCCTCGGCTGCTCGGCCACTGGGGCACGACGCCCGGGCTGAACCTCGTCTACGTGCACATGAACAGGGTCATCAGGACGCGCGACCTGGACGCCATGTACGTCATCGGGCCGGGCCACGGCGGCCCCGGCATCGTCGCCAACGCCTACCTCGAGGGAACGTACAGCGAGGTCTACCCGAGCATCTCAATGGATACCGAGGGGATGCGCCGGCTGTTCCGGCAGTTCTCGTTCCCGGGCGGAGTCCCGAGCCACGTCGCGCCGGAGACGCCCGGGTCGATCCACGAGGGCGGGGAGCTCGGCTACGCCCTGACCCACGCCTACGGCGCCGCGTTCGACAACCCGGACCTGCTGGTCTGCTGCGTCGTCGGCGACGGCGAGGCGGAGACCGGCCCGCTGGCCGGCAGCTGGCACTCGACCAAGTTCGTCGACCCGGCGCGGGACGGAGCGGTGCTGCCCGTCCTGCACCTGAACGGCTACAAGATCGCCAACCCGACGGTGCTTGCCCGCATCCCGCGCGAGGAGCTGGACGGCCTGATGCGCGGGTACGGCCACCTGCCGTTCCACGTGGAAGGCGACGACCCGGCGGACGTGCACCAGCAGCTGGCCGGCGCGCTGGACGACGCGCTGGACGAGATCGCGCGGATCCAGCAGTCGGCTCGAACGAGCGGCTTCACCGAGCGGCCGCGCTGGCCGATGATCGTGCTGCGCACGCCCAAGGGCTGGACCGGGCCGCACGAGGTCGACGGCGTGCAGGTCGAGGGCACGTTCCGGTCGCACCAGGTGCCGCTGGCGGCGCTGGCGACGAAGCCGGAGCACCTCGCCGAGTTGGCCCGGTGGATGCGCAGCTACCGCCCCGAGGAGCTGTTCGGCGCCGACGGTCGGCTGCGCCCCGAACTGGCCGCGCTGGCGCCGAGCGGCGAGCGGCGGATGAGCGCGAACCCGCGCAGCAACGGCGGCCTGGTGCTGCGCGGTCTGGAGCTGCCCGACTTCCGCCGGTACGCCGTGGCTGTCGCCGACCCCGGTGTCCGGCTCAGCGAGGCGACCCGGGTGCTGGGCGGCTGGCTGCGGGACGTGGTGCGGGCCAACCCGGCCACGTTCCGGCTGATGGGTCCGGACGAGACGGAGTCGAACCGGCTGGGCGCCGTGTTCGAGGCAACCGGCAAGACGTGGTGCGCGCAGATCCTGCCGGGAGACGAGCACCTGGCGCCGGACGGCCGGGTGATGGAGGTGCTCTCCGAACACCTGTGCCAGGGCTGGCTGGAGGGCTACCTGCTCACCGGCCGGCACGGGCTGTTCTCCTGCTACGAGGCGTTCATCCATATCGTCGACTCGATGGTCAACCAGCACGCGAAGTGGCTGAAGGTCACCCGCGACATTCCCTGGCGGCGGCCGATCGCGTCGCTGAACTACCTGCTCACCTCACACGTCTGGCGCCAGGACCACAATGGGTTCAGCCACCAGGACCCCGGCTTCATCGACCACGTCGTGAACAAGAAGGCCGAGATCGTCCGGGTGTACCTGCCGCCGGACGCGAACACGCTGCTGTCCACAATGGATCACTGCTTGCGCAGCAGGCATTACATCAACGTCGTGGTGGCCGGCAAGCAGCCGGCGCTGGACTACCTGTCGATGGACGAGGCGGTCGCGCACTGCACCCGCGGGCTGGGCATCTGGGAGTGGGCCAGCAACGACGACGGCGAGCCGGACGCAGTGTTGGCCTGCGCCGGCGACATCCCGACATTGGAGACCCTCGCGGCCGTGGACTTGATCCGACGGCACCTGCCGCGGCTGAAGGTCCGGGTGGTGAACGTCGTCGACCTGATGCGGCTGCAGCCGGAGTCCGAGCACCCGCACGGGCTCTCCGACCGGGAGTTCGACGCGCTGTTCACTGTGGACCGCCCGGTCATCTTCGCCTACCACGGGTACCCGGCGCTGATCCACCGGCTGACCTACCGGCGCCGGAACCACCCCAACATCCACGTCCGGGGCTATAAGGAAGAGGGCACCACAACCACCCCGTTCGACATGGTCATGCTCAACGACCTCGACCGGTACCACCTGGTCATCGACACCATCGACAGGGTGCCGTCGCTCGGCGCCTCGGCCGCGCACATCCGGCAGCGGATGGTCGACGCCCGGCTGCGAGCCCGCCTCTACACCCGGGAGCATGGCGAGGACATCCCAGCGGTGAGCGGCTGGACGTGGCCGCACGGCAGCGGCGGGGACCGGTCCGGGCTCAGCGGGGCCGACTTCGCCGGCCAGACCGCTGGCTCGTCCCGCAGCGCCCAGGACACCGCCGGCGACTTCGGCTGACCTGTGAGCAAGCGGAGCGAGCGAACCAGGCGGCACGGTTCGCCTCCTGGCGCCGAGCAGACGGAGGTCGCGTCCCTGGTCGTCTCGGCCGGGGAGGACCTGGAGATCGCCCGCGAGGTCCGCCGGGTCCTGAGTGGAAGCCGGTGACCGACGAACGATCCGATTCGTCTCGC
>Ga0210378_10001826_pt1 | contig 11006 bp, 9 predicted proteins | sample PLM1_60_b1redo_FD_155465 | JGI IMG/M metagenome (GOLD analysis project Ga0210378, IMG submission 155465) | Groundwater sediment microbial communities from an aquifer in East River, Colorado, USA - PLM1_60_b1 redo | ecosystem: Environmental > Terrestrial > Soil > Riparian zone | place: USA: East... | reverse complement strand
CGCTACACGATCGACGCCGATGGTCACAACGACACCTGGACGACGTGGTATGTCCCGTCGGCCAAGCTCCTCGCATCCGTCGGCGAGCGCGAGGGCGTCACCTGGATGCCGCTCGACGCTCCGGAGCTGGCGGCGCTCACGAAGGGCCTGAAGCCGTTCGCCAAGCCAGGGATCACGTCGGTCACGATCGGATCAAGAGAGGTCACCGACGATCCGGCCTCCTATCTCCGGCTCTTTACCGTCGAGTCGGACGGATACGCCGTGCCCCAGGGCCTGGCCGACTGGGAGCCGATTGTCTTTCAATCGAAGTCGAAGAGCCCGTGGACCGCGGCCGAGACGGGGCTCTTCTACTCGCCTTCCAACGGCATGCTGCAGCGCGGCATCGAGATCGTGAAGCTGCCGAGCGGCATGTCCTCCGACATTCGTTCCGGCGAATCGCTGGCCGAGGGCTCGAGCTTCCCCTGGCAAACGGCGCTCCTCGCCGTGCTCGGGGCGGCTGCGCTGCTCTTCGCAGCGACCATGATCCGGCCGCTGCGGCGTCGGATCTTCGTTCGGCGCGCGCCGACGACCGCCTAGAACAGCCGTTCTCGGAGGCCGGCCCGGAAGCATGGGCCGGCCTCTTTCGTTTCTACTATTAGGGAATGGAGCGCAAACTCGCAACGGTCCTCTTCGTCGACCTCGTCGACTCCAGCGGGCTGGTCGCGGCCAGCGACCCCGAGGTCGTTCGCCGCCGCGTGTCGGGGTTCTTCGACCAGGTCTCCGAGTGCATCGAGCGCCACGGCGGTACCGTCGAGAAATTCGCCGGCGATGCAGTCATGGCCGCTTTCGGCGTGCCGCAGGCACACGAGGACGACGCGGAGCGCGCCGTGAAGGCGGCGCTGTCGATCCTGGAGGCGGTCGACCTGCCCGCGAGGATCGGCGTCGAGTCCGGCGAGGTGGTCACCGAGTCCACCGACTCCACCTTTGCCACCGGCGAGGCCGTGAACGTCGCGGCGCGCCTCCAGCAGGCCGCCGAGCCGGGCCAGATCCTGATCGGCCCCGGAGCGCACCGGCTGACGCTCGGCCGCTTCCAAGTCGAAGAAATGGGGCCCATCGAGCTCCGCGGCCAGGCCGAGCCCGTCTGGGCATGGGCGGCGATCTGCGCCGACGGGCGCGCCCCCGCCCGCGTGGCCATCACGCCGCTCATCGGCCGCGAATCGGAGATCGAGCTGCTCGAGAACACCTACGCGCGCGTGATCAGAGACCGGCGCGCCCACCTCTTCACCGTCTACGGCGAGCCCGGAGTCGGCAAGAGCCGCCTCACTCAGGAGTTCTTGCACAGCCTCGAGGGCGCCACGATCCTGACCGGCCGCTCGCTGCCGTACGGCGAGAGCATCACCTACTGGCCGCTGGCCGAGATGGTCAAGGGCGCCGCGGACATCGCGGACGACGACCCGCTCGAGGTCGCGATCGAGAAGCTTCGAGACTCGTGTCCCGCCGAGGCCGTCGCCGACCTGCTCGGGCTCGCGATCGGCGTCCTCGAGGCCGTCCACGGCGAGCGCAGCCAGCAGGAGATCGCCTGGGCGGCACGCGAGTGGGCGCAGCTGATGTCGCAGACCCAACCCCTCGTTCTGGTCTTCGAGGACATCCACTGGGCCGAGGAGCCGCTGCTCGCGCTGATCGAGCACATGACCCCGTTGGTCCGTGGCCCGCTGCTGATCCTCTGCCTCGCGCGGCCGGATCTTCTGGACGTGCGTGCCGACTGGGGCGGCGGTCGCGTGCGCGCGACCTCGATCGAGCTCCAGCCTCTCGATGAGGCCCAGAGCGAGCAGCTGATCGAGGCGCTCAGCGAGAACGGGATGGTTTCGGAGGAGACGCGCCGTGAGCTGCTGGAGAAGACCGAGGGGAACCCGCTCTTCCTCGAGGAAGTGATGATGTCGATGGCCGAGCAGGGCGAAGAGGAGGCCACCGAACGGATCCCGGACACGCTTCAGGCCCTGATCGGCGCCCGTATCGACCGGCTCTCGCCCGAATCCAAAGCCGTCCTACAGCGCGCGTCCGTCATCGGCCGCGGGTTCTGGGGCGGTGCGATCGAGCATCTCTCGCAGGGGATGGACGGCGTTCCCGAGGCGATCGAGGACCTGCTGTTGCGCGACCTCGTCGTCGGCCAATCCCGTTCGTCGCTCTCCGACGAGACCGCGTACCGCTTCAAGCATGTGCTCATCCGCGAGGTCGCGTACGGCGGGCTCTCGAAGTCGGCGCGAGCCGAGCATCACGCGCGGTTCGCCGAGTGGCTCAACGAGCGCGCGGGCGAGGAGCTGCTCGAGATCCGCGCATACCACCTCGATCAGGCGGCGTCGCTGCTGACCGAGCTCGACGGTGCCCCTCCGGAGGAACTGCGAGTCGAGGCCGCGACGACTCTCCACGAAGCCGGTCGGCGCGCACTCGCCAGGGAGGCAAACGAAGTCGCCCGCAAGATGTTCCTGCGCGCCGTCGAGCTGGACCCCACCCTCGATCGGCGCTACCTCGCGGCCAGGGCGGCGCACCGCCTGGACGACTTCCCGGTTGTCGCGCGCGAGATGGAGGCAGTGCGCGAGGAGGCGCACCGAGCCGGCGATCGGCGGCTCGAAGGTCGCGCCCTCACCGCGCTCGCGGACGTGACGTTGATGCGCGACGCCGACTGCCCGAGCGCGATGGAGCTCGCGAACAAGGCGCTCGAGCTCATCGACGCCAGCGATCCCAGAGGGCGCTTCGAGGCGCTGAACGTGCGCGCCACCTCCGGCTGGTGGTCGGGCCGGTTGACGGAATCCGAGCGCTATATGCGCGAATCACTCGCGATTGCGCAGGAGACCGGCCACAAGGAGCTCGAGAGCATCGCGCTCGAAGAGCTCGCGAACATTCACCGGGCAAAGTTCGAGCTCGACCAGGCCAATGTCATCCTCGAGCGAGCCCGCGAGCTGGCCGACGAGAGTGGCTCGATCGTGACCCGGGGCTGGGTCCTCCAGAGCTGGGCCCGCGTGAACATGCATTTGAATCGGCTGGACGAGGCGGAAGAAGCGATCATGGAAGCAGGGCGCCTCTTCGGCGAGGCCGGTGCCGTTTGGGCCGTAGCGCGGGCGCTCGACACTGCCGGCTGGATCGCGAGGGAGCGCGGAGACCTGGACAAGGCGGAAAAGCGCTTCCGGGAGTCGATCCGACTCCTCAAGCCGCTCGGTGACCGCGCGACGATTTGCGAAAGCCAGCGCAGCCTCGCCCAGCTGCTGCTCGAGAAGGGCAAGATCGAGGAGGCGGAGCGTTTCGCGCTCGACGCGCGCGAGACCGTCGGCCCCCAGGACATCACCTCACTATCGACGACGGCATTCGCGCTCGGTCTCGTCCGCGCCGCCCAGGGCCGCGACGAGGAGGCGGAGGAGCTATTGCGGTCGGCGCTCGATACCGCCAAGGAGACCGACTTCCGCGAGGTTCAGCTTTCCGCTCTCGAGCACCTTGCTCAGTTCCTCAGCGAGCGCGGCCGTGATGATGAGGCTGCTCCCTTCGAGGCGCGGCGTGAAGAACTGCGCGCCGCCTCCCGCAGCGCCGCACCGATCGCTTAGTCGGGGAGCGAGCCCTCGCGGTACCGGCTCGATTCGCGCGCGGGAAATCGCGCATAGGCCTGTTTGGGGTCGGTCGTTTCCTTCTCGACTCCGGCTCCATGGCGGAGCGCGGCCTCGTCCACGGTGTAGGCGCCCCAGTCTGGTCCGGTCGAGCGGTCGCGGGCGCCGACTGCGAGCAAGACGCAGGACGCTTCTCCGGCGCCGACGATGACATGATTCGTCCCGGCTGGGCAGTGCACGAAGTCCCACTGGCGGAGCGGACGCTCTTCACCCTCGATGATCAGCAGCGCCTCCCCGCCGAGCACCAGGAAGTCCTCCTGATCGGCCTCCCAGTGGTACATCGCCATCGGCTCGCCCGGCCCGAGGACGCTGAGGTTGATGCCGAGCTGCGAAAACTCCGGCTCGCCCTCGAAAATGCAGTAGGCGCCTCGGCCTTCCGCTGGACGCCAGGGCGCCTCGCGCGCATTCAGGACGAACCAGCCGTCGCCCTCGGGGACGAGCCCGTGCTCGGTCGCTTTGAGCGGCGACTCCGGGATCATTGCCGGTCGACGGTGATCACGAAGTACTCGGCGGGGATCCTGACAGTCCCGTCGGTGGCGACGTTGAAGCGGCGGATGAGATCCGTGAGCGCCTGTACGAACTCCGGCCAGCGGCCTTCCGGCTCGAGGACGGTGCGCGCGGTCACGAACGGCCCGAAGGTCGTCGTGTACTCGTCGACCGCAGCCTGGTCGGATGCGAACTGCACATCGAACGTCTCGTGGGCGATGTTCGGCGTCGCCCCGGCGGCCGCGAACACCTCCTCGACGTGGCTTTCGACGCCCCAGAGCGGCGGCGGCTGCACGCCGGCCGGCGGAGGCGGCAGAAACGTGCCGTTCAGCCTGAAGAGCCCCGCGGCGTAGCCGTCGTTCACCCAGGTGGTCATCGCGACGCGACCGCCAGCGCGGCAAACACGGATCAGCTCGGCGGCAGCGCGTTCGTGATCCGGCGCGAACATGGCGCCGAACGTCGAAACGACACGGTCGAAGCTCTCGTCCGCGAACGGTAGTTCCTGAGCGTCGCCTTCGACCCACTCGACGTCGACTCCGGCCTCCGCTGCACGTCGTCGAGCGTGCTCGAAGAGCTCGGGCGCGAGATCCAGGCCGACGACCTTCACACCGCGAAGTGCAGCCGGAATCGCGATGTTGCCTCCTGTGCCCGTGCCGACGTCCAAAAGGTCGAGGCCCGGATGGAGGTCGATGCGCTCGAGGACGACTGCGCCCACAGGCTCGATCAACCGCGAGTGGGTGTCCCAGTCACCGGAGGCCCAGATCGCTCGTGTTCGCTGCCGGAAGTCCGCAGGAATCGCCATGCGGCGAAGCTACCGCATTAGAGCGCTGCGGATCGTCTGGTGGCTCGTCTCGTCCGGCGACTCGGTGATCACGGTGGCCGGGCGCGCGAAACGGGCGAGCGCCTTGCCGAGCGGCTCGGCCCGGAGCGTGCCTTCGCCGTATGGCAGGTGCTTCGTCTCGTTGCGGTTCGCGTAGGCGATGTCCGAGAAGTGGATGTGGAACGGCACCCCGCGGGCCAGGATCTTGTTCGCCTCCTTGAGCACGTCGTGAAACGCCTTCACGGTCGTGAACGCGCCGTCGGTGACTGCGTGCAGGTGCGCGAAGTCGATGACGGGGCGGACCCACGGCAGGGCCCTGGAGATGGCGAAGACGTCGTCCGCGCTGCCGAGCTCCCGGACGCGGCCCATGATCTCCACGCCGAAGTCGACGTCGCGACCTTTGCCCTCGAGCCGTTCGCGCAAATCGGCCAGCTGCTCGACGACCGAGGCGATGGCGTCCTTACGCTCGCGACCGAGCAGGAAGCCGGGGTGGAATACGATGACCTCCGCGCCGACGGCCTTCGCGATCCCGGCCGAGTGGTCGAGCATGCCGACGGCCATCCGCTGCTTCTTGTCGCGCTCGACGTGACCCATGAAGCCCGCGATGGGCGCGTGCACGGAGAGCGCGATTCTGGACTTGCGCGCCAGCTTCCCGAACTCCTCGGCCCACGGGTAGTCCATCCAGAAGCCGCTCTCGAAGTCGATCTCGCAGGCGGTGTATTTGCGCTCCTTAAGCACCTTGATCGCGTCCGCGGGCGATTTGCGGGAAGGGACGCGCGCCGGGCCGAAGCGGAGCTTTCCCATGGCCCTGCATTCTTATGGGGTTCTTAGCGCGCCGCGCTAGCTTGGCCGCATGCAGGAAGGACGAATCACTCGACGCCGCGCGCTCTTCGGCCTCGGTGGCCTCTTCGCCGCCGCCGCCTCCGGTGCCTGGAAGTCGGACGCCCTCGGGAGCTCGGAGGGGCCGGCGGGTGTCGCTTCGGGTGAAGTGACCTGTGTGCTCGCTCCCGAGCAGACCGAAGGGCCGTATTACATCTCGAGCGCGCGAGTGCGCCGCAACATCACCGAGGGCAGGCCCGGACGGGCGCTGACCCTCCGGCTCCGCGTCGTCGACGCGTCGTCGTGCAAGCCGATCAAGGGCGCCTCCGTGGACGTCTGGCACTGTGACGCAGCTGGTGCCTACTCTGGAGTCCAGGGCAATAGCGGAAGGTTCCTGCGCGGGGTGCAGAAGACGGATGCGAACGGCATCGCCGTCTTTCGTACCGTCTACCCCGGCTGGTACCAGGGGCGCACGGTGCACATCCACGTGAAGGTGCACCTCGGCGGCAACGTCGTCCACACCGGACAGCTCTATTTCCCGGACAAGGTCACGGACGCCGTGTACCGCGGGGCTCCATACAACAGGCGACGGAACCGCTCGACCCGGAACGCCAATGACTTCGTGTTCCGCAACGGCGGGAAGAAATCATTGCTGGGCCTTCGGAAGAGTGGAGCAGGCTATGTCGGTGCCATCACGATGGGAGTCCAGAGGTCGTAAGCAGGCGGAGCCGGGCTTTGCCCGAGCGCAGCCCAACGGGCTGCATCATTACCCCAGGGCGAAAGGCAGGGGGCTCACGGGGGAAACCCGTTTCCCCCGTGAAAGCGAGGACGTACGTCCGACGCTATTCCTAGGATTTTCTCCATGCCCAAGCGACCTTCCCGGATCGACCTCCTCGAGCTCGACATCGACCTCCGCCTCACCGACCTCTGGCGCGAGGCCGCCGACGTCCAGGAATGGAACCTCGACGTCGTCGCCGCCTTCATGCGGGCCGCCTACGGCAAGGGGTATTGCGACGCGCTCACCGAGGACGCTCCGGGCAGCCTCTGCGAGGACCACGGTTACCGGATCCCCGCGCGGCGCCGTCCGGCGCCTGTCCGCAGAGCTGCCTGACTCCGTCATTCGCGCGCTGACTAGACTGGCCGCATGGCGCGGCAGTCACCCGTGCGGCTGGTCTTCGCAGTGTCGATCGCGGCCGTGCTCGCCGTCTTCCTGCTGTACGTCTCGGTCTCCGGGGGGACACCGTCCCTGCAGCCGAGCCAGCTGAAGAACCGCACGCAAAAGGTCGCGCTGGTGGGGAAGGTCGTCGGGCCTGAGCTACGGACCGCGGGGAAGCAGGAGATCCGGTTTCGCCTGCGCGACGTGAAGGGGACGGCGGCGGTGCCGGTCGTCTACAAGGGCTCCGTGCCCGACCAGTTCAAACCAGGGCGCGAGGTCCGGCTCGAGGGGCGTCTCCAGAACGGCCTGTTCGTCGGCAAGCCGGGTACCCTCGTGACGAAGTGCCCGTCGAAGTACCAAGCAGACAAGCGCGCCTAGGCGGTCTCCGTGCCTGAGCTTGGGCGAGCGGCTCTCGTCGTCTGTTTGGGCCTGGCGCTGTATGCGCTCTTCGCCGGCGGCTTCGCGGCATTCACGCGGCGGCGCAGGCTCGCGGTCTCGGCGCAGAACGCGCTGATCGCCGCCTTCGGCGCGGCCGCCGTCGCGAGCGGTGTTCTCCTGTCCGCGCTCCTGCGCAACGACTTCTCGTTCCAGTATGTCGCTGACCATACGAGCATCGAGCTGCCGACGGCGTACACGATCTCCGCGTTCTGGGGCGGGCAGGAAGGCTCGCTACTCCTCTGGCTCCTCGTGCTGACGGGGTTCTCGGCCACGGCTGTCGCGCTCAACAGGCGCGTCGGCCGCGACCTGCTCGCCTGGGCCGTCCCGGTCCTCGGGCTCGTCGCAGTCTTCTTCAGCTTCATGCTCGTCGCCGTCTCGAGCCCGTTCGCGACGCAGGCCGCTCCTCCCGACGGCGCGGGGCTCAACCCCAGCCTCCAGAACCCGTACATGATGGTTCACCCGCCGCTGCTCTACCTCGGCTTCGTGGGCCTCACGGTGCCGTTCGCCTTCGCGATGGGCGCCCTGCTCGCGCGCCGGAGCGACGAGGCGTGGATCGTCTCGACGCGCCGCTGGACGCTCGCCGCGTGGACGTTCCTCGGCGTCGGTCAGCTCCTCGGCGCGCACTGGGCGTACGTCGAGGTCGGATGGGGCGGCTACTACGCCTGGGACCCGGTCGAGAACGCCGCGCTGATGCCGTGGCTCGCCGCGACCGCGTTCCTGCACTCGGTGATGATCCAGGAGAAGCGCGGGATGTTGAAGGTCTGGAACGTGCTCCTCGTCGTGGGCGCCTTCGCGCTGGCCCTTTTCGGGACGTTCCTCACCCGGTCCGGGATCGTCAGCTCGATCCACTCCTTCACCGAGAGCTCGATCGGGGCCTGGTTCCTCGGCTTCATCGTGCTCGTGCTGGCCGGATCGCTGTTCCTCGTGCTGACACGCCTGCCGCTGCTTCGCGCGAAGACTCGGCTCGAGTCGCTGGTGTCCCGCGAGGCCACGTTCCTCTACAACAACCTGCTCCTCGTCGCGCTCTGCCTGACGATCCTGTGGGGGGTCGTCTTCCCGATCCTGTCGGAGGCCGTGCGCGGGGAACAGATCACGGTCGGCGCGCCTTACTACAACTTCTTCCTGAAGGCCTTTGGCCTGCCGCTATTGCTGCTGATGGGGATCGGTCCGCTCATCGCCTGGCGGCGCGCCTCGCTGCGCTCGCTGGGGAGGAGCTTCATCTGGCCCGCGGGCGCCGCGCTCGTCGCGGGCGCGACGCTACTCGCATTCGGTGCGGGCTCCTCGCCGGCCGGTCTCATCGCCTACACGTTTGCTGCGTTCGTGCTCGGCTCGATCGTGTACGAGTTCGTGCGAGGCACACGGGCTCGGCGGGCGCTCGGGGGCGGTTCCTGGCTGTCTGCGTTCAACGGCCTGGTCGCCCGCAACCGCCGGCGCTACGGCGGGTACGTCGTGCACGCCTCGATCGTGCTGTTGGCGATCGGCGTAACGGGCTCGAGTGCGTACGACACCGTCCGCCAGCAGAAGCTGAGGCCCGGGGAGACGATGGCGGTCCGTGACTACCGGCTCACCTATCGCGACCTCGAGGTGCGGCAGGGGACGAACGCCGAAGAGCTCCGCGCCCATCTCGACGTCGAGCGGGACGGAAAATCGCTCGGGTCGATCCAGGCCGGCAAGAACGACTATCGCGCGGAGGACCAGGTCTCGAACGAGGTCGGGATCCGTAGCGACAAGCTGACGCTCGAGGATCTCTTCGTGATCGCCGAGCAGGTCGAGCCAACGAGCGACCAGGCAATCCACTTTCGCGTGCTCGTGAAGCCGCTGGTCAACCTGATTTGGATCGCCGGCCTCGTCTTCCTTGCGGGCGCGCTCGTGGCGATGTGGCCGAGCCTCGCTGAGCAGCGCCGGCTCGCCGAGCGCTATCGCGAGCTGCGCGCGCCCGCGCGGGCATGACCGCATTCGCGGTGGGGCTCGCCGCGCTGCTCGCGGTGGCCTGCGTCATCGCGGTGGCCCTCCCTTTCCTGCGCGAGCCGGAGGCCACGGACGATCGGCTCGCCGAGCCCGACGAGCTCGACCGTCGCCGGCTGGAGCTGGCCGAGGAACGTGATCGCGTCCTCGCCGACCTCAAGGAGCTCGAGTTCGATCACCGCACGGGCAAAGTCTCAGACGAGGACTATCGCGCCCTGGTCGGGCCGCTCCGCGCCCGCGCCGCCTCGGCGCTTCGCGCGCTCGAACCGCGCGCTCAGGCCTCCAACCTGCCAAGATCGGCCGCGATGTCCGAGCCGTTCCCAGCGCCGGCGCCCGCACCGGAGCCGTTCCCGCAGCCCGACGAGGGCGATCCGCCCCAGCCGCCGACGATTCCGGATCCGGAGCCGCCGCCGGAGCCATTTCCACCGCCAGACGAGGGCGAGCCAGGGGTCAGCCGGAACATTCGTTAGAATCCGGCAACTTTCAGGTGGGCAGGGAGCCCCAGCCCGCCCCCGAAATCGACCCCGATGGCTCGACGACTCTGTCTTAGCCTGGTTCTTCTCGTTGTGCTCGCGGCCCCGGCCGCGGGGATTCAGCAGGCGCGTGCCGTCTCGAACGACGAGCGCATCCGAATGCTTCAGGAGAAGATCGCCCAGGCCCAGGCCCAGGAGGCTGCTCTCGCCTCCGAGATCGCTTCCGTCGAGACGAGGATTCGCGAGCTCGAGTCCCAAGTCGGCGGCGTCACCAACCGTCTGACCACACTCGAGCGCGACCTGGCCCTCCAACGCGAGAAGCTGGAGCGGATCACGAGGCTCTACGACCTGCAGACGGAGCGGCTGAACTTCCTCAGGAGCCAGTACCAGCTCGCGGTCGCGCGCCTCTCGCGCCGGCTCGTGGAGATCTACCAGGCCGACGACGTGACGACGCTCGACGTGCTGATCTCGTCGGGGAGCGTGGGGGACTTGATCGAGCAGCTCGACTACCTAAACGACGTCGGCTCGCAGGACCTCCAGGTCTCCCGCCAGGTGAACAAGGCGAAGGTGCAGATTCAGACCGTGCGTGCGAGGACCGCGGTCACGAAGGCCAAGGTGGCCACCGTGACGCGCACGATTGCCGTCCGCACCGCGCAGGTGCGGAGTGAGCGGGACAGCCTGCTCGCCAGCCAGCAGCGGCTCGGCTCGGCCAAGAGCCGGAAGCGCAAGAAGCTCGCGTCGGTGGAAGCCAGCAAGGAAGAGTTCGTACGTGAAGTGGCGGGACTGCAGGCCGCAAGCGCCCAGCTCAGCGCGCAGCTCTCGGCCACGGCGTCGACGAGCTACGACGGCACGCCCTCCGCAAGCGGTCTGATCTGGCCGGTCTCGGGCCCCGTGACAAGTGGCTTCGGGTGGCGCTGGGGCCGGATGCACGAGGGCATCGACATCGGCGCCGGCTACGGAACGCCGGTGGTCGCCTCCGCCAGCGGCACCGTCATCCACGCCGGCTGGATGGGCGGCTACGGGAACCTGGTTGTCGTCGACCACGGCGGAGGCCTCTCCACGGCCTACGCGCACCTCTCGAGCATCAGCGCCGGCGGCTCGGTCGCCCAGGGGCAGGTCGTCGGCTACGTGGGCTGCACGGGCCACTGTTTTGGAGCGCATCTCCACTTCGAGGTGCGCATCAACGGCGGCGCGGTCGACCCGCTCGGCTACCTCTA
>Ga0210378_10001825_pt1 | contig 11017 bp, 12 predicted proteins | sample PLM1_60_b1redo_FD_155465 | JGI IMG/M metagenome (GOLD analysis project Ga0210378, IMG submission 155465) | Groundwater sediment microbial communities from an aquifer in East River, Colorado, USA - PLM1_60_b1 redo | ecosystem: Environmental > Terrestrial > Soil > Riparian zone | place: USA: East... | reverse complement strand
TGACCTCGGAGCGACGGCCACGGCCAGTACGCCACCGCCGTCGTCGCGTCCTGCCCGGTGCTGGCCAGGCTCGCGGCGATTCCCGCGTGTGCCGACGGCGAGGTGTTCGTGCTCGATCCGGCCGCGACCGACCCGTCCGGCGCCGACCCATCGATGGTCGACCCGTCGGGCGCCGACCCATCGGTGGCCGGCCCGTCCGGGTCCGACTCATCCGGGGCTGGGCCGTCTGGAGCCGGGCCGTCGCGGTGGCTGCCCGAGCCAGGGCAGACCGTGCTGCTGCCGGGTCCCGGCTGGGACCGCAACGGCGCGAACAACCTGAGCTGGCGCATCCCGGCCTCCGCGGCCCGGGTGCGGCCACCTCCGTACGACTACGGCCTCGACACGCCGGCCGTGCTGGCCACGCCCGGCGGGCTGGACCTGAGCGCGGTGGCGTACTTCCGCCTGACCGGCGAGCTGCGGGTGGACCGGGCCGACGCCGACGTCGTCGAGCGGGTGCGCAACGCCTTGGCCTTCGACCGCGGGATGCAGGCCGAGGAACGGGCCGGGGTGGCGATCGCGGCCACCTTCGGCGTGGTCAGGAGCGCGCTACTGGTCGCGACGCTGGTCGCACTGGTGCTCGCCACCGCAAGCCTGCTCGTCCTGTCGCTGGAGCAGACATGGGAACGACGGCGGGCGCAGAGCATGATGGTCGCCGCCGGCTGCCGGCGATCGACGCTGGCGGCCGCGCTGCTCTGGCAGACCCTCGTGCCGATGCTGCTGGCCACGGTGCTCGCGGTCGGCATCGGCTCCGGACTTGCCGCGCTGCTGCTCGCGGCCGCCAGCGAACCGGTCAGGCTGGACTGGGCAACGATCGGTGTGTTGGCCGGCTCGGCGGTCGCCGCGGTGCTGCTCATCACCGCACTCACGCTGCCGGCGCTGCGCTCCGCCACCCGGCCGGAGTCGCTGCGCACCGACTGAATGGCCGCCCCTTGGATGAGTGACGGGACTTGAACCCGCGACATCCGGGGTACACCGCCTACGCGGGCTCGGGCGCTCAGCAGCGCCATGCGGGCGAAGTGGGCCTTGCGGGCGTGCTCGGCGCGCATGGCCCGTTCGGCGGGCGGCAGCAACCATCCGGGTCGATCAGCCGGTCGAAACGGTCCATGGCCGCCTTCCGAGCGGCCTTCGTGCGGGCGGCCCGGTCGGGCCCGTGGTTTAGCCTCGAATCGTGACCGTCCACGAGCTTTCGCTCCGACGGGCGCCGCATCGCCGTGCGCGCCCAGCTGTTGGACAGCCCGCGGCCGACCGAGCTGCTTGACGTGGTGCGCCGCCTGACGCTGCTCCAGATCGATCCAACCGCCGCGATCGCGCCGAGTGCCGATCTCGTGGAGTCGCCTTGGGTCGTCGTACTCGCCAGCCGAGGTGGACACCGCACTGGCCGACCGGACGCTGCTGGAACTGCGGGCGATGATCCGGCCCAGCGAGGACCTGGCGCTCTACCGCGCGGACATGGCCGACTGGGAGTGGGCCGAGCGCGGGGAGCTGCCCGGCTGGCGGGCCTCCCACCGTGACTGGGTGCGGGCCAACGACGCGTGTCGTCTGGACATCCTCGATCGGCTCGGCTCCGTGGGGCCGCTGCCGTCGCGCGATCTTCCGGACACCTGCACGGTGCCGTGGCGGTCGAGCGGGTGGACCAACAACCGCAACATCACGCAACTGCTGGAGTTCATGGTGCGGCGCGGCGAGGTCGCGATCGCTGGACGCCGGGGCAGCGACCGGCTGTGGGACTTGGCGACCCGGGTCTACCCCGATGACCCGGTGGTCGCGGCGGATGAGGCGCTACGGATCCGCACCGAGCGGCGGCTGCGCGCGTTGGGCATCGCCCGCGCCCGGGGACCGGAATGTCCGGTCGAGCCGGTGGACGTGGGCGAGGCCGGCGAGCCGGCCATCGTCGAGGGTGTCAAGGGCACCTGGCGAGTCGATCCCTCGTTGGTGGGCCAACCGTTCTCGGGACGGGCGGCGCTGTTGTCACCCTTCGACCGGCTGATACACGACCGCAAACGCACCGTCGAACTCTTCGAGTTCGACTACCAGCTGGAGATGTACAAGCCCGCAGCCAGGCGCCGTTGGGGCTACTACGCGCTCCCGATCCTGTACGGCGACCGGCTGGTGGGCAAGCTCGACGCCACCGCCGACCGCAACGCGGGGGTGCTGCGGGTCGACGCGATCCACCAGAACATGGCCCTCGACAAGACCATGACCGCCGCAGTGGATCACGAGATCGAGGATCTGGCTCACTGGCTCGAACTGGACCTCACGCTGCCCGGCCAACTGAGTACGGCTGAGCCCCGCCGCCGGCCCGCCGGCGACCGCGTCTCGCCCGGTCGATGATCGATGCTCGTGAGCGCGCGGTCCGCGGCAGATGAGTGCGTTCGCGAAGCCTGTCGACATCTGGCCCCTCGTAGGGTTTTGCTTTCGATCAGGACAGCGCCTCGATAGTTGCGACCGTCACCAGGTCCTTCACGGCATGGGCGAGTTGGCCATCGAGTGTGATGAATGCGTCGGCCTGGAGCTGGGTCAGAGCGACGTACTCGGCGTCATAGGTGTCGGACCACCCGAGCTGGTCGGCGACCTTCCACGCCACGTTCTGAAGGACACGGTCTCCGAGCAGTCGAATCCGCAGCCCGCGCACGTAGTCGAGCCGTCGCTCGGCATCCTTCCTAGTCATTTCACCGCGGTGTACTGCTTGGTAGAGCAGCGACAGCAGTTGCGAGCGAAGAAGCGTCGGAGCCAGGATCTGGTGTTCGCCAATCACGGCCTGGTCGTGAGCCAGGCGAATGGCCACCTCGGGACCGATAACGTACCTGGTCACGGGAGGTTCGCTCCTCTCTCCAGAGTTGCTCTCGTGAGTAAGCCGGCGCGCAGCTCCTCGGCGAACGCGGCACTCCATCGGTGAGTACCTGCACACGGTGGGACAGCGCGACTTCGGCCATCTCGGCAGGTGGGTGAGTTGGTGCTCGGGGCTGCCAGCCTGACGAGTTCCCACAGCCCGGCTAGAGGGATGTCGGCCGCGATGGCGCGGGGGGGTCTTCGTCGAGCCAGGTGGCCGCACCGATCCACCACCGGCCGCGATCACCCGGGTATCGGTGATGGCCAGAGACCGGATCCCAGGATCGACATCCGCGGGAACCGCTTGTCCGGTGCCCCAGGCACTGGCCAGCTGAGCGCATCACAGGGCTAGCGGCGCCGCAGGCGTGGCATCGGCACCTCGCCGGTCCCGGACTCCAGGGCGGCCGCGTGGTCGCGGGCCCACCGCAGCAGCCCGCCAAGGTCGATGCCGTGGGGTGACTCGGGCAGGTACGGCTCGATGTGGTCGGCGCCGCGGCGCAGCAGCCTGACCGCACCGGTGGGGTTGCCGCGGGCGGCGTGGGTCAGGCCGACGGCCAGCTGCGCAAGGCCCTTCCAGAGTGCCCGGTCCGGCTCGGCGGCCGCTTTCCAGGCGTCCTCGAACACCTCATGGGCGTGGAACGGCAGGCCGTCGTCGAGCAGTTGCTGGGCCTGGGCGAGCGTCGCGCCCGGCGAGCGCAGCACCCCCTCGGGTTGGCGCGGCACCCCGGCAGCTCCGGGCGGCAGCGGCCGGCCGAGCGCATCACGCGGGCGCGCGTTGCGGGCCCGCCCGGCGCCATCGCGGTCGCGGTCGTCGTGCTCCCGGTTGCCGGATGAGCCCACCAGAGCAGCCTCCCGCACCCACCGCCGGGTGTCACCTGCGCCCAGCCCGACCACGATCGCCCAACACGACGATCGCGACCATTGCCCGGCGCCCCGCAGCTAATTGTCCCACCTCCGGCAATGTCAGCGGTGCCGCAGCGTCTCGATGAACGACCACTCGCCGTCGACCGACTCGTGCAGCAGCTCGGGTTCCAGGCGGCGGGCCCGTTCGACGGTCTCACCCCACAGCCGCTCGACCGCGTCCCACGCCTCGCGAAAGCCAGCCGGGTCTGTCGGGCGCATCTTGGCCCGGTCGGGATAACGCCTGTCGAGCTCCGCGTTGACCAGGGGCGCGATGTCGACACCATTGATCGTCAGGTTCACGATCTCGCCGTGGATGTCGCCTGGAGGAGCTGGAGTATCACGAGGCCCACAAGCTGATCGGTCGAGGTGAGGCGGAGGGCGAGGCCAACCGGCGGGCGCGCCATCTGGTCGAGCAAATGCGCCGCCACTTCGACGACGCCGAGGTCCAGGGGTGGCAGCCCTTGGAGGGAACCTACGGACTTCCCGACCCGGATGACGAACACGTCGTCGCGGCGGCCGTCGTAGCCGGCGCTGGCGCAATCATCACGCACAACAGGCACGATTTCCCGACAGCCCTGTTCCCCGCCGGAATCCAGCTGCTTCCGCCGCAGGAAGTTGCTGCAAACACGGTGGCTCTTGATCCAATACGAGCTCGAGCGGCGATCAACGCCATCGTTGAACGCTCAGGCAACCGGGGCCTGGCCTGACCGATGATGAAGTCCTCGCAACTCTTGTCAGCCGCTATAGAATGACCCGCGCCGTCGAACTCATCCGCCAGACTGGATGACGCGCTCGACGTGCGTCGCCACAGCGGTCGGAATCGATTGTCAGCAGAACCTTGGGTCCACGGCTCACGAGCATGCCGGCGGCGGCTCGCATGCAATCGTGACGTGGGTGACATGCTTGTGATGGGCGGCGATCCAGAGCAGAGGGTCGTAGGCCGTTTGGCCGCATGGCTGTCACGAGGAGTAACCTCGTTGTTCCCTCCGTAGCCGAGGCCACGACCAGGGGGGCGGCATGGATGCGTTCGACGTTCTCGACGAGGTGCTGGGCGACTACCGGGCCTTCGTGCAGGGCTTTCTCAATATCCGTGACGCCAGGGTGCTGACCAAGGTGGAGCAGGAGATCGCCGACGGGTTGCGGTGGCCGGAGCCGTGGCTGGCGCTGAACCCCGGCGTTGCAGCCGGGTGGATCAGTTGGCGAACTGGTAAACGCCGTAGGCCGGACCAGCAGGAGCTGTGAATGGATCAGAAGATTGCCCAGTTTCTTGAGGACGCGGCCGGTCGTGATCCTGACAACCAGGTCACGTTGACGGTTCGGGAGCTGCTCAGTATTTGGGGGGCAAAGCGCCGTGGATACTGGATCGTCGAGCAGATCGAGCGGGACCTGGCAGAGGCGAGGGTTACGACAGCGCCGTCGTTCATCGACGGGTGGATCGATAACTCGGTCACGTTGATACCTCTGACCAAGGCGACCGGCCGGCCGGCAGGTGCGAATACTACCGCTGAGGTCGTCGAGGCGACCGATGCCTCCCTACCCGAGGTTGCGTTGCGGGTGGGTGGGCTGCCGTCAGCCAACATCACGGTGGCCTCCGTTGAACAGGGGGCGACGCTCCTACGTGCGCAGTCGATCATGATGCGGCATGATTATTCCCAATTGGCTGTGATGTCGGGGCCGCGAACCCTCCGTGGCGCCGTGACGTGGGAATCTATCGCCCAGGCCCGCATCCGGAACCCAGGAGCCGACCTTCGCGCAGCGACCGTTTCTGCCGAGACGGTCACGGCGGGCGACGACTTGCTGTCGCAGATCCCGCGTATCATGCGCGCCGGCTTCGTCTTCGTCGTAGCGCCTGATCGGACCCTTCAGGGCATCGTTACGACTGCCGACCTGAGCCAGCAGTTCGCTGACCTCGCCGGGCCGTTCTTCGTACTCGCTGAGATCGAGCGGCGCCTACGAAGGATCATCGACCGGACATTCAGCGCCGACGATCTGCGAGCGGCCGCGGATCCCGCGGACAGCTCGCGACAACCTGAGTCGGCTGACCACCTCACAATTGGTGAGTGCGTCCGGCTACTGGAGCGGCCGACCAACTGGGCACGCCTTAAATGGCAGGTTGACCGCGTGGTGTTCATCGAGGCGCTGGACGGTGTGCGGCGGACTCGGAACGAGATCATGCACTTCAGTCCTGATCCGTTGGAGCCAGTGCAGATCACTGAGTTGAACTCCTTCGCCAAGTGGTTGCGCACCCTCGACCCGGACACCTGAGGCGAGAAGCGGCCGGTCAAGTTCGCCTGACGGGTCGATCGCCGACACCCTGCGCGCGCAGCGCGAGTGGTTCGAGCAGCAGCCAACCTGACGGGGCCGGCTATCTCGCGCCTGTTACCCGGTCCGGAGTCCGGCGACCAGGCCGACTGCGCGCCCCGCGCCGGTATGCCGCCGCGGACGTGGGTGCGGCCAATCCTGTCGGCGGCGTGTGCCAGGCTGGGGCGCATCTATCACAAACGGAGGCGCCCATGAACGTCGACCACCAGGCCGCGTGGGTGCCCTTCGATCAGGACAACGGCCAGACCCCGGCCGCGCTCGCGCTCGCGGTCGCGTGGGAGGGCCGAGGCGGTCTGCTCATCACTCCGAAGAAGGACATCGCCCTCTACGCGGAGCCGATCCAGCAGTTCGCGGCACGTCACCAGTGGACCACCCGGCGCGGCGGCATGCGGCGCCGCCCGACCGGCGGCGGCCCGGTGCTGGTCCACTGCCCGATGTTCGACGACCTCAAATACGCAACCGACCTCGGGGCGGCTGCGGCGACCGCACGCGTCGTCCCGTTCGACGTACCCGAAGGACCGGATGACCCATGAGCAAGGTCGTGCTCTATATGTCGATGTCGGTGGACGGGTTCATCACCGGCCCGGACGACGGAATGGATCACGGACTCGGCGTCAACGGAGAGCGGCTGCACGACTGGCTGGGCGCCGGCGGTGTGGATCCGCGTTCGCACCGGCCCGTCGCCGGACCCAGCGCAACGGTGTTCGACGAGCTAATGGCCACGGGAGCGGTGATCGCCGGTCGGCGTACCTTCGACATCGCGGGGGGTTGGGCCGGCGATCACCACGACGGGGTCCCGATCTTCGTGTTGACCCATGCCGCACCTGAGGAGCCCGCGCCGGGATATGCGCGCTACGTCACCGACGGCATCGAATCCTGCGTCGCGCAGGCCAAGGCCGCGGCCGGTGGCCGCGACATCCTGCTGCACGGCGCCGCGATCGCGCAGGAGTGCCTTCGTGCCGGCCTGCTGGACGAGATGGAGCTGCAGCTGATGCCCGTGCTGCTCGGGCAGGGCCGTCGGCTGTTCGAGGACATGCCGCCCGACCATATCGAGCTCGAACTGCTCCGTGTCCTGGATGGGCCGAGTGTGCTGCACCTGCGCTACCGCGTGCGGTCGGCGGGCTGAGGCGATGGCGCTCATCCGGCTGTCCATGACCATGTCCCTGGACGGCTACGTCACCGGGCCGCAGGACAGCGTGGACGCGCCGATGGGCATCGACGGGTTCCGCCTCTTCAATTGGCTCGATCGGCGCAACGACCCGGGACCGAGCGGCCAGGTGTTCACCGAGCTGATGTCCACCCGCGCCGTCATCGCCGGCCGCCGTACCTACGAACTGGCCGGCCGCTGGCAGGGCGACCACCACGACGGTGTACCCGTCTTCGTCCTGACCCACGACGTCCCGGACGACCCGCCGCCGGGCAGCGTCCGCTATGTCACCGATGTGCGCGAGTGCGCCTCGCAGGCCCGCGCGGCGGCCGGGAACGGCGACGTGATGGTGCACGGCGCCGGGGCGGCGCAGGCGCTGCTGCGGGCCGGGCAGCTCGACGAGCTGGAACTGCACGTCGTACCGGTCCTGCTCGGGCAGGGGCGACGGCTGTTCGACAACCTGCCGGCGGAGCACATCGAGCTCAACCTGGTCCGCCGGTTGACCACTCCGGAGGTCGAGGAGCTCGCGCAGCACGTCACACACCTGCGCTACCGCGTCCGCCGCCCGTGACACGTGGAGTCGCTCCCGGTTGAGGCCGTCGAATCGGTTGTGCTGGATGATCGCAAGCGAAAGGACGAGATCGTGGGTAAGACAGTCATGGGCGCGGTGGTCTCCCTGGACGGGTTCATCGCCGACGACAACGACGGCGTCGGGCCGCTGTTCGACTGGTACGGCAACGGCGACGTCACCTGGGCCTTCGAGGGCGCCGACGACGAGTGCCGGACCACCCAGGCCTCGGCCGACTTCATGCGGAGCCAGTACCGCGACGTGGCGGCGGTGGTCATCGGACGGCGGCTGTTCGACCTGACCAACGGCTGGAACGGCAAGCCGGCTGCCGGGGAGCACGTCTTCGTCGTCACCCATCAGCCGCCGACGGACTGGGAGCACGCCGACACCGCACCGTTCACCTTCATCGACGGCGTCGAGAAGGCCATTGCCGCCGCCAAGGAGTTCGCCGGCGACCGGCTCGTCGACGTGGCCGCCGGTCAGATCGGCGGCCAGGCGGTCAAGCTCGGGCTGATCGACCAGGTGGTCATCAACCAGGTCCCGGTGGTCTTCGGCTCCGGCCGCCCGTTCTTCGCCACCGGCGGCCTGGCCGAGCCGCTGCGGCTGGAGAACCCGACCACGATCGTGCAAGGCGACCGGGTCACCCACCTGGTCTACGACGTCAGCCGCTGAGGCCCCCGGTCGGCAGCGTTCCGGCCGGAGGCCGACAAGCCCTACAGGAGCGCCTTCGGCGCACTGTCTTCCCCCGCGCCGCTGCCTACCACCGGCCCATCTCCCGGTCAAGACCACCCGGTGATCGTCCGCAGACGCTACGCGCGGACCACCACCAGGACCCGGTCTTGACCGCGAGCCTCCAGGCGGGGGCTAGAAAGCCCAACTCAGACGGTGCGGCAGAGTTCTGGCACCCGACAGGCCGGCGAGCTGCTCACGCACGTCCTCCAGCTCGTGCCCAACGCCTTTCGGGATACGCGTCTTCAAGCCCACCACGTTCGCGGCGAAGCCCGCCTGGCTCAGCTTGCGCACCTTGTGCTGGCCGCCGTCAGCCGCCTCGATCGCCTCGATCGTCGCCTCGGTCAGCCCGTCGGCGCCGTCGAGCGCCGCGCCTTGCGCGCGGTAGCCGAGCACATGGTCGTACGAGCGGTTCTCCATCATCACGACGACGATGTGGTCGACCTTCGCGAGGTTGGCGGCGGCCCACGTGTCGCCGAGCGTCAGCGGTTTGAACTGCGGATGTCCGGGGCTCGTTTCGATGATCGTCCGGCCGATCACGCCGGCATAGCCCGCACGCGGGCGCGGGTCGGGCTCGAGCGGCGCGACGTGGTCGAACAGGATCGTCTCGCCTTCGATGCGGATCGCCCGGTAGCTCAGGTGCGCGCCGAAGATCGTCATCAGGATGCGCGCGGCGAGAGCGGGGTCCGAGAACAGATCGCGCGCGCCGGATGCGGCGCGATCGTTGAACACCCGCTCGAGGTACTCGCTGAAAGCCACCAGGCCGAAGACGATCAGCGGCCCGGCGATCGCGCCGAGGGTGAGCACGACGCCCCAGTGCAGATCGATGTCGAACGGGTCGTCGGGTAACCGGCTCACGACCTGCGGCGTGCCATCGGCCGCCACGACGATGTCGACTTCGATCTCGAGGCTGCCGCCGCGCACGCGCGCAGTGGCGATCGGGCAGGTCATCGACGTGCTGCTGTCCGAGCAACGGGATATGGCGGCGGCTCGGCGGTTCTTCACCCAGGCGCTGGCGCACGCGCCGACGCCGGCGGAGGTGACGACCGACCGGGCACCGGCCTACCTCAAGGTGCTCGACGAGCTGCTGCCCGCGGCGCGGCATGTCACCGAGCAGTACGCGAACAACCCGATCGAGTGTGATCATGGTCGGCTCAAGGCGCGGCTGCGGCCGATGCGCGGACTGAAACGGCTGCGCTGTGCGGCGGTGATCGCCGCGGGACACGCTCTCGTCCAGAACCTCCGCCGTCTCGAACCCATCCGTGGTCACGCTCCGAGCAAGCACCGGCAACGAGGAGGTGAGCGTCGTGCCCGCAGACCTAGCGTCGCTTGGCTCGGTGCGGCGGCCGGCGGACCGATTCCGCGTTGACCATGATCCTCGGCCCGGACGGCCCGTCGTCGCCCAGCGGGATCAACTCGGCCGCCGGCCACGTTCGGGCTTGCGCCTATGGCTCCCCGACCGGCGCGACCGCCGGGATCACCGGCGGTGCTGCTTGGCGCTCGTTCACGAACCCGATCCGGATGGCGCCATCGTCGTCGGTGTCGAATTTGCTGAAGTAGACGTCGAAGTGGTGGCAGCGTTGCCGGGGAACGCTCCGGACGCGGCTGAGGATCGGTGCGTACTTCGCCCGGTCGGCGTCGTCTACGCTCTTCATAAGCTGCCATCCGAGACGGGGAAGCCGCCAGTGGCTTCCGACGCGGAGCTGCTCCGCCAGCTCGTCAATCCATCTCGTCGAGTCATCCGGCCGGCCTTGCTGCCAGGCGTCGAGGAGCCGGCTGAACGGCGCGAACGGGTCGACTCGGCCGAGCCCGAATAGGCGTTTCGCCTCGCCGTCGATCTCGTTCACCCGCGCGGCGTCCAGCACCGCGCGGGCTCCCTTCGCCGGGTCGAGCTTCCGTATCACGTCCACTTCCGCGAAGGTGAGCTGCAGGCGCAGGAACGGAACAGTCGCCCAGTCCTGGCCTTCCTCGGGATCGCTCGGAATGACCTGCTGCAGCGCCTCGTGTAACTGCCTGGCTGCCTGCTGGACCTCGTCGCCGTTCGCGGAGAACCCTGGAGCCAGGGCCTCGCCCTGGTTAGGGAAGAAGTCGGAGCTCGTGAGGAAGTCGTTCGTGAACTTCTGGATGCCCACGGGATCCTGGGCGTTGATCCGGACGGCGTCGGCGTAGACCGGCGGCGGGTGCGGACCGCACTGGAGCACCGCGATCTTGGTCTCCGGGCTCGCGGGGTGGGTGGCGACGCCGCACTCCCACATGCAATAGGACCAGTCCTCCTCCGGGCCCGTGTACACCAGGAGGACGACACCGGCCGCCCACAGGTGTTCCTTGAGCTCCTTCTGCAGTTCGCGGCCGACCCGTGGGTTCTCCGCCTGGGCGGAGGAGGATTGGAAGACGGTGATCCGCCCTCCACTCCGGTCAGTCACGAACTTCCGCAGGACATCGGCGATGGGCTGGTCGGCGTGCCGGTGACTGATGAAGAG
>Ga0210378_10001824_pt1 | contig 11017 bp, 8 predicted proteins | sample PLM1_60_b1redo_FD_155465 | JGI IMG/M metagenome (GOLD analysis project Ga0210378, IMG submission 155465) | Groundwater sediment microbial communities from an aquifer in East River, Colorado, USA - PLM1_60_b1 redo | ecosystem: Environmental > Terrestrial > Soil > Riparian zone | place: USA: East... | reverse complement strand
GTCGAGAAGTTCGAGCGCTCCTGGGTCGAACTACTAGACACCGTAGCCGACCAACTAGACACCCTCCGCGGCTGACCCCGCCCCGCACCGCCCGGCACCGCCCGGCACCGCGATAAGCCCGCGTATCGCGCATCCTGGCGCACGTTCCGCGCTTCTCGGAGGCGATATGCGCCCCCACTTGGGCGGGTCAGCTGTGCGGGGCTGGTTGGCGTTTTGCCGTTGACGGTTTGGCGCGGAGCAGCTCGGTGGCTTGGTGTGAGAGTCGGTCCATGCGGTCGGTGAGCTCGTCGAGCCGGCGCCGGTTGGCGATCCACTCGCGGTAGCGGTCGGCCTGTTCGGCGTCGAGCCGGCGGGTGAGGGTCTTGCCGTCGAGCTTGCGGGTGTACTGGAAGTACGGGCCGTGCCGGGTCGGCGGGTCGTGGTGGCAGCGGCATCCTTGGGTGCCGCAGACGGTGTGGCGCTCGATCACGCTGCCGGGGGCGACGAACCCCAGCGTGCGGATCTGGTCTTGCAGCCTGCGGTACTCCCGTCGTAGCCGGGCGAGCTCGGCGTCGGCCACCGGCGCGTCCCCTTCCTCGGTGTGTCGCAGCTCCCCTTACCTGACAGTAGGGAAGACTGTCTGGTTGAGGGGTTGGCGTCAAGGAAGTGGTGATGGACATGCCGCAGACCGGCCCGTTCGACCTCCTCAGCCAGCGGCTGGGGGCCCTGCCGCTGGTCAACCACTTCCTGGACCGTGCCGGCCTGCCCGCGCTGCTGGGCCGGTATCTGCCCGCCGCTGATGCGCGGGTCCGGTTGGCGCCGGCGATCGCCGTACGGCTGGTGGTGACCAACCTGCTGGTCGGCCGCCAGCCGCTGTATGCCCTGGGGGAGTGGGCGGCACCGTTCGCCCCGCAGCTGCTCGGCCTGGGTCCACAGGACCTCGAGGCGGTCAACGACGACCGGGTCGGGCGGGCGTTGGAGGCGCTGTTCGACGCCGACCGGGCCAGCCTGCTGACCGAGCTGGTCCTGGGCGTGGTCGCCGAGTTCGGGGTGGACACCGCCGAGCTGCACAACGACTCCACCTCGATCAGCGTGCACGGGGTCTACCGGTCGGCGACCGGGACCCCGCGCGGCGGCAAGGCGACCCCGGTGATCACCTTCGGGCACTCCAAGGACCACCGCCCGGACCTCAAGCAGCTGGTATGGATCCTCAGCGTCGCCGCCGACGGGGCAGTGCCGATCGCCTACCGCCTGGCCGACGGCAACACCAACGACGACCCCACCCACGTGCCGACCTGGGACGGGTTGGTGAACCTGCTGGGCCGGGCCGACTTCCTGTATGTCGCCGACTCCAAGCTGGCCAACACCACCGCGATGGCCCACATCGCCGGCCGCGGCGGCCGGTTCGTCACCGTGCTGCCAGGCACCCGCAAGGAAGACACCTGGTTCCGCGACTGGGCCCAGACCCACACCCCGGACTGGGTCGAGGCGATCCGCAAACCCGGGCCGCGGGCCGGCGAACCCGACCAGGTATACGCCACCTTCCCCGCGCCGGTGCCATCCGCGGAGGGCTACCGGATCATCTGGGTGCACTCCACCGCCAAGGCCGCCCGCGACGCCACCGGCAGGCAGGCCCGGATCGAGGCCGGCGCCGCCGCGATCGATGCCCTGTCCGCTCGGCTGGCCGGACCCAAGTGCCGACTCAAGACCCGGGTCGCCGTCGAACAGGAGGCCACCGCCGCGCTGGCCCGAGTTGGAGCAGCCCGCTGGATCAGCTTCTCGGTCACCGAAACCGTGCAGCAGACCTACCGGCAGGAACGCCGCGGCCGCCCAGGCGCCGACACCCGCTACCGCAAGCACACCCAGACCCGGCACGCGATCAGCTGGGACACCCGCCTGGACGTGCTCGCCTACGACGCCGCCACCGACGGCGCCTTCCCGCTGGTCACCAACGACACCACGATGACCGACCCGGACGTGCTGGCCGCCTACCACTACCAGCCCAACCTCGAACGACGCCACCACCTGCTCAAGGCCACCCAGGACGCCGACCCCGTCCTGCTGCACAACCCCGCGCGGATCGAGGCGCTGTTCTGCTGCCACTTCCTGGCCCTGCTGATCGGCGCCCTGATCGAACGCCAGATCCGCACCGCCATGAAGACGGCGAACACCCGCCAGATCCCGCTCTACCCCGAACTGCGCGCCTGCCCCGCCCCATCAGCCGAACGCGTCCTCGAGATCTTCACCGACCTCACCCGCCACGAGCTACACCACGACGGCCAGCACGTGCAGAGCTTCGAAGCCGAGCTCAACCCCCTACAGCAGCAGGTCCTCGACCTGCTCGACGTCCCCACCACCAGCTACACCCCCGCCAGGCCGTGCCCCTGACAGGTGGGGGTGCATATCGCCGGCCAGAAGTGCGGAACGTGCGTCCTGGGGCGCCGAAATGCGCGATAAGCCCGCGTATCGCGCATCAGAGCCAGAGCGCTCGGACGCTGGCGAGCCGGCGGCGCCACCAGGCGGCGCGCGCGGGGTCGGCGGGCTCGTGGGCGTTTAGGAGGCGGGGGTTTGGGGTGGGGGGTGTGCGCCGCACCGTCAGGTGGCCGCCGACCGGGCGCAGGGAGTCGGCGTCGGCCACCACGTCGCCGCCGAGCAGTGACAGCGTGCCGAGCCCACAGGCGAAGTCCAGCTCAGGCAGCGCCCCCGCGAGGGCGAGTTGGGCGGCGAGGCCGACGCTGGTCTCCAACGCGGAGGAGACCACGCACGGCAGGCCGGCCGCCTCGGCGACCCGCAGCGCACGCCTTACCCCGCCCAGCGGGGTGCACTTGATCACCGCAAGGTCGGCGGCGCCGGCCAGGGCGACGCGCAGCGGATCCTCGGCGCGGCGGATGGACTCGTCGGCCGCGATGCGCACCTCGACCCGGCGACGAACGGCGGCCAGTTCCTCGATGGTCCGGCACGGCTGCTCCACGTACTCCAGCCCGCCGGCCGCCCTGTCCAGCCGCCGGATGCGGTCCACCGCCGTGTCGACGTCCCAGCCGCCGTTGGCGTCCACCCGGATCGCCCCGCCGGGGCCGAGCGCGTCGCGGACGGCCTCGACGCGGGCCAAGTCCTCGGCCAGCGACCCGGCATGATCGGCGACCTTGACCTTGGCCGTGCCGCACCCGGAACGTGCGACCACCTCATGGGCACGCGCCGGCCCCACCGCGGGCACCGTGCAGTTGATCGGGACGCGGTCCCGCACCGGCGCCGGCCACCCCACCGTGCACTGCTCGATCGCGGTTGCCAGCCAGGAAGCGCACTCGCGGTCGTCGTACTCGACGAACGGGCTGAACTCGCCCCAGCCGGCCGGGCCCTCGATCAGCATCCCTTCGCGCACGGTGATGCCCCGGAACCGCGTCGCCATCGGGATGGCGTAGACGCGGGCCGCGCCGACGTCGACCTGATACCGCACCGCGTCAGGGCTGCAGCGACGGCCGGGTCTTGATGGTGATGCGGTCGATGGCCTGTTGCGCGCTGGACAGCGCTGCCGACCCCGTCGCGCCCTCGGCGATCACCACCGCGACCCGGTCCCACGAGCTGCGCAGCTCATTGACCCGCTCCCCCGGCTCGACGGTGACCATGCAGGTCCGGACCCCAGCCACGGCCTTCGCCTCGTCGACGCCGTCGACGCTCTCCACCTCGCCGGCCGCGGCGTGCGCCATCCACACGGCGGCGTAGCCCGGCGCGGCCAGCGGCGCCTCGGCCAGCGGCTCGCCGCGCATGAGTGCCCAGTACTGCCCGAACACGTCGTAGCGCCAGGCGGCCTCCACCAGGTCCATGATCCAGTCGCCCGGCAGCCGGCCGGCGCACTCGACCAGGTGCGGCACGCCGTCCTCGACGATCCACTCGCAGTGCACGAACCCGGTGTCCATGCCGACCGCGGCGAGCACCCGGACGGTGTCGGCGAGCAGCCGCGCCCGCAGCCCCGCCTCGATGTCGGCCGGGTGCAGGTGCCCGCGCTCGATCGGGCGCGGGCCGTCGAAGAGGAACTTCCTGGTGGCGGCGCCGAACACCGGCCGGCCACCGCGCACCATCATCTCAACGCTGAACTCGGCACCGGGCACGAACCGCTCGGCCAGCATCCGTACCGGCGAGGGCCGGTCCGGGAAGAACACGCCTTCGTCCTGGTCGGCGCACTCGGCCCAGGCCCTGTCGACCTCCGCCTCCTCGTGCACGATCTTGGTGCCGATCGAGGCCTGCCGGTTCGCCGGCTTGAGCACGATCGGCCGGCCGAGCTCGGCCATGAACGCCCTGACCTCGTCTGGCCCGCTCACCGACACCGACCGCGGGTTCGCGATGCCGGCGGCTGCCGTCGCGATGCGCAGCAGCCGCTTGTCCCGCAGCAGCCTGGCCGCGCCGTAGCCGGCGCCGGGCACGCGGTACCGCTCGGCCAGCCTGGCCGCGAACGGCACCGAGTACTCCACGACCGGCACAGCGGCGACCGGGCGCAGGTCCGGGTACCGGTTGACGAAGCTGTCCGCCATGCCGTCGAGCTGGTACTCCCACTCGATCAGCTCACGCAGCGTCGGCGAGTCCCCGGTCTGGGCCCGCACAGCACGCTTGCGGACCACCTCCGGCTCGTCCACGAAGATCACCGACCGGTCCGGCTGGAACCTGGCGACCGCGCCCAACCAGGCCCTCGAGTAGCCGACCAGGATCACCGGCCTGCCGTCGTCGTCGCCGGATACAGGGTCCATCCGCAGGCCGCCTTCCTGGTCAGCTCGTGGACGGCGCCGCGGTGGGGGTCTCGGCCGGCCGCTCGTCCGGTTCGGCCGCTGGCCCCTGCCGATCGTGGCTTGCCGGCTGGCGAAGGCTCCAGACCCCCGGCGGCACCATCACCAGTCCGAGCGCAAGGCAGAGCGCCCAGAACCAGTTGCCGATACCACTCCACAACGCGATGCCCACGATCGGACCGACCGCGTAGCCCAACCCGAACACGGCATGCATGCTGCCGATGTAGCGACCGGTTGCGCCGGGCGGCGCCACCTTCGCCGGCCACGCGAACGCCGCCGGGCCGCCGATGACCTGGCCGAGCGCGGCGAGCAGCGAGCCGGCGAACAGGATGGCGAGGCCACCCGGCAGCCCGAACATGCCGTAGCCGACCACCAGCAGCAGCCAGCCGGACATGACGGCCACCGCCGCCGTCCACTTCTGGGTGGTCCTGGTGATGAACAGCTCGGTGCTGATCACCGTGAAGGCCGAGCCGGCGGCCAGCGCGCCGTACGCCCATGTCGGGTACCCGGCCGCCCGCAGCTGCAGCGGGAGCACGGCGAAGAACTGCACGTGCACCAGGCCGTTCGCGAGCATCAACCCCAGGTACGTGGCGTACCTGCGGTCCCGCAGCACGGTCAGGTAGCTGGTCTTCCCCGACGGCTGCGCCGGCCCGCCCGCGGCGGCGTGCGCCTGCGCGGCCGGGGTGCGCCGTGGCAGCGTGACGGCCGCGATCGCGGCGTAGACCAGGGCCGTCGCGGCATCGAAGTAGAACACCAGGTTCCACGAGATGGTGCTCAGCCACACCGCGACCAGCGGCCCGGCCACCACGCCGCTGTTGAGCGCGGTGCGGTACATCGCGAACACCATCACCTGGCGCGCCTTCGGCGTCATGTCGAACAGCAGCGCCGAGACCGCCGGCGACGCGGCCCTGGTCATGGTGCCGGAGAGCACCACGGCGACGAGGATCGTGCCGAAGCTGTCCAGCATCGTCACCGACAGCGTGAACACCGCGGCCGCGGCCAGCCCCAGCACCATCGTGGTGCGCGGGCCGAGCCGGTCGGAGAGCACCCCGCCGAACAGCGTGCCGACGATCGCGCCGACCGAGTAGGCGCCCAGCGCGATGCCGGCCTGCTGGGCGGTGAAGCCGCGCTGGATCAGGTACAGCACGACGAAGAACTGCAGGAACGCGCCGAACTGGTTGATGAACGCGCCGAGCAGCACGAAACGCACCGCGGGCTGGGTGTCCCTCAGCGTGCGCAGGACTCCGGCGTGCTCGGCCTCGGCCGAGGCGGCGCTGCCAGCCACACCATCACCCTTCCGGTGATCCGATCGCTACCGACTGCGGTGCGCGCAGTCCAGCCGGGCGCGGCCGAGAATCCCCCAGCGGCCGACACTGTAGATGGCCCTGCCCGGTGCCGTATGTCCGCCTCTCAGGTACTTCTGAGACGGTCAGCAACCGACCTTGGCCCGTCCGAGCGATGACGATGCCCGTGCCCGCCCAGTCCTGCACCACTAGGGTTGGCGGTAGATCAAGACCAGGGATTCCGATGCGAGCGGAGGGGTATCCCGTGACTGATCTGGCGAAGGACTGAGCCATCATGACCTCGAAGATCACCGTCGACGTCGTCGACGAGGCGCTGGCCGCGGACGCCGAGTCGATGGCCGCCAGGCTGGCCGAGGAGCGGGTGGCCTCGCGCATCACCGCGCAGGACCCCACGTTGTGGGGGCCGCCGGCCGAGGCGGAGGCGCGCATCCGGCTGGGCTGGACACGGCTGCACGAGACGTCACGGCCGCTGCTGGCCGAGATCGACGCCCTGGCCGCCCAGCTGCGCTCCGAGGGCGTTAGCCGGGTCGTGCTGGCCGGCATGGGCGGCTCGTCGCTGGCACCCGAGGTCATCTGCGCCACCGCGGGCGCCGAGCTGGTGGCGCTGGACACCACCGACCCTGGCCAGGTGCGCGACGCGCTGGCAGCTTCTAGCGGGACACCCGGGGACCTGAAGCGGACGGTGCTCGTGGTGTCGTCCAAGTCCGGGTCGACGGTGGAGACCGACAGTCACCGCCGCACGTTCGAGGCGGCGTTCACCGAGGCCGGCATCGACGCCGCGGCCAGGATCGTGGTGGTCACCGACCCCGGCTCGCCGCTGGAGGCGCTGGCCCGCGAGGCCGGCTACCGCAGGGTGTTCGCCGCGGACCCGAACGTCGGCGGCCGGTACTCGGCGCTCACGGCGTTCGGGCTGGTCCCGTCGGGGCTGGCCGGGGTGGACGTCGCCGAGCTGCTGGACGACGCGGCCGACGCGGCGCCGATGCTCGCCGAGGACACCGCGGAGAACCCGGCGCTGCGGCTGGCCTGCGCGCTCGGCGCCGCACACGCACGGGGCGCCGAGAAGGTCGTGCTGGCCGGCGGCGGCAACAGCGCGGTCAAGGGGTTCCCGGACTGGGTCGAGCAGCTCGTCGCCGAGTCCACCGGCAAGAACGGCACCGGGCTGCTGCCGGTGATCGTGGAGGGCACCGGCGCGCCGGGGTTCGCGGACGCACGCAGCGACGCGACCCCGACCACGGTGGGCGCCGCAGCCGGCGCGGCGAAGCTGAGCACCGGCGGCCCGCTCGGCGGGCTCTTCCTGCTCTGGGAGTACGCCACAGCGGTGATCGGCAGGCTGCTCGGCATCAACCCGTTCGACCAGCCGGACGTCGAGGCGGCCAAGAAGGCGGCCCGCGCGCTGCTGGACGCCCCATCGAACGGTTCAGGGCAGGGTGGCTCGGCGCCGTCCTCGCCGCTGTTCACCAACGGCGCCATCGAGGTGTACACGTACGGCGACTGGCTGCCGCCGTCGGTGACGACCGTGGACACGGCGCTGGAGGCGCTGGTGGCGGCCACCCCCGAGTTCGGTTACCTCGCGCTGCAGGCCTACCTCGACCGCATCGCGGACGCCTCGGCCGCCGTGCTGCGACCCGAGCTCGCACGCCGTACCGGCGTCCAGACCACGTTCGGCTGGGGCCCGCGGTTCCTGCACTCGACCGGCCAGTACCACAAGGGCGGCCACCCCAACGGCGCGTTCATGCAGGTCACCGGCGCGGCGCAGGAGGACCTGCCGGTGCCTGGCCGGCCGTACACGTTCGCACGGCTGCAGCTCGCCCAGGCCGCCGGCGACGGGCAGGTGCTCGCCGGGCGCGGCCGCCCGGTGCTGCGGCTGCACCTGACCGACCGGGCGGTCGGGCTCGCCGAGCTGGGACACGCCGTACAGGGGTTGAGGCAATGAGGTCGCTCACCGACGAATGGACCAACCCGCTGCGCGACCCGCGGGACAAGAGGCTGCCGCGCATCGCGGGCCCATGCGGGTTAGTGATCTTCGGGGTGACCGGTGACCTTTCCCGCAAGAAGCTCATGCCCGCGGTGTACGACCTGGCCAACCGCGGGCTGCTGCCACCGGGGTTCGCGCTGGTCGGGTTCGCCCGCAGGGACTGGGCCGACCAGGACTTCGAGGAGATCGTGCACGAGTCGGTGCGCCAGTACGCCAGGACGCCGTTCCGGGAGACCGTGTGGCGCCAGCTCGCCAAGGGCATCCGGTTCGTGCAGGGTTCCTTCGACGACGACGACGCCTTCGACCGGCTGGCGCAGTGCGTGCACCAGCTCGACGAGGTCCGTGGCACCGGCGGCAACCACGCGTTCTACCTGTCCATCCCGCCGTCGGCGTTCCCGGTGGTGTGCAAGCAACTGGCCCGCGCGGGCCTGGCCACCCAGCGCGGCGACCAGTGGCGCCGGGTGGTGATCGAGAAGCCGTTCGGCCACGACCTGATGTCGGCCCGCGAGCTGAACGCCATCGTCAACGACGTCTTCCCCGAGGAGTCGGTGTTCCGCATCGACCACTACCTCGGCAAGGAGACCGTGCAGAACATCCTGGCGCTGCGGTTCGCCAACCAGCTCTACGAGCCGATCTGGAACTCCAACTACGTCGACCACGTGCAGATCACCATGGCCGAGGACGTCGGCGTCGGCGGCCGGGCCGGCTACTACGACGGCATCGGCGCGGCCCGTGACGTGATCCAGAACCACCTGCTGCAGCTCCTCGCGCTCACCGCGATCGAGGAGCCGGTGTCGTTCCGGCCGCGCGAGCTGCGCGGCGAGAAGGTCAAGGTGCTGTCCGCGACCGGCCTGATGGAGCCGCTGGAGCAGACCACGGCGCGCGGCCAGTACGTCGCCGGCTGGCAGGGCGGGCAGTGGGTGCAGGGGCTGCTCGAGGAGGATGGCTTCGCCAAGGACTCCAAGACCGAGACGTACGCGGCGATCACGCTGGAGATCAACACCAGGCGCTGGGCCGGGGTGCCATGGTTCCTGCGCACCGGCAAACGGCTCGGCCGCCGCGTCACCGAGATCGCGGTGATGTTCAAGCGCGCGCCGCACCTGCCCTTCGACACCACCGCGGCCGAGGAGCTCGGCCAGAACGCGCTGGTCGTGCGCGTGCAGCCGGACGAGGGTGTGACCACGCGGTTCGGCTCGAAGGTGCCCGGCACCTCGATGGAGGTGCGGGACGTGACCATGGACTTCGCCTACGGCCACGCCTTCACCGAGTCCTCGCCGGAGGCCTACGAGCGGCTGCTGCTCGACGTCCTGCTCGGCGAGCCGTCGCTGTTCCCGTCCAACGAGGAGGTCGAGCTGTGCTGGGAGATCCTCGACCCGGTGCTCGACTTCTGGGAGTCCGCCGGCCGGCCGGAGCCGTACCCGGCCGGTAGCTGGGGCCCGAAGTCCGCGGACCAGATGCTCGCCCGCACCGGCCGCAAGTGGAGGCGACCATGAGCTGGCGCGCCTCCAAGTACCACCATTACGGCCTTAGTGGGCCTTTAACTACCACCATTGCGTAGGGGCAGCCATGATCGTCGACCTGCCGTCGACCACCACCGCGGCGGTGAACAGGAAGATGGTGGAGCTGCGCGAGCGCGGTGGCGCCGTCGCGCTTGGCAGGGTGCTCACCCTGGTGATCGTCACCGACGACGGGGACCCGACCGAGCAGGCCATCGAGGCCGCCAACGACGCATCCCGCGAGCACCCGTGCCGGGTGCTCGTGCTGGCCCGCGGCATCAAGCGGGCGGCGGCCAGGCTGGACGCCCAGATCCGCGTCGGCGGTGACGCCGGCGCGTCCGAGGTGGTCGTGCTGCGGATGTACGGGCCACTGGCCGACCAGGGCGCCAGCGTCACCGTGCCGCTGCTGCTGCCCGACGCCCCGGTGGTCGTGTGGTGGCCGGGCGAGGCGCCGGCCGTGCCGGCGGATGACCCCGTCGGCCGGCTGGCCCAGCGCCGGATCACCGACTGCGCGGTGGCCCGCAACCCGATCAAGGCGCTGGCCCAGCGGCGCGCGTCCTACGCCGCCGGGGACACCGACCTGGCCTGGCCGCGGCTGACCCTGTGGCGCGGGCTGCTGGCGGCCGCGCTGGACCAGCCGCCACACGAGGACGTCACCCGCGTGGTGGTCGCCGGCGCTGCCGACTCGCCGTCCACCGACCTGATCGCCGGCTGGCTGGCCGCGAAGCTGGACGTGCCGGTGACCAGGAACAGGGCCGACGTGGAGGGCGGCCTGGAGTCCGTGCGCCTGGTGCGGCGCTCCGGCGAGGTGGCGCTGGCCCGCCCGGACGGCAAGGTCGGCGTGCTCACCCAGCCGGGGCAGCCCGAGCGGCGGATGGCGTTGCAACGCCGGCCGCTGCGCGACTGCCTGTCCGAGGAGCTGCGCCGGCTGGACCCCGACGAGATCTACCAGGAGGCTCTCGACGCCCTGCCGAGGATCCGCAAGGGCGGCGGGCCGGCCAGGAAGATCACGCCGTGACCGACCCCCGTCCCGAGGTCGTCGTGTTCGCCACCCCTGCGCTGCTGGCCGCGGCCGAGGCGGCGCGGCTGGTGACCAGGGTGGTCGACGTGCAGGCCTCCCGTGGCGCGGCCTCGGTGGTGCTCACCGGCGGCGGCACCGGCATAGCGGTGCTGCGCGAGCTGCGCACCTCACCGGCGCGGGACGCCATCGACTGGGCCCGCGTCGACCTGTACTGGGGTGATGAGCGGTTCCTGCCGTCCGGGCACCCCGAGCGCAACGAGACCCAGGCCCGCGAGGCGCTGCTCGACCACGTGCCGGTCGACCCGGCGCGGGTGCATCCCATGGCGGCATCCGGCGGCGAGTACGGCGACGACGTCGATGCCGCCGCGGAGGGCTACGCGGCGCTGCTGCGCGCCGCTGCGCGGCCGGAGGATCACGGCGTGGTGCCAACGTTCGACGTGCTCATGCTCGGCATCGGCAGCGAGGGC
>Ga0210378_10001823_pt1 | contig 11021 bp, 14 predicted proteins | sample PLM1_60_b1redo_FD_155465 | JGI IMG/M metagenome (GOLD analysis project Ga0210378, IMG submission 155465) | Groundwater sediment microbial communities from an aquifer in East River, Colorado, USA - PLM1_60_b1 redo | ecosystem: Environmental > Terrestrial > Soil > Riparian zone | place: USA: East... | reverse complement strand
GCAGCCCGGCCTCGCGCCTCAGGCAGCCCGGCCTCGCGCCTCAGGCAGCCCGGCCTCGCGCCTCAGGCAGCCCGGCCTCGCGCCTCAGGCAGCCCGGCCTCGCGCCTCAGGCAGCCCGGCCTCGCGCCTCAGGCAGCCCGGCCTCGCGCTCAGGCAAGCGGGTCCCGCGGGCTTCAGCCAAGTTTGCCTTGCGCGCTTCAGGCAGGCGGGTCCGCGCGCTTGGCGCAAGGGCCCCGCGCGCCGCCGGGTACGTCAGTACTTCGGCCTGGCCGTGGGTCCCCGCCAGGGGAAGCCGACCGTGTGCTTGTAGCAGTTCGGGCCGGGGTTGTACTGCGACAGGGGTTCCCCGCACTTGGGGCAGGCGCGCCCCACCGGGAACGTCTTCTGCCCGCCCCTGGTGGCGGCGGGCTGGGTCCGGACGCCCTGCACGGCGCGGCCCTTGGAAGCCATGTGATCCCATTCCTTTGTCCCCGCTGGCACGGCGGATCCGAGACCGGTCGCGGGCGCCAGCGCGCCATCCGGCGGCCCTACCGCTGTGCCGCGCCGCTCAGTGTCCCACTTGGCGGGCTCGGAAGCAAAGCGCTTCCTGGCGACGTTCCCGCAGCTCAGCGCGGCTCCTGGACGCGGCGGGCACGGTGGGGCGGCGCGGCGGCGCGAGGTGTGCCACCATTGGCCGTCATGAGCCAGTACGCGACGTCCGCAGCACCGCCCGAGCCCGGAGGCTCTCGCGAGGGTGCCGTCGTGGAGTTCGACAAGGTCACCAAGCGCTACGGCAGCAAGCAGGAGGGCGCCGCCGTCCAGGAGCTCTCCATGCACGTGCCCGGGGGCGAGATCTGCGTCCTGGTCGGACCGTCGGGCTGCGGCAAGACGACCACCCTCAAGATGGTCAACCGCCTGGTCGAGCCGTCCAGCGGCCGGATCCTGATCGACGGCGACGACGTCACCCGCCGCGACCCGGTCGAGCTGCGCCGCAGCATCGGCTACGTGATCCAGCAGACCGGCCTCTTCCCCCACCTGACCGTCGGCGACAACGTGGCCACGGTGCCGAGCCTGCTGGGCTGGGACTCCCAGCGCACCAGGCGGCGGGTGGACGAGCTGATCGAGCTGGTCGGCCTCGACCCGGCCCGCTACCGGCAGCGGTACCCGGCCCAGCTGTCGGGCGGCGAGCGCCAGCGGATCGGGGTGGCCAGGGCCATCGCCTGCGACCCGCCGGTGCTGCTGATGGACGAGCCGTTCGGCGCGGTGGACCCGATCACGCGCGACCGGCTGCAGAACGAGTTCCTGCGCCTGCAGCGCCAGCTCTCGACGACGATCCTGTTCGTCACCCACGACATCGACGAGGCCATCAAGATGGGCGACCACATCGCGGTGTTCCAGCCCGGCGGCAGGCTCGCCCAGTACGACACGGCCGAGACCGTGCTCGAGTCGCCCGCCAACGAGTTCGTCGCCCGGTTCGTGGGGGCCGACCGCGGCCTGAAGCGGCTGTCGCTGTCCCGCGTCCGGGACGTGCCGCTCGGGCACCCGCCCACCGTCCGCGAGGGCGACGGCGCGGCGGCCGTGGCCCGGGTGATCGACGCCGCGCCAAACGGCTACGTCCTCATGCTCGACGCCCAGGACCGGCCGGTCGGCTGGCTGTGGCGCCAGGACGTCCAGCGTCCGGGACCGGTCCGGGCCGAGCACGCCACCAGCCCCGAACCCCTGCTCGACCGCGACTCCACCCTGCGGGACGCGCTCTCGGCGATGCTCGGCTCCGCCGTCCAGGAGGGGGTCGTGGTGGACGCCAAGGGCAGGCTGCTCGGCACCCTGACCATCGAGGTGGTCGGCAGCGTGCTCCGGCAGGAGGCCGTGGTCGGGTCATGAACAAGCCCCTGCTCCAGCCGAGCTGGTTCCTCTGATGGCCGCCGACCCGACGGGGCTCGCTCCCGCACTGTCGCAGGCCAGGCTCGTGCCTGGCCTGCTTCGCGTCCAGACCCGGACCCGGACCCCGGGGGTGGGGCCATGAGGCAGCCGGGGCAGCCGTTCGTCAACTGGGGCTGGATCGCCGGCCACACCGACGACTTGGTGACGCGCATCCTGAACCACCTCGTCCTCACCGGCATCGCCATCGGCATCGGCTTCGCCATCTCGCTCGCGCTGTCGCTCGTGATCGTCCGCTACCGCTGGACCTACGCACCGGTGACCTGGGTCGCGGGCGTGCTCTACACGATTCCCAGCCTCGCCCTGTTCGGCCTGCTGATCCCGATCACCGGGTTCACCGCCACGACCGCTGAGATCGCCCTGGTCAGCTACACGCTGCTGATCCTGATCCGCAACACCGTCGCCGGCCTGGACGGCGTCCCCGCCGACGTCAGGGACGCGGCCGTCGGCATGGGCTTCTCCCCCACCCAGGTCGTGCTCAAGGTCGACCTGCCGCTCGCGCTGCCGGTGATCGTGGCGGGCCTGCGGGTGGCCACGGTGACCACCATCGGCCTGGTCACCGTGACCGCGCTGATCGGCATGGACAACCTGGGCACCTTCATCACCGACGGGCTGCAGCGCCTGTTCGTCACCCCGATCCTGGTCGGCGCGGTCCTGTCGATCGCCCTGGCCGTGGCCGCCGACCTGCTGCTGCTCGGCGCCCAGCGCCTGATCGCGCCCTGGACCCGGACGGCGAGGGCCGGACGATGAGCACGGCGGGCGCATCCGCAGCCTGGGCCTGGCGGAGGGGGCGCCAGTGAACGACGTCCTCGACTTCATGGGCGACCACCGCGGCGACGTGGTCCGCCGCGTCCTCGAGCACGTCCAGATCTCCGGCGTCGCGCTCGTCGTCGCCCTGGCCGTCGCGCTCCCGGTCGCGCTCTGGATGGCCCACACCGGGCGCGGGGGGGTCCTGGCCATCAACGCCTCCAACGTCGGCCGCGCCCTGCCCAGCCTCGCGATCATCGCGATCGTGTTCTCGCTGCCCGGGTTCGGCCTGCGCAAGAGCACGGTCATCTTCGCGCTGGTGCTGCTCGGCATCCCCCCCGTCCTCACCAACGCCTATGTCGCCGTCCGCGGCGTCGACCGCGACGTGGTCGAAGCGGCGCGCGGCATGGGCATGCGGGGGATGCAGATCCTGCGCGGCGTCGAGCTCCCGCTGGCCGCCCCGGTGATCATGGCCGGGGTCCGCACCGCGGCCGTGCAGATCGTGGCCACCGCCACCCTGGGCGCGCTGGTGGCCAGCGGCGGGCTCGGCACCTTCATCGTCGACGGGATCGCGGTGCAGGACACGTCCAGCATCGTGACCGGCGCCCTGCTCGTGGCCGTGCTGGCGATCCTCACCGACCTCGCCTTCGGCGCCCTCGAGCGGGCCGTCACCCCGGCCGGCCTCGCCGTCGCGCAGGAGTCGGCCGGGCGGGGCCGGGGACGCGACCGCGCCGGCCGCGGGGACGACGTGCTGGCCGACCAGTCGGAGCGCGTCGACGCCCGATGACCCAGCGGGCAGGGGCCCGCGCGAACCGAAAGGGAGTTGCTGTCACATGCGACGTCGCTGGAGCGTTGCGGCCCTGCTGGCCGCGCTGTCGATCGTGCTGGCCGCCTGCGGCGGGCTCAGCAACAACGACTCGGGCTCGGGAGGCGGATCGGCTTCCGAGGGCAAGCCGCCGGTCCGGCTGGGCGTGGTCGACTTCACCGAGCAGCTGATCCTGACCCAGATCTACGGCCAGGTGCTCGAGAAGGCCGGGTACAAGGTCACCTACCAGAAGCTGGCCAGCCGGGAGCTGGCCGACCCGGCCCTGTTCAACGGCCAGCTCGACATGCTCATCGAGTACGCCGGCTCCCAGCTCACCTACCTCAAGGGCACGCCGACCACCGACGACCAGAAGGTCCTCGCCGACCTGAGGTCCGCGCTCGAGTCCAAGGGCGTGACCGCCCTGGACCAGGCGCCCATGAGCGACCAGAACGCCATCACCATCACCCAGGCGACTTCCGACAAGTACAAGGTGAAGACCCTGTCCGAGCTGGCCAAGGTCTCCAACCAGCTGGTGTTCGGCGCGCCGCCCGAGTGCAGGGACCGTGATACCTGCTACAAGGGCCTGCGCGAGACCTACAACATGAACTTCAAGAGCTTCAAGTCGCTCAACCAGGGCTCGATCAAGTACCGGGCCCTGCTGGACAACCAGATCCAGGTCGCCCTGTCGTTCACGACCGACGGCATCATCGCCAAGCAGAACCTGGTCGTGGTGGAGGACGACAAGAAGCTGTTCCCGCCCGACCACGCCGTGCCGGTGGCCCGCGACGACTTCCTCGCCAAGGCCGGCGACGAGTTCAAGTCCACGGTGAACAAGGTCAGCGCCGCGATCACCACCGAGGAGGTCACCGCCCTGAACGCCAAGGTCGACCTCGACCAGGAGGACGCCGACAAGGTCGCCACCGACTGGCTGAGGGAGAAGGGCCTGCTTTCCTGACCGGCGGGGCGCCGCCCGGGCCGCACGGCGGCCCGTGCGGGCCTCAGGCCGCCGAGGTCAGCTCGACTTGCACGTCACCGCCTGCCACCCCGCCGCCGATGCTCGCCTTCACCGGGCCCCGGTGGAGCTCGGTGGCGCCGGCCGGGTCGACCCCCTCGGGCACCTCCCAGCCGCCGGCGATGAGCGCGTCCACGAACAGCCGGACCTGGTTCTCCTGCCCGCTCCTGGGCACCCGGAAGTCGCGGGCCACCGACACGCAGAACCGCCGGCAGAAGCGGTTGCCGTCGACGACCTCGCTCCCGGCCACTGACGCGTAGGGCACGCCGAGGTGGTCGAGCTCCGAGCGCAGCTCGACGACGGTCGGCCGGGCCGAGCCGATCAGCAGGCCGACCACCCAGGCGAGCACCACGCTGACCCCGAGCACCGCCAGCACCGCGGTGCGCAGCCGCTTCCGCGGCCCCCGGCCGGCCCGGACGGCCACCACGGCGAAGGCCACCGCCGGGGCGGCCAGGGCGGCGGCCCAGACGATGAGCTGGCGGTGCGCCGTCCAGCTCAGGGCCAACCAGCCGACCAGGAAGGCGACCACCGCGGTGGGCACGGCCAGCCCGACGGCCAGGGAGATCGCCGGGGCGGCGCTGACGTCGCCGCGGTCGGGCATGTCCCAGGCCAGGACCCGCCGGTATGCCTCGTCTTCCGGCTCCACTGCAACCCCCGTTCCGCGGCTCCTCCCGGACCGGCCAAGCATGCGCCCTCGGGTGGGAGGAGCGGCAAAGGGTTTTCGGCGGGATCCATCGGGCGACCGGAGACCAGCCCGGCCGCACCGGCCCGCTACCCTGGCTGGCGATGCGAACCCGGCGCTGACGAGCGAGTGACGGTGACCACGATCGACCTGCCCCGCCTGGAGCTGTCGTTCCTCGGCTTGGCCACCGACGCCGACGTCGACCGCTTCCTGCGGGTGCTCCCCGGCGCCGTGGCCGACCTGCGAGAGATGGCCGACCTGGACGCCCAGGCGATCGAGCGGGAGACGCGGCGATGACCACGCCGGAGGTGGTGGACTGCCTCGGGCTGGCCTGCCCGCTGCCGCTGGTCCGGCTGGCCAGGGCGGTGGCCGGGGCCGAGGTCGGCGCCCAGGTCGTGCTGCTCAGCGACGACCCCGGCGCGCTCGTCGACGTCCCCGTGTGGTGCCGGCTGAAGGACCAGGAGTTCCTCGGCCGCGAGGATCGCCCCGAAGGCGGCTGGGCGTTCCGCGTCCGCCGCAGCCACTAGCCCGGCCCGTCAGCACGGCCCGGCAGACCGAGCTCCCCCGGCCATGGCGCAGACGCTCGGGAGCCATGGCGGCGGGATCCGCCGACCATGGCACAGGCGCCCTTGGGGCCGCAGGGGGAGCGTGGACCCTGCTGGACCGCGGCTCCCCCGGAAGCTGGCACCGGCGCCGTTAGGGGGCCGTGGCGACGGGATCCGCCCGACCGTGGCACCGGCGCCCTTCGGGATCCCCCGGGCCATGGCACAGGCGCTGTTGGGGGGCCGTGGGGGGAGCGTGTCCTGGTGCACCCGCGGCTCCCCAGTAAGGAAGGCACAGGCGCTCTTGGGGGGCCGTGGGGGGAGCGAGCTCCCCCCACATCGAACGAGGACTACCGGCAGATATCCCGGCGCCGACCTCCGAAGACGCCCCGGGCTAGTGAAACGACTCCCCGCAGGCGCAGGAGCCTTGGGCGTTGGGGTTGTCGATGGTGAAGCCTGACTTCTCGAGGCTGTCCAGGTAGTCGATGGACGCGCCGGAGAGGTAGGGGGCGCTCATGCGGTCGGTGACCACCTGCACGCCGTTGACCTCGCCGCGGACGTCGCCGTCCAGCGACCGGTCGTCGAAGAACAGCGCGTAGCGCAGGCCGGAGCAGCCGCCGGGCTCGACCGCGATCCGCAACGCCAGGTCGTCGCGACCCTCCCGAGCGAGCAGGTCGCGGACCTTGGTGGCCGCATCCTGGGTCAGGTTCACGACCGACGTCGCCGACTCGGTGACCTCGGACATCCGTGCTCCTTTCATTCCGGCAGGGCCGGGAGACCGTGCTGTTGGCGTACCTGCAAGGCATGATAGCGCCGATGGGCCGGCGGCCCCAGGCGCGGTCAGCCCGTGTCCGGGCCGGTCGGGTCCAGGGTGACGTCGGCCACACGCCCGCCGGTCACCCTGGCCAGCTCCCCGGCCGGGATCGGGAAGACGTGGCGTGGGGTGCCCGCCGCCGCCCAGACTGTGTCGAACCGGCCGAGATGGGGGTCGACCAGCACGTCGAGCTGGCGCGCGTGCCCGAAGGGCGGGGTGCCGCCGATGGCGTAGCCGGTCGCGGCCCGCACCTCCCCGGCGTCGGCCTTGCGCACCGTGACCGTGCCGGTCTCCTTGGCCACCTTGACGACGTCCACCCGGTTGGCGCCGCTGGTGAGCACCACCACGGGGGTGTTGTCGGCCACGAACACCAGCGACTTCACGATCTGGTCGACCGAGCAGCCGATGGCGCTGGCCGCGTCGGCGGCGGTGCGGGTGCCCTCGGGGAACTCACGGACGTCCATGGCCAGGCCCAGGCCCCGGCCGGCCTCGACGACGGCCGTGGCTGCTCTCGGCAGGGCGTCGGTCATGGCTGCTCTCGGCAGGGCGTCGGTCATGGTCTTCGACCCTCTCTTCTCGGTGCCTGGTGCGGGTGGTGCGGGGCGCGCCATCGTACCCGCCGCCAGCTACTGCTCGCGTCCCAGCCGGGAATCCTCGGCCTTCGGGCGGAGGAGGACGTCAAGGCAGCGACGACCAGGCCCGGCCGACCCGCTCGGCCAGGCGCTCGAGCAGCTCGGCGGCGTGCGCGATGCACCGCTCGACGTCGGGCTCGAGGCTGGTGAGCGCGTGGGCCTCCTCGAAGCCGGCCGCCCGCAGCTCCCGCTCGGCCACCTCGACCACGCCGCCGACGGCGACCACGGGCACGCCGTGCCCGGTCGCCGCCCGGGCCACCCCGAACGGCGCCTTGCCGCGCAGGCTCTGGGCGTCCACCTTGCCCTCGCCGGTGACGACGAGGTCGGCCCCGGCGACCGCGCCGGCGAAGCCGACCAGGTCGAGCACCAGCTCGATCCCGGGCCTGAGGGTGGCGCCGAGGAAGGCGATCGCGCCGGCCCCGAGGCCGCCGGCGGCGCCGGCGCCGGGCGTGCCGGCGAGGTCCAGCCCGAGGTCGTCGGCGAGCACGCGCGCGTAGCGGCGCAGTGCGGAGTCGAGCAGCAGCACGTCGTCGGGGCCGGCGCCCTTCTGGGGGCCGTAGACCGCGGCAGCCCCCTGCGGGCCGACCAGCGGGTTGTCGACGTCGGAGGCGACGGTCACGGCAACCTCGGCGAGGCGCGGGTCGAGGCCGGTGGTGTCGATGCGGGCCAGCCGCAGCAGCGCGGCGCCGCCCGGGGGCAGCTCGTCGCCCTGGCCGTCGAGGAAGCGGGCACCGAGCGCGCTGGCCATCCCGGTGCCGCCGTCGGTGGTGGCGCTGCCGCCGATGCCGAGCACGAGCTCGCGGGCGCCCCGGTCCAGGGCGGCCCGGATCAGCTCGCCGGTGCCGTAGGTGGTCGCCTCGCAGGGCGCCTTGCGGCCCCCGGGCAGGCGGCGGAGCCCGGACGCCTCGGCCATCTCGACGAAGGCGCTGCCGCCCTGGACGGCGATGGCGGCCTCGACCGGCTTCCCGGTGGGGCCGGTGGCCCGCACCGGGACGCGGTCGAACCCGGCCGCGACCACCGCGGCGAGCGTGCCGGCGCCGCCGTCGCCGACCGGCAGGCGGACGACCTCGGCGTCGGGCCGGGCCCGGAGCAGGCCGGCCTCGATCGCCCGGGCCGCCTCGTCGGCGGTCAGGCTGCCCTCGAACTTGTCGGGCGCCACCACGATCCGCATGGGCCGTACCATACCAACGCGACACGGGACGGCACGGGCGTCCCGCGGGGCGCGGATGCCGGGAGCGGGAGGCCACGATGGGACGCCGGGAACGGACACGGGCACGGTCGGAAGCCGCCAGGGCCAGCGCGGCGGCCACGGGCGGACCGACCGGGGCGGCGCGACCGCCCGGCAGCCGGGTCCTCGCGATCCTGAACCCGCTGAAGGGCACGAGCCGCATGCGGGTCGTGTGGGCCGCGGTCGCGTTCGCCGTGGCCGGCCTGGTGCTCACCGTGGTCGGGCTGGTGGCCGACCGCCCCGAGTGGTACCGCTCGGCCATGCTGCTCGGCCTGCTCGCCCTGGTCTGGGGCGTCCGGGCCGGGTTCATGTCCGACGACCGGCAGCAATAGCGCGGCGGGAGGGCGGCGAAGCGGTCAGGGCGGTCGCGGCGTCGACCGGGAGGGGCGCGCGCGTGGCGGCCAGTTCGTGCGAGTCGCCTGCAAGCTTGAATCGCACTCACCCCCAACGCAGTCACAGGGCGCCAAGCTACTCCGAGGAGCTGAATCGTCAAGAACGCAAAGTGGGGCGAATTGAGCTGAGCTCGGGACCGCAACGGTGCCGGCACGGAGCCGGCCAGCAGGCCCCTGCCGTGGTTGTGCTGGGTCGGCGGTCGCCGAGCTGCATACCGAGCACGCGGCGCGACTGGCCAAGGATGATCGTCTCGACGCCAGGTGGTGCGACGGCGACAGACCAACCAGCAGATGGAGGGCGCCGCCAGCGCTCATCCACGACTCTTGACGGTGGCTCCCTCAGGGGAATCCTGCCGGGGCCGGCGGTTCAACCTGTACACAGGTCACAAGCGGTTCGGGTGCCGGCCCCGGTCGCGTGAGCGGCCAGGGCGCCGGTCTCAGCTCGTCCCCCGGGCCTCGCGGCGGGTCAGGCCACCCAGGTGATCTCGCACGGCTGGCACCACCACAACCGCTTGAGCGTCGTGAGCCAGCCCTCGTCCAGCGGCTTGAACGCCCGCGCCGGCTCGCAGCAGAACAGGCACTCCGGTCCGGCGCCCACGCGGGCCTCGATCCACCCCGTTGTGCTGGCCGTGGCGGCGTGCATCCCCTCCAACCTAGGCGTGCTGTTCACCCTCGTGCTCCATGATCCAATGCCCCAACGGACCTCGGTCACCCGCGACCCGCCGTCTTGCCCGACTCTATCCGGCGCATGTTGCGGCCCCGTGGTCACCCGGTGACGAGCGCGTTACGCGCGACCGGCGCCCGGTGCGCAATCGTGAAGCTTCTGCAGGCTGACCTCGGGTGAGGGGGACTGGGGTCTCGCCAGAGTTGCCGAGCCCATGCCTGCAGGGGACGGCCAGCTAGGTCGAGTCGCTTGGCTGGCGGCCCGGCCGGCTGTTCGCCGCGCTGCTCGGCCTGGTCGAGCTGTTCGGTGGGGCGGCCCTGGCCGTCGGCGTGGGAACCCGCTGGCGGCCGGGGCGATCATCGCGGTGATGGTCAACACGGCCTGGTTCGCCCACCGCGACAAGAGCCGCCGGCCCAGGCCGCCGAGGTCGCCGCCGAGCTCGCCGCTGCTGGGGGGCTGGCCCCGCCCCGGCCTCGCCATGAGGTCATCGTGCTCCTGGACGACCTCGACAAGGCGGCGGTCAACGCGCTCGGCTACGTGCGCACGCTCCGCCCCCTGGCCCTGACCGCTCTGCACGTCGCGGTCGACCCCGCCCACGGCCGCGCACTCGCCGACCGCTGGACCCAGCTGCGCCCCGACCTCGACGTGCCCCTGGAGCTTGTCGCCTGCCCCGACCGCGACCTCCCCGGCACGGTCCGGCGGGTCCTGGCCGAGCGGGCCCGGCCCGACACGGTGGTGACCGTGCTCATCCCCCAGCACCACTACGGCAGCCCGCTGGGGTGCTGCACGACCGGACCGCGCTGCGCCTGCTGTACGCGCTTGAGGATCTGGGCGGGGTGTACGTCACGGTCGTGCCCTACCAGGTCGGCCCGCGCCGCCACCGCGCCCCAACCACTGGACCGCGTCGGCGTCGGCGTCCTCGTGTGCCGCGGTGGGCGCCCGCAACCACCCCGTTGGCCGCCCGGTAACCGTCCGGTAGGCGCGGCAGCACGGGCGTGGTCGGCCAAGACCAACGCACTCGAGTCGCTGGTCATTGCGGGCCTGGACCTGCCGGTCGGGATGCCGGTGAGCGACCGAGACGAGCCCGAGGCCGGGTGTGCTGGCGATGAGGGGGCGTGGAAGACCGCGCCTGCCAGCCCGTAGCCGACCAGCCCCACCCGGATGGCTGCCTCGTCCATGCGCCGATCCTACCGACAGCCCACGGGGAGCAGGGCTCCGGCCTTGCCGCTCCCGGTCTTCTCGTGGCGGCCGGCGGCTCCGGATCCGTTCCGCGACCAGGTCGGCTCCACCCCTCTGCCTCCGAGGCAGGACCCGGAACGGGGCCGTAGACATGGACGAGGGCAAGACGGATCCTTGTAGATGGTGCAAGGCAGTGCTCGACGCCGCCCGGCTCGCCCTGGAGTCGGCTCGCCGGCATCGTCATCGGAGGTGGCCTGTGGCCGAGGTAGCTCTCCCGTCCGACCCGGACCGCAACCTCGCCCTCGAGCTGGTGCGGGCGACCGAGGCGGCCGCCATGGCCGCCGCCCGTCACCTTGGCCGCGGCGACAAGGAGCTGGTCGACCAGGCCGCCGTCGACGCGATGCGCC